>Ga0070741_10018659_pt1 | contig 11196 bp, 5 predicted proteins | sample Coa_R1_4_FD_66440 | JGI IMG/M metagenome (GOLD analysis project Ga0070741, IMG submission 66440) | Surface soil microbial communities from Centralia Pennsylvania, which are recovering from an underground coalmine fire - Coalmine... | ecosystem: Environmental > Terrestrial > Soil > Unclassified ...
AAACGGCCTCGACTGACATTTGTCGCGAGCTTTTCGACCGATACGAAAAGGAGGCTCACGCCCAACTGGGGAAGTATCCAACGGGCAGGGGCCTCGATGCCCAGCGCCGCTTCCCGCTGCGGAAGTGCTACGAACTATGCCTGAAATGTTCCCACCTGTTTAACATCCTCGACGCCCGCGGGGCCATCAGTGTGACGGAGCGTGTCGCGCTGATCGGACGGGTGCGGGATATTGCGTGCAGTGTGGCCAGGAAGTACCACGACCGTCTCAATGCGGTAGAGCAAGCGGTGCCGGCATGAACGACACCGTTTCTCTCCTGTTCGAGATCGGTTGCGAGGAAATCCCAGCTCGATTTCTGGCTCAATCTCAGATTGCATTGGGAAAAATTCTTCAAGCATTACTTGAAGAATATAGATTGCTTCCCGAGGGCGTGCAAACTTTCTCGACACCGCGCAGGCTGGTCGCCTACGCTCCCGCATTGTTGGTCCATCAGCCCGACAAGATCGAGCAGGTTCAGGGGCCGCCGGTCAAGGTTGCCTTCGATGCGGAAGGGAAGCCAACCCGCGCGGCCACAAGCTTCCTGGAAAAGAACTCGGCGCGCCTTCAGGACCTGACCCGTATATCGACTCCCAAGGGTGAATACCTGGCGCTCAAGCGCACGTTAAAGGGAGAGCCTGCGGCCAGGCTTCTGCCCGAACTTTTGATGAAGGCGATCGCAAGCCTCAGCTTTCCGAAGAGCATGTATTGGGAGGCGAAAGCAGGGCCACGATTCGTGCGGCCCATCCGCTGGATTCTGGCCTTACTGGGAGAGGGGGAGAATGCGCGGACGGTTCGCTTCGAATATGCCGGCGTGAAGTCCGGGAACTTCACCTTCGGCCACCGCTTGAGCGGTTTTGGAAAGATTCGTGTAACCGGATTCCATGATTACAAGTCCAAGCTTTTCGATGCGCGAGTGGAGATTGATCCCGGGGTTCGCCGCCAAACGATTCTTGAAAAATCTAAAGGAATACTTGATGATTCTGTTCGCTTGGTTCAAGACAAAGGACTTGAAGAGTGGATCGTTAATTCGACGGAATGGCCATCGGCACTTCGGGGCAGTTTTGACACGCGCTTTCTGCACCTTCCGCGAGAGATCCTCATCACGGTCATGCGCGACCACCAGAAGTACTTCGCCGTCGAAAACCTTCAAGGAAAACTTGAAGCGAGCTTCGTTGCAGTGTTGAACGTCGGCTCAGACAGCCGGGGACTAATCCGGCAGGGACACGAACGCGTGCTGGAGGCGCGGTTCACCGATGCCGAGTTCTTCTGGAAGAGCGACCTGCGGGAGCCCCTGGCTGCGCGCGGAGAAAAACTGGAGCGCGTAACCTACGAGGCCGAGCTGGGAAGTTACGCCGACAAGGTCCGGCGCATGAAGGTTTTGACCAATGAAATTGCGAATCAACTCAAACTCGCTGAATCGGAGCGTCGGGACGCCTTGCGTGCCGTTGAGCTTTCGAAGTGCGACCTGACCACGCAGATGGTGCAGGAATTTCCCGAGCTCCAGGGAATTGTCGGGGGGCTTTACGCCAGGGCGCAAGGTGAACCCGATGAGGTGGCCGATGCCGTCTACGACCACTATCTCCCACAGAGCATGGAAGACCGCTGTCCGCGAAGCTTGGTGGGCGCGGTTGTCTCGCTGGCCGACAAGATCGATGCGGTTGTGGCAGGATTCGCGATCGGGCGCGAGCCGTCGGGGTCGAGCGATCCCTTTGCGCTGAGACGGCAGGGGAATGGAGTAATTAAAGTAATACTTGAACTCTTGATTCCTGTTGCGTTGACGCCCATCGTGGATAAGGCTCTTGAGCTGCTTGATGCCTCGCACCGCAGGCCTCAGCTCGGGCCCGAAATGGTGGCAGGTTTCTTTCGCGAGCGGATGGGCTACTACTTGGAGAACATCCGCGGCCTTCGCTACGACACGGTGCGTGCGGTTCTTGCAGCGTGCTACGACAGTCCGGTGGAAGCGCTCCGCTGTGCAGAGGCGCTGGAGTCGATTCGAGGCGGCGAGGATTTTGAGGCGTTGTGCAACTCCGCCAAGCGCATCCGGAATATCCTGACGAAGTCGGCCAGCCCGGAGGATCGCCGGACGGGCAGGATCGATCCAGATCTACTGGAACCGGGGCCGGAGCGCGACCTGTTCGAAACCTGGAGGCGTGTGTCCCAAGAGGCGGCCGCCCGGCGCCAAACCAGGGACTACGTCGGGGCGCTGCGAACGATTGCTGCTCTCCGCCCCCAGGTTGACCTCTTCTTTGACAGGGTCCTGGTGATGAGCGAGGACGAAAAGCAGCGCCGGAACCGAATCCAATTGCTGGTGCTTTTGGACGAACTTTTCTCCGGTGTGGCGGACTTTGCGGAAATCGTTCCGGCGCCCGCCCATGTCGACGCGTCGACATAATGGGGCAGCGAGTTCGGATATGACCCACGACCCAGTGTTCCGGTGGTATTGCTCTGATGGATCAGGAAGGGACCAGGGGGTGGTTGGTCTTTGCTGTCGATTTGCGAAGCCCACCACCCCCTAATCCCCTCCTCAAACGAGGAGGGGGAGTGTTAGATTCCGTTGATTTTATTTCAAAGGGAAATTCTCAATAAGGAGTGCCATTCATGGAAAAATTCGTTTACTTCTTCGGGGGAGGCAAAGCTGATGGGCACGGAGGAATGAAGGACGTGCTGGGGGGTAAGGGAGCCGGCCTCGCCGAGATGACCAATGCGGGATTGCCCGTTCCTCCCGGGTTTACAATCGCCACTTCGGCCTGCCGTATCTACTTCGAGAACGGCAACAAAATTCCTGAGAACATCCTGGAGGAAAAAGACCAGGCGCTTCGAAAGCTGGAAGAACTGCTGGGACAGCGTCTCGGCGATGGGGAGAATCCCCTCCTCGTCTCCGTTCGCTCGGGCGCAAAGTTCTCCATGCCGGGCATGATGGACACCATCCTCAACCTGGGCATGAACGACAAGGTGGTGGAAGTCATCGCCCGCAAGACCTCGAACCCCAGATTTGCTTACGACAGCTACCGCCGCTTCATCCAGATGTTTGGAAACGTCGTCATGGAGATACCCAAGGAGAAGTTTGAGCACGTCTTCGAGGGGCAGAAAAAGAAGCGGGGTGTGAAGCTGGATACAGAGCTTACGGCCGAAGATCTGAAGCAGGTGATCGAAGGCTACAAGAAGGTGGTCCGCAAGGAGGCGGGAAAGGACTTCCCGCAGGATCCCCACGTGCAGCTCAATATGGCCATCGAGGCGGTGTTTCGCTCCTGGTACAACCCGCGCGCCCAGACCTACCGGCGACTCAACAAGATTTCTGACGACCTGGGGACGGCAGTGAACGTCCAGACGATGGTCTTTGGCAACATGGGCGATACCTCGGGCACCGGCGTGGGTTTTACGCGCAACCCGGCGACGGGCGCGAAGGAGTTTTATGGTGAGTTCCTGATGAATGCTCAAGGTGAGGATGTGGTGGCCGGCGTGCGCACCCCCGTTCCCATCAAGGAGCTCGAGAAGATCATGCCGGACGTCTATCACCAGCTCCACGAAATCACCACACGCCTCGAAAAACACTACAAGGATGTGCAGGATTTTGAGTTCACCATTCAGGAGGGCAAGCTTTACATGCTCCAGACGCGCAACGGGAAGCGCACGGGGCCGGCTGCCGTCCGCATCGCAGTGGAAATGGCGAAGGAAGGCCTGATCACCCCCCAGGAGGCCCTGCTGCGCGTCGAGCCTGAACAGTTGAACCAGTTGCTGCACCCGGTGCTTGACGAGTCCAAGCCGCTCAAGGTCATTGCGAAAGGCCTGCCGGCCTCGCCCGGCGCCGCAGTGGGTCGGGTCGTTTTCACCGCCGATGATGCAGTGATGAAAGGCAAGACCCAGCCGGTGATCCTGGTGCGCGCCGAGACGGTGCCGGACGATATTCACGGTATGGAGGTCGCGGTCGGCATTTTGACTTCGCGTGGCGGAATGACTTCCCACGCTGCCGTGGTCACGCGCGGCATGGGGAAGTGCTGTGTGGCGGGATGCGGCGACTGCGAGGTGGACGAGAACAAGAAGCAGATCAAGGTGGGCAGCCTGATCATCAAGGAAGGCGACTGGATCTCGCTCGATGGATCCACCGGCCGCGTGATCCTGGGCAAGGTGAATACCGTCGAGCCTGACCCGCACAGCGGCGTCTTTGCCGAGTTCATGAAGTGGGCGGATGAGAACCGCACCCTGGGCGTGCGCGCCAACGCAGATATTCCTCGCGATGCTACGGTGGCGCGGCGTTTCGGCGCGGAGGGAATCGGCCTCTGCCGCACTGAACACATGTTCTTTGCCCAGGATCGTCTGCCTCACATGCAGCAGATGATTATGGCTTGCAAAGAGACTCAGGACCCGAAAGAGGCCAAGGCCTACGAGAAGCAACGGCGCGCAGCGCTGGCGAAGCTCCTGCCCATGCAGCGCAAGGACTTTTTCGGGCTCTTCAAGGCCATGGACGGCCTGCCGGTCACCATCCGCACGCTCGACCCGCCACTGCACGAGTTTCTGCCCAAGCGCGAGCAGTTGATGGTGGACATTGCGGTCATGGAGGCTAAAAAGCAAGGCGGAAAGAAGCTTAAAGAATTGAAAGACTTACTGGCAGTAGTTGAATCTTTACATGAGTTCAATCCCATGCTCGGATTGCGCGGATGCCGGCTGGGCATCATGTATCCCGAGATCACGGAGATGCAGGCGCGCGCCATCTTCGAGGCGGCCTGCGACTGCAAGAAGCGGGGAATTGAGGCGAAGCCCGAGGTGATGATTCCTCTGGTGGGCGACGTGAAAGAACTCGCCTTGCAAAAGGAAATTGTCAACCGCGTCGCCCAGGAGGTCTTCAAAAAGAAAGGCGTCGAGGTTGAGTATCTGGTGGGGACGATGATTGAGCTCCCTGCTGCGGCGCTCTCCGCGGCGGAGATCGCGCAGGAGGCGGAGTTCTTCAGTTTCGGAACCAATGACCTGACGCAGACCACCTTCGGATTGTCGCGCGATGACTGCGGCAAGATCATCAATTCCTACGTCAAGCAGAAGATCTGGCCTGCGGATCCATTCGCGGTGCTCGATCCGAAACGGGTGGGCCGCCTGCTTCGTCTGGGGACTGCCGAGGGGCGCTCCACGCGTCAAAACCTCAAGGTGGGAATTTGCGGAGAGCACGGAGGGGAACCGTCATCCGTTGAACTTTGCGCCGATGCCGGCCTCAACTACGTGAGCTGCTCGCCGTACCGCGTGCCTATTGCGAGGCTGGCCGCAGCGCAGTTCGCGGTGAAGAAATCTCACGACAAGGCATACACAACGGCGTAGCAGAATGAGAACGCGCCGGCCCCTGCCTTTGAGGGAGTGCCATCGCACGGCTTGGTCGGCGCGGGACAGAATTAAAGTAAAACTTTAAGTATTGACGCTGGGCCACGAGCTGCGGTTGAGTTCGTGGCCCTTTCTTTTTCCGACAACGGCGGAATTTCTCGCCCTGCGTTTACCGCTGTCGACGCGCCGACGTGGAGGCCAGTCGGGAAGCTTCAGACATGAGACGTCAAGAATTTTTCGCGCGGACCTTTGGCACGCTGGGTCTACTGGACACAGATCTCAGCCCGGGACGACGGCTTCCTCAGGTTCGCACCCGCAGCAGCAGGTAGATTCCGCTGAAACCGAAGAGCAGGTCGGGCGACCACGCGGCTACGGCGGGGGGAAGCTGGTTCAGGTTGCCCATGGCCTCGAAGAGGCTCGAGACGCCGAAGTAGACGATGGCGATTCCAATGCTGGCGGCGATCCCGGAAAGGGCTCCCCGCCGTCCGGTTGAGAACGAGAAGGGCACGGCGATGAACACCACCACCACGACCATGAGCGGGTAGGCGAGTTTTCGGTAAAGCTGAACCGAGAGATGGACCACGTCAAATCCGCTCTGCCGCAGTTCGTTAATGTACCGGCGCAGTTCGAGCGAGCTCATCTGTTCGGAAGGTTTAACCTCTTTCTTGAAGTAGGAGGGCTCCTCGGTCAACTCCTTGAACGTCGCCACCGAGAACGGCATGAACTCCTTGACCTTGTCGCCGTCCAGGTCACGCGCCCAGCCGTTCACCAGCACCCAGCCCTTGATGGGGGCTTCCCAGAAGGCTCTTTCCGCATAGATCCGCCGGGTCATCTGGAACGTCTTCGGGTCAAATTCAAATACTGACAGGTGGGCAAACACGTTCCCTTCCGGATCAAACAGCCGGTAATTATAAATGCGGCTGGACTGGCCGAAGATCCACTGGCGGTCCGGGCGGTAATAAGTCTGGGCGGGTCTCCCCTTGATTTTGTTGAGCGCGGCATCCTGCCGCTGGTTGGTTACCGGCAGGTAGTTGTCCTGGAGCACGAACATCCCCACGCACAGCACCGCCGCCATCAGGAAGACCGGAGCTGAAATCCTGTAGAGGCTGATGCCAACCGAGCGGATAGCGATAATCTGATTAGTCTTGGTGAGAAGTCCGAAGTTCACCAGCGTGGCCATCAGCACGCTCAGCGGCAGCAGCAGGTGGACGAGCTTCGGAATAAGGTAGAGATAGTAGTCCAGCACCACTCCCAAGCCGATGTTATTGCGAATAATGTCGCCCAGGCGCTGGAAGAAGTCGGAAATCATGTAGATGCCTGTAAAGGTGATCAGGAGCAGGACGAAGTAAAGGAGCCATCCTCGCAGGATATACGCATCCAGGATCAAGAGGATGTTTCTGCCGAAGCGCCGGGCGGGAAAGGTTCCTCCGCCGCGGCGGTGCAGCCGGCCTTCCGCTTTCCGCTTCAAACGGTTCACCCAGACCTCGATCCAGTCTTGTGTGGCCTGCACCCGGCTGCGTACGCGGGGCATATGCATCAGCATCACGCTGCCCGCGACGCCGAAACTCAGATTCGCGAGCCAGAGCCCGAGAGCTGGATTGAGCCGGCCCTGCTTCGAAAAGCTCAGCCCGAACGCCATGAGGATGTAGTAGACGAAAACCAAAAGAATGGTGAGCACCAGTCCCAGCGGTTTGCCTCCCTTGCGCGTCGAAATTCCGAGGGGAATTCCCACCAGGGCCAGCACAACGGATGCGACCGGCAGCGCAAAGCGGTAGTGCAGTTCGACAAGCGCCGTCCGGCGTTCCGAGGGCGAGCTGCTCCGCGCCAGATGCGCCAGCTCGCGCAAAGTTAGCAGGGGAGGGATCTTACGGGTGATGGTCGCCACGCCGCCGGCTTCGCCCAGGGGAATGGGGATGTCCGTCTCGGTGAACGAAATTACAGAATATCGTTCCACGTGCGCAGGGTCGATCTCATGCGTGGCGCCTTCCTCCAGGTGAAGCAACAAGCGGTTCGTGGAGGGTTCATTGACAAGAATGCCGGTTTTCGCTAAGGTTACCTTCGGTGCGTCGCGCTGCGTCGTATCGGCGATGAAGACGCCGCGCCATTGTGAATGAGCGCCGGTCACATCCTCAAGGTAAAGCAACAGATTGGGGAATTGCTCGATGAACACCCGCGGCTGAATTTCGAAGGGTATCTGGCTGCTTTTGAGTCCCACCTCCATGCTATTCAGCTTTCGTGCGCTGGACGGGGCCAGCAGGAGGCTCATCCAGGAGGCTAGAGCCCATCCTGTAAGCGCAAACAGCATGACCGCGCGGGCCAGTGGGCCGAGGCTGATTCCCGCCGCTCGCACCGCGATGATTTCTCCATCCGCGGCCATGCGGCTCAGGCCGATCAGGGTCCCGACCAGCACCGCCATGGGAATGGTCAGAACCAGGATGCCGGGCAGCGGCAGTAAGAAAAGGGTGAGGATGCTTGCGGGATCGAGGCTGCGGCGTACAACCAGTTCCAACAAATCGCCGATATGACGGATGTAGATGACGAACGTGAAAGTGAGCAAGCCGATGAGGGAATGGGAGAAGACTTCTTTGAGGACGTACCGCGTGAGAATGCGCATGGCCGCGTGGAACCGGACCCTCCGCGGTTCCGGCGCCTGCTCTCATGCTAGCACACGCATTCGAAAATCGTAAAGGAAGCGGTCCTGCGTTTGTATGAGACAAACCTGTGTGATGCTCCTCTGGCACATGCACCAGCCCTTCTACAAGGACTTGGCAGAGAATCTCTATACCATGCCCTGGGTGCGCCTGCACGGAGTGAAGGATTACTACGGCATGGTTTCCATGCTGTCCGAATTTCCCTCGGTGCGCGTCACCGTGAATATGGTCCCGAGTCTGGTGGCGCAATTACTGGATTACGGGCAGGGAAAGGCACGCGAGGCTGAGTTTGAAACCGTCTGCAAACCGGCCGCCGACCTCACCCCGGAAGAGCGCAGCCATTTGCTGGAGATCGCCTTCCAGCTCAATTGGGAAAACCTGCTTAACCGCTATGCGCGCTTCAAGGAACTGCACGACCGGGTGCGAAATACCGAGGCAACCCAAGCCGCCCGGTTCTTTACGACCCAGGACTTACTGGATCTACAGGTCCTCTCACAACTGGCTTGGTTTGACGAAATCTACCTGGCTGAGGACCCCGAAATTCGCAACCTGGTCAGCAAACAGAGAGGATATTCTGAGGATGATAAGTCCATCATATGCAGAAAACAAATCGAGATAATTAATAAAATACTTGAAGTGTGTAAGGAGCTCGACTCCAAGGGGCAAATTGAGCTCTCGACCTCGCCTTTTTATCATCCCATCCTTCCTCTGCTCTGCGATACCAACATCGCGGCTGAATCCCATCCCGGTGTCCGTCTGCCGCGCCGGCCTTTCCGCCATCCCGAGGATGCTCGCGCCCAACTGAGGGCGGCAGCCGAATTTCATGAGCAGGTTTTCGGGCGTCGTCCCCGGGGGCTCTGGCCCAGCGAGGGAAGCGTATCCGACGAGGTGCTCGCCATGGCTGCGGCCGAGGGGTTCAAGTGGGCGGCCACCGACGAGGGCGTGCTGGGCCGCTCGCTTCAGATTGACTTCCAACGGCAGCCTGACGGGACAACCGCCTCCGGCCGCGAACTGTATCGTCCGCACCGGTTCGAGGCCGGAGGAAACTCGATTACCCTCTTCTTTCGCGACCACCAGATTTCGGACCTGATTGGTTTTGTTTATTCGCGCATGGAACCGCAAGCCGCGGCGGCCGACCTGCACCATCGCATTCGGGCCGCCGGGCGCAGCACGGGGGACCGCCCGGCCGTGATCTCCATTATTCTGGACGGGGAAAACGCCTGGGAATTCTTTCCGCGCAACGGCCGCGATTTCCTGAAGAGCTTCTACTACCGGGTCGCCTCCGACCCCGAGATCAGGATGCTCACGGCCAGTGAGGCGCTGGAAGTCATCGAACCGGGGAAGCTCACCCATGTCGTGCCGGGTTCCTGGATCAACGCAAACTTCGACGTGTGGATCGGTGCCGACGAGGACAACCGAGCCTGGGACCTGCTTTCTGACGCGCGCGATTTCTTTGCCAGGGAGTACCGCAACCCGAAGCTCGATCCAGCGCAGGTCAGGCTTGCCGAACAGGAGCTCTGGATCGCCGAAGGCAGCGACTGGTGCTGGTGGTATGGTCCTGAGCACTCCAGCGCTCACGATGCCGAGTTCGACCTCTTGTTTCGCAAGCATCTGAGCAACATCTACCGGTTGCTGGGAGGCTCGCCGCCTGATGAGCTGGCTGTTCCCATCAAGCGGCTCAAGGGCCGGGCCACGCATGTGCCGCCCACGGCGCTCATCGAGCCGTGCATTGACGGTCTGGTGACCAATTACTTCGAATGGCTGGGCGCGGGAGTGTATGTTCCCGACTACCGCTCCGGGTCCATGCACGGGGGCGCGCGCATTCTCGACGCGCTCTATTACGGGCACGGCGCGTCGGCCCTCTTCTTGCGGCTGGACCTCAGCGAAGAATTCCTGCGCGAAAACCCCACCTTTGAAGTCCGGGTTAGAACGGATGAACCTGATTCCGCGCGTCTGCATGCCATCGTCTCGAATAACGCCCTGGGTCTGGTCCAGTTCTGGAAGGGAACGGAGCACCTTCTCGTTCCCCTGGCAACCGGGACACAGGTGCAGGCGGCTTTCCATCGCATCTTCGAATTACGTCTGGATTATGGCCTGCTGGGCGTCACCGCTACGGATCGCGTCCGGCTCCAGGTCTCGCTCTGGGTGGACGAGCTTCCCGTCCAGGTGATCCCTCAAGACGATCTGCTTACCCTCGAACTCGCCGAAGAGCCCGTCGTCTGGTAGCCTTGTTGCTGCGGCGTCCCAGCCTGCCTTGACCCAGGAAGGGATCGCCGGCCCCGTTGCAGCGCCGGTGTGTCGCAGGTGGCGTCCGCACAGACTCCTGTGTCTGCGCCAATAAGCGCGACGGGTGGCGCGCCAAGGGTTTGCAGTAAACTTGCTCCTCCGCTCCCCCTAACCCCGCGCGCGACGCGCCTCAGCAGTATTGTCGCCAAGAACTGCTTGGCATCGGCGACGGTATTCTAAACGCGCCACCCGCCGATCCGGCTAGAAGTCACCTTCCCGAACATAGGGCTGACACCACAAGATCACCTGCAGCAAGACGGATTTCGTCCAGGCTTCGTGCATCTTGTTTACCTCTTCGACCGAATGGCCTTTTTTAGCAAGGAACGGCTTCAGGGTTGCCAGAATCGGGTATAGGAGGGCCAGGACATAGCGGAGGTTGACGATCTCCGCTGTCCTTACGCCATCAGTCAGGTTCTTTTTCGTGCGATGATGGCGTAACCCGATCTCGTACTGGTAATCCAGCCATTGCTGGTCGTAGCGTGCGGCAGCGGTATCGAGGATCCACTGCCCGAAACGCTCACGCACCCGTTGCAAATAGTGATGATCGGGTTTACCGCTGCTCCGATCCTGGAAGTAGTACAGCAGGTGCGGGTTTGATCCGACGAATCCGTACCAGACGTCGAGGATGGCATCTACCTGATCTCGAAGCACTTCGCCGGACAGGCGAAGGTAGCGTTCATCTGCCTCGGTAAACAGAACAGTTTTCTTGAGCAGCTCGAATTCCTCGGCGCTGATCGGCGAAGCACCATTCTTGCCGGTCATTGAGGAATCTGTTCGACTGAGACTGGATTGCATCGTTTTGCTCCTTGTAGGCAAATGTGCGTCCTGATCACCCTTGGTGGAGGGTGGGGTGTTCCAGGCGCCCTTCGTCGGATATAATGGTCAGGACATGCCGCGCGCACAAGCAGGTACAAAT
>Ga0070741_10018660_pt1 | contig 11196 bp, 9 predicted proteins | sample Coa_R1_4_FD_66440 | JGI IMG/M metagenome (GOLD analysis project Ga0070741, IMG submission 66440) | Surface soil microbial communities from Centralia Pennsylvania, which are recovering from an underground coalmine fire - Coalmine... | ecosystem: Environmental > Terrestrial > Soil > Unclassified ...
TGGGCACGAAAAGCTTCAGGCTGCTGCGGTTCGCATCGTTAACTTCGCCGATCCGGGACCTTGATTAGGCGGGTGGCCCAGGCTTTTCGCGATGGAATACTCGGGGTGCGGGGTGCCCCATCCTTTCGCGTTCTTTGCGAAAGGGTGGGCACGAAAAGCTTCAGGCTGCTGCGGTTCGCATCGTTAACTTCGCCGATCCGGGACCTTGATTAGAACGAACCTACGCTCTCCAGAGAGAAAATACCGGAAACTGCTCCCCGCCACTGTGGCCGGTGGCCCACTCAAGCCCGCTTTTGGCTTGAGTGGGTCATTTCGGAACACAGTCGACTCACTCAACGCCGCCATTCCCATGAGTCAAGCATTATTCCCAGATGGCGAATCGGTGGAGGTCACTGTCCGGCAGGTGCAGGACTGGGCAATCGATTGCGGTCAGTTAAATGTCTATCGTCTTCTGGGATTTGGAATCAGACTCAAGACCTTTGTACAGCAGCACCGGATTAAGTATAGGGACGCCGCCGCCATTTTTTTCCGCTCGGCGAATCTCAAGGGTCGCCAGGATGTGATAAACGACGAAACCAACCAGCAGTCCGATGGGATAAAACCACCACACATTAGGATCGTTGGTCGGTCCGAGGTACTTCGCGACCGCGCCGCCCAGTATGACCGAGACCACTGCACTGAGTACCGAAGGGCTAAATTGTTTGAAGCGCCAGATGAAAAACCGTACCAGCCAGCCAATGACGATTCCCAGGCACGTCGAACCGATCGAAGGAACAACATTCTGCATGGAGTCTCTCCCGACTTTGCGGGATTCTACTACTGACTACGTCTCTGCCCTAAGTATTAGTCCGCCCCGCTAGCCACATCCAGCCGTGATCCAAGTCCTTGACACATCCATTCCAACATCCCACCCTGAGCGTGGCGCGCACGTCGTCGGTCACCGGTCGTCGGTCGGTGAAATCGCCAACGACCAACGACAAAAGGCCAAAGACGAGCTAAGTGCCCTGTTTTCATAGATGTCGTCAGCAACATCTTTGGATTCATCCGCTTACGGCGATCCGCGCGGGAAGGTGATTAAAATCATAGATCACATGGGGAGGGGGGTATCCTCCAAAATCATGCCGCAGTGAACACCGGTCAGTCGGCCGTTTTCTCCGGATCCACTGCCTGATCCAGATAAATCCACAGCACGCGGGAGAAGAAAGTCAGCAGCGGCGCGAAGGGGACAAAAAGCACAATCGCCCACACCACCGTCTTCTGGAACGACCACTTCAGTCCCAGCCACAACAGCAGGGCAATGACCGTGATGGTCACCAGCGCCAGCCCGTAACTGATGTACATCGCGCCCAGGAAATATCCCTGCTCGCGTTCGAACTTCAAGTCACAAACCGGGCAGCGCTCGTACATTTTTGGGATCGAGAAAACAATCGAGGTACGGAAGATTTTCCCGCGCCGGCAGCGCGGGCAGAGCTGGCGCAGAATTGCAGTGAACGTAGAAGGACGAGTCATCTGAACATCAGCAATTAGCAAATAGCATTGACCCAGTTGCGGCCCACGATGTTCATGGGCCAAATGCCAACTGCCAACTGCTAACTGCTAACTGCTAAATGCTAAATGCGGTGCCTCGCCATGTATACTTTTTCGCGCTATGGCAAACATCGATAAACATGCTCCCGGCTCGTTCTGCTGGTTTGAGCTGGGTACCTCCGACCAGAATGCCGCCAAGAAGTTCTACGGTTCATTGTTCGGTTGGACTTCAGAAGACTTTCCCATGGGTCCCGCCGGCGTTTACACCATCTTTCGGATGGGCGGCCGCGACGTGGGCGCCACCTACACGCTCAATGCCCAGCAACAACCCGGGGTCCCGCCGCACTGGATGGTTTACGTCAACGTCGCCAGCGCCGACGAGAGCGCGAAGAAGGCCGCCAGCTTGGGCGGAAAGATCTGTGCGCCTCCCTTCGACGTCATGGACAAGGGCAGGATGGCGGTGATTCAGGATCCCACCGGCCCCACGTTTTCCATTTGGCAGCCCAAGTCCTCGACCGGAACCACGGTAACCGAGGTGAATGGCACGGCCTGCTGGGTGGACATCAGCACTCCCGATCCAGAGCGCGCCAGAAAGTTTTACGAGGGGCTGTTCGGCTGGAAATTCTCTGAAGATACCGATGACGATCCGCCCTCTGATTACATTCACATTCAGAATGGAGAGGAATTTATCGGCGGCGTTCCTCCCACTAAGCACCGCAATCCGAACGTGCCGCCGCATTGGATGACTTATTTTCAGGTTGATGATTTCGATGCGAGCGCGGCCAAGGCGAAGCAACTTGGAGGAAAGTTCCTCATGGGGCCGACGCTGATGGAAAACGTCGGACACATCGCCGTTGTGGCCGATCCACAAGGGGCGGTGTTCGCGCTGTTCAAATCAACCCGCAGAGAATAAGGCCACGGATCAGCACGGATTGACACGGATCAGCCCGACGAATTGGTACGTCTTTTAGCAGTAAACCTTCTGCGCGAAGTCTTGTGCGACAGTAGAGGCGCCATCGCCAGGAGGAATCGTTGCCTCACAAGCGCAGCTTTGTCCGTCGTCACTCGCTGAGCATTGTTTCCATTCTGTTCCTGGTCACGTGGATTGTGCTCTACAGCGTTTCCAGCCAGACCACGCATCTGGGATCCTTTTTCGGCAATGCCATCGCGGACTGGTCGGGCGTTGTGGTCACGGTTCTCGCCACGAAATATCTCTACGAGAAAGGCTCGGTGGAAAGCCGCAAACCGCACGACGAGCTGCTTGCGGGCGTGCGCAAAATTCTGGTGGATCACTCGCTCAGCATCTTCCTCATCTTGACGGGAGCGGCCTGGATCGTCCTTTATGCCGTCATGGATTCGGAGTCGAAGTGGGGACAGGTGGTTGGCAATATCGTTTCCGAGTGGACGCAGATCTTTGCCCTGGTGATCTTGACCAAACGGCTGATTGAGCCGCACTCAAAAGAGAGCAAGAGATGAAGCGCGGCCTGCGCGCGACGGACGACGAGCTACTTCGCGGCTTGACTCAAGCGTTCGCGAAAGTAGTTACGCCAATTTGCGGGCAATGTCTGCAGTTCGGCAGCGTGCCGCATGGCTTCGTGGTCCTGTTCACCAAACAGATACAGGCGAGTGATGTCCGCCACGGTCAGGTTGGATGGGTCGCGATCAAGCAGCTCGATGACATCACCGGCAGACACCTCTCCTTCTTGGGCGACGGAAAGGTAAAAACCGGTGCGGCCGCTGTCGGCAAAGCGTTTCACCATGTCGGTGCGGCCAAATTTGATACCGAGTTTGTAGCAGGGAAGACGTGGCTGAGTGACGATCACCTGCGCGGATCCAACGCGCAAGCGATCACCAATGTGCAGCGACTCTTCGAGCAGGCCCTCGGTCGTGAAGTTCTCGCCAAAGGACCCTGCGGGCAAGTCCACGCCCGGCAGTTCCCGCTGCCAGTAGGAATAATGCTCGAACGGATAAGCGTAAACGGCCCGATCGCGGCCGCCGTGCACGGTTAGATCGGCCTGGCGGTCGCCGTCGAGGTTCAATAGCCGCAACCCAATGGGGCCCTGCACAGGGTTTTTGAAGATGCTTGTCATCACGGTCCGGTTTTGCGAGATGACTTCGCGCGGGAGACCAACATTCACGGAGAGGAGCCGCATGGGGGTTGGATGCGGCAGGGTCAGATCCGATTCACAACCGGCGCTTGGTATCAGAATTCCGATTCTTGATCGGGATTTTTACCAGCGTACCAAACTCGCAGTGGTGCCAGCACTTTCGTTTGTTGGATCACTGTCGGAACTACGATTTCCCCTACTTATAATCTGCTCAAGCGTTTCTCATGCGCGAGCGAAGTCAATCCTCGGGTGCGGCGAAGGTCTGGATCTACAACCCAGTGGTGGATCTCATTGTGGGTTGCGGAGCCTGGTCCGCGCCGCTGCTGCTGCTCGCCTATGCATCGCGGTTTTCTTCCACCATGGTGTGGGCGGCTGCGCTGTACCTGCTCGCGCTATTCTTCAATTATCCGCACTACATGGCGACGCTGTATCGTGCGTACCACACCAGCGAAGACTTCAACAAATATCGCGTTTTCACCGTCCACATCACTGGGCTATTGCTGGCGACGGTATTTCTTTCTCATCTCTACCCGCGCGTGTTGCCCTGGGTTTTCACGCTTTACCTGAGCTGGAGCCCGTGGCATTACAGCGGACAGAACTACGGGCTGTTCATGATGTTTGCCCGCCGGGCGGGAGCCACTCCCAACGCGTCTCAACGGCGCGCGCTCTACGCCGCGTTTCTGATTTCGTATCTGATTCTTTTTGTGAGCCTGTACAGCGGTCCATCGAACGACCCGCTTTTTCTCTCGCCGGGAATTCCGGAGGGCATCACACGAGCGCTCACCGCGGTGCTGGGCATTGCTTTTACTGTGAGTGCCATGTACGGCTTGTCGGGCTTGCTGCGGCAGGTCAAAGTCGGCAAGCTGATCCCGGCATTAACGCTGGTCTCAACCCAGTTCTTGTGGTTTTTGCTGCCGAGTTTCCTGTGGATGGCCGAGGGTTGGCGACTGCCCGCAAGCCGATACAGCACTGGAGTGCTCGCCATCATGCACTCCGCGCAGTATCTCTGGATTACCAGTTACTACGCCCGCCGCGAAGCGATAGGTCCCTCATCCCAACACTGGCGTCCCGTGGTGTACTTTGCTGTGCTGGTGGCAGGCGGGATTGCGTTATTCATTCCGGGCCCGTGGGTGGCCAGTTACGTTTTTCACTACGACTTTACGACGAGCTTCCTGATTTTCACCGCACTGGTCAACCTGCATCACTTCATTCTCGACGGAGCAATCTGGAAGCTGCGCGATGGGCGCATTGCAGCACTCCTTCTGAATTCGAAAGACAAAGTTGTCGCTGCCGGAAAAGATACGGGAGACTGGCTCTCGACCCAGGCGCGATGGATTGCGGGCCAGTCACGTTGGGCTCGTGCGTTGCGGATTTCACTGGCCCTCGGATTATTTGCATTGGCCGGCGTGGACCGGTTCCGCTTTCTGCTGAGCACGGGCGAAGGCACGTTGGCGCGAACCGAGCGAGCGGCCGCTCTCAATCCTTATGACAGCACCGTCCAGTTGCGTTTGGCCGATCTGCAATTGCGAGGCGGTCATCCTGAAGAGGCGGTGCAATCGTGGAAGCGCGCGATACAGGAGAGACCGTCAGACCCATTGCCCCGCAATCAACTGCTTCAGTACTGGACCAACACTCAGCAGTTCCAGCAGGCGTACGAACTGGCGCGAGCTTCTCTGGAGCGAAGTCCCCGCGATGCCGAGTTGCGGGTGAACTATGGGCTACTGGCGCAAAAACTTGGCCACAACGAAGAAGCCGAGCAGAGCTGGCAACGGGCGCTGCAACTAGATCGTGGACAATGGCGGGCGCATCTTTATCTGGGCGATCTGCTGCGAGGTAATCGCAAATATGAAGACGCGATTCCGCAGTACGCGAGGTTCTTGAACCGGGTAGCACATAACGGAATCGAGGCGAGGCCCGCCGCTGCGGAAATCGTACCGGTCATCCTGCATCTCGCCGATTGCCAGGCACATACCAACCGCAATGCTGATGCGCGCCGTTCATTTGCCTTGGCGGCGCAAATTGCCGCCCAGGGTGGACAGAAAAAACTCCAGAGCCTGGCCCTGGTGCAGCAGGCGGAGTATGAAATCACCCAGGGGAACCTCAGCCCCGCCGTGGCTCTCTACCAGAAGGCATTGAAACTTGATAGCGAACTCGACGATCGGCCCAATGAAGCGGTGGACTGGTACAACTACGGCCTGCTGCTGCGCCGGGGAGCATACCCGGAGCGCCTGGTAGCTGCGTGCCTATGGAAGGCGCAGATGCTGCTGGACTCCGTGCCGGCGGCACCGGACACAAAGGTCGTTGCTGCGGAATTGAGGAAGATGCAGTCAGCCGGAAGTGCGAAACTCTCGCGCGCATCATGGGCGACGAGCGACACCGAAGCCACCTTGCAACAGGCCCTGACTCTCAAATAACGCCGGCGTTTGTCGGCGACCCAACTTTTATAATGCTGGCGTCAGGATTTGTGCCATTACTTCGGTGTGCCGCCGTGTTGAGAAAGAAGGGCCGGTGTTACATCCGAATGCTTCAGTGTCACCTTCGTAACAATCTGCTGATCTCACGGTTGCATATCATTCCCCCACGCAAGCCTGCTCGTAACGTGTAGAGGAGAGCCGCTCAGTTGCGCTGGGACACGACATTTCTTCACAACAAGGTCGCACGCCGCATTTTTGCCGTCTTCCTGCTCTGCGCTTTGCTGCCCATCACGGCGCTGACCCTCATTTCTTTTCGTCAGGTTACCCAGGAACTCGAGGAAGATGCCGCTCTTCAGCTGCGTCAATCGGCTAAATCGGAAAGCTCGGCCATCTATCAGCGCCTGCAATTCCTTGTGGACGATATGGGGAACATTGCCAGCGCGTTACGTGGGGCTACTCTGGACTCCAATCCTTTTCTACTGGGTGGCGTGGGGCGAAACACAACTCCGCTTTTCCGTGGAGTCGGGTTGCTTTCGAGCGCAGGTGACCTGCAGGTGCTCTTCGGGAAAATAGATAACACCCCGGACCTCACTGAGAAGGAAAAAGGGCACCTGAGAGCCGGAAGCACACTGCTGACTCATTTTTCTTGTGGGGACAGCGAGTGTCCCCGATTGCTGCGCTACCTTGATTTCAAACAGCCGGAGCGGGGGCTGCTGATCAGTGATCCGCAACCGGAGTACCTGTGGGACGGAGACAAGTTGCCCGCCACCACCACGCTCTGTGTGCTGGACGAATCGGGCAATGCGGTTCATTGTCCGTCCACCATCGCTACTCAGATACGCGCTGCACTCGGCGGAGGGAGCACTTCATCCGGCAACACAGAATGGGGCGATCGCAAGAACCACTACGTTGCCGGATACTCGACAATCTTCCTGCGGGTAAATTTTCATGCTCCGGCCTGGACCGTCGTGCTCAGCGAATCGCGTGCCTCTGTGGTCGGGCCGCTGCAAAGATTCAGCCATATTTTCCTGCCACTGATCGCGCTGACACTCCTGACCGTGCTGTTAGTAAGTTTTGTCCAGATCCGGCGAAGCATGGGCCCGTTGCAGGAACTGGAACGGGGTACACGCGGAATCGCCAGCGGGCAGTTCGACACGCGGGTCAATCTCGCCAGCGGCGACGAGTTCCAGAAGCTTGCCGAATCGTTTAACGGAATGGCGCACCATTTGGGCCGCCAGTTTCAGGCACTGGAGGCAGTCCGGGACATTGATCGCGCAATTCTCTCATCGCTCGACCAGCGGGAAATCGTCAACCGCGTGCTTCGGCGGGTGCGAGCTCTTCTGTCGTATACCGGGATCAGCGTCACTCTGGTGGACCGTGACCAGCCGGACCGGGCGGTTACCTATGTGGCGGCGGATGAGAAGCACCCGCGTATTCGCGTAGTCGGCAACACGCTGGAGGTTGGGGAAGTCGAAGAACTGCAGCAGGCAACGGATCTCATCCAGGTGGACACGACGCAATACACACGTACCTACCTACAGGGTTTGTCCGAACGTGGTGTGAAGTGCTGTGTCTTGTTTCCCATCCGCCACGACAATCAACTATTCGGTGTTCTTACCTTGGGGAGCTCCCATCCCATCGAGGCTCCGGATGACGAAGCCTACGCGAAGCAACTGGCAGACCGGCTGGCTGTCGGATTGTCCAACGCTCTTCTGGTCGAGGACTTGGACAAACTGAATCAGGGAACATTCATGGCCTTGGCTCGTGCCATTGACGCCAAGTCCACCTGGACCGCTGGGCACTCGGAGCGCGTCACCAAGATGGCGGTTGAAATTGGAAAAGCCATGCGGCTCGCCGAGAAGGATCTGGTCATTTTGCATCGAGGCGGCTTGCTGCACGACATCGGCAAGATCGGAACACCGCCAGAAATTTTGGACAAGCCGGGAAAAATGACCGATGCTGAGATGCGGGTCATGTGCGAGCACGTCACCGTGGGAGCGCGGATTCTGGAACCCATTCCTGGTTTCGCCGAGCTGATTCCGATTGTGGTGCAGCATCATGAACGGTTTGACGGGTCGGGCTACCCGTTTGGCTTGGCGGGCGAGGCGATCAGCTTACATGCCCGCATCTTTGCCGTGGCTGATGTGTACGACGCCCTCATTTCCAATCGGCCCTACCGGCCGGGCTGGGCGCGAGAAAAAGTTGTGGCTTACATCCAGGAAAAGGTCGGAACACATTTTGACCCGAAAGTTGTAAACGCGTTTCTGCAAGTCATGGCCAAGCTGGACCAGACGCCGGCCGAAAAAGAACACAATGCGGAGGACGAAGAGCATCAGCTCCCGTCGGACGAACCGCACCACCGGCCCGTCCTGCGCTTGCGAGCTGCTGCAGCGGCGCATTCGCGAGGTACAGGGCGGCGCTGATCACCGTGCGTCCCGGCAAATCATGCTGGGCTCCCACGCTCGCCACGTCCCTGATCACCTGAAATCCCGTGCTAGACTTCCATCAGTGACGGTCAAGGCTGCAGAGCAACTCTGGCACGACAATTTTTATCGTTCCCATCCTTTCGCTTCGTACTATCCCAACCCTGCCGATTTTCAGGAGCACTTCCGCCGTACCCAGCTGACATCTTTTCATGAGGGGGGATGGTCATGGTGGGGCGACGCCCGCAGGGAATTGATGACGATGCTCGGAGACGTTCGCGGCAAGAGTGTTCTCGACTACGGCTGCGGATCAGGCAATTTGGGAATTTACCTTGCCTTCCAGGGCGCCGCAGTCAACGGGTTTGATCTCTCTTCGGAAGGGATCAGGATTGCGCAGCGAGCCGTGGAGCAGTACGGAGTCGATGCGGAGTTTCAGGTGATGGACGCCGAGCACCTCACCTACGCCGATCAGAGTTTCGATCTGGCCGTGGGATTTGGCGTGCTGCATCACGTGATCAAATATCCGGGTGCGAGCGCGCAGTTGATGAGTGTGATGAAACCAGGCGCGCGGGCGCTATTTCACGAGACGCTCTGGGACAATCCCTTCATCAACCTCGCGCGCCGGTTCACGATGAAAGACGAAGAGGCGGGCGATGCGCGGCTGACCGCGGCGGCACTGCGCGAATTTGGACGAAATTTCTCGCACGTCAACTTGCACCGGCGTCATCTTCTTTACATGTTTAAGCGTCTGGTGAAGATTGAGCCCCTTACGCTGGCCGCGCCAGTGCGACCGCGACCTCTCTGGAAATTCGTGCAATCTGCAGATCGTGTGCTGATGGCCGCGGGCCTGTCTCGCTGGTGTGGCGAGGTGATCGTGGAACTTGTGCGCTAGAGTCCCCAAGAAATCGTCGGCACTGTTATTTCGGTTTCTTGCCGCCAAAAATGCTTCTTAGGGCGTCTGCGGGATTCGGCTGCTGGCCTTTGCCGGCGCCGCCGAAGCCAGAGAGGGATTTCTGCAAGGCGCCGCCCGCTAAAGCGCCGACGTCAGGAATGAAGCGAGGATCGGACGTGGTGCCCTGGATCAACACGGGAATGTTGCCGCCTTTGCCGCCGATGCCCGCCAGTTGCGTCAGTCCAGTGACCGCGCCGCCCGTCAGGGAGAGATTCAGCTTGTAATTGAGAGCGCCCGCAGGACTGATGGTGCCCGCGCCCATGGCCTGACCCAGCGCGGGAATTGTCAGGTTCACGTTGTCGGTGCGGATCCCGTCCGCGGCAGCGCGAAGATTCGTGCTGATGTTTTGAATTTCCGTGTCGTTACCGAGGTTCCTGCCCGAGAGCGCGGAAATAGCCGACAGCTTCGAACCGAGATTGAAACCGGCCAGCCGCGTGTTCGCCAGGCGCACTGGACCGGCGATCACCGGCTTGTCGATGGGGCCGTCAATGGCGAGATTCAATGACAACGTCCCGCCCTTTAACGACGAGCCCGCGGGCAGGGTGACGCCGAGTGCCGGGAGCATCGGTTCTAGTTCGTCCACTGGCATGCCTTCCCCCACCAGATGCATGTTGAGGACGGTTGTTTCTCCGTGTGTTTGATAGTTGCCCGTAAGATGAGCCACCGCTTTTCCAATATCAATGTCGCCCTGCGACAGGGTCCCTGAATTGCGCGCGAGGTTCTGCTGGATCGCGTATTTAAAATTTACCGGTTTCGACGCCGACGACCCCTTATCGGATAGCTTGAGCTTGTCCGCCTTCGCGGTGCCGTTGACGCGCGCCACCTTGCCGTCTGAATTCAGGCTGCCGTCAACATCTGCAGTGCCGCTGATGCCTGCGGTAGGACTCAGGAACCCCGACTTAGCCAGATCGAGCCCATTAATTGTGAGTTTCGCTTCGAGGGGCGTAGCTGCAGTGTCGGTGGCATTGATCGGCCCAGCCGTGCCGTCCAACTTCATCTTGCCGCCGCCGGGCAAATTCGAGGTCACGGTAAAAGGAAATTTCGACGTGAACGAAAAGTCGCGAACCGAAACATCTACTTCGTCGTAAACCTGCGGTTTGACCGACGATTTGGTTTTTCCAATCGTGACCCGTCCGTTGTTGACGTTCAATTTTGCAATCGAAAGGTTCGGATTGGAAGCTGAGGGCGTGTGGGTCGGAGGAGTAGAAGTTGCCGGCTTCGGAGGTGCGGACGGCTTCGCAGGACTCGCCGGTTTCCCCCCGGGCGCAGACTTCTGCGGAGCGCTCCCCAGGCTGGAAAAATTCCACGTTCCCGCAGGAGAACTCAGCAGCACGATGTCCGGCTGATCCAGTGCCAGGTCGGTGATCTCGAGCGATTTCGAGAAAATCAGCGGGAACAGGTGAACTCCGACTTTGAGCGACTTGGCATGAATAAACGGAGACGTGCTGAACGCCGGATCATCGTCGATGGAAATATCGTCGGCGGCAACGCTGCCCGACAAAATGGATAATGACAGATTGCCCAGCTTGACTTGCCTGCCCAGCGTGTCGCTCAATTCAGATTCAAGCCTTGGACGGAAGGTGTTGACGTTAATCAGAAGAGGTAACGCGATTGCGGCGACGATAATGATGGCGACGATTACGCCCACAATGCGGAGTACTTTCATGTCCGCTCTCCACGAGCAACAAATTGGCCAGCAAACTTCAAACGCGCGGCTCAGTCATCTTACCGCGACAGCGGCAGATGTCCTGGAAAATCAGATTCATCCGAAG
>Ga0070741_10018661_pt1 | contig 11196 bp, 6 predicted proteins | sample Coa_R1_4_FD_66440 | JGI IMG/M metagenome (GOLD analysis project Ga0070741, IMG submission 66440) | Surface soil microbial communities from Centralia Pennsylvania, which are recovering from an underground coalmine fire - Coalmine... | ecosystem: Environmental > Terrestrial > Soil > Unclassified ...
CGCAGACGCCCGGCTACGTCACGCAGAATCCCAACCAGATCGAGGTCGCCAGCGGCGACTTCGGCGCGACCGTTTCCACGACCGGCGTCAACCGCGCGCTCGACCTGTTCGTGCAGAACCAGCTGCGCACGGAAACCGGCGGCGGCGCCTACGCCACGCAGACGGCCAATATCCTCACCCAGCTGCAGAGCGTGTACGGCACGCCGGGCGGCGAGGGCACGCTGGAAACCGCGCTGAACAATTTCACGACGGCGCTGCAGTCGCTGTCGAACAACCCGGGCAGCTTCTCCGCCCAGGGCGTCGCGCTGTCGGCGGCGCAATCGCTGGCGCAGCAGCTCAACACGACGACGCAAGGTATCCAGTCGCTGCGCTCCAACGTGGCGCAGGACATCGGCAATTCGGCCGCGCAGGCCAATGCCGACATGAGCCAGATCGCGCAGCTCAACACTCAGCTTCAGGGCCTGTCGTCGACCGATCCGCAAGCTGCCACACTGATGGATCAGCGCGACAATGCCATCAACGATCTTTCGAAATATGTCGACGTCCGCGTCACCACCGACTCCTCGAACCAGACCAGCATCTTCACCAATTCCGGCATCCAGCTGGTCGGCGGCGGGCTCGCCTCCAGCTTCACCTACAGTTCGCCGGGAGCGCTGAGCGCGACCTCGCTTTACAATACCGATCCGACCAAGAACAGCGTCGGCTCGCTTAATATCAAGCTGCCCAACGGCGCTTCGATCGACGTCGTCGCCAACAACGTGCTGAGTTCCGGCCAGATCGCCGCCGACCTGAAGCTGCGCGACCAGACGCTGGTGCAGGCGCAGACCCAGGTCGACCAGATGGCGGCGACGCTCGCCTCGTCGCTGTCCGACATCACCACATCGGGCACGGCCGTGACCGGCTCGCCCGCGGGCTTTTCCGTCGACACGTCGAATGTGCTGCCGGGCAACACCGTCAATCTCACCTATACCGACAGTACCAACACGCAGCGCCAGATCTCGATCGTCAACGTCACCGATCCCAGCGCGCTGCCGCTGAAGAACGGCACCAATCCGAACCCGCTGCTGGTCGGTGTCAACTTCTCGTCCGGCATGGCCTCGGTTGCGGCGCAGTTGAACAGCCAGCTCGGCAGCCTCGGCTTGCAATTTTCCGGTTCCGGCTCGACCCTGAATCTGTTGGGGTCGTCGACGGCAACCGTCAACTCAGCCTCGACCACGACGACCGTGACGTCGATCCAGAGCGGAAACGCGCAGATTCCGCTCTTCACGGACGGCAATTCTCTCTACACCGGCCAGTACACGGCGAGCGGCTCGCAGATGACCGGTCTTGCCGGACGCATCACGATCAATCCGGCGGTGTTGAACAACCAAACGGCGTTCAGCAACTACAGCGCCTCCACCGCCGCCGGCGACAACACGCGCTCGGATTTCATGTTCACGCAGCTGACGTCTGCGACCTTCAGCTATTCGCCCTCGACCGGGCTCGGCTCCGCCGCCCAGCCGTTCAAGGGCTCGATCTCGGACTACCTGTCGCAATTCATCAGCCAGCAGAGCAACGCCTCGACGGTGGCGACGCAGTTGCAGCAGGGCCAGAGTGTCGTCGTTTCGACATTGCAGCAGAAGTTCGATTCGACATCCAGCGTCAATATCGACACCGAGATGGCGAACCTGATCCAGGTCCAGAATGCCTATGCAGCCAACGCCCACATCATGTCGGTCGTGCAAAGCATGATGCAGAGCTTGCTGCAGGCTAACACGTAAGGCGTAGGATATGTCGGTCAGCAGCATCAATTACGCGTCGTCCCTGCTCGGTCAGTCCGTGCAGAACATCAACAAGCAGTTGTCGGACCTGTCGACGCAGCTTTCCAGCGGCGTGAAGTCGTCCGTTTACGCGGGCATGGGCGTCAACGAGGGTTTCGCCATCGCGGCGCGCTCGCAGCTCGCGAATATCTCCGCCTTCGGCGACACCATGACCAGCGTCAACACGATCATCAACGCGGCCAACACCGTGCTGCAATCCTTGTCGCAGACGGCCAGTCAGATGCAGAGCGCCGCCTCGGCGACGCCGCAAAACCTGACCGCGAACGGACAGACCATCGGTCAGCAGAACGCGCTGTCCCAGCTGTCGTCGATCGTCGGCATGCTGAATACCCAGGTCGGCAACCGCTACATCTTCTCCGGCAATGCGATCGGCACCCCGGCGGTCGCTTCCGCCGACGATATGCTCAACGGCACGGCGACGCAGGCCGGATTGAATCAGGTGATCGCCGAGCGCCAGCAGGCCGATCTTGGCGCCAACGGGCTCGGCCGGCTTGTCCTTTCGCAGCCCACCGCGACGTCGGTCAATGTCGCCGAGGACGCGGCAGGCTCTCCCTTCGGCTTCAAGCTGAGTTCGGTCTCGTCGTCGCTGACCAACGCAACGGTGACCGGCCCGGCCGGTTCGCCACCTTCCGTTTCGGTCGACATGACCGCGGGCAATCCAAATCCGGGCGACCAGATAACCTTCAGCTTCAACGAACCCGACGGCACGACCGATTCCATCCAGTTGACGGCGACCAACACGTCGCCCGCCCAGAGCGGCAGCTTCACGATCGGAGCGACCCCCGCGGCGACCGCAGCAAACCTGAATGCGGCCCTGAACTCGTCGATCGGCACGCTCGCGGCCACCTCACTGGTTGCGGCCTCGGCGGTCGCGGCCGGCGACAATTTCTTCAACACCGACAGCGTGGCGACGGGAAGCGTGGCGAACAACCAGGCGGTTCCTCCTGCGCCGATCACCGGCGCGACTGCGTTGTCCGGCGCGGCCGGAACGGATTCGCTCTCCAGCGGATTTGCACCGGGCGATACTTTGACCGTCAACGGCACCACCATCACCTTCGTGGCGTCGGGTGCGACCGGCAATCAGCTCAACGTCACCGACAGCGTGCAAACGTTGCTGAACAAGATCGACTCGATTACGGGGACATCGACCGCCTCGACCATCGACGGAGGCGCGGTCGAACTGCACACCGACAACGCCGCGAGCTTCTCGGTCACAAGCTCGAACTCCGCGGCGCTTGCGGCTCTCGGTTTCGGCGGCACCGTGACGGCGCCAACGCCGCCGCTGCGGGTCGGCGGTTCGCCGCTCACCTCGGCCACCAGCCTCGTCAACGGTTCGGCCAATACGGTTGCCTGGTACACCGGCAATTCCGGACCGGGATCGGCGCGTTCGACGTCCACGGTGCGGGTCGATTCCTCGCAGACCGTGCAGTTTGGCGCACAAGCCAACGAACAGGCGATCCGCCAGATGCTGCAAAATATCGCCGTCTATGCCGCCGTCACGGTTTCGCCGACGAACACCAATTCGGCGGGCGTAGCCTCGGCGCTGAGCGAGCGGATCGCCACCAACCTGACGCCGCAACCGGGCCAACAGACCATCCAGGACATCCAGACCGATTTTGCCACCGCACAGACCACCATGCAGGATGTGCAGGCCCGGCAGACCCAGACCCAGACCGCGTTGCAGAACATGATCTCCGACACCGAGGGCATCTCGCAAGACCAGGTCGCGAGCCAAATCCTGGCGCTGCAGAACAGCCTGCAGGCGTCCTATCAGACCACCGCGATGCTGTCGCAGCTCAGCCTCGTCAAGTTCCTCCCGCTAGCCTAGGCGGCGCGGGCCGAGGTGAGGGCCGGCGGCAGGCGCGTTAGGCTTGTGTTAACCATGTCTATTTACGGTTTGGCGAGAAGTGCGGACGGGCCGGTCCCGCAGGCTTCGGAGCCATTCATGACCGATCGCATCCATCTGGTGGTCGCAACTCCCTGCTTCGGCGGGCAGGTATCGAGCATCTATGCCAGCTCGATCTTCGCGTTGCAGCGGGCGCTGCACGGCATGTCCAATGTCGATCTCACGGTGCATATGCGCGACGGCGACGCGCTGATCACGCGGGCCCGCGCCAATCTGGTCACCCTGTTCCTCGACAATCCTGCCGCGACCCATCTGCTGTTCGTCGACGCCGATATCGGATTTACGCCCGAGCAGGTCTTCCGGCTGGTCGAAAGCGGCGCAGAGGTCGTCGCCGGCGTCTATCCGATCAAGCGGGTCAACTGGGACAAGGCCGCGCGCGCGATGCAGGCGGGAAGGGCGAACCTGCCTGCCGCCTCTCTCGATTACGTGTTCGAGGTCAATGATCCCGATCGCGTCGTCGTCGTCAACGGTTTCACCCGCGTGCGTTACGCCGGCACCGGATTCCTGATGATCCGCCGCCACGTGCTGGAGACGATGTGCGCGCATTACGCATCGCTGCAATTCCGTCGCGAGCATTCGCATGATGCGCTGGCGGGAAGCCACAACCGGTTCGCGCTGTTCGAATGCATGATCGATCCGGCTGACGGCACCTATCTCAGCGAGGACTTCGCCTTCTGCAAGCGCTGGACCGATATCGGCGGCGAAATCTGGGCCGATCTCGACAGCCGCCTCGATCACGTCGGACCGTCGGTCTTCCGCGGCGACGTGGCCTCGCAATTCGCACCTGCATCGGCCGCGGTAAACGCCGCATGAAAGTCTCAGATGAACACTGCCGCTCCGAGGTTGCAGATTGCCGAAGCCTTGCCGCTCCGGCAGCCTGATTGCGAACAGCCACCCGGCCTTTCCGACCTGTTCATGCCGCTGGACGACCTCCTCGTCCGCGGCGGCGACCCGCGGCTGTTGCTCGATCCGCGGCATGGCCGCAACGAGTACGGCTGCGGAGCATTTCCGTCGTCCGACATTTGGTGTGTCGCCTCCAGCACGGCGTCTCCCATCTCGGAGCGCGCCTATGCCCGCGCCGGCCTTGCGCGGGAAAAACTGATGCGCTCGGCGATCGCGATCGGATTCGAGCGTGCGTTCGACGCGCGCGTCGAGGACATGCGCGACGAGCTGTGCGCCCGATTGCGGCTCGCTGCGGCGGACGTGGATGTGGTGTTTTCGCCGTCCGGCACCGATTCGCAGGTTCACGCCTTGTATCTCGCGCGCGCCTTGCTCGGGCCCCGGGTCAAGACCGTCATCGTTGGATCGGATCAGACCGGAAGCGGAACGGCCTTCACCGCGCGGGGCCGCCATTTCAGTTTCGCCACGGCGGTCGGCCGGTCGGTTCGAAAGGATGCGCCGATCGCGGGTCTTGCCTGCGACAGCATTGCGCTGCCGCTGGGCGCAACCGCGGACATCCGCTCGCGCGCCAATGAGGATCTGGCAGTCCTCGACGCCATCGAGGGTGCGGTCACGAGCGGCTCCGGCGTGCTGCTCCAGATCATGGACTCATCGAAGCTTGGATGGCGCGCACCCAGCGAAGCATGTCTCGATGAAATCGCGGAGCGCTGGCCTGACGAGGTCCGGGTCGTCGTCGACGCCTGTCAGATGCGCTTGAGCCGCCGCCGGCTACGGACCCATCTCGATCGCGGCTATATGGTTTTGGTGACCGGCTCCAAATATTTCGGCGGTCCCGCGTTCAGCGGCGCGCTGTTGATTCCGGCCCGATTGTCGCGGATGCTCGACCGCGGCGAGGGCGTGCCGCCCGGGCTTCTGGACTACGCCACTGCCAGCGACTGGCCGACAGGTTGGGTTCAGCTGCGCGCGCGCTTCCCGCATCGGCCGAATCTCGGCCAGTGGCTGCGATGGGAGGCCGCCCTCGAGGAAATCAAGGCCTATTACGATGTGCCGGACGAATACCGGGCGCTGGTGCTGCGGGAGCTGCGAGCCACCATCGAAAGCATGATCGCGTTGTCGCCGTCGCTGAGTGCCGTCGGGACCTGCGCGCATACGCTCGCCCACGACGATGAGGAATTCTCCGGCCCGACCATCTTTCCGTTCACGCTTCACCGCGGACGCGACCCGGTGCCTGCGGTTGACTGCCGGCTCGTCCATCAGGCGCTGATGCACGATCTCGGCGAACTTTTCGCAGGCAGCAAGGCCGATCGCGATCTTGCGGCTCGCCGCTGTCTCGTGGGCCAGCCCGTGAACCTCCAGCGGCCGGGCGAGAAGCCCGCGGCCGCGCTGAGGCTCTGTATCGGGGCGCGCCTGGTCAGTGAGATCTGGTCACCGGAGCCGGACGTCGCGCAAGGCAATTTGCAGCGCGAGCTCGACCGCATCGCCGGCGTCGTCGCCAAGATCGAACTGGTGCTCGGCAATGCAAGCACGCTGCAATCATCGGGGCCTTGTCATGGAAAGTGAAGTCATCGGTCTCGCCGATCCGCGCGCAGATTGCGCGGATCGCATGGGCATGGCGAAGCTTGCCAAGATGGCGTTCGACGGCAAGGACCTTCGTCCGCTGTGGCGCGACCTGATCGCGAAACTCTACAGCGGCACGGCGGAAGCGGGCGAAGGGCTCGACCTGTCGCTGATCGCGCAACTGCTCGGCGACAAGCAGGCGGGGCTGTCGATCCAGCAGGAGGTCTTGAAATCGCACCGTCTCTATCGTTCGCCCTGTGCGTCGGGCAATCCGCGGCTGCGGGTGCTGGCGCTGGCGGCGCCGACCGACATGGGCAGCAACACGCCGATCGAGTTCCTGCTGGAAGAGTCCGCCGTCGAACTGATGATGCTGTATGTGATTCCGGGCGTCGAGCTGCCGGCGCCTTTGCCCGATCACGACGTCGCAATCGTGATCGCCTCCGACTCCGAGGACTGCCGCGACGCGCTGCGCAAGATCGACGCCGCCGCGCCGCGTTGGCCGCGCCCGCTGCTCAATCCGCCCGCGTTGGTCGGCAGCCTCGATCGCGACAAGCTGCATCGCCTGCTCGACGGCATCGAGGGTCTGGCGATTCCGGCAACGCTGGTGGTGACGCGCGAACGCCTCCTGGAAGTGACGCGCTCGGCGGATATGCTCGCCGACATCGCCGGCGATCTCGCTTTTCCCGTGATCGTTCGCCCGCGCGGATCGCATGCCGGCAACGGTCTCGCCAGGGTCGACGATGGCGCGGCGCTGGCGCGCTATCTCGATGGTCATGAAGGCGACCTGTTCTTCGTCTCGCGCTTTGTCGATTATGCGAGCGCCGACGGCCTGTTCCGCAAATACCGCGTCGTCTTCGTCGACGGCCGCGCCTACGCCTGTCACATGGCGATCGCCGAGCGCTGGGACATCTGGTATCTCAACGCCGGCATGATGGAGAGTGCGGCCAAGCGGCTCGAAGAAGAGACGTTCATGCGCACCTTCGACATCGGCTTCGGACGTCGGCATCAGTCGGCGCTGACTGCGATGGCCGACCGCATCGGCCTCGACTACTTCACTGTCGATTGCGCCGAGACGAAAGACGGATCGCTTCTGATCTTCGAAGCCGACAACACCGCCGTCGTGCACAACATGGATTCTCCGGACCTGTTCCCCTACAAGCCGCCGCAGATGCGGAAGGTGTTCGACGCTTTTGCCGCGATGCTCGAACGCCGCGCAGACCGGCTGGCGGAGCGCGCGGCGTGACCGATATGTTGCTGCGTGAGACTGCGCAGCTCGGCTCGGGCGAGACTCTCGATCCGCGGGACTGGACCGAGTTGCGCGCGCTCGGTCATCGCATGCTCGATGACATGATCGACCATATCGCCACCATTCGCGAGCGGCCGGTGTGGCAGCCCATTCCCGACGTGGTGCGTGCGCAATTTCGCGAGGAGCTTCCGCGCAGCGCGAGTGAACCCGCCGACGTTTATCGCGCCTTCACCGATTTCATCGCACCCTATGCGACCGGCAACGTTCATCCCGGCTTCATGGGATGGGTGCATGGCGGCGGCTCGGCGGTCGGCATGCTCGCGGAAATGCTCGCGGCGGGGCTGAACGCCAACCTCGGCGGGCGCGATCACATGCCGATCGAGGTCGAACGGCAGGTCGTCGACTGGGTCCGCCAGATGTTCGGTTTCCCGGCCGAAGCCAGCGGGCTGTTCGTCACGGGCACGTCGATGGCCAATCTCATGGCGGTGCTGGTGGCGCGCACCTGCGTGCTCGGACGGCAAGCGCGCCAGCATGGCATCGGCGAAGAGGGCGCGCGCTTGACCGCCTATACGTCGAAGGCGGCGCATGGCTGCATCACCAAGGCGATGGATATTGCAGGTTTCGGTAGCGATGCATTGCGCTGCGTCGCGATGGACAAATCACATCGGATCGATATCGGCGCGCTGCGCAGGGAGATCGCCCATGATCGCGCGATCGGGCTGAAGCCGTTTCTGGTGGTGGCGTCCGCGGGCACCGTCGACATCGGCGCGATCGACGATCTCGAGTCCGTCGCGAGACTGTGCCGCGAGGAAAGCCTCTGGTTTCACGTCGACGGCGCCTTCGGTGCGCTCGGCATCCTCTCGCAGGAGCTCGCGCCGCGGCTTGCCGGCATTGAATATGCGGATTCGATTGCGTTCGATTTCCACAAATGGGGCCAGGTCCCTTACGATGCGGGTTTTCTCCTGGTGCGCGACGGTGAGCGCCACAAGGACGCGTTCGCGGCGCCGGCAGCCTATTTGCGCCGGGAGACGCGCGGGCTCGCGGCCGGCTCCGAGTGGCCCTGCGATCTCGGCGTCGATCTGTCGCGCGGCTTCCGCGCGCTGAAGACCTGGTTCACGCTGAAGACCTACGGCACCGAGAAAATAGGGGCGATCATCGCGCGCAGTTGCGCGCTGGCGTCCTATCTCGAGACTCGCGTGCGCGCCGAACCGCGGCTCGAACTGTTGGCTCCGGTCGCTCTCAACATCGTCTGTTTTCGCTATCGCGCCGAAGATGCCGACAGGGTCAATCGCCAGATCGTCGTCAATCTCCAGGAGTCCGGCATCGCTGCGCCGTCGACCACGACGCTGGACGGCCGGCTTGCGATCCGCTGCGCGATCGTCAATCACCGCACCGACGCTTGCGATATCGATGCGCTGGTTGCTGCGGTGCTGGAATTCGGGGCGCGCCGTGCAGCTAGCAGAGCGGATTTGACGTTCGCTGTCCAACAGGCCACGAACTCGCAAAGCGAACGTCAAATCCAAAGCTCCACTAGAAACAATATTTTCTAGTGGTCCTCTAATTCCAACATTCGCAAAAGTGCCTGCCGCGAGGGCGATGCGAATGTTGGAATTGGACCACTAGCCTCGGTCACCGGATGGCGACCGAGGCTGCGGCAATCTAGATCCTCCGCTCAGGCGGCAGTGCTGACGGCGCGTTCTCTCGCGCGCAGTTGCTCGATCTGGTCGAGCAGCTGCTTCTCGTAGGCAACCAGTTTCTTGGCTTCCTTCAGCGCCTGATAGAGATCGCCGCTGAGGATCTGGTTATTGATGCCTTCGATCAGCGGCCAGGTGTTCGGCACGGCGGTGACGAGATCGCGGATCAGGTTGAAGTAGGTGCCGTGATTGGCTTGCGCGTCCGGCGAGATGTACATCAGCTGCACCGCCAGATAGATCAGCTTGGCCGGCGTGTCCGCCGTCTCCGGGGTCAGGATGTCCTTCTCCCGCAGGATCGGGATGTTGTCGCCATCGATCAAAAGGCGGGCGCGCTGATCTGTATTGGTGATCACGCAGTTGCCGATGATGATGCGCTCGTGCGGCTTTAACTCGACTTTCAGGGCCATATTGCTCTCCGTTGCCTTCTGACGTCGGCGATCAACTGCAGCGAACTCGAACGTATTGGCCTCGCCGGGGTTTTGCCGGCTCTGTCGGCCGACCGCGCAATCCTTTCCTGATCAAGGTTAACGCGTGGTAAACGCGCGCCGCCGCGCCGAATTTCGCAATTCGATCAATGGCATTTCCGGTCACCGATGCGGCAACAGCGTGAATCGTGAAGCGTGCCGCGCGATCCCTGAATCGGCCGGACCGTCACACTTCATGCTTTCTTAGCCACTTGGTTCCACCGTCGCGAGGTCACCCGGCTTGGAAGGCCGGGTTTGTACTGCGTCTCACACCAGAAAGGTATGAAGAAATGACCGGCATTGTACTTTCGGCATCGGTTCGTCAGAACCTGCTTTCGCTGCAGTCGACCGCTTCGCTGCTCGCGACCACCCAGAATGACCTCGCCACCGGCAACAAGGTCAACTCTGCCCTCGACAACCCCACCAACTTCTTCACCGCCCAGTCGTTGAACAACCGGGCGAGCGACATCTCGAATCTGCTCGATGCGATCGGCAACGGCGTGCAGGTGCTGCAGGCCGCCAATACCGGCATCACCTCGCTGCAGAGCCTCGTCTCCAGCGCCCAGTCGATCGCCAACCAGGTGCTGCAGAGCCCGGTCGGCTACTCGACCAAGTCCAACGTCACCTCGGCCGCCATCACCGGCGCCACCGCCAATAACCTGCTCGGCACGCTGGCGACCAACAAGACGGTGACCGGCAGCGCGGTCCTCAACAATCTGGGCACGCCGGTTGCGATCACCGCCGCCACCAAGCTGGTCTCGGCTGCGACCTCCGACACGCTGGCTACGACGCCCGCGGACGGCTCCTCCTTCACCGTCGACGGCAAGAGCATCACCTTCTCCACCGGCCAGACCACCGTCACCACCGATGCCAGCGGCAACGTCACCATCGGCGTCGGCACCGGCTCGACCCTGACGGTCGGCAGCGTCCTCACCGCGATCGACGGCATCACCGGCGCCTCCACCGCCTCCTCGGTCGATGCAGGCGGCCATCTCGTGATCTCCACCGGCACCACCCAGAACCTGGTGATCGCCGCCGGCGGCACCAGCGCGCTCGGTTACTTCGGCCTGTCGGCCGGCACCACCAATCTCGGCTCGCCCTTGCTGTCCGGCGAGACGCTGACCATCGGTGCGACCGGCGGCGGCACCGCGACCTCGATCACCTTCGGCACCGGCAACGGCCAGATCTCGACGCTGAACGGGCTCAACGCGGCGCTCGCGGCCAACAACCTGCAGGCCACGATCGACTCGTCGACCGGCAAGATCAACATCACGACCTCGAACGACGCGGCGTCCTCGACGATCGGCACCATCGGCGGCACGGCGGCGGCGTCCGGCTCGGCCTTCAACGGTCTCACCGCGGCAGCTCCGGTGGCCGACGCCAACGCGCAGGCACAGCGTGCGAGCCTGGTGGCGCAGTACAACAACGTGCTGGCGCAGATCAACACCACCTCGCAGGACTCGTCCTTCAACGGCGTCAACCTGTTGAACGGCGACACCCTGAAGCTGACCTTCAACGAGACCGGCAAGTCGACGCTGTCGATCACCGGCGTGACCTTCAGCTCGGCCGGCCTCGGCCTGTCGTCGCTGGTCTCCGGCACCGACTTCCT
>Ga0070741_10018663_pt1 | contig 11196 bp, 6 predicted proteins | sample Coa_R1_4_FD_66440 | JGI IMG/M metagenome (GOLD analysis project Ga0070741, IMG submission 66440) | Surface soil microbial communities from Centralia Pennsylvania, which are recovering from an underground coalmine fire - Coalmine... | ecosystem: Environmental > Terrestrial > Soil > Unclassified ...
ATAGATCCGCCCTGGTCGCGAAGGGACGGGTATCCGTCCCTTTCACCCTTTTGTACCGCTACGGTTCGAGACCAAGCTTGTCATTGACGGCGAAGCGCAACTTCTGTTTGCACCCAAGGTAGCGTTCAGTCGTTTGGATCGACACATGCCCGAACAGAAACTGGATCTGATCAAGTTCGCCGCCCGGCAAGATGGTGATCCGCATCACGACGGTCAGTTGTGCTCGGCAGGCTGTGATTCCACCGGAACAGGAACGCATTCTCATCGCGGAGCCAGCCCGTGCGCGGCGCTTGCTGGCAGGTAAGACCGTAATACATGGCGCTGCGAACTCCGGCCCAGGGCTTGGGTTTTGCCGGCGCCACGAAACGGCCGGAGCGCTCCGTACGGTATCGCTTGAACGTTTGAAGGCCGTTTCGGGTGAAGCCGCGAACTTTTCCCGCCGTTGTTTCGACAACTGCGTTCCCATCGGCCGCAACGATCATTGGAGCCGAAGGCCCGCTGCTCGCTTCGGTTTTTGCGCCACACCCGTGTCGATCAACGTAGCCGCAGCCACCCCGCCCGCCAAAACCGCGCCGCGCGTAAACAACGTTCGTCGTCCAATCGTTGCTTGATCGTGATCTTGCACGTTCAGGATCTCCGTTCGTTCGATTCCATGCCTGTCTTCGATGGCTTTCAAGGTCGAGGTAGCGGCGGATGCGGCCGGGAGTAATATTTCTCCCAAAACTTCAGCTTGGTGTTATTCGCGGCGACCGGTATTGCCACAGTCTTGTCTCCAAGCTCCATCGTCCAGCCCGGCTTGTCGCTGACCGCGGGCCATCTCGCCAATCCTTCTCCGTTCGGATCACCCTTGGCGATGAAGTTCGCCCAATAGGAGCTCATCATGTCGGCGATGTGGTTATCGTCGGCGGTGAAGGGACGGTCCGACATCGCCAATGCGCCCAGCACGTACGGAACTTCCGACGTGTGAAACGCTCCGTATTTGTCGGCGTCGGGGCCGGGAAGCGCGTGGTCCCAGAAGTACGTCCATACACCAGTTGCCGCTGTTTTGTTACGCTCGACAGCCCAAAGGTATGTCGACACTCGCGACGCATCCCTCGCGGCATTGTTCTGCGCAATGGCCGCTTCCTCGTCTGTTTTCGCCGGATAGAGATTCAGGAACTCTTCAGCCAACGCCTCGTAGCGCGCACTCGCCAGCTTCCGGAACTGTTCCAAAGTCACGTCCGGATGTGGCGAAGCGCCGCTTTCGTCTTTGTTGGACCCGGTCAGCGTCGGCACGTCGTTCTGCTTTTTCTCGGCAAAGACTTCGCCGATCGCCGACGGCAGGACATATCCGTCGATGACTGGCGCGAAGCGGTAATTAGAAGATAACGGGTTCGTGCCAATGCCCAGTAGAGGTTCCTGCAGTTGCTGCCAGCTCATCGCTCGCAGCGCGCTCAAATTGGACGTGCCCTTGGCCGCCGCAAACTTCAGTCCTATTTGTTCCTGCTCGGCAAGTTTTCGGTTCGGCCCTCCGGCGATGCCGGAGCCACTCTCGGCAATGGCGGCCCGAAAGAGTCCCCTGGCGAGGGGAGAAGCTGTGAGAATATGCGTGTTCGCCGCGCCGGCCGATTGGCCACCCACAGTTACCTTTGCCGGATCACCCCCGAAAGCAGCGATATTTTCGTGAACCCATTTGAGGGCGGCTATTAAGTCGAGGATTCCGTAATTTCCAGATGCCTTGTACGAGGTTTCCTGGGTCAACTCCGGATGGGTGAAAAAGCCGAACAAACCCAGCCGGTAGTTCACGGTTACGACCACAATTCCTTTCTTGGCGAGAGTATCGCCATCGTAAACAGGAACGGCGGTTGAGCCCTCGTTATTGCCGCCGCCATAGATGAAGACGTAGACGGGCCGTCGCTCTTGTGGCCCGGCAGCCGCACTCCAGACATTGAGGTAAAGACAATCTTCACTGACGGAGTTATGCGTCATGAACTCATAGGTCCAGGGCTTGCGCTCCCGCACCACGGTCTGGATACAACTGTTTCCGAACTGATCAGCGTTTCTGACCCCCGGCCACGCTACAACGGGCTGGGGAGCTCGCCAGCGCAGATTTCCCACCGGCGGTGCAGCGAATGGTATGCCTTTGAAAACCATCACCGATGGATCACGTCCGCGCATACCGGCGACTTGGCCGCCCGTGACCGTGATTGGCCCAGTGAGAGCGGCAGCCAACGGCAGCGCCATCATTGTTGCTATTGCGGTGAAGAGTGCTGGCTTCACTCCGGTGATGCTTCGCGGCATAAAATTCTCCTGATCGCGACCTTCTCAGCGGAACAATTGGGGTGCAACTTCGTACAAGTAGTTCCGCCAATTGATCCATGTATGAGCGCCCGTGCTCTCCTGGAATGTGGCGGCGACACCGTGCCTGTTCAACATCTCGCCGGTCGCTCGGCTCACCGTCCTGAGGTTGTCTTCGGAGCCGGTGCTGAACCAGATCATCTTCAGCCCTTTTTTCAGCTTGGGATCGTCCAGCGCCGCGAGATGGCTCTTTTCCCAATCGGTCACGTTGCCGCCAAGAATTCCCGAACTGAATACGCCGATGGCGGAAAACCGATCGAGATTGGCAAACGCGATGTTCAAGGTTTGCGCGCCTCCCATGGAGAGTCCGGCGATGGCGCGGTGCGGACGGTCGGGAATGGTCCGGTAATGACTCTCCACATATGGCATTATGTCGCTCACGAACTCATAAGGGAAAGTGGCGAACTCGCCGCGTATTGACGCAGGCGCTTCGCGATTCGGAGGCGTTTGATCGAGATGACCATTCAGCATCACGACGATCATAGGAACCGCTTTTCCATCCGCGATCAGGTTATCGAGAATGAAATTGGCTCTGCCCACGGTGCTCCACGAATCGTCGGATTCGTTGGCCCCATGCAACAAGTACAGGACGGGGTATTTCTGTTGATTCGCCTCATAACCCGGCGGCATGTAGATGTGAAAACGCCTAAATCTGTTTAAAACATTTGAATAGTAGGTCACAACGGCAACCGCCCCATGTGGAACGTTCCTTGTATCCATGAACGCCGCGCCTGGGACATACAGGATGCTGCGAGCCATCACCTGCATCCGCTCCATTTCGATGTTGCGGGGATCGGTGACTGTTGCGCCATCCACGGTGAAGGTGTAGCGGTACGCGCCCGGATCCAGTGGGCCGGTGGTCGCCTCCCAAACGCCGTTGTCACCTTTCGTCAGGCTGAGACCGCTATCCAGACTCACCCGGACAGCCTGCGCCTGCGGAGCATAGAGACGGACGGTTACCCGCCGATCGGGAAGCACTTCCGGTGAAACGGGCGACCGGATCTCTCTGCGCCCGTCCTGGCGGCGCTTCTCTGCCCGCAGGCGGTGGTGCCTGTCCGGCGAGCTGGTATGCAAACGACAGCGCAAATACTGGAAATACCAGGAGACCCAATGTCGGCTTTGCCATTATTCCGAGTTCCGGGGCATTGTCGGCCTTGCGGGGAGGCAAAGCAAGACAGCGACGGTCTTTGCCGCAGAACCCACTCAATTCAAAGAGGCTGGATTCCGCGCAGCGAAGCTCCTACAAAGGACGTCGCATACGGTCTGGGACCGCTGCGGGAACCCACAGACAATGCATGTTCCCCGCGTGACTTTCACCGACCTTTTGCTTGTTGATATACTAATGTCCCGTTAGGACTCGCACATGAAGGCCGCAGAGCCCCGTACCAGCTCCTCGGGAAATTTTCCAGCCACTGAAGATGACCGGCTTGAGATCCGAAATCAGTTGGAACGAATTCTGGGCCATCCCCAGTTTCAGAACAGCAAACGGTACCCTGCGCTATTAAGATACGTGGTCGAGAGAACCCTTGAAGGCGATAGCGCTTCTTTGAAGGAGCGAACGATCGGTATCGAAGTCTTTGGGCGCGAACCTAACTACGACACGAATCTAGATCACACCGTTCGGACCAGTGCAGGGGAGGTGAGAAAGCGCCTGGCCCAATATTACGTTGAGTTGGATCGTGAACACGAAATCCGTATCGATTTGCCGCCAGGTTCATATGTGCCTCAATTCCGGTATCCCCGGCAGGAGAAGATCCCGGCGTTGCATATCGAGGAGCAGGGCGCGGAGACCTTGGCGCAACCGGAAGCAACTGAGACGTCCGCCCTGAAGCCTCTATGGCGAAGAATGATTGTGCCGGTGGTCGGCGTCGCGATTCTGCTGGTGGCTGGAATCGCGTGGACTGCGGGGAACCGGGCGCCGCAAAGCGCGCTGGATCAGTTCTGGACGCCGATTAATGCAAGCACAAACCCGATAACGCTGTGTGTGGGGCCGCCCATGTTCCCGGGCTTAGGGGAGTCCGCGGCCCCGCGCATCTTGCACGAGGCCTCCAGCGTACGGCAGCGTGTAGCATTTTTCGACGCGGTCACCCTGGCGCGGCTAACTGCGCTTTTGGCCGGAAAGGGCAAGAATTTCAAGGTGGTGTACGCTCCGCAAATCTCTCTCGCGGACTTGCGGCAGGGGCCCGCGATTTTGATCGGCGCCTTTAACAATGACTGGACGCTCCGTCTTGCAGGCCCGCTCCGGTACAGCTTTGAACGAGATGCTGAGTTCCATATTACCGGCATCCGCGACGAGCAAAACCCGGGACGGAACAATTGGAAGGTCGACCGGCGCATTCCTGATATGGATTTGACTGAGGACTATTCGATCGTTTCGCGCGTCTCCGATCCCACAACTGGTGAAACGGTAATCGTAGCTGCGGGAATCACAAAGTACGGCACCCTTTCGGCTGGGGAATTCCTGACCACCTCGCGCCTCAACGAACTTACAAAATACGCGCCTCGCGATTGGCGGCGTAAGAATCTGCAAGTCGTACTGGGCACCAACGTTGTCAAGGGAAGTCCCGGGCCGCCCCGAGTCTTGGCGACCTACTTTTGGTAGGCAGCGCTCGTACCGTCATCTTCACACCGCCGCGATGAAGGGGCGAGCGACCCCCCGGCCAAGATTCACGCCTTCCCACAGCGGACAGATTCGCATCTAGACGGCATTCTCGTTCCGCAAACGGAAAAGGACCCGTCTCGGACGGTATGGGACGGCGTCCCAAAAGCGTCGTAAGTACCACGAAACTATAGGATCCCGCCTAAAAGACCGTCACAGTCTTGTTTTAATTGCGATGCCACACAAGAATCCTAAACAGTTGGCGGGGCGCACTCTTTCAATCTGGTCCGCGGCTTTAAACAGTAACGAAAGGGATATCTGCATGAAACACGAAGACGGCACAACGTTTGATCCGGATTGGTTGTTCAGCCGCGATGGCGCGTTCACCGCAGGATTGGGAACGCACAAGAATAATCGGCGGGGAGTTTCCCGCCATATCGGGCTGGCACTCTGTTTCGCCATTCTCGGAACCTGGGCACTACGAGCTCAGACGACGACCGGCTCAGTAGTAGGCGTGGTTACCGATGCAACTAATGCCGCAATTTCCGCCGCGCCGGTCAACCTCACGAACACGCAGACGTCCGATCAACGAACTGCTGAATCAGACGCAACGGGCGCGTACCAGTTCCTAAATGTGCCACCCGGGGAGTACCGGGTGGAAGTGGAGAAGCCAGGATTCAAGCGATTCGTCCGCGAACGGATCCTTGTAACCGTACAGGGTGCTGTACGCGTGGATGCCCAGCTAGCGGTTGGGGATACCTCGGAGGCAATCACCGTCTCGGCGGAAACGCCGCTTGTGGACACCCAAAGCGCCGCTGTCAGCTCCGTTGTGGAGGGGCGCACTGTCGACGAGTTACCGCTCAACGGCCGCAACACCATGAATCTGTTGGCTACGGTGGCCGGAGTAGTGCCACAGGGATCTTCTGCAGGTAGCACCGGTGGCAACCAGGCGGGTGGCCAGTTCACCAACGATTTTGGTTGGGGCAATATTCAGATCGGCGGTGGAATGGCCGGACAAAGCACTGAATATCTGGATGGCGTGACCCTGAACTCACCCTGGAGCAATACCATAGGGATTGTTCCGACCCAGGACTCCATTCAGGAATTTCGCGTTGTATCGAATTCGGTGTCAGCCGATTTTGGCGCACTCATGGGCGGCGCTGTGAACCTCACCACCAAGTCCGGCACCAATTCGTTTCACGGGACGCTCTACGAATACTTCCGCAACAAGGTGCTCAACGCCAATTACTTCTTTAACAATCGGGGCGGTTTGCCAAGGCCCCCGTTTGTGCAGAATCAGTTTGGAGCCGCTGTGGGCGGCCCGGTAAGGCACGACAAGACGTTTTTCTTCTTCAGTTGGGAAGACTTTAAACTCCGGCAAGCAATTCCGCTGTTGACCACCGTTCCCACGCTTGCCATGAGGAACGGCGACTTTACTGGCCTGCCGACTATATACAATCCGTTCACCAACCCACGTACGCCGTTTCTGAACAACATGATTCCGGAATCGATGACAGATCCGACGGCAAAAGCGTTGCTCGGATTCTGGGCCCTTCCGAATACCAGCAGTGCGGGCGGCAACTACGACGCCAACGGGCCAACGGGATCGAACCAGTACGAATACGTCACGCGAGTGGACCACACCTTCAGCGAAAAGCAGCGGCTCTTTGGCCGCTATTCCTACTGGAATGGAACGACACAATCCTATAACCCGTTCTTCAACACAACCGGCACATCGGCCACGCTTTATCACACGCATCAGGCGGTGGCAGGCGATACCTATACGTTCAGTCCCACGCTCCTGGGCGATTTTCGTGCATCCTACATGCGAACTGTTTATTCGTTGCAGCCCGCCAGCACCGGGAAGGCAGACCTTGCGCAATATGGGCCGGCGTGGGCGGCGCTCGCCAGCCAGGTCACTTATCAGGAAAATCCGGTCCCCGCGGTGTCGGGCTATTACTCCTTCGCGAACATGGACACGCACAATCTGGCGATCGGCAATCAGTACATACTGGCCGGGAGCATTACCAAGACCATGAGCCGGCACACGCTGAAGATGGGTGGCGAGGCTCGGCGGTCGGAGTTCTATTTCGCCCAGCTCACCAATGCCAGCGGATCGTTCGTCTTCAACAACGGTTTTACCTCGGCCAATGGCACTACCAGCAGTCCGACAGGAAATGGATTTGCTTCTTTTCTGCTGGGAACTCCGGCCAGTGGAACGATCGGCACGTTAGAGCGCCCCGGAGTGGTGAACGATTATCGCGCTCTGTATATCAACGACACGTACCAAGTCAGCCGTCGGCTGACGCTGACGCTGGGGCTGCGGTGGGAGCTTCCCGGCATGTATTCGGAAAAGAAAGACCGGCTCACGGAGCTTTTGCCGAACGCTACCGATCCCTTGTCCCAGAAGACGGGATTGAACCTGAAAGGGCAACTGGCGCTGGTGAACTCGCCGGCATACCCGTCCCGGGAAGTACTGACCGCCCGCTATACCGAGCTTGACCCCCGTCTGGGCGCGGCCTGGCAGGCAGGCCGGGGAATCATGGTCCGCGCTGGATACGGCATCATGCATGAGTCTCTGAACGGCGTCTTTGGAGCCAGTTCGCCGATCACCGTAGCTACCACCGCGATGGTGACATCGTTGAATGGCGGATTGACGCCGGCGAATACGCTGAGCAATCCGTTTCCGAACGGCATCATCCAGCCTCCTGGCCGCAGCCCCTCGTTCCTGGGTACGGTGGAAGGCAATGCGTTGAGCGGGCCAGTGCCCAATCAGCCGCTGCCGAACATTCAGCAGTGGAACTTCGGAGTGGAGAAAGAACTGACCGGCGGATTGCTGTTGGACGTAACCTATGCAGGTGCCAAGGGGACGTATTTGCCGATCGCATCGCAGAATATAGACCAGTTGCCGAATCAGTACGACTCACTTGGTACGGCGTTGCTGGCGCCCAACCCCGGCGGAAATCCCTTTGCAGGGCTGCTGCCCGCGACCAGCGCGCTGAACGCGCCCACGATTGCGACGGGCCAGCTGCTGCGTCCTTATCCGCAGTACACCTCGGTTACGATCATGCCGCCCGACATCGGCAATTCTGTTTACCATTCGTTGCAGGCCAAAATCGTGAAGCGTTTCCGGACAGGGGGCACGCTGTTAGCCGACTATACATGGTCAAAGAATATCAGCGATGCCGACACCACGTTTGGGTTTCTGGAGAGCAACGCCGTAGGCAGCATTCAGGACTATTACAACCTCGCGGGGTCGCGGTCACTGACGAGTTTCGATGTGGCGCACCGCGTAGTAATCAGTTATGTGGAAGATCTCCCGTTTGGCCAAGGGCAGAAATGGCTAACGAATGTGAGGGGGCTGACCGGCAAACTGGTTTCCGGATGGCGCGTCACCGGCATCACAACATTCCAGGGCGGATTCCCGCTGCCGCTGACCGCGCAGGCAACCACGCTGCAGACGACGTTCGGCGCCGGAACCACTCGGCCCAACGTGTTAGCGGGATGCGATAAGACCATCGACGGCTCGGCGCAGTCGCGGCTGAGCGAATGGTTCAACGTATCGTGCTTCTCACAGCCGGGAGCGTTCGCGTTTGGAAGCGAAAGCCGGACCGATCCCAACCTGCGGACGGCGGGGATCGCGAACTATGATTTTTCGGTGGTGAAGCGGACGCAGATCACCGAACGGGTGGGGCTGGACTTCAATGTGGAGTTCTTCAACATCTTCAACCGGGTGCAGTTTGCGCCCCCCGGGGAAGCCTACAATCCCTCCACGATTAAAACCGCGCTCAACCTCTTCGGCGTTGTCACCGCCCAGCAGAATCAGCCCAGACTCGCGCAGTTGGCGATGCGATTGAGCTTCTGAATTTCATAATAGAGGACACAGTATGTCGATAACGTCGAGTCGCTGGAATCTAATGCTAGCCGGTCTCTTCGTGGCTCTATTTTCTGTGGATGCGAGTGCCCAACAAGATCTCACATTCACTCCGTTCCATGCGAACGGCATCTACCAGCCCGGGGAAAAACTGGGATGGACCGTCACCAGGTCTAATGGCGCGGCTGGCCCAACCAGGTTCGCGTATGACATCACGAAAAATGAACTGGAAGTGCTCCGCAGCGGAACGCTGGATCTGTCCTCAGGTACAGCAACGATCGAAGCCGTATTGGACGAACCGTGTATGGTCTTCGTGGAGCTGAGGCCTGAGGGGGCATCACCGGCGCCTGGAGGCCCACAGAGAAGGCCATACGCCAGTTTAGGAACTGCTGTTGCTCCCGACCGGCTGCAACCATCCGTTCCTCGACCGGCGGATTTCGACGATTTTTGGGCTTCCAAACTCAAAGCTATGCGAGCCATCCCGTTGGATCCCCTCCTGACGCCGCTGGCTTCGGATGTTCCGGGCGTCGAAATAAGCACTGTTAAGGTGACCGCGCTGAACTCGCACCTGCAGGGTTATGTCGTTAAGCCGAAGCGTGAAGGAAAATTTCCCGCACTCGTGACCTATCAGGGAGCGGGGGTGCGTGCTCTGAGGCCGGACACCGCGCTTGCCCGGGCGTCCGAAGGCTGGCTGGTCCTGGATGTCGATGCGCATGACAAAGCGCCTGATGTTTCCACGGGGCCGCCCTCCAACTATCAAACGATCGGTAACACCGACCGGGAAAAGTCGTACTTCTTAAATATGTATCTGCGGGACACGCGAGCCATCGATTACATTGCTTCGCGGCCGGATTGGAACGGCAAGACCATTGTGATTCTCGGAACCAGCATGGGGGGCCAACAGGGTCTGGTGACGGCGGCTCTGAACCCGGACCGAATCACTGCGCTGCTGGTGAACGAGCCGTCCGGTGGCGACACCAACGGCGAACTGCATGGCCGCAGCGCGGCGTATCCCAACTGGCCTGCGAACGATCCGAAGGCGATGCAGACCGCTTTGTACTTCGATACGGTCAACTTCGCTTCCCGCATCCAGGCCCCCACGCTCATATCGATGGGTTTCATCGACACGGTTGTGCCACCGGCCGGCATTTGGATCGCGCTCAACCAGATTCCCGCGCCCAAGGAAGTGATTCCGATGGTGGAGGCAAACCATGTCCACATCACTCCGAATAAAATTGGCGCATTCGCCCGACGGTCGACGGAAGTGCTGAGTCTGCTTCTCGGTGGCGGCGAGTTCAAGCCGAATCAAGATTTCACTCGCCCGGGGCGGCAGGATAGCGAGCGAGCTCAGGCGGCGCCACCCGCCACTACGGCTTCTAGGCGCCCTCTTATCAGCCCTGAGCGTCAAGAACAGCTCCGCAAGGCTAAGGAAGAGCAACTCCATAACGATTGGGCCGAGATGAAGCGCTATCGTGACGACGATGCCAAAGTGGGTCCTCCCGCTAAAGGGGAGAATCGAGTGGTTTTCATGGGAGACTCGATTACCGACGGTTGGATTCGTCTAGCGCCGGAATTCTTCCAGGCAAAACCTTACCTGGATCGCGGCATTAGCGGACAAACCACCCCGCAAATGCTGGTTCGGTTTCGTCAGGATGTCATCAATCTTCATCCTAAGGTGGTGGTCATTTTGGCGGGGACCAATGATATTGCCGGAAACACTGGTCCGGAGACTCCGGAAATGATCCAGGACAACCTCATTTCCATGATTGATCTCGCACGTGCAAACGGAATCAAAGTGGTGCTGGCCTCGATTACACCGTCCGACAATTTCTGGTGGAATCCGGGCACGAAGCCCGCGCCGAAGATCGCCGAAATGAACACATGGATCAAAGCCTACGCAGCTGAACACAAGCTGGTCTATCTGGATTATTATTCTGCCATGGTGGATGACCAGGGCGGCATGAGACCGGAGTTCACCAGGGATGGCGTCCATCCGAATCCCGCAGGCTATGCTCTGATGGGGAAACTAGCCGAGAAGGCGATTGCCTCCGCGCTGGCGGGTAAATCTGGCTCGAGAAGCCAGAATTAATTCGCTACGGTTGTAACTGCGCGGAGCGCGACGTTGGCCGAAGAAGGACCGATCGTGATCTCCAGCACTTGTTGCAGCCCTGCGGGTACCATCGATCTCGATCAGAGCGCTGGCGAGAATCCAAAACAGCGACGTAGCGGCCCGGTACGGCCCAATAAGGTCCGGAGCGGCCCTGGAAACATGCCCCGGAAAACATAAGGTCCAAAATGAGTCCAAAACGAAAGTGGCCACCGGTTCACCCGACGGCCACTCTTACCTATCTACTTTAGAATCTTTGGTGCGGAGAGGGGGACTTGA
>Ga0070741_10018664_pt1 | contig 11196 bp, 7 predicted proteins | sample Coa_R1_4_FD_66440 | JGI IMG/M metagenome (GOLD analysis project Ga0070741, IMG submission 66440) | Surface soil microbial communities from Centralia Pennsylvania, which are recovering from an underground coalmine fire - Coalmine... | ecosystem: Environmental > Terrestrial > Soil > Unclassified ...
GAAGGCCATTTATGGTGTCCAGGCGCCCGCTAACCCCGGCGTGCTGAGCGGCTGGGTGAGCCCTGGACCCGGCAACGGCTACGACATCGCGACCGTGATGACCACGCCCGCGACGATGCAATCGATCATCGCGGTGCACGTTGCACTCGTTGTGCGAGGCGAGTACTACGACAAGAATATAGTGTCTCCCGCAACGCTGACGATCTTCAACGGATTTGCCACGGCTGGAGGCGCTTCGCTCGCGCAGCCCATCAATCTGCCGGACCAGCACTACCGGTATCGCGTCTTCGAATTCACGGTTCCGTTGCGGAACATGTTGCTGTTGGCGACCTGACGGAGCGGCACCATGTACTCTCAATTCTCGCGCGAACGCGGCGTCATTCTGATCTACACGCTGATCGTCTTACTGATCTTGACGATCGGCGCCGCCGCATTGGTTCGCTCGATGCACACCTCGCTGTTCAGCGCCGGCAACTTGGCGTTCCGTCGCGACCTTGTGAATCAAGGGGAGCAGGCGGTCGCCAATGTCATTACGGCGTTCAAAACTGGCGCCTTCTCGCTACCAGGCGCGACTCAGGCGGATGCCCCCGCGTCGAATTATTCGTCTGTGATGCTCCTTACCAATGCGGAGGGCGTGCCGACCGTATTGCTCGATGACAATACGTTCCAAGGGACGTACACCGCACCTGACATCCTGGGTCCGGGGGGTGTCACCATTCGGTATCTGGTCGACCGGATGTGCAGCGCCACCGGTCCCGCGGACGGCACCATTTGCGTCCAATCGTCCGCCGCTCCACCCGGCGGCACCGCTCCCGGCACCGGGCTAGCGCCACCCAGTGCGACGGTTTACCGCCTGAGCGTACGCATCAAAGGGCCTCGTCTGACTGAGGTCTTCCTGCAAACCACTTTCACCAGGCCCGACTGAAAAAGGCACCGCGTTATGACACGCAACATTTCCTCGTACTTCACGGAGGTGTTACGCCCTCGTGCGGCCAGGATGGCGGCATTGTGCTACCTCCTGAGCCTCGCGACCCCGGCCGCGGCGCAGGTCACCGTCACACTCGCGGACCAGCCGATATTCGCCAGCACTGATGTGCCCGGCAATCTGGCCCTCGCGTTGTCGGTCGAGTACCCGACCGCCATCAGCGTGGCGAACCTCAACGACTACTCCGATGGGAGCACCTATCTGGGGTACTTCGACCCCAACAAGTGCTACACGTATCAATACGACTCGACGACCGCCGACGACACGAATACCGCCAGCAATAGTTACTTCCAGGCCACGGCCAAGGCGTCCGGATCAAACAACCATAGTTGTTCGGGCGCGTGGAGCGGTAACTTCATGAACTGGGCGACGATGCAGACCATCGATCCGTTCCGGTGGGCGCTCACCGGGGGATATCGCGTGGTCGACACGCAGACCATGACCGTTCTCGAGAAGGCTTGGGGAGCGGCCGAGGGCAATACGAGCAACTTCCCCTATCGAGGAACGTCGCAGAGCACCGGGAATAATCTCACCGGAAGCCTGGTTTCATCCGTCACACCGTTCGGCAACTGGTCACAGCACTTCGACTCGGCAATCTGGTCCAATGGCAATATGCTGGTGTTTTCGAACACTTCAGCGTACAAGACCTTGGCGTCGAATAGCGCGGTGAAGGACCTTTCAAACCTCAATAATGCCAACAAGAACAGCAACACGAGCGCGTATCGCGTCCTCGTCCGCGTAAGGGTATGCGACAAAACCGTCCTCGGTATTAGCGGACTCGAGAGCAACTGCGTGGGTTACGGCACCTCGAGCGTGACCAACGGTGTTACCACGTATAGCATTTACAAGCCCGAAGGCTTGATGCAGCAATACTCCAAGAAGATTCGCTTCGCCGCGCTCTCCTATTTGAACGATTCAGGTTTGACGCGCCAGGGCGGCGTGCTGCGCGAGCCGATGGGATACATCGGCCCGACCTATCCGCAGCCGTTGACGGCAAATCTGGTCGGCAATGCGCGCAGCGAGTGGGACGCCACCACGGGCATCATGAACAGCAACCCTGATACGGCGACGGCCACCGCCAGCGGCGTATCCCAGAGCGGGGTGATGAACTTCCTCAACAAGTTCGGCGAGTACGGCCATAGGTACATGACGTACGACAACGTCAGCGAGCTTTATTATGCCGCCGTGCGCTATTACGAGAACCTGGGTAACGTCACCGAGTGGAGCAATAACACAACCGCCACCACGCTGGATGGATTTCCCGCGGTGACCACCTGGGCCGATCCCATCGCCTACAGGTGTCAGAAGAATTTCATCCTCGGCATCGGCGACAATCATACCTGGTACGACTACAACGTCGGCGGCGGCACCTATTCGCCTTCGGGTAGTAGTCGTCCGAAGCCATCCGCGGTTTCAAGCGACACTTTCAACCAGGCCCATACCTGGACCCACAACCTCCAAACGCTCGAGAATCTGACGAACAGTATGACGGTTCAGGATCGGTGGCCGCAGGACACCGACACTACATATTATATGGCGGGCCTCGCTTACGGCGTGCACGTTCTCGATATTCGCAACGATATGGACGGCCCGCAGAACATCTCCACGTACTGGATGGACGTCATGGAATATCAGCGGGCGGAAGACCTGAATCCGTACTACCTCGCGGCGAAGTACGGCGGGTTCACCGTCCCCAAAAACTATGACATTACCCAGACCTCCACAGCGCTGAATCAGGGTTGGTGGGATACCAGCAACCAGACGATCAACATGAACGGCCACACCCGCGATCTGCCGGACAACTACTTTCCGGCCGGCAACGCGGGGACGATGGTGCGCTCGCTGAAGGCGGCCTTCACCAGTATTGCCAATGCCATCAAGGCGTACACCACGTCCTTCTCGCTTGCATCCCCGATCGTTGGCGCAGGGGAGATCTCGTTCTCATCGAGCTATGACTCCACTACCTGGACGAGCACGGTCACGGGCTCCAATCTGACCTTTGACGCCAGTGGAAACCCTTCGGTGACATCGAGCTGGGTGAGCAGCACGACACTCGAGAACCAGTTGGCCGGCACGGGTTGGCAGAGCAACCGCCGTGTCGTCACTTTAAGGGGCTCAACGGGTGTGCCGTTCGAGACCGGCAGCATCAGCTCCACCCAGCTTGGCGCACTCCTGCCCGCCAATTGTCCCTCGAGCATCGGCGCCAGCAACTGCGAAGCGCAGTACCTCGGCTATATCCGTGGCGATCGAACGTATGAAATCGGGTCTTCGAGCACGGCCTCTTCCAAGTATCTGCGTTCGCGCTCATTGTTGTTAGGCGACATCGTTGATGCGTCTGTTGTAGCTGTTGGGAAGCCTGCGATGTCCTACTCGGATGCTCACAATACGGGCTACTCCGACTTCAAGAAAAAGTTTGCGACCCGAGCCACACTGGTCTACGCCGCTGCCAACGATGGCATGCTGCATGCCTTTGTCGGTAGTACGGGAGTAGAGCAGTTCGCTTACGTTCCCGCTGCCGTGTTCCAAGGGCCGTCAGGCACACCGCAGGTTGATGGCCTGGTGGCGCTGGGCAATCCCACGTTCGTCCATCACTTCTATGTGGACGCCACCCCCGGAAAGTTTGACCTGGATTTGAATCGCACGGGCGGCAACACCGCCGGAAACCCCGATTGGGAAACGCTGTTGATCGGCGGTTTGGGCAAGGGTGGCAGGAGCTACTATGCCCTCAAAGTAACCGATCCCAGCCTCATGACCGACGAGGCCTCCGTTGCGAACGATGTGATGTGGGAATTCACAGATCCCAGCATGGGATACAGCTATGGCGCGCCGATTGTCGTCAAAACCGCCAAGTACGGTTGGATTGCGGCCTTCACGTCGGGTTACGACAACAGCGATGGCTTTGGCTATGTCTACATAGTCAACCCTGCGAACGGCACTTTGCTCGAAAAAATCAGGACACCCATTCCCTCCAGTGGTCTCGCGCAAGCGGCGGCGTACGTACAGGACTACACCGACTACACGGCCGATTCCATCTATGTAGGGGATCTAAATGGCCACCTCTGGCGCTTCGACCTCACCGGCACCAGCGGTCTGTACCCCGCGCCGACTCAGATCGCGACGTTGACCGATGCGGGCGGCAACGCGCAGCCGGTTACCACCTGGCCACAGATCGAAATTCATCCGAGCACACATTTGCGTTACGTGCTGGTGGGCACTGGTAAATTGCTCTCCACGCAAGACATCGGTACCACCACGCAGCAGAGCACCTATGCCATCATCGACGGGGGAATAGGCGCCTTCAGCACTATCGCATCACCGATCACTCGAGCCAACCTGACGCAGGTGACTGACCTGACCATGGGTGCCACCGTGGCATCGACGGCAAAGGGCTGGTACTACGACTTTACTGCAACGGGCGAACGCGTCGTCTATAACCAGACCATCACGAGGTATTACGGCCAAGTCGCGTTTGCCACGTTCATTCCCTCTACCGATCCCTGCAGCCCTTCGGGAGCGAGCAACGGTTATGCGATCGACTTTTCGATCGGAAAGTCGACGGTGTTGAACACGCTCAACAACTCTACGACTCCAGCGGCGTACATGCATTTCGGCAGCGCCGTCACCAGCATGTCTTACGTCAGCACTTCCGCCGGCCTGGAACTGATTGCGGGACAGACCTCGGGCGACGTCGCCAAGGTTCCAACCAGTCCCCTCGCAGTGAACGCGACTCGGCTGCTCAACTGGACGGAGCTGCCCACGGCGGAGTGAGGGGAGTGCGGGTACTCCGTGGGCAATAGTCTGGTGCGCCCACGGAGTCGATGGTCGATCACATACACACCGAACCCTCGAGCCGTTAGCGCTGCGCTAACGGCTGCACCTGCGCTTCTCCATGGCCAAGGTGGGCCCGAAGTCCGCATAGCTCTCGCGCAGAATCCGCGCCACCTGGTTCTCCAGATCCTCCTTCAGCCGCCGATTGCTCGGGCGATGGCGCTGGCGCGAGATCAATCCCACCGGTCCCTCGAGCCGATACCGCTCAGTCAGACGACGCACTTGCCGGCTGCTCATCCCCAGTCGCTCAGCCGCCACCGTGGCGCGCAACACCCCATCGATCACCGCCTGGATGCACTTCAGCCGATCGAGCTCACGCATGCTCATCGTCACCGTGGATCGTTGCCGCATGACCGACTCCCAGCCCGAAGGCTGAGAGTCCGCCCATCCCCACACCCAGCTCAGGCGGACATTTCTATTTAGCCAAAAGCGGACATTTCTATTTAGCTCCTATAAGTGAATTGCGCATAATGTATGTTATGTAAAATGATACTATTAGGGCTAAATAGAAATGTCCCCTTTTGGCTAAGTTCAAATGTCCGCCTGAGGCGTGAGGACGGCCCGGTATTCCGCCCTGGGTGTGCGGGAGATCGGTCATGCGGCAGCGATGCTTCGGGCTTGTTACCTTTCGGCATAAGGGAGCCATTGAGTTTTCGGCAGATAGGCGCCACGCGGTTTTCGCCGGAATGGAGCCACTGATGTTTCGGCGTATTGGAGCCAGTCCGGTGTAAGGCCGGGCATCTCGGATCACATCGGCGCATCGCTAACCTCCGCAGGCAATAGCCTGGAGCGGAGGGGAAGCGGTGGCCCGCAGGAGATTCGAGATGTTCCAGTATCGACAGGTCCTGGTGCGTTTGCGCCAGGGCGATACCGATCGGGCCATCGCCCGCACTGGGCTGCACCAGGTGACACCAGGCCTGCATGAATGTCGGACGAGGATGACATCTCGCAGGCGGATGAATGGCTCGCCGCGCTGGTCTGTACCCAAAACTTCTCCACTGTCTTACCGGGCCTCAATGCCTGGCTCCGCGAGAAGCTCTCCCATCGAGCGGCGTTTGTGGAAGCGCAGCGAGCCTGGCGTGGAGGTCGCCTCCGCCGGTAAGCCGCTGACCTTGAAGTCGACGACGCCGGTGAATCCGTTCAAGGGCAAGACCCACACGGCATTCGGCTAGCGGTTGCCGGGATCCACCGCCGAGGTGCCAGGAGCGGCCTCGATCGTAAAGTCCGCAGGGCTGGGGTCCTTCGGGCAGGTGTCCGGTGCTTTGGCGATACAGAAGTTGTTGAAATGCATCTGTTCGTCACGCAGCGCGCTCATCTGCAGCAGGCTTCGGTAGATCCCCCATTTCGGCCGGATGAAGCCGGCCCCGGAGGGAAACACGTTCAGCTTGTCGTTGGAGTAGCTCAGAAGTGTCTTGCCGCCCTTGAGCTTTTTGATCGTGATCGAATATCGACCACTGGTGCCTACCGTGACGACCTCTTTCGCGACGACCCAGACGCCCTCGAAGGGCCCTGCATCCGTGGAGGCCAAGGTGCTGCCATCCTGGTAGATCAGGCGCACGAGGTTGGGATCGCCCCCGGAGTAGACGCTCAGGGTAATGATCGGTGCTCCGCTGGCGGCCGGTGCCTCACCTGCCTTGATCTGATGGATATGCGTGAAATGGCTGGACGCCTGAAATCCGGCGGGCAACCTGAACATCCACTGGTATGTCATGGTGTCGCCCGGAAAGCCCTGTAGGCCGCTCGGCGAGGTGGTGTCTGCCTTGATCTCCAGGCGCTGACGATCGAAGTTGATGCAGCGGTCATTGTCAGGTGTGACGTGCATGTTGAAGACGAAGACCGGCTCCTTGAGGATGGAGTCGGTTGTTTGAGTGATGTGGGGGCCGAACTCCGGATGGCTGCAATCCGGTGTCTCGGGCGGCGCACCCAGAACGTCATTCACCAGTGTGTATGTGTCCGTTTTGCCGTCGGCGGTCAGAACGACGTGCGCCCTGAGGGCCGGTGCCGAACAAAGCACGAGCGCGAGCAGGAATCCCGTATGCAACTTATATCTGCATGGGTATGCGAACATAATCGACTCCTCCGTGAGTTAGATGTGCCTCAGCTCGATGTAGCGATCACCTCGTGGGCTTACCTATCGACAACCAACATATAAATCCGCCGCGCCCGCTTGTAAAGAAGAATTTGCTACCGGTGTCATGTCGGAAATTGCTAAGATCGTCCGGGCAGCCGCGATGGAGCAACCGGCGCTCCGGGAGCGGGGCTTTGACGGTACGGAAAGCCGGCGGACGAGTACAACATGAACAGACGGATGCTCCTATCGGGGTTGGGCGCAATGGTGGCAGCGCGGTCGCTGCCTGCAATGATGAAGTCTGATTCGCTGCTCCGGGGATGGCCTGACGGCAGCTCGCCCACGGAGATCGGCACGCGCGTGGCCCAACGGTTTCTCGCCACTGGGCACACCAACTTTGGCCGGCCGACACCGCCTGGGAGTATCACGTATCCGGAGACCTGCACGTGGTATGGTGCTCTGACATTCGCGCGGCTCAGTCACAACGAGGCATTGACCAAGGGTCTGGTCGCGCGCTTCCAGCCGCTCTTCGGCGCAGAGAGAGGTCTCATCCCGATCAAGGACCATGTCGATCCTTCGGTCTTCGGCGCCGTGCCTCTCGAGCTTTACATCGAGACCCGGGACGAGCGCTATCTGTCCGTCGGGAAAGAAATCGCCGACCGACAATGGGCACCGCCGATGGCCGAACGGATGGCGTCGCTCCCACCTGACGAACGGCGAATGGTGGAAGATGCCGTTAGAGCAGGACTCAGCCAGCAGACGCGATTCTGGATCGACGATATGTACATGATCACGCTGTTGCAGGCACAGGCCTTCCATGCGACGGGTGACCGTGACTACATCGATCGCGCTGGCCGGGAAATGGCCGTCTACCTCGACCAACTGCAACGGCCGAATGGACTGTTCTATCATGCCCCGGATGCGCCGTTCTTCTGGGGCCGGGGCAATGGATGGATGGCGGCAGGAATGGCGGAGTTGCTTCGCTCCTTGCCTGCGCATCACGCGAACCGGCCGCGCGTCATGGACGGCTATCGCAGGATGATGGGCGCGCTGGTTGAATGTCAGGACCGCAACGGCATGTGGCACCAGTTGATCGACGAGCCCGGAGCGTGGCCTGAAACCTCCTGCACCGGTATGTTCGTCTTTGCGCTGGTTACGGGAATCGAGAACGGCTGGCTTGACGGTGCACACTATGCCTCCGCCGCACGCAGAGGTTGGCTGGGGTTGATTCCCTACCTCAACCAAGACGCCGAGATTGGAGAAGTCTGCGAAGGCACGAACAAAAAGAACGACCATCAGTACTACCTCGATCGCCAGCGCAAAGTGGGCGACCTGCACGGACAGGCGCCTCTCTTATGGAGCGCCTCGGCGTTTTTGCGCATCGGATGACAGCTCCATGAGCCGAGGCCGTTTACCCGCGAACCTTCACTGCCGCCGCGCTCGCTCCCTCTGCGAACGCAACCGCTCTGGCCGCCTTGGTCAGATCGCCGCCATCCAGAATGACGTTTGCGTTGCCAGTACCCTCCAGCCGCAGGAACGCCGGGGATGGGGTCAGCACGCGCGGCGAGCTGACCAACACATCGTTGACGTTTCTGAAACGCAGCACCGATTCCGCCGCAGGATTTCCTTGCACGCTCAAAGCATGGACCGCGACATCCTGAACGTCGTCCAACACGATGGCCGGGCGTAGGTCGGGCACGGAAACGGTGAAGCGTACATTGTGCAGCGTCAACCCCTTCACTCGGCGGGCGTACAGGCCGTAGGCCGGCGGGCCGACGGGCTCCTCGCTCCACACACCGAAGTACTCCCGGCTGATCTGGGGAATGTTGTGCTTTGCGGCGAGCTCTGCGGTACCGCCGCCGGCATAGGCCACCTGCACGTCGTGAAACGTGACGTCCTCGATCCAGAGGCCATCGAGGCCATTCAGTGTTATGCAGGAGTGCTGCTCCCCGGGAAATGGATGAACAGGTGGAATCATGTCGCCGTAACTCATGCTGGGCGCGGCGACGACCCGGGCACGGATGTGACTGAACGACAGATTGCGAACGAACGCCTGTGGCACCGGATCAGCGCCACCGTCTTCCCTGCGACTTTGGCCGCTGAAGTTGATGCCTATGGGCCCGGTGACGTCCTCGAGGATCAGATTCGAGAATGACAGATTCTCCAGAGACATCTGGCCGGCACCGATCTTGATCGGGCAGCCGTACGTTTCATAAATGATGCAGTTCGACACCGCGATGTTCCTGACGTCACCGCCCCCGAACCTGAAGACCGACCACCTGGTGCTGAACACGCAGTTGGTGACGGTCACGAACTGACAGCTTCCGAACAAGGCGCAGGCATCGTCCTGTACTAGAAGCACGCAGTTGGTAATCGCGACATATTTCGCGCTGATGAAGTGGAACCCGTCATTGTTCGTGTTGACACGATTGTGGATGTAAATGCCATCCAACCGCACGCGCTCGCTCTGGATTATCCGTATGCTGTGGTACGCACCTCGCAGCAGCTCCACGTCCCGTACTACGATGTTGTGGCACCGGTAAAACAGCAGGTGATACGGCCGCTGGGCGCCGGAGATCCCGGCCGGCGCTGGGGATTCCTTCGCTGGTCGCTCGGTCGTCGCTGACCGCTCGGTTGCCCCCATAGGGGATTCCCTCGCTGGCCGCTCGGTCGCCGGCGGGGAATTCGGATTGGGCGGGTGATGGCTGAACAAGTGGCCCTGACCGTCGATCGTTCCCGGGCCCTCGACTGTGAGGTTCGTGGCGTCGACCGCGAACAGCAGCGCCCAATTCCCGTCGACCAAGGTGGAATCACCACTCAACGGAATAGCATCGATCGCATGATAATCCTTGCCGTCACCACTGCCTAACAGCGTCGCCGACGCTGCCAGGTGGAGCGTCACGTTACTCTTCAGCTCCGTCGTCCCGATGACAAATGTGCCTGTCGGAACGAGCACCGTGCCGCCGCCGTCGCGCGCGCATGCATCGATCGCCGCTTGCAGAGCCGCGGTGTCCAGTGTCCTGCCATCGCCCTTTGCGCCGAAGTCGCGGATGTTGTAAAGGTGCGCTCCCTCGTGCGCAGTCACAGGAGCGCCACGTTTAGCCGTTCCGGCTGGGGAATCCCTCCCCGCTGGGGATTCCCTCCCCGGTGGGGATTCCCTCGCTGACCGCTCGGCTTCCGATGAATGCGCCGGAAACAGGGCGACCGCAGTAGATGCGGCTCCCAGCCATTCGCGGCGAGTCAGTGCTCGTGATCCCTCATCATGCATGGATGCGCTATCCCTTCTCGGCAGGATGACTCAGAACGTTCCGCGCGCGCCCACCAGAACACGGCGTCCATTGTCGATGTAGGTGTCGATCAGATTGATGGGTTCGTAGCGCTGCCGGTCCGTGTCGTCCAGGAGGTTGGTGGCTTCGACGAGCAGCGAGATGTGGTCGGTCAGATTGAAAGTCAGGTTGGCGTCGAGTGTTCCGAACGGCTGCTGGATCACCCGGTCCTGGGTGTTGCCTTCGGTAACGAAATAGAACTTTCCCCGATAGGTGTACGCGAGCTGGCCGCCAAAGCGGCCCTTGTCATAGTAGATCTGTGCCGTGAAATTGTTTTTTGAAGCGCCCTGCAGCGGCACGCTGCCGTGACTCTCCAGCCAGGTGTAGTTGAGCAGCGCGCCGAGGCCATCCAGAGGCGCGGGAAGGAAATCGAAGTTCTGCTGGTACGAGAATTCGGCCCCGTCCAAGGAAATGCCTGGTCCGTTCACCAGCGAGCTCTCGGTCCACACCTGCTGAACCGGCTGGCGGGATCCGTCGCCGTTGATCTGGGTGACGGTCAGCGGCACCTGCGTCTGCTGTTGAACGATCTGCGATAGGAGATTCTTGTAGAACAGCGTGGTGGCGAGCAGCCCGCCTTGGGCGAAATACCACTCCCCCGTCACGTCCAGATTGTTCGACCGAAAAGGCGCGAGGTACGGGTTGTTTGCCGTGATCGTCTGGGCCGCCCCACTTGCACTCACGGTAGGCGAGAGTTGGGTCAGCGTTGGACGCGACATGGTGCGTGACGCTGCGAGGCGCATGAGGAACTGCTCCGTCACATCGAATTTGAGGTTGAGGCTCGGCAGCACGTCGTTGTAGCTGCGATCGACCGTGAGAGGTCCGGCAGAGGGCACGACGGTGATGGAGCCTCCCTGCCCCTGGAAGCTGATATTGTTCAGATCGGGGAGAACGCCTCTGGAAAGCTGCCCGGTGTGCACCACGCGCACGCCGATATTGCCCGTAAGCCGGGCACCGGGACTCGCAATGTTCGCCCGGAAATATGCCGAGCT
>Ga0070741_10018665_pt1 | contig 11195 bp, 11 predicted proteins | sample Coa_R1_4_FD_66440 | JGI IMG/M metagenome (GOLD analysis project Ga0070741, IMG submission 66440) | Surface soil microbial communities from Centralia Pennsylvania, which are recovering from an underground coalmine fire - Coalmine... | ecosystem: Environmental > Terrestrial > Soil > Unclassified ...
TCGAGGCCGGCCGCGACCGACCGGCGCAGGAGCTCCCGCCAGGCGGGCGGGAACCGGCCGCCCTGCGTCGCCACTCCGACCAGGGCGATGGTCGGCTCGAACGCGAGCGCGTCCTCGACCGAGCCGACGATCGGGATCCCCTCGTACGCCTCGCCGGCGCGCTCGGAGTCGAGGATCGCCACGGTCGGGACGGGTGCGTAGCGGACGACGCCTCGCATCGTCTTGCCGTAGTGGGCATCGCCCGAACGGCCCTCGGCCAGAATGACGTACCTCTTCACCGTGCCAGGCACTGTTAAGCGACCCTCGAAAAGCGCGCTCCGAGCAGGGTCTTTACCGTGCCTGGCACCGTTAGGACGCGCGGTGTACGCCGAGGCCCGGCTCGTCCGAAGGCGTCTGGACCCCTTCGACCAGCTCGACGCCCGGCCACGGGTCGTGCGCGATCAGGAGGTTGCCGTCGAGGTCGACGTGGTCGCAGAGGCTCGCCATCGCCGCCCCCGCGGCGATGCCGAGGCCGGACTCGACCATGCACCCGAGCATCACCCCGAGGCCGAGCGCCCTCGCGGCGTGGGCCATGCGGACGGCCTCGCCGATGCCTCCCGACTTGGCGAGCTTGATGTTGACCCCGTGCGCGATCGTCGCGCACGCGGAGACGTCCGCCAGGGTGTGGCAGTCCTCGTCGACGTAGATGGGGATCGGCGCCGCCGCCTTCAGCGCCGCACCGTCGGGATCGCCCGCGGGCAGCGGCTGCTCGCAGTACTGCACGCCGAGCTCGGCGAGCCTCGGCAGCGACTCCAGCGCCTCGCCGAGCGACCAGTACTCGTTCACGTCCACCTGGAGCGGCACGTCGGTGACCTCGCGCACCGCCGCCACGCGGTCGACGTCGAGCCCGTCCCGGCCGCCGAGCTTCAGCTTCATCCGCCGGAAGCGGCCGCTCGTCTCGGCCTTCGCCGCCTTCGCCGCCATCTCGTCCGGCGAGGCGAGGCCGATCGTCCACGAGGTCGGCGGGCCGGGCCGCTCGAGCCCGAGGAACCTCCACACCGGCTCGCCCGCCAGCCTCCCGCAGAGGTCGTGGAGCGCGGCGTCGATCGCGGCGCGCGCGGCGAACTGCTCCTCCGGGAGCCCTCGCATCACCGTGTCGAGCGCGAACGGGTCGTCGCCGAGGGCGCCGGCGATGCCCTCGACGTACGCGAGCGCCGACGCCGCGGACTCGTCGTAGCGCTCGATCGGCGCCGCCTCGCCGAAGCCGGAGACGCCGTCGTGGCGGATCTCGACCTCGACCACCTCGGCCGTGTCCTGCGACCCGCGCGCGATCGTGAAGGTCTCCGCCAGCTCGAGGGCGACGATCCGGGCATTCAACTCCACGCGGCTACACTAGTACCCCCGCGCCTGTAGCTCAGGGGATAGAGCGCGCGCCTCCGGAGCGCGAGGTCGCAGGTTCGATTCCTGCCAGGCGCAACGAGCACCACCAGACCCGGCCGCGGAGAGAGGCGCGTCGGAGCGAAAAGGACGCATCGAGCGGACGCTTCCGGGGCGATCCCGACCGGTCCGCCGGAAGCGGCGCTACCATGGACCGCAGCTCCGCTCGCCCAGTTGCACCTCGATGTTTCTCTCTCTCCCCATCGGGGTCGCTTTCTAGCCGTGCGGAGCTTTTTTTGCCGTCATACCGGGCGTCGAGGGGCGTTTTCGGCCGCAGACAGCTAGAATCCGACGGCCATGCTCCTGACCGACGACCCCCTCAGTCCCCGTGCCGAGCCTGCCCCGCATCAAGCGGCAGCGCCGCCACGCGACTGCCGAGGCCGCCGGCCCGAGCGAGCCGCGGCTCGTTGAGCTCACCGCTCACGGCCTGACCTGGGTCCACCTCGACGCGCCGGGCGCGGACGAGGCCGCGCAGCTGGCCGAGCGCTTCGGCTGGCACCCGCTCGACCTCGAGGACGTCCTCTCGAAGCGCCAGCGGCCCAAGGTCGACGAGTACCCGGAGTACCTGTTCTCGGTGCTCCACTTCCCCGCCTACGACAAGGCGATCCAGCGGTTGAACGCCGCCGAGCTCGACGTGTTCGTCGGCCCCGACTTCCTGATCACGCTGCCGAACGTGCAGCTGCTGCCGGTGGCGCGCCTCTTCGCGCGCTGCGACGAGGAGGAGGAGCTCCGCGACGCCCTGTTCTCGAAGGGGTCGGGATACCTGCTCTACCACGTCCTCGACGACCTGTTCGACTACTGCTTCCCGATCCTCGACAAGATCGGCCACAAGCTCGACTCGATCGAGGACGAGATGTTCGAGGGCCGCGCCGAGGACGTCGTCCGCGACCTCTCCAACGTGAAGCAGGAGATCATCTCCTACCGGAAGATCATCAAGCCCGAGCGCTCGACGCTGCGCGTGCTCGACGGGCGGGTGCAGCGCTACCTGCCCGGGGAGCTCGACCTCTACTTCGACGACATCGTCGACGCCGCCGAGCGGATCTGGGACCTCCTCGACAACTACAAGGAGGTCGTCGAGGGGCTCGAGCAGACGAACGAGTCGGTGATCTCGCACCGGCAGAACGACGTCCTGCGGATCCTCACGGTCTTCAGCGTCGTCCTCCTGCCGCTGACCCTGATCTCGGGGATCTTCGGGATGAACGTCGATTTCCCCGGGTTCGGCACCGCGGAGGCGTTCTGGGTGATCGTCGGCGTGATGCTCGGCCTCGCCGCCGGCCTGGTCGGCTTCTTCCGGTTCAAGCGTTGGCTGTAGCCGCCCGCGGATGACGCAGCAGCTCTGGGCTCCCTGGCGGCTCGAGTACATCCGGCAGGCGGACGAGCAGGAGGGATGCGTGTTCTGCCGCGCCGCCGCGGGCGAGGAGGAGGAGACGCTGGTCGTGCACCGAGGCGAGGCGGCGTTCGCGCTCCTCAACCGGTTCCCGTACTCGTCGGGCCACCTGATGGTCGCGCCCTACCGCCACGCGGGGCAGTTCGGCGGGCTCACCGACGCGGAGGCGCTCGAGGCGCACCGGCTGGCCGCCGAGGGCATGGCCGCCCTCGACGCGGCGTTCGGGCCCGAGGGCTACAACGCCGGCTGGAACCTCGGCCGCGTCGCCGGCGCCGGGATCGTCGACCACGTGCACCTCCACGTCGTGCCACGCTGGTCGGGCGACACCAACTTCATGCCGGTGCTCGCGGACGTGAAGGTGCTGCCGGAGCACCTCGTCGAGACGCGTGCGAAGCTCGCGGCCGCCTGGCCTACTTCCTGAGCGACTTCGCGAGCAGGCCGAACAGGCCGCGTACGACCTCCCGCTGGAGCTGGCGGCCGGTGGTCGACTTGAGGAAGTCGCCGACGGCGCCCGAGCCGCCGCCGGAGGCCTTCGCCGCCTTCTTGTGCTCCTCGGTCGGCGTCGGCGCGGGCTCGCCGGCCGCGGGCTGCTGCGCGATCCGCGCCGCGAGCATCTCCCGCGCGCTCTGCGCGTCCACGCGCGTGCCGTACTTCGCGAAGAGCGGCGACGCCTTCGCCGCCCCGTCGACGTCGTCGGCCGCCGACATCCTCGACCGCGGCGCACGGATCTTCGTCGCCGCCACAGGCGTCGGCACGCCGTTCTCGCCGAGGATGGTGACCGCGGCCTCGCCGATCCCGAGCTGCGTCAGGAGCTCGCCGAGGTCGTAGAAGTCGGACCTGGGGAAGGTCGAGACGGTCGCCTTCAGAGCCTTCGCGTCGTCGGGTGTGAACGCGCGCAGCGCGTACTGCACGCGGTTGCCGAGCTGCGCGAGGACGTCGGTGGGCACGTCCTTCGGCTGCTGCGTGCAGAAGAACACGCCCACGCCCTTCGAGCGGATCAGGCGCACGGTCTGGACGATCGAGTCGAGGAACGCCTTGGTCGCGCCGTCGAAGAGCAGGTGCGCCTCGTCGAAGAAGAAGACCAGCTTGGGCTTGTCCCGGTCGCCGATCTCGGGCAGCTCCTCGAAGAGCTCGGCGAGCAGCCACATCAGCGCAGTCGAGAACAGCTGCGGCTTGTCCTGCACCGCCGGGAGCTCGAGGCACGAGATGATCCCGCGGCCGTCCTCGGCGGTGCGCATCAGGTCGGCGATCTGCAGCTGCGGCTCGCCGAAGAACTCGGTGCCCCCGCCGTCCTCGAGCTGGACGAGCTGGCGGAGCAGCACGCCGATCGTCGCCGACGCGACGCCGCCGATGCCGGTCAGCTCGGCCTTGCCGTCCTCCGACGCGAGGAACGTGAGCAGCGCGCGGAGATCGGAGAGGTCGAGGAGCGGCAGCCCCTTCTGGTCGGCGTAGCGGAAGAGCAGCGAGAGGCTCTGCTCCTGCGTCTCGTTCGCCTGGAGGATCTTGCCGAGGAGCAGCGGCCCGAAGTCCGAGACCGTCGCCCGGACCGGGATGCCCGGGCCGACGCCTCCGAGGGCGAGGTACTCGGTCGGGAACGCGGTCGGCGTGAACGCCTCGCCGAGCTCCTTCCAGCGGTCGGCCGCGACGCCGCTCGCGCCGCCGGGCTGCGAGAGCCCGGAGAGATCGCCCTTCATGTCCGCCGCGAAGACGGGGACGCCCGCTTCCGAGAGCTGCTCGCACATGCCCTGGAGGCCCTTCGTCTTGCCCGTCCCGGTCGCGCCCGCGATCAGACCGTGGCGGTTCATCATCCGCAGCGGCACCTGGACGACGGCCGTCGGCGCGACCGCGCCGTCGAGCACCGCCTTGCCCAGCTCGAGCGTCTTCCCCTGGGCCGAGTAGGCCTGGGCGATCGTCGACTCGAAGTCCTTCGGCGCGGCGGTCGTCCTGGCCACTGCGAGATCCTACGCCAGCGCCTCGAACGCCTGCCGGACGCGCTCGATGTGGGCGTCGGGCCCGGCGAGGCCGCCGCGCATCGTCGTCACCGAGAGGTGCGTCGCGCCGAGCGCGCGCCATTCCTCGGCGGCCGCGTGCCAGTCGTCCGGCGTTCCGGACGAGACGTCGATGCGCTGCTCGATGCCGATCGCCGCCGGATCGCGGCCCGCCTCCTCCGCCCAGGAGCGCAGCCGGTCGATCGTCGCCGCCCAGCCGCCCTCGAGCGGGCGCTGCGGGAAGAAGCCGTCGGCGAGGCGCGCCGTGCGCCTGATCGCCGCCTCCGCCGAGCCGCCGATCCAGATCGGGATCGGCCGTTGCACGGGCAGCGGATTGATCCCGGCGGCCGGAATCCGGTGCCAGCGCCCCTCGAAGTCGACCACCGGCTCGGTCCAGAGACGCCGGAGCACCTCGATCTGCTCCTCGGAGCGCCGGCCCCGGTCGGAGAACTCCTCGCCGAGGGCCTCGAACTCGACGTGGTTCCAGCCGAGCCCGACGCCGAGGCGCAGCCGCCCGCCCGAGAGGACGTCGATCGCCGCCGCCTGCTTGGCCACGAGCGCCGTTTGCCGCTGCGGGAGCACGAGCACGCCGGCGACGAGCTCCAGCTTCGGGACGACGGCGGCGAGGTAGCCGAACAGGACGAAGATCTCGTGGAACTGGTGCTCGGCGGTGTACGGCCCCGCCCAGTCCTTCCTGCTCGAGGCGTCCGCGCCGAGGACGTGGTCGTACGCGAGCAGGTGCGTGTACCCGATCTCCTCGACCCCCTGCGCGTACGCGCGCACGCCGCCGGGGTCCGCGCCGATCTCGGTCTGGGGGAAGACGACGCCGAGCCGCATGACCGACATCATTCCCGAGCGGAGCCGGTCTGTGATCATGGTGGCGTGCTCCCGGACTCGGCCAGATCGCGCCGGCGTCTGCTCTGGCTCGCCGCCGTGCTCGTGGCCGGCGGCGTCGCCGGCCTCGTCCTCGCCCTCGTGCCGAACGACCGCGGCGGCATCGAGTCGCCGGCGGTTTCGGGCCCGGTGCAGACCGTCGCCCGCCCGGCGCAGGTCCCGGTCGCGCCCCGCGTGCGCCGCCAGATCGACGCCCTCCTCGACCGGTTCGTCCCGGCCGCGATCGCGCGCCGCGACCCCGTCGCCGCCCGCGCCTACGTCACGCCGAGCCTCCGGTCACAGGCGAGCGAGGCCGAGTGGCGGGCGGGGACGATCCCGGTCCCGCCGTACGATCCGGCCGGGACGACCTTCCACGGCTGGATCCCGATCTACTCGTATCCGCGCCTGGTCAGCGTCGAGCTGACGCTGGAGCCGAAGGTCGCGGACGACCCGGTCGGATCGTTCGTGGTCAACCTCAGGCGGCTCGGGCCGCGCTGGCTCGTCGACGGGATCTACTCGGCCGGGGCGCACGGCGGCACGAAGTCGGCCGCACCCGCCTCGCCCGGGCCGACGACGACCGGGAAGGTCGTCGGCGGATCGCACGGCCGGCTCAGCTCGACGTGGCTCCTCGTCCCGCTCGGGTTCCTGTCGCTGATCGTGATCGTCCCGGCGATCCTGTTCACCCGCGACTGGCTCCGCGACCGCCGGGTGAGCCGCCGCTACCGCAGCGAGCTCTCGAAAGAGCTCCCGCCGCTCCCGCGGCCGCGCGACCGCACCTGATCCGCCGCGCGCCGGTCCGCTCCCCCCGCGGCGGGGGCTGTTCGGCTGCCGGATCCCGTGCCACACTGTGAACGAGGTCCAGGGAGGGAGAACGAGGTTGAGGGTTCTGGCAACAGTGCTGGTCGCGCTTGCCGTCGCGACCCCGTCCGCGGGTGTCGCGCAGCCGCCGGTTCAGGTGTTCCTGCTCGCGGGCCAGTCGAACATGGTCGGACGCGCGCTGCCCGTCACCGACGGCACGCCCGGCCCGGTCGCGAACCTCCTCCTCTTCCGCGACGGAGCCTGGATCCCCGCGGGCGACCCGCTCGGCCCGCTCAACGACCCGGAGCGCGGCGTCGGCCCGGGCATGACGTTCGGGATCGGCGTCCTCGGCCACGAGCCGCCCGGCACGACCGTCGGGCTGATCATGTGCGCGCGCGGCGGGACATCGATCAACCAGTGGCAGCCCGGCGGCAGCCTGTTCTCGTCGTGCAAGAGCGCCGCGCAGGCCTCCGGCGGCACGGTGGCCGGCGTCGTCTTCCTCCAGGGCGAGTACGAGGCCCTGCACGGCGGCGCGAACAAGTGGGCGAGCAGGTTCACCAAGCTCGAGACCGCGTTCGAGAAGGCGTTCGGGCCCGTGCCGTTCGTGCTCGGCCAGATCGGCGACGTCGCGCGGCCGTACGCCCAGGAGGTCCGGGACGCCCAGGCCGCGGCAGCCGCGTCACTCGCCACGGTCACGCTCGTGCCGAGCACCGACCTCGCGCTCGGCATCGACGGCGTCCACTTCACCGCCGACGCCGCGAAGACGCTCGGCGACCGTTACGCCGACGCCTGGTGGTCGCTGCTCCAGGAGTTCCCGCACGTCTCCGGGATCAGCCCGGGCGCAGGCACGCCCGGAACGCCCGTGACGATCGACGGCAACGCGCTCGGCGGCACGACCGCGGTGACGTTCGGCGGCGTGGCGGCCAGATTCACCGTCGACGATCCGGACACGATCACGGCGACCGTCCCCGACGCGGGCGTGAGCGGGCCGGTGCAGCTCGCCACGCCGTTCGGCCCGGTCGACGCGCCCGGCTTCACGGTGGTTCCGGTGATCGACTCGTTCTCGCCGTCGTCGGGCAAGCCGGGCACGAAGGTGATCGTCACCGGCAGGGCCCTGAAGGACGCCGTCTCGGCGACGCTGAACGGCGAGCCGGCCAAGCTGAAGCGGCGGTCGGCGACGGAGGTGCGCATCGTCGTGCCCTCCGACGGGACCAGCGGCGTGATCGCGGTCACGACCGCGGGCGGCACGGCCGTCACCGGGTCGGCATTCACGGTCCTCCCCAAGTAGGCCACGCTCCCGGCGCAGCGCGGGGCATACTCCCCGGGTGCCGCCCGAATCTTCCGAGCAGCCGCTCGGACACCTCGCCGCCGAGCACGTCCGCACGCCGCGCTACACGTGGACGCAGGGCCGGAGCTGGGAGTCGAGCGGCGCCACGCGCTTCCCCGACGACCAAGCGGCGTTCGAGACCGACCTCGCGGAGCTGATCCGCGACTGGGTGCTCCCCGGCCACGCGCCGCCGGCCGGAACGCTCGACGCCGACGACACGGTCGTCACGCTCGGGTCGTGCTTCGCGCGCGAGCTGCGCGACTACCTCGCCCAGGCCGGACTCGGCGCGGGGAACTTCTGGATTCCCTCCGGGCTGAACAACACGTTCGCGATCCTCGACTTCGTCTCGTGGTGCGTCACCGGCCGCGAGACCAGCCGCGGCTACCGGTACGACCGCGACGACGAAGGGAAGATCGACGAGTGGACGCCCGCGGTAGAGCGCGAGCGGTACGTGGAGGGCGTGCGCGAGGCCGGCGCCTTCGTCTTCACGCTCGGCCTGGCGGAGGTGTGGCAGGACCGCGAGACCGGGGCCGTCTTCTGGCGGGGCGTCCCGAAGGACGTCTACCGGGCCGACCGGCACGAGTTCCGGCTGACCGGCGTCGACGAGAACGAGGCGAACATCGTCGAGATCGTCGAGCTCGTGCGCTCGGTGAACGCCACCGCCCCGATCGTGCTCACGCTCTCGCCGGTGCCGCTGCGGGCGACGTTCCGCGACATCTCCTGCCTGACCGCGGACAGCGTGTCGAAGTCGGTGCTGCGCGTCGCCCTCGACCAGGCGATGGGCAGGAACCTGCCGGGCGTCTGGTACTGGCCGTCGTTCGAGATCGTTCGCTGGGTCGGCGCGCACGTGCCGTGGCGTGCGTTCGGCGAGGACGAGGGCAAGCCCCGCGACGTCAGCCGCCGGGTCGTCGCGACGATCATCGACGCGTTCGTCGACGCGTTCTTCACGCCCGAGGCAGTCGCCCGCCTGCGCGAGCGCCGCGCCGCCTGATCGGCGCCCAGGCCGCGAGCGTCTCGACGACGGCCGGGTCGAACTGCGTCCGCGCGCGGCGCCAGAGCTCGATCGGACGAGCCTCGACGTCGTGTCGTCAGGTGTCCCTTGCCCGCGCATGGGGTAATTCGGCGGCAGGAACGTGCGTGCTTTCACCGTGAAGGCCAAGACTCTCGAGTCCGCGCAGGAGCTGCTCGAGGCCCTGCGACAATTCGATCCGGCCCTCGAGGGCAGCTCGAGCGAGGGGTACTCCGTCTCGGTCGACGTGGGCGACGACCGGCGGCTGCTCAGCCTGCTCGAGGCGATCCAGCAGCACGTCCGCGAGCGCCACGACTCCGCGCGGGTGGAGCTCGACGGACGGGGCTACACCGTCCACCCGTCATAGGCACGCCGCTCGGCTCGACTAGCCCGCCGGTTCGGCTTCCCTGCCCCGGGCGAACAGCGCACCGCTGACGACCACGATCCAGATCGCGATCGCGAGCTGCGTGAAGAAGAGGATCGAGGCGAGGCCGACGATGCCGGCGGCGACCCCGAGCCAGCCGGCCCAGGCGCGCACGGCTCCCGCCCGCATCGCCGCGATCGACGCCGCGATGATCATCGCCGCCGCCCCGGCCCCGCCGGTGGCGTGGAGGATGTAGCTCGCGTCGTCGGCGGCGTGGATGAGGTCCGGGAAGACCGTGTGCCGGTAGGTGTCGTCGCTCATCGTCCTGATCCCCATGTTCACCGCCAGCGCCGCGAGCGCGAGCGTCGCGTAGACCGCCCCTCCGATCGTCGCCAGGGTGGTGAGGAAGCCGTCCTCCCCCTCCCACCGCCGGACGGCGCGGCGCAGCGTGCTCAGGAACCACAGGAAGCAGAAGACCCCGAGACCCGCGACGACCCAGCCCAGGCTGATCCGGTCGCGATGGCCGGAGTCGGCGTAGTAGGCGATCACCTTCGCGGGCGCAGCGCCGGAGTCGGGTGCCCCGCTGTAGAGCAGGATCGTGCCGACGACGAACAGAACGACGTAGGCGATCCCGCCCAGGGCCGCCCAGCGGACCAGCGCCGAGCCCGGACGTGCTGCCGCAAATGCGTTCATGCTCACTCTCTCCTTTCCGGATGCCTGCCCCGGACACCGGAACAGCTTGCAGCGCGGTCCGGACGGCAGGGCGGCGCGGCGTCTACCGTGGACGGGATGCGCGGTGGCGGCTGGGGTCGGCTGGCGGCGGTGCTCGCGACGGCGGCGATGGTCGCCGCCGGGTGCGGCGGCACCCGGCACGACACGCTCGCGGTCGGAGTCGTCGACGACGCGGCGCGCTCGGGCGACGCGCCCGCCTTCGTGGACGCCCTGACCCGATCGGGGTTCGACGCGCTGGCCGTCTCGAGCGTGTGGGAGCCCGGCGAGTCGGAGCCCGGCCCCGACGAGCTCGACGCGCTGCGCCGAGTCGCCGACGCCGCCGACGCGGCGGACGTCCGCCTCTTCGTCATCGTCTACAACCCCGGCTCGGCGACGACGCCGCTCACCGCGGACGCCCGTTCGGCGTTCGCCCGCTACGCCGCCGCTCTCGTCGAGCACGTCGGGTCGATCCACGACCTGATCGTCGGCAACGAGCCGAACCTCAACCGGTTCTGGCTCCCGCAGTTCGGGCCGGACGGCGAGACCGTGTCCGCCGCGGCCTACCTCCGGCTCCTCGCCCGCACCTACGACGCCGTCAAGAGCGCCCGCGACGACGTGCGGGTCTGGGGCGGTGCGACCGCTCCGCGCGGCTCCGACCGGCCGCGGGCCGGCCGGGCGACCACCTCCCCCACCGCCTTCATCCGCGCGCTCGGCGCCGCCTACCGGCGGAGCGGCCGCACACGGCCCGTCATGGACGGGTACGTCCACCACCCGTATCCGGAGTCCGCCGACGTGCCGATCGACCTGCCGCACCCGAGGGTGACGACCATCGGACTCGCCGACTACGACAAGCTCGTGCGCCTGCTCGCGGGAGCATTCGACGGCACCGGTCAGCCGGGCAGCGAGCTCCCGATCCTGTACGGCGAGATCGGTGTCGAGACCGCCATCCCGGACGCGAAGCGGCCGCTGTACCGCGACTCCGAGATCGCCTCGACCGCCTCGGAGCGCGAGCAGGCCGCCGCCTACCGCCGCACGCTCGAGCTCGCGGGCTGCCAGCCGAACGTCGCCGGCGTCCTCCTGTTCCACCTCCTCGACGAGCCCTCGCTGATCGGCTGGCAGTCCGGCGTCCGCTACGCCGACGGCACCGCGAAGGAGAGCCTCACGAGTGTGCGGAAGGCGGCGCTCGAGGCGGAGTCGGGGTGCGATCGCTAGTCCTCGGAGCCAGTGGGACCGGCCGGCGGCCCAGGGGAATCTCCCGCGACGACGACTAGGGAAACACCCGAGGCGGCCCGAGTGCCTTCTGGCACATGCTCAACGGGTTG
>Ga0070741_10018666_pt1 | contig 11195 bp, 12 predicted proteins | sample Coa_R1_4_FD_66440 | JGI IMG/M metagenome (GOLD analysis project Ga0070741, IMG submission 66440) | Surface soil microbial communities from Centralia Pennsylvania, which are recovering from an underground coalmine fire - Coalmine... | ecosystem: Environmental > Terrestrial > Soil > Unclassified ...
CGCCCGAGAGCGAACTCATGATGCGACGAGGATCGGGCGGGCGCAGGTCGAGTCGCGCGATCCACTCTCGCACCTCCGCCAGCTCGCGCTGGGCCCGGATCGCACCGAGCAGCCCGGTCAGGTGCCCGAAGCTCGTCAACGTGCAGTTTTCCCGGACCGTCATAGTCAGCATGAGCCCTTGACGATGACGGTTTGCCGGCACCAGTGAGACGCGGTGCTTGATCGCCGAACGCACATTCGCAGGGGACACCTTCGACCCGTCGACCTCGACCGAGCCGATGCGTGGCGCTGCTCCGAACAGCAGGGGGAGAACCTCGTCGCGTCCCGAGCCGGTCAGGCCCGCAAATCCAAGGACCTCGCCGGCATGGGCATCGAAATCGATGCCGCGCACCACATCCCCTTGCACGCCCCGAACCACGAGGACCGCTTCTGGTAAAGGTCCCACCGGCGTCTCTTCGACTGCGCGCGCTGGCTCTCCGAGCATCATCGCGGCAACCCGATCCTCGGCCGTCTCGACAAACTGCCTCCGCTCCTCACGGACAAGGTGTTTCCGCTCCTGATCAGGCGTCACCCCGATCATCATCGAGATAAGACGGTCCTCAGACAGTTCGGCCGTATCGAAGGTCCCGACACGTCGGCCGTCGCGCAGCACCGTCACTTGGCGCGCAACGAAGAAGACCTCATCCAGACGATGCGAGACATAGAGCACACCCAGACCTCGCTCACGCACCCGGCGAATCGCCTCGAATAGCATCTCGACGTCCGCCTTTGGGAGCGAGGCGGTCGGCTCGTCCAGCACGAGGACCTTTGCTCCGCTCTCCCAGTCCCAGAGGGCACGCGCAATGGCGACGCCCGTGCGTTCGGCCGCAGCAAGGTCGCCCACGGGCCTGCTGACGTCGAAATCAAAGCCGAGCGACCGGATCATCGCCGTCGCGTTCTTTCGCTCGACCTTCCAGCGAATCCGAAACGCAGCACCGGTGGTGAAGCCACGGCCCAAAGCGAGGTTCTCTATGACATTGAGGGTGTCGACGAGAGCCAGATCCTGATGGACGAACCGTAGACCGGCCTCACGCACGGCGGCTGGATGCCCCAGCTGTATGCGCACGCCCCCCACCTCCACGGCGGTCTCGGGCTCGGGCGCGTGGTAGCCCGCGAGGACCTTGATGAGCGTCGACTTTCCGGAGCCGTTCGCGCCTACGAGCGCATGAACCTCACCGGTGGGAATCGCGAGGTCGACGGAACGGAGAACTGGGGTACCCGAGAAGGACTTGGACATGCGGTCGATCTGGAGCACGTTTGCCAAAGCAGCCCCTCTGCACGGACGTAACTCGTGACTGAAGTGAGGTCGGGTAGGTTATCCCCCTCGAGGCTGGGCTGTTGGCGGCTCGGCATAAGACCTTGGAGGGCCCGGGTGAACGTCGGCATGCTGCTCAATGTCAACAACTACACCGTCGACCCGTCGACGCTTGCGCGGGGGGTCGAGGCGGCCGGATTCGAGTCGCTCTGGGTGGGTGATCATCCGGTGATCCCAGTGAGCACGACGACGCCGATGCGTGGCACCGGCGAAGCGTCGATTCCCGAGGCCTACGCGCATGTCAGCGACCCCTTCGTGGCACTGTCCATGGCGGCCGCGGCCACGTCGAAGCTCAAGGTCGGTACCGGCATCTGCATCGTCGCTGCGCGCCATCCGATCGTTACCGCGCTGCAGGTGGCGACGCTCGACTTCTTCAGTGGGGGACGCCTCCTCTTCGGTGTCGGGGCCGGCTGGCTCAAGGAAGAGTTGGAGGTGATGGGCGTCGACTACCCGCGGCGGCTTGCGCAGGCGCGGGAGTACGTCGAGGCGATGCGAGCCCTGTGGCGCGACCCGGAGGCATCGTTCGAAGGTAGGTGGGTGAGCTTCCCGCCCGTGCGCATGAACCCGCGCCCGGCGCAAAGAGGAGGCCCGCCCGTCCTCCTTGGAACCTGGGGCCCGACCGCGGTGCAGCGCGTGGCCGAGTGGGCAGACGGCTGGCTGCCGATGCGCCTCTCTCCGGACGAGCTGAAGGCCGAGCTCGACAAGCTCCGCATCGAGTGCGAGAAACGCGGTCGCGATGCTGCCGAAATCGAGATTACGGTCCTGGAGTATGACCCTGGCGGAGATCGCGCGGCGTCGCAGGATCTGCTGGGGCGCTACGCCGATGCCGGTGCGCATCGGATGGTCATCATCCAGGGCCTTGGGGATCACATGGGATCCCATGAGTGGGGCAGCTGGTCCGCGGATCGGTTTGGCGAGCAACTGGAGCACGTGGCGAAGCGGTACCTCTAGGGCCGTTTCAGGTCCGGCGTCGAGCGCTTGAGCGCTCAGTGGCACGAGCGTATGATCCTGGCATGCATGCGTGGCTGCTCGAATCGAGGGAGCGGCTCGCCGAGAGCGTCGGCGAGGATGCTTCCGCGTACGACCTGAGCGAGACTGACATCACGGAGCTGCTTGATCTGGCTCGTGTCGCAGCGCGCAACAGCGGGGAGAAGACGAACGCCCCTCTCATCACCTACCTCGTCGGCGTGGCGATCGGCCGCCGCGCCGGGCGCTCGCTGCCGGTCGTAGCGAACGCCGCACGTGGTTCGGCCGCAGAAGGAGTCGCCGAGCCCGCTTGATCGCCACGGGCGATGCGCCCGCGGTTCAGTCAGTGAAGAGACGCCGCCTCTCGTCCGCCGGCGGTGCCGATTGAACGGGCAGTCCCGACCAACCCGTCAAACGCACGCGGACCGGCTCGCCCTCGCCGATGCCGCCGTCCGCCGGAATTTCGGCCAGCCCGGTCGCTCCCAGAAGGGATCTCAGCCCGTGCGAGCGCCCCGCACCTCCCGAGGAGACGTAGTACTGCCCGGCACGCACAGTGATCCTGACGCGCAGAAACGAGATGACGCCCATCGTGTTCGGGAACTCCTCCGCGGCGATCGCACTCACCACGGCCGGTTCGACGTCGGTCATGCCACGCATCCGCATGATCGCCGGCCGGACGAACAGCTCGAAACCAACCATCGCCGCGACTGGGCTTCCCGGAAGACCGATGAACGGGACGGGCCGCCGGGCAGAGAACGGCAGCCACCCGATCACGAGCTGCTTACCAGGCCTCATCCGAACCGCCAGCGGTTCTACTAACCACTCGCTCGACCCGATCTTCGACACGATGTCGTAGACACCGCGAGACGCGCCGCCGGTGGTAACTACGAGATCGCTTTGCTCTGCTACCTGTTCGAGTCGCGCGATCAACTCGCCGGCAGAGTCTCGTGCTATTCCGCAGAAGCTGAGGTCTCCGCCGACCCGTGCGACGAGAGCAGCGATGGCGTAGCCATTCGAATTGAACACCTTCCCGGGTGGGAGCTCCGCGCCGGGATCGACAAGCTCGTCCCCCGTGGCCACGACCGCAACCTTGGGCTTCGGAATGACACGCACGGTCGCTCGTCCGATCGCGGCGAGCACTGCAATCTCCGAGGGCCCGAGCGCGTGGCCGGGGCGGAAGAGCCGCGAGCCCTCCGCCACGTCCTCGCCCGCGCGGCGGATGTTGACTCCCGCTGCGACCTCATCCTCGATGAACACCCGGCCGGGAATGCGAGTAGTCATCGGCGCGCTCTCCGGCACGTCCTCGAGCTCGGAGGTCTCTCGCGTGCGCTCGTACGGGATCACCGCATCAGCTCCAGTCGGAATGGCGGCGCCCGTCATCACTCTGACCGCCGTTCCCTGCGCCACCTCGCACGTGCACAGGTCGCCGGCTCTGACGTCCCCGACAACGGTGAGCCCCTGGGACTCGCCGATATCGCTCGCTCGAACGGCGTAGCCATCCACCGCTGAGTTGTCGAAGCTCGGAATCTGGATCGGCGAATGCACCTCCTCGGAAAGGATGTGGTCCAGCGCGTCGCCGATCGGGCGCTCTTGATCCGGAAGGACCTCGATGCGTTCGAGAACTCGATCGAGGGCTATGTTTGGTGTGACCGCTATCACGTCGTCTCCCGAACGCGGCCGGCAAGCCACTCAGGTGACTGACTGTCGGAGCCGCGTGGCGGGCCTGTAAGCTCCCCTCCTCTCTTCTCCATTCGGGAGGTCCGGTGAGCGAGCCGAGAATCGTCGAAGCGCGCGCGGTGCAGGTGTTGGAGAGCGACCATATCGCGCCGGAGGCGGCGGACGTCAGCCGTGTGGGGCAGACCGAGCAGGTGCTCGTCGAAGCCGACACGCTGATCGAAGACGTGTCGATCGACGGCATGTGCGGCGTCTACTGAGCGGCGTGGTCGCGTTCGACCTCGAGCGGCCGTGGACGCTCGCGCCGCAGGTGGCGCTTCGTCGTGAGCGGTTCGGGGCGTTGGCGTACCACTTCGGCACGCGCCGCTTGACTTTCCTCAAGACGTGGACGCTCGTCGCCGTGGTCGACGAGCTGTCCGAGCATCCGAGCGCGCGTGCCGCCTGCCTCGCCGCCGGCGTGACCGACGCCGAGCTGCCGGCCTACGAGCGGGCCCTCGCCGGGCTCGCGGAGAAGGGGCTGATCGCGGAGAGCTCGTCGCAGTGAGCGCGACAGCCGCTCCACGTTTGGTCGAGCAGCTCCGTGCGGGCCTCGACGCGCCGATCTGCCTCACGTGGGAGCTCACCTACGCGTGCAACCTGGCCTGCGTCCACTGTCTCTCGAGCTCCGGGCGCCGCGATCCGGGCGAGCTCTCGACGGCCGAGTGCAAGCGGGTCGTCGACGAGCTGCGGGAGATGCAGGTCTTCTACGTCAACATCGGCGGCGGCGAGCCGACGGTGCGGCGCGACTTCTGGGAGCTCGTCGACTACGCGACGGAGCACGCGGTCGGCGTCAAATTCTCGACGAACGGCTCGCGGATCACGCCGTCCGTCGCGGCCCGGCTGGCGGGGAGCGACTACGTGGACGTCCAGGTGTCGCTTGACGGCGCGACGCGCGAGATCAACGACGCGATTCGCGGCGTCGGCTCCTACGACACGGCGCTATCCGCGCTAGAACGGTTGGCGGAGGCGGGCTTCGCAGGCGCGAAGGTCTCGGTCGTGGTCACGCGGCACAATGCGTCTCAGCTCGACGAGCTCAAGGCGCTCGCCGACCGCTACGGCGGCCAGCTACGGCTCACGCGCCTGCGCCCGTCCGGACGCGGCGCAGACGTCTGGGACGAGCTGCGCCCAACGGCGGAGCAGCTGCGTGCGCTCCACGCGTGGCTTCTCGAGCATGCCAACGACGTCCTGACGGGCGACTCGTTCTTCCACCTCTCGGCCTACGGCGAGGCGCTCCCTGGGCTGAACTTCTGCGGCGCCGGCCGCGTCGTCTGCCTGATCGACCCGGTGGGCGACGTCTACGCCTGTCCGTTCGCGATCCACGAGGCGTTCCTCGCCGGCAACGTCCGCGACGACGGCGGCTTCACAACGGTCTGGCGGGAGTCGGAGCTCTTCCGTCGGCTGCGCCGCCCGCAGGACGCGGGCGCGTGCTCGTCCTGTACGCAGTTCGACGCCTGCGGCGGCGGCTGCATGGCCGCCAAGTTCTTCACCGGGCTGCCGCCGGAGGCTCCCGACCCCGAGTGCGTGCTCGGGCGCGCCGAGCCGCTGCTCGCCGTGCGCGGGATCGCGGAGCTGCCGCGGCCGGCGACCGATCACTCGCGGCGCTCAGCGCGGGCGCGCGCGTGCGACGAAAGCCCGCTCGCGGACCTTCAACCTCGGGTCTGAGCGCGGTGGCGAGCACGAGGGAGTGGTTCGAGTCGGTCGCCGAGGCGCAGCGCCGCGCCAGGCGACGGATTCCCAAGTCGGTCTACGACGCACTGTTCGCGGGGGCCGAGCGAGGGATCACTCTCGCCGACAACGTCAACGCGTTCAGCGAGATCGGCTTCATACCGCGCATCGCCACAGGCCTGCCGGCCGCGCGCGACCTCACGACGAGCGTCGTCGGCGAGCACATCTCGTTGCCGATGATCGCGTCACCGGTGGGCGTCCAAGCGGTCAGGCCCGGCGGCGAGGTGCCGGTCGCCCGAGCAGCGGCGGCTGCGGGCACGGCGATCGGGCTGAGCTCCTTCGCGAGCAGCCCGGTGGAAGAGGTCGTGGCGGCGAACCCGCAGACCTTCTTCCAGATCTACTGGCTCGGGACGCGCGACCGCGTCCTGCAGCTCGTCGAGCGCGCGCAGCAGGCGAGAGTGAAGGGCTTGATCCTCACGCTCGACTGGACGTTCGCGCACCGGCGCGACTGGGGCAGCCCTGCGATCCCGGAGCGGCTCGACCTCAGGACGATGGTCGGCCTCGTCCCGCAGGCGGTCCTGCGCCCGCTCTGGGTCGCCGACTTCCTGCGCAACGGGGGTCTCCCCGACCTCACCGTGCCAAACCTCGCCCCGCCCGGCGGCCCCGCGCCGACGTTCTTCAGCGCCTACGGCGAGTGGATGCAGACACCGCTGCCAACGTGGCCGGATCTGGCGTGGCTGCGCGAGCAGTGGCGGGGCCCCTTCATCGTGAAAGGCGTCATGCACCCCGACGACGCCCGCCGCGCGGCCGACTCCGGGGCCGACGCGATCTCGGTCTCCAACCACGGCGGGAACAATCTCGACTGCACCCCAGCCTCCATCCGGGCTCTGCCCGGGATCGTCGACGCGGTCGGGGACCAGGTCGAGGTCCTCCTCGACGGCGGCGTCCGCCGCGGCAGCGACGTCGTCAAGGCCCTCGCCCTGGGCGCACGAGCCGTCTTGATCGGACGCGCCTACCTGTGGGGCCTCGCCGCGAACGGCGAGGCGGGCGTGAAGAACGTCTTTGAGATCCTGCGCAGCGGGATCGACGAAGCGCTCGTGGGGCTCGGACGTGCGTCGATCCACGACCTCGTTCCGGACGACCTCCTCGTTCCAACCGGCTTCACCCGGAGCGAGCCCCGGACCGTGGGCATCGGCGCCGACGATCCTCTGTGATCCACGCGGCGCTCGCCGACCTGACGTGGCGCCAGGTGGAGACGTGCGGCGCATCGGCGACGTGCCTCGTGCCCGTCGGCTCGACCGAGCAGCACGGGCCCCATCTTCCCCTTTCGACGGACACGGACATCGCGGTCGCGCTCGCCGAACTCGTGGCCCGCAGGCTCCCCTCCGCCGTCGTGGCGCCGGCCGTCTCTTTCGGGGCGAGCGGCGAGCACGAGAAGTTCGCGGGCACGATCTCGGTCGGCCACGACGCGTTGGAGCAACTGCTCGTGGAGCTCGGCCGCTCTGCCTCAGCGAGCTTCGCGCGGATCGTGCTCGTCTCGACGCACGGCGGCAACGCGGAGTCCGTGGATCGAGCCGCCGCGCGCCTCAGCGGCGAGGGGCGCGACGTGCTCGTATGGTCACCACGTTGGAGCGCCGACGCCCATGCCGGCAGGGCCGAGACGTCGATCATGCTGACGCTCTGTCCCGAGCGTGTCGACCTTGCCGCCGCCGAAGCCGGCAACGTCGCGCCGCTGGCTGCGCTGATGCCGGTCCTGCGGGCGCGGGGAGTGCGAGCGGTGAGCCCGAACGGCGTCCTCGGCGACCCGGCGGGCGCATCGGCCGACGAGGGCCGGCGGCTGCTCGAGTGCGCCGTCGCGGACTTCGTCGCTGGCATGCCGACGGTATGACGCGCAGTCTTCAGGGGCGCCGCGCGAGCCATCGGCGCAGCCATATTCGAGGTGCTCGTGGAGGAGGGATGGGCGCAGCGGTGATCCGTGCGACCGTGCCCGTCGACGGCGGCCTCGGCCTATGAAGCCGCTGCCGCCCGGATTCCGGGTCGTCTTCGACCGGTCGTTGCGAACCTTCTCGGACGGGCGGCTGCTGGTCGGCGGCAGCCCACGCCACGTGATCCGCCTCACCGACGCGGGCCGCCGCGAGCTCGCGCGCCTGCAGGGCGGCTGCGGCGAGTCGCAGGCGGCGCGCCTCCTCGCGCGGCAGCTCACCGACGCGGGCATGGCGCATCCGAGGCCCCCGCGTGGCCGCGTGAGCCTCGACGTCACCGTCATCGTGCCGGTGCGCGACCGCACACCGATGCTGGACCGCTGCCTCGCCGCGCTCGGGCGGGACGCCTCCGTCCTCGTCGTCGACGACGCCTCCCGCGACCCTGAAGCGACCGCGGCGGTATGCGAGCGGCACGGCGCCCGCCTCGTCCGGCTCCACCCGGGCGTGGGCGCCGCGGCCGCCCGTAACGCCGGGCTCGCGAGCGTCGCCACCGAGCTCGTGGCCTTCGTCGACAGCGACTGCGTTGCCCGAGCCGGCTGGCTCGCAGGGCTCGTCGACCACTTCGCCGACCCAGCGGTGGCCGCGGTCGCACCGCGCGTCGTTCCCCTGTCTCCGGCGCCGCCACGGAGCACCCTCGGACGGTTCTCCGCCGTCCGTTCGCCGCTCGACCTCGGGACGGATGAAGGGCTGGTCGTGCCGGGCAGTCGCATCCCGTGGGTTCCGACCGCCGCGCTGGTCGTCCGCCGCCGCGCCCTCGGCGAGCGGCCGTTCGATGCCGCGCTCCGGTACGGCGAGGACGTCGACCTCGTCTGGCGGCTGCATGATGCCGGCTGGCGAGTCCGCTACGTACCGGAGGTGACGGTCGAGCACGAGGAGCCGGCGACGTGGCGCTCTCTCCTGCACCGGCGCTTCCGCTACGGCACCTCGGCCGCGCCGCTCTCACGCCGCCACCCCGGCAGGCTCTCCCACGCCGTCCTGGAGCCCTGGGCGACGACGGCGGCGGCACTGGCGCTCGCGTCGCGGCCACGCGCCGCGGTCGCGACGACCGTGGCGCAGGCAGCACTGCTGTCGGTGCCGCTCCGCGGAAGCGGTGTGCGACCCGGCCGCGCGTGCCTCTCTGCCGCCGACGGCGTCGCCCGGACGGTGGTCGGCCTCGGCCACGCGGCGACAATGTTCGCGGCGCCCGCTCTACTCGCCACGCTCCGTCCGGCCGCGACACGTCGCGCGGCGATCGTCCTGCTGACGGCGGCCCCAATCGTCGAGTGGTGCAAGACGCGTCTGCCGCTCGATCCGGTCCGCTGGACGGCCTGCTGCATCGCGGACGATGTCGCGTACGGCGCCGGCGTCTGGCGCGGCTGCTTGGCTGAACGGACGCTCGCGCCGCTGCGGCCGACGATCGTGCGGCACCGGAGGTTGAGTCAGCGGTAACCGTCGATCGCCGGCCCGCGCCCGCCGACCTCCTGCTAGTCGTGCACAGCGTCATCTACGACAAACTCTGCGTCGGCATCATCCGGACCGAGTCTCGCGCCGCGTTCGCGAGGATCATGCAGTCGCTCGTCCGACGCGGTGCGCAAGCGATCCTGCTCGGCTGCACGGAGATCGGCCTCCTCGTCCAGCCCGAGGACTCGGACGTCCCTCTCTTCGACACAACCCGCCTCCATGCACAGAGAGCGGTTGAGCTCGCTCTTGCCTGAGGACGAGCACGCTCGCCGGCGCAAATCGGCCTAGCTCCGAGTGCATTCGGCACCACTCGGGCAAGCACGGGTTCGAATCCCGTATCCGCCTTTCTGGCCCGGCGCAGCTGAGCCGAACACCGGGGGCCAAAGGAGAGTCCTGACGTTCGCATACGGCCCGCGAACGCCCGAGGAAGCTCCGACCCCCGGCACTGACGGGTATCGGCCGGCCCCGACGCGGACCTTAGGACGCAGCCGAACGACCCCTCCATCAAGTGATAGGCGCGTCGGCGTCCGTCGATCATCATTAGCCGCCATGTCGGGCCCCTTTACGGCTGGGGCATGTGGCAGACGAGCGGGGCGCCTCGCTTCGGGAGAGAGGCTCCCCGCTCAGGCCTTCCTTGGGCGTAGGGTTGGCGTCCACCCGACGAGGAGGAACACATGGCAGTTGCACGGGTAGTCGAGTTCGACGGAGTCGACAAACAGCGCCTCGAGGAGTTGGTCGGCGGACTCGAAGGCGGGGAGCGCCCGGCCGACGTTCCGGCGACCGAGTTCGTGATGCTCCACGATCCCGACCGCGACAAGATGCTCGTGATCTTCTTCTTCGACAGCCAATCGGACTACGACAAGGGCGACGCAGCGTTGAACGCGATGCCGTCCGGCGACACGCCGGGACGCCGCACGGCGGTCACGCGCTACGACGTCGCGGCGCGCATGACGGCCTGACGTCCAGGCTGCTTCAGATCAGGTTTGCGAGACCCTTGACGGCGGCGCCGATGACGCCGGCCTCGGCCGTCGCCTCGAGCGGCGACGCGGGAGTGGGGCCGTTGCCGGGCTGCACGATGTACGGCTGAAGCGCGTGCGCAAGCATCGGCAGCGACAGCGACTGCAGGCACACCTTTCCGGGCCCGGTGAGCCGCACGAGGAAGAGGCCCTCGCCGCCGAAGACCTTGTTCTTCAATCCCGGCACCGTCGTCAGCTCGTAGGAGATCGTTCCCTCGACGAGCCCGATGTGCGCGGGATGAACTCGAAGCGACTCGCCCGCGGCGAGCTCGTACTGCGAGAGCTCGCCGGAGAGTTCGATCCAGGCGTGGCCCGTCCCCTCGAGGCGCTGCAGCAGGAAGCCGAACCCACCGAGCAATCCCGTGCCGAAGTGGTGCGCGTCGAAAGCGGTCGACAGCTCCGAGCCCTCCAGGCCGGCGAGGAAGCCGTGCCGCTGGATGAGGTACGAGCGGCCCGGCCCCAGCGGGATCTGGAAGATCTGCCCCGGCAGGCGCGCGGGGAACGTGACCGTCCCCGGCCTTGTGGTCGAGGCGTACCGCGTCATGAAGAACGTGCTGCCGCCGGCGCTGCGCTTCGTCGCGTCCCACAGGCCGTCGGCGCCGGCGGCGACGGTCGTCGTCGTCAGCTCGATGCCGTCGTCGAACCATCCGAGCTGCCCGGTCTCCGCAACGACCGACTCACCAGGGGTGAGGCGCACCTCGAGGACCGGCATGGTCGTCCCGCGGATTGCGGCATCCATGAACCCGATAATCGGAAATGAAGGGGGCCGGCTTTAGCCGGCCGAGGAGAGCTCGGCCACGAGCGGGCCCGTGTCGAGCGGCTCGAAGCCGATGCGACCGGCGATCTCCTCGCTCGACGGCTTCGTCCCCTCGGCGAAGAGCTCGCGGAGGATGTCCCCCGTCTGCGCGCTGCGCCACCAGTCCTCGCCGACCTCGGAGATGAGGTAGGCGCGCAGCTGGGCGGAGCGGATCCACGCGCGCAGGTAATCGGCGGAGTAGAAGCCTCCGTCCATGTCCGAGAGGTAGTTGCGCGGGTCGTAACGGACACCCGTCGCCTCGG
>Ga0070741_10018667_pt1 | contig 11195 bp, 5 predicted proteins | sample Coa_R1_4_FD_66440 | JGI IMG/M metagenome (GOLD analysis project Ga0070741, IMG submission 66440) | Surface soil microbial communities from Centralia Pennsylvania, which are recovering from an underground coalmine fire - Coalmine... | ecosystem: Environmental > Terrestrial > Soil > Unclassified ...
GCGGACGGCGGCCGACGTCATGCTGGCGCGACCGCACCGGCGCGAGCGCGAATATCGCGAGGCGCTGTCGATCATCCTCACGCAGACGCGGCGCCTCGGCGGCATGGTCGACGACATGCTCGCCCTGGCGCGCGCCGACGTCGGCGGCTATCGCGTGCGTCTGCAGCCGTGCGAGCTCGATCGCGTCCTCGCGGAATGCGCCGACACCGCGCGCCTGCTCGCGAAGCCGAAGCGCGTCACCGTCGACGCGCGCCTGCAGCCGGCGGTTCGCATCAGCGGCGATCCGACGCTCGTCCGCCAGCTCGCGCTGAACGTCCTCGAGAACGCGATCACGCACACGCCGACGAGCGGCGTCGTGCGCCTCTCGATGCGGTCGCGGGGCGACAGCGCCGAGATCGAGATCGCCGATTCCGGCAGCGGCATTCCCGAGGCCGAGCGCGAGCGGATCTTCGAGCGCTTCGTGCGCCTCGACACGGCGCGCGAGAGCTCCGGCGGCGCCGGCCTCGGGCTGCCGATCGCGCGCTGGATCGCCGAGGCGCACGGCGGCACGCTGACGCTGGCCGCCACGGGACCCGCCGGCTCGACGTTCGTCGCGCGGCTGCCGATTCGCTGACACGCGTCCGTTTACGAATCGCTACGGTATCGACCTTGCGGCTCCCGCCGCAGGTGCGTGATGAGCGATGAACGATCGATGAACGGCGACCGGGTTGCGGCAGCGTGCGCCACAGGTTCGTCAGGAACTCGTAGCGACGACCCGGCGCCCGAGGTCACGATCGTGATCCCGACGTTCAACCGTGTGAGCACGCTGGTGCCGCTGCTGCACGCGCTCGTCGCGCAGGACGCCGGCGACGTCACCTTCGAAGTCGTCGTGGTCGATAACGGCTCGAGTGACGCGACGCGGCAGGCGGTGCTTGTCGCGGCGGCGCGCGACAGCCGGATCCGCTACGTGTCGGAGCCGCGCCCCGGCGCGTCCTGCGCGCGCAACGCGGGCATCGCGTGCGCGCGCGGGTCCATCGTCGGCTTCCTCGACGACGACGTGCTGCCGGCGCGGGACTGGGTGCGCGAGCTGAAGCGGGCATTCGACGAACATCCCGACGTCGACTGCGTGGGCGGCCGCGTGGAGCCGCGGTGGCCGGGCCGCGTGCCGCGCTGGCTGACGCCCGCCCACTGCCCGCCGCTGGCCGTGCAGATCGATCGGCCGCGCGAGTACGACGCCAACCACGCCGCCGCGTGCCTGATCGCGGCGAACTTCGCGTGCCGGCGGCGCGTGTTCGACGACGTCGGCGTCTTCTCGACGGCGTTTCAGCGGGACGAGGACCGCGAGTTCAACCTGCGCCTCTGGCGCGCCGGCAAGCGCGGACGCTACGTCGACGCGCTGCGCGCCGTCGCGCCGATCGCGCCCGAACGGCTCACCAAGCGCTACCACCGCCGCTGGTACGAAACGACGGGCCGCAACCACGCGCGCATGCGATTCCGCGAAATCATCGATCGCGACGGGCGCCTCGTGCCGCCGATGACCGGCCGCCGCCTGTTCGGCGCGCCGGGGTTCCTGTATCGCGAGTGCCTGCGCGACATCGCCCGCTGGGGTGCCGCGCTGGTGCGCGGCGCCGGCGCCGATGCGTTCCTGTATGAATGTCGAACGCGCTACTGTGTCAGCTACATCCGCGAGCGCGCACAGCTCTTGCTGCGGGCCCGGTCGTGATTCGAGGCAGCTCGTCTACGCGCAACCTGCTCGCGGGCACGATCACGCGCTACGTGCTGCTGGCCGTGAACATCGGCACCGGCATCTTCCTGATGCCGTTCACGGTCCGCCACCTCGGCAAGGCGCAGTACGGCCTGTGGATGCTCGTCGCGTCGACGACCTACTACTTCGCGCTGCTCGATCTCGGATACGGCAACGGCATCGTGCGCGACCTCGTCGAAGCGGACGCGCACGGCGACACCGACCGCGTCAACCGCATCGCCAGCACGTTCTTCTGCGTGTACAGCGGCATCGGCCTCGTCGCCTGCGGCGTGTGCGCCGCGCTCATCCTGTTCGCCGTCCCGCGATTCCCGAACCTGTCGCCGGCGGACGTGCGCACCGCGCAGGCGGTGCTGGCGATCGTCGGCGCGCGCATGGCGCTCGGGTATCCGATGACGGTGTTCGGCGCCGTCACGAACTCGCGGCAGGGGTTCGTGCTGAACAACTCCATCGCCATCGTCCTCGTCGCGCTGAACGCGATCGTCACCTACGTCGTCCTGACCGCCGGGGGCGGCCTGATTGCGCTGGTCGCGTGGACGACGGGCCTCAGCGCCGCCGGCTACGGCGCGTACGCGTGGAGCGCCTGGCGCATGTTCCCGCAGCTCGACATCCGCCCGTCGCGCTTCAGCCGCGCGGAGTGGCGCCAGGTGACGACGTTCAGCACGTACTTGTTCGTCGTGGCGCTCGGCAGCCAGATCAGCTTCAACGTCGACAACCTCGTGGTCGGCGCGTCGCTGGGCACTGCCGCCGTGGCGGTGTACGCCGTCGCCGCGAGACTGTCCGAGTACCAGCGCCGGGTGTGCGACCAGTTCAGCGGCATGCTGTTCCCGGTGGTCGTCGGCCTCGGCGCGCGCGGTGACGCCGCGGGGCTGCGCGCGGCGCTGATCGACGGCGCCCGCGTCTCGATGCTCCTCGCCGCCGGCGTCACCACGTCGCTCGTCGGCTTCGGCCGGCCGCTGATCGAACGCTGGATGGGCGCGGGGTTCGACGGCAGCGTGGCGCCCTTCTACGTCCTCGCGGCCGTCGGCGTGATCATGGTCGGCCACGCCGCGCAGTCGAACGTCCTGCTCGCGACAGGCGGCCACCGGATCGTCGCCGCCATCTGGATTGTCGAAGGCGTCGCGAATCTCGGGCTCAGCCTTCTGCTCGTGCGATGGTTCGGTTCGACGGGCGTCGCGTTGGGCACGCTGATTCCGATGGCGGTCGGCCACATCGGCGTCATGACGCCCGCGGCATGCCGGCTCGCCGGCGTGTCGATGCGCGAATTCGCGACCGCGGCGCTCGTCCCGGCGATCGCCGGCGCGGTGCCTGCGGCCATCGGCTGCGTGCTGATCAGAGTGTGGCTGCCGCCGGCGAGCACGCTCGTCGTAGTGATCGACGGCGCCGTCGTCGGGCTGCTCTACCTCGTCGCTGCCGGCATCGCCGGGCTGGATCGATCGACGCGGCAGCTCTACCGCGACCAGGTGACCGCCGCCTGCCGCCTGGTGTTACAGTGATCTCGAGGTCGTCATGCGTGCAGTGTCGGTTGCCTTCGCCGTGTTGCTCTTCACCGCCGCCGTTGCGGCGCAGCATGCGCGACCCGCGCCTCCGCCGCCCAGGCCGCCGCACACCAATCCGAACACGTTCGTGACGCCGCCGCCTCCGCCGGTGGTACTTCCGTTTCAGCAGCCGGCGCCGCAGCCCGCCGGAGGCCTGATTGGCGGAGCGGTGTTTCCGCCCCAGGTGAATCCCGCATTCCTTCCGGGACGCTCCGGCCGCTACCCGCGCACGACGGGGTACGGCGCGCCGTACTTCTACGCGCCCTATCCGGATGCCGGCGCGGCATCCACCGGACCGGCCATCCCGGCGACACCGACGGGCATGCTGCGGCTGACCGGCACGCCCGAGTCGGCACAGGTGTTCGTCGACGGGTTCTACGTCGCCACGCTCGGAGACGTCGAGGCGCAACGTGTGCTGACGCTCCCGGCGGGACCGCACCGCGTCGAACTGCGCGCGGCCGACTACGCGACGACGACGTTCGACGTGCGGATCGATCCGGCGGAGACGGTGACGTACCATGCGGCGCTCGAACACGTCCGGCCGCAGCCCGGCGCCCGCACGGCAGCGCCGGCCAATCCGAACGCGTCGAAGATGTACCTGATTCCGAACTGCTACCTGGGGAACGTCCCGCCCAAGCCGCAGCGGCTGCCGAGCGGCTGCGACGCGAAGCGCGTCCAGATCATTTCGTAGCCTTCTGCTCGGCCGCGATCCGCGCGTCCAGCGCTTTCCGCATTTCGCCGGCGAGCGCGCGGCACGCCGCGCCGTTCTTCTTTCCTTCGAAGTCGCTCGACGAGGGATGCGCGGTGATCAGGACGTCGCACGGCAGCGCCTCCACCTTGGCGATGCTCGCGCGCATCGTCTCCACGAGGGACGGATGCGTCGCGTCGCCGGTGAACCGGAAGCCGGGGAACGACACGGGCGAGACGCTGTCGGCGTAGACGATGTCGAGGCAGCGCTGGCCTTCGCACGACCGCCACGTCCAGCTGGTGCTGCCGGGCGTGTGCCCCGGCGTCCGGTGCGCGGTGATGGCGATGTCGCCGACGCGCAGCACCTCGCCGTCGCGGACGGCGAACACGTTCTTCACCGGCGCGAACGCGCTGTTGCCGTACGCGACCTGCGGGTCGTCGGGCGTCGGCTTGCCCGCGGTCAGCGCGGCAACGCCGGGCGCGCCGCCGGCCGCGACGCGCGCCCCGGTCAGGCGCTGCAGCGCGGCGATGCCGCCCGCGTGGTCGTAGTGGGCGTGCCCGTTGACGATCAGCTTGATGTCCTCGGTGTGGAACCCGAGCTGCCGGACGTTGGCGTCGATGATCGCCGCCGACTGCGGGAGCGCGCCGTCGACGAGCACGTGTCCCGCGCTCGACGTGATCAGCACCGACGAGACGCCCATCGGACCGACGAAGTACGTGTTGCCGAAAATCTTGAACGGCGCGCGCGCGCGGTTCCACTCGGCGCAGTCGTCGCACACCGCCGGCCGATCGGGTTCGAGACGCCGCGCGGACTGCGCGGTCAGGACGACAGCGGAGATTGACATCAGCGCGACGATGGATCGGATCATCGCGGCCACTGTACCACGGGCTACGACGGCGCCATGATCCAGATGCCCCACTGCCCGTCGCGCCGGCTGTGGAACGCGACGCGGCGCCCGTCGGGCGACCACGCGAACTCCTCGGCGCTCGGGTCCGTCAGGACGCACCGCATCGAACCGTCGCGCACGTCGAGCAGCCACGCGCCGCTGCCCGACACCTGGAACACGACGTGATCGCCGTCGGGCGACACGGCCGGCGTGCGCACGAGGCGGCCCGGCACCGGCGACAGAAAGGAACGCTCGACGCCCGTGGCGAGATCGCGGATGACCAGCTGGGATTCGTGCGAGAACGCCACGCGAGAGCCGTCGTGGAACCACGACGCGCCCCACGTCTGGCCGTACGCGTACCGCGTCAGCCGCTGCTGCTCGCGCGTCGCGATCGTCATCACCCAGATGTTCCAGACGCGCGGACGATCCGGCTCCGCGCGCACGAACGCGATCCGCTTGCCGTCGGGCGACCACGTCGGCACCGCGGCGTATCCGCCGTCGGTGACGCGCTCCACGTCGCTGCCGTCCGCGTTGGCGAGATAGATCGCGCGCTCGCCGTCGCGATCGGAATCGAACGCAATCCGCGTCCCGTCCGGCGACGGCTGCACGTGATAGTTCCGCGCGCCGTCGTCCACGATCGTCATCACGCGGAGGTCGCCGTCGATCGTCCCGGCCGTCTTGAGCGCGCTCGGCTCGGTGGCGCTCCGGCCCGTGTGGAAGAAGACGGCCGATCCGTCGTCGCCGAACGCCGGCGAGAACTCGGGGGCGCGATCGCCCGCGACGGCTCTGACGACGGGCGGCGCCGTCTCCGGACCGCGCGCCGGTCGCTTGACGGGCGCGGCGAGCGGCCGCGGTGACGCCGGCTCCGGAGGCGTCTCGTCTGTCGCTGGCGGCGTGTCGATCGGCAGCGTCGAGGACGGCGGGGCCGGCGCGGCCGGCATGGAGACGGGCCGCGACAACGACGCGAGCCGCGAGTGCGACGGCAACAAGCGTCCCGCAGCGGCGCCGACGAGCGCGGAGGCGGCAATCGCCGCGAGCGCGGCTCCAAGACGCGGTCGGCGCGCCGGAGGTGCCGGCGGCACGCGCGCCAGCACGCGGCGAACCACGACGGCGCGGTCGCCGCTCTCGAATCGTTTCAGCGAGAGCGCGAACTCCTGCGTCGACGCGAACGGCGGCGCCTCGACGATGCCGCGCGCCCGCGCGACCGCGAACCGCAGCGGTGCCGGCACCTGCGTGGATTTGGCGAGCAGCGCGTCCAGGACGTCGCCCGCGTCCTGGACGCTGATGGGCGCGCCGGCGACGACGCGGTTGTAGACGATCTGCTGAGCGAGCGCGACCGCCTCATGCGGGGCGAGCTCGAGAGGGGCGTCGAGCACCCGCTGAAGCGCTGGACTGTGGACCATGGGGCGTTCGTGGAACTGCGAGCCCCGCGCCACCTCCCCGCGTCGGCGATCGGCCACAAAACGACGTCAGCCGCATCGGCTGAGTCGTGTAATTTTTGACCGACGCGTCGCTTACGGCGTCGACACGTTGTCGAACGTCGCCGTCGCCAGCGCGCCCGAGACGTGACTGCTCACGGCGAGCCCGACGGAAACGGTCGGGCCCATCGCGATCGTGTCGCTGCCGACGAGCGTCCACGCCGCGCCGTCCGGCGACGAGTACGCATTGAACGTGTTCCCAATCCGCTCCAGCTTCACCCAGTACGGCGCGCCGGCCGGCGCGCCCGCGGTGCTGACGCTCGTCCCGCCCGTCGCGGTGCGGCGCTGGAACGCCAGCCCCTTGCTGAACGAGACCAGCATCAGCGCCTGCGTCGATCCCGGGTCGAGCGTCTCGCGGATCATGACGCCCGCCTTGACCCACGCGTTCGTGCTCGACACGGACGCGACGCGCGCGACGACGACGCCGTCGCCCGTCATCGATTTGTAAGCGAACTGAAATGCGTCGGCCGTGCCCCAGATGTCGGCGCCGGCGCCTTTGATCGTCCAGAGGTTCGTCGCCCACGCATAGCTCGTCGAGCCGGCCTTGCCGACCGCACCGATGTCCTGGTTCCCCCACCCGCCGGGCAGCAGCGGCGCGGCCTGCGAGACGGAGGACGTCAGGCCCGCGGCCGTGACGATCGCCGTTCGGGCGGCGCCGCCGTTCGCGGCGGCGGCGGCGGTGATCGTGCCCGAGCCGACGCCCGTCGCGCCGCCGGTGATCGTCAGCCAGCTCGAGTCGCTCGACGCGGACCATCCGCACCAGCCGCCGGTCGTCAACGTGATGGTGACCGCGCCGCCGCCGGTGGGCGCCGACTGCGTTGCGGGGCTGATCGCGTAGCTGCACGCGGCGGCGTTCTGGCTCGCGGTGAAGATCTGATCGCCGATCGTCACCGTCGCGCTGCGCGCGCCGGCGGGATTCGGCGCGGCGTTCACGGTGACGGTGCCGCTGCCGGTGCCGGCCGACGGCCCCGCGACCGTCAACCAGCTCGGGTCGCTGCTGTTCGCCGCCCACGTGCACCAGCTGCCGGTCGTCACTGCAATCGAGGCGGTGTCGCCGCCGTTCGCCATCGTCTGGCTGGCCGGCGTGATCGCGAACGTGCAGTTCGCGCCCGACTGGTTCGCGGTGAACGTCTGTCCGGCGATGGTCGCGGTTGCGGAGCGAGCGGCGCCGCCGTTCGGCGCGGCGCCGAGCGACACCGTCCCGTTTCCGGTGCCGGAGGCGCCGCCGGTGATCGTCAGCCATCCCGTCGTGTCGTTGCTCGCCGCCGTCCACGAACACCAGCTGCCCGTCGTCACCGAGACGGTGGCCGTGCCGCCTCCGGCGGCGAGGAGCTGATTCGACGGCGAGATCGCATACGAGCACGCGGCCGCGGCCTGCGTGGCGGTGAAGGTCTGGCCGCCGACGACGACGGTGGCGGATCGGGCCGCCGCGCCGTTCGCGGCCGCGCTCACCGACACGAGCGCGTTGCCCGATCCCGACGCGCTGCTCGTCACGGTCAGCCAGCTCGGATCGCTGCTCGTCGCGGTCCAGCCGCACGACGGATCGGACGCGGTCAGCGTCAGGGTGGCCGAGCCGCCGGAGGCGTCGAACGCCTGCGTGGACGGCGTCAGCGAAAAGCTGCACGGCAGCGTCGGCACCGAGACGTTGTCGAACGTCGCCGTCGCGAGCGTCGTGGTGGTGTGGCTGCTGACCGCGAGCCCCACCAGCACGTTCGGCCCCATCGTGAACGTGTCGCTGCCGACGAGCGTCCACGTCGTGCCGTCCGGCGACGAGTACGCGTTGATCGTGTTGCCCGTGCGCTGGAGCGCGACCCAGTACGGCGCGGTGACGTTCGGCCCGGTGGTGTTGGTGCTGACGCCGCCCGCCACCGTGCGGCGCTGGAACGCGGTGCCCTTGCTGAAGGACACGAGCATGAACGCCTGCGCCGATCCGGGATCGAGCGTCTCGCGGATCATCACGCCGGCCTTCACCCAGGCATTGGTGTTCGACACGCCCACAACCCGCGCGATCAGGACGCCGTCGCCCGACAGCGGACGATACGCGTACTGGAACGCGTCGGCGGTGCCCCAGACGTCGGCGCCCGCGCCTTTGATCGTGAAGGTCGACGACGGCCAGTCGTAGGTCGTCGATCCTGTCTTGCCGACGGCGCCGACGTCCTGGTTCGCCCAGCTCGCCGGCAGCGCCGCCGCCGCCTGTGACGTCACGAAGGCCTGGCCGCCGATCGTTGCCGTGGACGATCGCGCAGCCCCCGCGTTGGCCGTCGCCGAGAACGTCACCGTTCCGTTGCCGGTGCCCGAGGCGCCGCTCGTGATCGCGAGCCACGACGGATCCCCGCTCGTCGCCGTCCACGAGCAGAAGCTCGGCGTCGCGACGGCCACCGAGAAGCTCTGCGCCGCGGCGCCGAGCGACTTGGCGGTCGGCGAAAGCGTGATCGTGCACGCCGCCGCCGGCTCGCTGACCGTGAACGGCTGACCGGCAATCGTCGCCGTCGTCGATCGCGCGGGTCCGTTGTTGGCGGCCGCGCTCAGCGTCACGCTGCCGCTGCCGGTTCCCGACGCCCCGCCCGTCACCGTGAGCCAGGTCGGATCGCTGCTCGTCGCGGACCAGGTGCACCAGCTGCCGGTCGTCACCGTCACCGTGGCGGTGCCGCCGCTCGCCGACAGCGACTGACCCGCCGGCGAGATGCTGTAGGTGCAGGACGCCGCGTTCTGCGTCGCGACGAAGGAGAGCCCGGCGACCGACACCGTCGCCGTCCGCGAGGCGCCGGCGTTGGGCGCCGCGCTCAGCAGCACCGTGCCGTTGCCCGAACCCGAGCCGCCGCTCGTCACGGTCAGCCAGCTCTGGTTGCTCGTGGCGGTCCACGAGCAGGTGTTCGCGGCGCTGACGGCGATCGATCCGGTGTCGCCGCCGGCGGCAAACGTCTGCGACGCCGGGGTGATGGTCGCGTTGCACGACTCCACCGGCACGCCGTTGACCGACACGTGATCGATGGCCGCGGCGGTATCGACGTCGGTGTTGTGGCTCGTCACGGCGAGGCCGACGAACGCGTTCGACGCCATCGCGATCGTCGCGGTGCCGAGCGACGTCCACGTCGCGCCGTCGGCCGAGTAGTACCCCGTGAAGGTGTTGCCGCTGCGGTCCACGCGGACCCAGTACGGCGCGGCCTTGATCGGCCCGGCCGTCGCCGACGTCGCGCCGCCGGTCGCCGTCCGCGACTGGAACTGCACCCCCTTGGTCGTCGACACGAACATGAAGGCATCGGTGGCGCCCGGCGCCAGCGACTCGCGGATCATCACGCCCGCCTTCGCCTTGGAGTTGACGTTCTGCAGGCTGGCGACGCGCGCGACGATGGTGCCGTCGCCGCTCAGCGGCTCGTACACGTAGTGGAACGAGTCGGCGCTGCTCCAGATGTCGGCGCCGGCTGCGACGACGTTGAAGGTCGACGTGGCGTCGAACGTCGCGTAGCCCGGCAGACCGACCGCGCCGATGTCCTGGTGCTGCCACGGCGCGGGCACGTCGGGCGGCGCCGGCGGCCCGGGGGCCGGCGGCGGAGGCGGCGACGCGCCGTCGATCGTGCTGCCGTAGATGGTCTGATCGTTCAACGTGCCGCCGGGCGCAGTCGAGAGGAACGCGTCCGGGCTCAACACGATTTGATCGACGATCGCGCCGTCGGCGCGCTGCTGGACGAGCAGCGTCTGCGTCCCGCTCGGGAAGTAGATCAACGTGGCCGGCGAGGTGGACGAACTGTTGTCGGCCCAGCCCCAGTTGTTCAGGGTTCCGGACGGATCGCTGAGCACGACCTCGGCGCCCTGGGCCGCGCCGATCGGGTAGAGCGGCGATCCGTACTGGTCGATGGCATCGCTGAACTGCACCGACACCGAGTTGTTCGACGTCGAGTTGGCCTGCGCGCGGAGCCGCACCCACAGGTGGTACGGCACGCCGGCCACGGCCGTGAACGTGGTCGTGAAGTAGCTCGACGGCGACGCGAGCGGCGGCGAAATCCGCGAGGCGCCGCGATCCGGGTTCCAGAGCGCGCTGCCGCCGGCGGCGGTCGGGTCGTTCAGCCACTGCCAGTTGCCGACGGTGTTGGAGGCGGCGACGTCGGTCGACGTCCAGATGACGATCGTGCTCGCATTCGTCGCCGGCGATGGCGGCGGAGGCGGCGCGCCCGCCGTGGTGAAGCTCGCAATCGGTCCCTTCGCGGTCAGGCCGGCCATCGTCTTCGAGACGACGCGCCAGTAGTACGTGGTGCCGGGCTGCAGCAGCGGCAGAATCCATTTCTGGAACGACGGCGCCGACGGATCGTTCGGCCCGAGCTGCTGATCGGCCGCGAGCAGCGGCGGGTTGGGATCGGTGCCGAAGTAGATGTCGTACTTCTGCCCCCACGGGCCGCCGTCCCACACCAGTTCCATCGATCGCAGCGCGCCGACGGTGCCGTCCACCGGCGACTGGTACACGGGTTTGTCCGGCGGCAGCGGCACGAAGGGCTGCGACTCGGCCAGGCCGCCCGGCGCGAGGTTGTTCCACTTGCGGTTGAACTGATCGGTGAACCACTGGTAGATCCACGCCTTCGTCGTGAAGTAGTTGTGCTCCTGCTGCAGCTGATCGGACGGCGAGGTCCAGTTCGACGAGCCGAACACCGCCATCTGCTGGCCGTAGAGGATCACGAGCTTCTGGTGGTTCAGTCCGCTTCCGGCGCGCACCCGCAGCGGCACGCCGGCGGCGTACAGCTTGTCCAGGTTGTAGGCGTGCCACAGCCGGCTGGTGTTGCGGTATTCGTCGGTGTCGCTGATGACGCGCACCGGCACGCCGCGCTGCATCGCCGCGATCATCGCGTTGGTGTGCCGCTCGTCGGTGATGCGG
>Ga0070741_10018668_pt1 | contig 11195 bp, 11 predicted proteins | sample Coa_R1_4_FD_66440 | JGI IMG/M metagenome (GOLD analysis project Ga0070741, IMG submission 66440) | Surface soil microbial communities from Centralia Pennsylvania, which are recovering from an underground coalmine fire - Coalmine... | ecosystem: Environmental > Terrestrial > Soil > Unclassified ...
CGCCGGCGACTTGCGCAGCGAGCGGGTGATGCCGAAGGCACCGGCCAGGCTGATGGCCGCCAGGGCGGCGTACCAGGCGCCGTTCGTGCCACCGGTCCGGGGCAGGGTGCCGGCCGGGCCCGTCTGGCCCGAGGCGGGCGTCTGGGACACGGTCGAGCCCTCCACGGCGGTGGTGAAGTCGGCGTCGGCCCCGATCGACCCGACCTTGATCGTGGTCGGCTGGGTCAGCAGCGAGGTGAGGCCGAAGGCCTGGGCCAGCACGTTGGTGGCCAGTCCGGTGTCGGCCGGGACGGTGGCGCCCAGGCTGCCGATCAGGCCGGACACCGGGTTGGCGGTGATCGTCTGGAGCAGGCCGCCGAGGGCGGCCGGCGGGTTGATGCTCACCCGGAGCAGGTCGAGGCCGGAGCTGGCGACGTTGTAGGCGCCGTCCACCTTGGTCGAGGCGGTCCGCTCGAGGAGCCCGATGTCGAGCAGGTTCCCGAGGCCGAGCGTGCTCGTGATGCCGTTGACCAGGCCGAGGACGCTGCCCTTGAGGGCGTTGACCTGGTCGATGGTGGCGTTGAGGTCGATCACGCCGAGGTCCTTGCCGCCGACGAGGATGTGACCGAAGTCGGCCGTCGTCGTGGCCGAGGAGTTGGCCAGGGTGTCAGCGGCGTTGGCCACCGCCTGGAGGTTCACGCCCTGCAGCGAGATCAGCGGGGCGCCGTTGAGGACGTTGAGCAGGCCGTCGACGGCGCTGGTGGCGGTCGGCAGGAGGCTGTTCAGCGTCGGGGTGATGAGGTCGAGCACCGGCTGCACCAGGGAGGTCACGGTGCTGCAGGTGCCGAGCAGGCCGCTGAGGCCGCTCGTGCCGGACGAAAGCCCGAGCGTACCGAGCAGGCCGCCGAGCAGGCCGTTGCTGCCGGTCAGGATCCCGGTCAGGTCGGGCAGGCCGGCCAGGTTGGTGTCGACCAGCGAGGTGAGGGCGCCACAGTCGGCCGCGCCGGCGACGCCGTTCTTGACGTTGAGCAGACCGATGACGTTGTTGAGCAGCTCGGTGATGCTCGAGCCGCTCAGGTTGCCGAGGCTGCCCACGCCGGGCACCGAGAGGCCGAGCTGGTCGAGGATCCCGGTCAGCGAGCCGAGCGGGAGGTCGGCGAGGTTCAGCCCGAGGCCGCCGAGGAGGCCCTGGAGGCTGAGCACGTCGACGCTGTCGATCCCGACCACGCCGGTGTCACCCTTGCTGGCCGACGCCGTGGCGCTGGTGTTGAGGCCGGCGATGTTCACGCCCTTGATGTCGATCAGGCCCTGCAGGACCGACAGGTCGGGGACCGTGGTGCCGACCTCGGAGGAGGCGGCGGCGTCGGTCTGGCTGGCGTCGATCTTGACGGGGTTGATGGTGCCGCTGGCGATGAGGCCGGCACCGACCGGCAGGCTGGTGCCCGCCACCGACACGGCGCTACCCGGGAAGTTCACGGTCAGGGGGGCAATCGAGGCGTTGCTCGTGCCCGGGGCGCTGGCCTTCAGGGCCGGGCTCGGCAGCGAGAGGTTGAGCAGGCCGCTGGCGTCGACGGCCGACAGCGAAGCGAACGCCTGCGGGCCGGAGAGGCTGAGGCGGGCCGGGTCCAGGGTCCCCTGCCCCTGGTCGGTCAGAACCTTGAGGTGCTGGACATTGCCAAGGTCGACACTGAGAAGAGTGATGCTGGAGGAGGCCGTCCCGCGCCCCGACACGGCCGCGCTCGCCCCACCGGCAGAGAGCCCTGTCAGGGAGGCGACGACCAGGCCCACCAGCCCGATCCGGATCCTATTCACCTGAAACGTCCTTTCGTCACTTGACCGGCCCCAACAGCCGCGAGGGGGCACAAGGGCAAGATCGGTGCTCCGGACCCCCCGGAACATGGCCCGAAAGAACTATTTCGGTGGTCAGGAAGAACTAGTCACCACGCCTTCGTACCAATTTGGCCCGGGACGTCCCGGGGCCGTTCCGCCGTAGGATGAGCCCATCGCCGAACACATCGCCCGCAACCGCCGCCAGTCGGCTGTCCTCCTTGGGGCTTTTGCCCTCGTGGTGCTGGCGATCGGCGCCCTGCTGGCGATCGTGGGCGGCCTCGCCGTCCTCATCGCCGCCGTCGTCGTCGCACTAGTCCTCGCCGTCGTCGCCTCGCTCTATGCCGACCGCGTCGTGTTGAAGGTCAGTCATGCCCGGCCCGTCTCGGCCGACGAGGAGCCCCGCTACCACAACCTCGTGGAGGGGCTGTGCGTGTCGGCCGGGCTGCGCAAGCCGGAGCTGTACGTCATCGACGACGACGCCGCCAACAGCTTCGCCACCGGCCGGAACCCCGGCCACGCCGCGGTCGTCGTCACCACCGGGCTTCTCCGGAAGCTGTCCCGGATGGAGCTCGAGGGGGTGCTGGCCCACGAGCTGGCCCATGTCCGCAGCAACGACATCCGGGTCACGAGCCTCGGCGCGGCGCTGGTCGGGCTGCCCCTGATGCCGGCCGGGACGCTGTCGACCCGCCTCCTCACCTCCCTCGTCGGACGGGCCCGGGAGCGCGACGCCGACCTTTTCGGCGTCCGGTTGACCCGCTATCCGCCCGGTCTGGCCGCCGCCCTGGACAACATCCGGCGTGACGGCGGCGCTCGCCTGCCGGCGTCCCGGGCCACGGCCCACCTCTGGATCTCGTCGCCGCTGGACCAGGCGGACGGGGCCATGAGGCTGGAGGAGCGCATCGCCGCTCTGCGGGACATGTAGCTCCTCGGGGGGCTTCGCCCCCCGAGTGCCCCCCGAACTGCGTGGCGGCGCCTTCGGCGCCCGTTCTTTCGTTCCGACAGATGCTGTTCCGGCCCTTCGGGCCGGGCATCTGTCGGCGGCCCTTCGGGCCGGCCCCCCGAAGGCAGGGGCGTGCGGCGATTTGGCGTTCAGTCATCTAGGTTCCGCCGGGCGGCATATCCGCTCTGAAATAACAAGGGTGTGATTTACTCACGTGGTGCGCTCCCGTATCCCTGTCCTCGCCATTGCTCTTTCGTCCCTTCTGACCGCATCGGCCTGTGGGGGAGGAGGAGGCAGCAAGGCACCACAGCCGGCGGCGAGTTCGCCGAGTAGCACGGCGGTCTCGGAGGGCGCGGTCAAGGACGGGCCGCTGGCTCCGCTGACCGGTCTGGTCGACCAGAGCGGCGCCAGCGCCTCCCGGCCGGCGATCGCGGTGAAGATCGACAACGCTCCCGACGCCCGGCCCCAGTCCGGCCTCGAGTCGGCCGACATCGTCTACGAAGAGGTCGTCGAGGGCGGGGTCACCCGCTTCATCGCCATCTTCCAGTCGACGCCCCCGGGCGGGAACGGGCTGGCCGGCCCGGTGCGGTCGGTGCGGCCGATGGACCCCGACATCCTGGCCGCCTACCACGGCCTCGTGGCCTACTCCGGCGGCATCCCGGCCTTCGTGGCCCTGCTCCGCAAGGCGCCGGTGCAGGACGTCGACGTCGACGTCGCCACCGACGCCTACAGCTGGGACAAGTCCCGGGCCGCGCCCCACAACGAGTACGTCACGGTGGACAAGCTGTGGCCCAAGGCCAAGAGCGCCTACAGCGCGCCGCCGAAGGCCATGTTCGAGTTCCGCCAGCCCGGCGAGCCGTTCGGGGACCAGGATGCCCACCACGTGGTCATCCCCTTCTCACCCCTCCAGACGTCGGTCTACGACTGGGACGCCGCCTCCGGCACCTGGAAGCGCACCTCCAACGGCACGCCCCACGTGACCGCCTCGGGCGTCCAGATCGCCCCCCAGAACCTCGTCGTCCAGTTGGTCCAGGAACACACGCTCAACTACGTCGACCCGTCCGGCACCAAGGTCGTGGAAGCGACCGTGACCGGCTCCGGCGACGCCTGGTTCTTCTCCGCCGGGCGGATGAGCAAGGGCCGCTGGTCGAAGAGCTCGCCCTCCGACCCCACGGCGTACACCGACTCGGCCGGCAACCCGGTGAAGCTGAGCCCCGGCCGCACCTGGGTCCACTTCGCCCCGGTCGGCACGCCGGTCAGCGCCCAATAAACGCCCGGCCGCAGGCCCGGCCCCTCCCTCTAGACTCACGGCCGAAACGACCGTCGAAAGCGAGGGGCAGGGGTATGGCCGACGATCGCAGCATCGGCACGGCCCGCGTCAAGCGGGGGCTGGCCGAGATGTTGCGGGGCGGCGTGATCATGGACGTCGTCACCGCCGAGCAGGCCCGCATCGCCGAAGACGCCGGGGCGGTGGCGGTCATGGCGCTGGAGCGCGTCCCGGCCGACATCCGGCGCGACGGCGGTGTGGCCCGCATGAGTGACCCGGCCATGATCGAGTCGATCAAGGCCGCGGTGACGATCCCGGTCATGGCCAAGTGCCGCATCGGCCACTTCGCCGAGGCCCAGGTCCTGCAGGCGCTCGGCGTCGACTACATCGACGAATCCGAGGTCCTCACCCCGGCCGACGAGGCGCACCACGTCGACAAGTGGGGCTTCACCACCCCCTTCGTGTGCGGGGCCACCAACCTCGGCGAGGCGCTGCGGCGGATCTCCGAGGGGGCGGCGCTGATCCGCTCCAAGGGCGAGGCGGGGACGGGCAACATCGTCGAGGCCGTCCGCCACCTCCGCTCGATCGTGGGCGACATCGCCAAGCTCCGGGTGTCGGACCGGGCCGAGCTGTACTCCTGGGCCAAGGAGCTGCGGGCGCCCGTCGAGCTGGTGGCCGAGGTGGCCGGGAAGGGCGAGCTGCCGGTCCCGCTGTTCTGCGCCGGGGGGATCGCCACCCCGGCCGACGCCTCGCTGGTCATGCAGCTGGGCGCCCAGGCGGTCTTCGTCGGCAGCGGCATCTTCAAGTCGGCCGACCCCGGCCCCCGGGCCAAGGCCATCGTCGAGGCCACCACCCACTACCGCGACCCGGAGATCATCGCCAAGGTGTCGCGGGGGCTGGGCGAGCCGATGCGGGGCACCGAGATCGACAAGCTCGACGTGAAGCTGGCCGAGCGAGGCTGGTAGCGATGCGGCGGCCTCCAGGTGAAGATCGGGGTTCTCGCTCTCCAGGGCGGCTTCCGACCCCACGTTGAGGCGCTGTCGGCCCTCGGCGCCGATGCCGTCGAGGTCCGGCTGCCCCGGGAGCTGGCGTCGGTCGACGCCCTCGTGCTGCCCGGCGGGGAATCGACCACGGTCGGAAAGCTGCTCGTGTCGTCGGGGCTGCGGGAGCCGCTCCAGGAGCGCCTGGCGGGTGGCATGCCCGTCCTCGGGACGTGCGCCGGGCTCATCCTGCTGGCCTCGGAAGTGCTCGACGGGCGCCCCGACCAGGTCGTGCTGCGGTCGATCGACCTCACGGCCCGGCGGAACGCCCACGGCCGCCAGAACGAGTCGTTCGAGGCTCCACTTGAAATCACCGGCCTCGCCGGTGGACCCTTCCCGGGTGTGTTCATCCGGGCCCCGGGGGTCGAGCGGGTCGGCGCCGGGGTCGAGGTGCTCGCCCGTCTGTCCTCCGGAGAAGCTGTGGCGGCCCGGCAGGGGGCGGTCACGGTCTGCGCCTTCCATCCCGAGCTGGCCGGCGACCTGCGTTTCCACCAGCACTTCCTCTCGAGCCTGTGAGGTGAAACCGTGAAAGAGGTGATGGCATGAGCGGCCATTCGAAATGGGCCACCACCAAGCACCAGAAGGCGGCCAAGGACAAGGTCCGGGGCAAGCTCTTCGCCAAGCTGATCCGCCAGGTCGAGGTGGCGGCCCGGGAGGGGGGCGGCGACCTCTCGGCCAACGCCACCCTGCGGACCATGTTCGACAAGGCCCGGGAGGCCTCGGTGCCCCTCGACACCATCGAGCGGGCCATCAAGCGGGGGACGGGCGAGCTCGAAGGCGTCACCTACGAGTCGGTGACCTACGAGGGCTACGCCTCGAACGGGGTGGCGGTGATCGTCGAGTGCCTGACCGACAACCGCAACCGCACGACCTCGGAGGTGAAGAACATCTTCACCCGCAACGGCGGGTCGCTGGCCGAGCCGGGGGCGGTGGCCTGGCAGTTCCACCGCAAGGGGATGATCATCATCGACAAGACGTCGGGGGTCGACGAGGACGAGCTGATGATGGCGGCGCTCGAGGCGGGGGCGGAGGACATCGCCGACCAGGGCGACACATGGGACGTCACCACCGCGCCGACCGACTTCATCAAGGTCCGCGACGCCCTCGCCGAGGCCGGCGTGGCCATGGCCTCGGCCGACCTGACGATGATCGCCTCGACGGCCGTGCCGCTCACCACGGAGGCCGACGCCCGCAAGGTGCTCCGGGTGCTCGACGCCCTGGAGGACCACGACGACGTCCAGAACGTCTACGCCAACTTCGACATCCCCGACGAGATCTTCCAGGCGGTGTCGGCCGAGTAGGGCTCAACCGTGCGACAAGCCAAGGGGTACGCCTCGCCGACGTTCGCCTTCCGGGAGTCGGAGTCGCTCACCGCCCCGGAGGGAGAGCGGGTGGCCGTCGTGCTCCTCGCCGCCGGGCGCGGGAGCCGGTTCGGGGCCGAGGCGCCGAAGACGCTGGCCCGCCTCGGCCGGCGGCCGCTGGTGACCCACGCCGTGGCCGCCGCCACCCGGAGCGGGTTGCGGCCGGTGGTGGTGGTCGTCGGCTGCCAGGCGCCCGACGTGGCCGCCGCCGCCGGCGCCCTGGCCGAGGTCGTCGAGAACCCGGACTGGGAGCAGGGGATGTCGACCAGCCTGCGGGCGGGGCTGGCCGCCGTCATCGGCGATCCGACGGTCACGGCGGTGGCCGTGGCGCTGGCCGACCAGCCGAGGATCGGCGCCGAGTCCTACCGCCGGCTGGCCGCCGCCCACCGGGAGGGCGCCCAGCTGGCGGTGGCGACGTACGCCGGGAAGCGGGGCCATCCGGTCCTCATCGGACGGGCCCACTTCGACGAGGCCATGCGGATGGTGGGCGACGAGGGCGCCCGGTCGCTGCTGGCCGCCCACGACGTCGTCGACGTCCCTTGCGACGGGACGGGCGACGCCGCCGACGTCGACACGCCCGCCGACCTGGCCGCCCTCGAGGGCGGCGCCCCCGCCTGACCCTCCCTCAAACTGGCGTTCCTTTTCCGCTGGGGGGCGGTAAACGAACGCCGGTTGCGGCGGCGGGCCCCGTCCGGGGCCTTGGAACTACGCCGCCTGGGACGGGTTGGCCTGGGGGATCTCCCAGACCTCGGTGACGGTCATGACCGGGATGAAGCTGTCGGAGCCGTCGACGAGGACCCAGACGCTGGTCAGGCCGGGGCGACCGGCGGAGATCAGCTGGGCGTCGACGATCCGGGTGCCGTCGTTGAGGACGAGGCCGACCCGCCGCCCCTCGAGGTGGCGCAGTGAGAGGTGGATCTGCTCAGCCATCCTGCACCCCTTTCGCCTGCCGCTTCATTCGGCGTTCACCCAAGGGTTTCGAGGCCTTCACGGTCAAAACCTGCTGGTCAGACGGGTCAACAGCCGCTTCGACCCATCTGTTCCGATTGGCCGCCGACGGAGTCGAAATCCCCGAGGCTGTCCCACCCCCGCACTAGGCTCGAACCCATGTTCGTGCCGGTGGTGCTGGGCATCGACCCGGGGGTGTCCCGCTGCGGTTACGGGGCCGTGGCCGCCGAGGGCAGCCGGCTCGAGGCCCGGGCCTGCGGCGTGATCCGCACCCCGCCCGGCGACCCGCTTCCCGACCGGCTGGCGGCCCTCCAGATCGAACTGGAGTCGTTGGTGGCGGAGCTCCGGCCGGCGGCGGTGGCGGTGGAGCGGGTGTTCTTCCAGGCCAACGTCCGCACGGCCATGTCGGTCGGCCAGGCCAGCGGGCTGGCTCTGGCGGTCGCCGCCCGGTCCGGCGTCCCCGTCTGCCAGTACACGCCCAACGAGGTGAAGCAGGCGGTGGCCGGCTACGGAGCCGCCGGCAAGGGTCAGGTGCAGGCCATGGTGGCCCGGCTGCTCCACCTGCCCGAGGTGCCGGGGCCGCCCGATGCGGCCGACGCCCTGGCCCTGGCCATCTGCCACCTCTCGGCCGGCCGGTTCCGGGCCGCGGCCGGCGCCGGCGGCGGTTTCATCAGCAGTCCGCCGCCGGCGCCCGGCCTGGCCCGGGCCATCGCCGCCGCCACCGCGGCGGTCCCACCCCCGCGCTTGGCTCGAACTACTCCAGCAAAGCGCGGGGGTGACGATCCCTCTGCCCCCACCGACCGCCGCCGACGGAAGGAGACGATGTGATCGGATCGCTGCGGGGCACGGTGCTCGACCGCTCGGTCGGGGGCGAGGTGCTGCTCGAAATCGGGGGCGTGGGGTACCGGGTCGCCGTGCCGTCGGGGGCGGTGGCGGCCCTCGAGCCGGGAGCGCCGGCGTTCCTGTTCACCCACCTGGTGGTCCGGGAGGACGCCCTCAGCCTCTACGGCTTCCCCGACCGGGAACAGCGCGACACGTTCGAGGCGCTGATGAACACCACGGGGGTCGGGCCCAAACTGGCGCTGGCCGTCCTCTCGATCCACTCGCCGGCCGCCCTGCGCCGGGCCGTCATCGAGGGCGACCTCGACGCCCTGACGCTCGTCCCGGGGGTCGGCAAACGGACCGCCCAGCGGCTGATGATCGAACTGGCGGCCAAGCTCGGCACCGAGGCGCCCGACCCCGTCGGCATGGACGGAGGCGGGCCGAGCCCCCGGGCCGAGGTCCGGGCGGCCCTCGAGGGCCTCGGCTACGGCGCCGAGGAGGTCCGCCTCGTGCTCGACACCCTGACCGTCGAGGGCCCGGTCGAAGTGCTGTTGAAGCAGGCGCTCAAGCTGCTGGCGGTGGAACGGGCGCCCAAGCCCGTCCTCAACGGGAACGGGCGCGGCCGTGCGTGAGGAACTGCTCCGGGCCGGGGCGTCGCCGGCCGAGGAGGCCGAGGAGACGACGCTGCGGCCCCGGCGCCTGGCCGAGTTCGTCGGCCAGCCGGCGCTGCGGGAGCACCTGGAGATCGTCCTCGGCGCCGCCCGCCAGCGGGGCCAGGCCGCCGACCACCTCCTCTTCGCCGGGCCGCCCGGCCTGGGCAAGACGAGCCTGGCCGGGATCGTGGCGGCGGAGATGGAGGTCGGGTTCCGCGTCACCAGCGGGCCGGCGCTGGAGCGCTCCGGCGACCTGGCCGCCATTCTGACCAACCTCGACGAGGGCGACGTCCTCTTCATCGACGAGATCCACCGCCTCCACCGGGTGGTGGAGGAGGTCCTCTATCCCGCCATGGAGGACTTCTGCCTCGACATCGTGATCGGCAAGGGCCCCTCGGCCCGGTCGATCCGGCTCGACCTGCCCCGCTTCACGCTGGTCGGCGCCACCACCCGGACGGGGCTGGTCACCGGCCCCCTGCGGGACCGGTTCGGCTTCGTGGCCCGCCTCGACTACTACGAGGCCGCCGACCTCGAGGCCATCGTGGCCCGGGCGGCCCGGATCCTCGGCGTCGCCCTCCGGCCCGAAGGGGCGGTCGAGATCGCCGCCCGGTCGCGGGGGACGCCCCGCATCGCCAACCGCCTCCTCCGCCGGGTGCGCGATTTCGCCGAGATCCGGGCCGACGGCGTCGTCACCGGCCCGGTGGCCCGGGAGGCCCTCCGGCTGTTCGAGGTCGACGAGCGGGGCCTCGACAAGGTCGACCGGGGCATCCTCACCGCCCTCTGCCGCACCTTCGGCGGCGCCCCGGTCGGGCTCTCGACGCTGGCCGTGTCCGTGGGCGAGGAGCCCGAGACGGTGGAAGACGTCTATGAGCCGTACCTGTTGAAGGAGGGGTTTCTGCAGCGGACGCCCCGGGGCCGGGTGGCCACCGCCGCCGCTTTCGCCCACCTCGGCGTCGCCGCGCCGGCCGAGCGGGCGGGGCCCGGCACCGCTTCGATGTTCGACGGCTAGGGTGCGGCCGGAGACGGCCCGGTACCGGGCGCGAACTGCCCAAATGCCGCGCTGTGGGCGCCTATGAGCGGGGTCGGGCGGAGTCCCGCGGTACCATCCAGGCTTCCCCCGACCGGTAGATCCGGGAGCCCTGCAGTGCTAGCCCTCCTCTGGACGATTCTGATGCTCGGCGCCTTCTACGCGCTGCTCGTTCGTCCCCAGCGCCGGAACATGGCCGCCCACCAGGCGCTGATGGCTCAACTCCACGAGGGCGACGAGGTGATGACCATGGGCGGGATCTTCGGCCGTATCCACCGGCTCGACGACGACATCATCGATCTCGAGATCAGCCCGGGGACATCTGTCCGGGTCGCCAAGTCGGCCATTTCACGGAAGGTCGAGAACTGACGTGTTGCGCCGTCATGCTCTGATGCTGACGCTGGCCATCGCCATCGTCCTCGTTCCGCTGGCCGCCGTGCTGATCACCAACACGACGCCCCAGCTCGGGCTGGACCTCGAAGGCGGGGTCTCCGTGGTGCTGGCCCCGAAGGCCGGCACGAACGTGAAGTCCGACACCCTCGGGCAGGCCGTCAACATCATCCGCAACCGCGTCGACTCGCTCGGCGTGGCCGAGCCCGACGTGAGCCGGCAGGGCAACAACATCATCGTCGACCTGCCCGGCGTGAAGGATCAGAAGCAGGCGATCGACATCGTCGGGCAGACGGCCGAGCTGCGCTTCCGGCCGGTGCTGGGGAACCTGCCGCCCCAGGCGTCGGACGTCTCGACCACCACGACGGTGCCCGGGGCCACGACGACGACGGCGGCGGGCGCCACGACGACGACGGCCGCCGCCGGCGCCACGACCACGACGGCCGCCGCCGGCGCCTCGACGTCGACCACGGCCCAGAAGGGCGAGGTGCTCGACGCCCAGGCCACCACGACAACGGCCAAGGCCGGGGCCGCGCCGGCCACCACCGCCACCACCGTGCCGGCCACGACGACCACCACCCAGAACCTGGCCGAGGTGCCGACCACCCCCGACACGCCGGGCCAGAACGTCGTCCTGCCGATCCGCAAAGGCACCGACAACGGCGGCAACCGGCTGTCGCTCGGGCCCGAACTCATGACCGGGAAGGACGTGAAGAGCGCCGACGCCCGCTTCGAGAGCGGCCAAGGCTGGGACGTCCACCTCTCGTTCACCGGCGACGGCTTCACCAAGTTCAACAAGATCGCCGCCCAGTACGTCGGCAAGCAGATCGCCATCGTCCTCGACGGGGTCGTGCAGTCCTACCCGGTGATCAAGGACGCCAACTTCACCAGCAACGACGTCGTCATCAGCGGGAACTTCACCCAGAGCGAGGCCAAGA
>Ga0070741_10018670_pt1 | contig 11195 bp, 12 predicted proteins | sample Coa_R1_4_FD_66440 | JGI IMG/M metagenome (GOLD analysis project Ga0070741, IMG submission 66440) | Surface soil microbial communities from Centralia Pennsylvania, which are recovering from an underground coalmine fire - Coalmine... | ecosystem: Environmental > Terrestrial > Soil > Unclassified ...
AGCGCCCGCCAGGCGATCACCGCGACGTCCGCCGCGCCGAGCGCCGGACGCCGCTGGAGCAGGCGGCGCCGCCCGCGCCGGACCCGCTCGAGGATGCGCCGGCCGCCGAGCCACGTGAGCCGCAGCTCGAGCCCGAGGCGGCCACCCACGGCGTCGCACACCAGGCGCCCGCGGGCGAAGTGATCCTCGGTGACCGACACGCAGCGCTCGACGGCGCGCGCCCACGGCTCGTCCAGCTCGGCGCCGCCGCAGAGCGCGCGCTCCTCGGCGCCGCAGGCGGCCGACACCTCGGCGGGAATGTACAGGCGGCCCGCGCGCCAGTCGCGGCCGAGATCCTGCCAGAAATTCGTCAGCTGCAGCGCCGTGCACAGCGCGTCGGACGACGCCTCGATCGGCTCGCCGCGGCAGTCCGCCATGCGGAGGATCAGCCGGCCGACCGGGTTCGCCGACCGCCGGCAGTAGTCGAGAAGGTCCGCCCAGGAGGCGAAGCGGACCACCATGGTATCCTGCCGGAACGCGCTCACGAGATCGTCGAAGAGCGCGAGCGGCAGGTCCAGCGTGCGGATCGAATGCGCGGCGGCGGCGATGACCAGGTCCGCAGCCGCGGGCGCCGCGGATCCGCCTCGATCGCCCACGGCCGCCGTCCCGTGCAGTGCGGGGCGCCGCGCGGGCTCGCCGGCGCCGGGTGCCCCTCCCGCCGCTGCGGCATGCAGACGGCGGCGCCACTCGTCGAGCCGGGCCCGCCGCTCCTCGGGCCCCGCGGATCCTTCGTCGGCCATGTCGTCGGCGATCCGCGCAAAGGCGTAGAGGGCGGCCACGTGGGGCCGCATCGAGGCGGGCAGGAGCCGCGACGCGACGGGGAAGTTCTCGTCATGCGACCGAGCCAGCCGCAGACACTCCGCGTAGGCGCGCGCGAGCGCCGGCGCCTGGTCTTCCGCTCTTTGCCTCATGTCGCCCTTCCGCCCCGCCGCGCCTCGTAGATGCGTGATCTGATTGCCGGCCTCGTCGCCCTGGCGCTGCTTGCCGCCGCCGCCAGCCTGGCGACGACGCTCAAGGGGCACCGCCGTCGGCGCCAGCGCCTCATCGATTCCGAACGGGCGCTGGGGCGCACGATCATCGCCGAGATTCCCGCCGGGGACGACCTGGTGCTGTTCAGCGAGGACGCCGTGCGCTTCTACTACGGCGACCGCGCGATCGACAAGGACCTCATTGCCGCCGCGCGCGTCCTCATCAACGGCGCGCCGATCGCCGCGGCCGTCTCGCGCCGCGCAGCCGCCGACCGGCTGCCGCACCCGACCTCGTTCGAGGATCGACCCGAAGGCATCGCGCGCGATCGGTGGGACGTCGCCATCGAGACCGAGACCGGCACCGTCCTCGTCGAATGCGGCGCCATCCGCGAGCGCGTATCGCAGGAGCTGGCGCGCGCGGTCTTCGACGCCGTCAAGCGGTCCATCGCGGCGCGGGACTGACGCGGCGCCCCTTCTGCCCGCGCGCCGGCCCCGGGCCCTCACGGGCCGTCGCGGGCTGCGCGCCGCGGCCTACCACTCCGTTTCCTGGAACCCGCTGCGGCGGTTGACCACCCGTGCCAGGGCGAACAGGAGATCCGAGAGGCGATTGATGTACTGGCGCACGTGCGCGTCGGCCGGCGGCTCGAGCGCGACGATGCGGCGCTCGGCGCGGCGGCACACGGCGCGCGCGACGTGCAGCGCCGCGCCGGCCTGCCGTCCGCCCGGAAGGATGAAATGCCGGAGCGGCGGCAGCTCCGCGTCCGACCGATCAATCAAGCCCTCGAGCCGTTCCACGTCCGCCGCCGTGACCGCGGCCTTGGCGCGCCGGCTCGAGATCCGGCTCGAGGGATCGGCCAGCTCCGCGCCGATGGCGAAGAGGTCGCGCTGGATCTGCAGGAGCGCGCCGGCCACGTCTGCCTCGGCGAGCCATGACAGGGCCAGGCCGATCCAGGCGTTCAGCTCGTCGACCTCGCCGTACGCGGCGACCCGCGCGTGATCCTTGCGGACGCGCGTGCCGTCGAGCAGCGAGGTCTCGCCTCCGTCGCCGGTCCGAGTGTAGAGTTTCATCGATCCGTCCTTGCGCGACTGCTCCCCCGGTCATGGCCCCGACGCGATCCTCGGCTGACCCGCCGGTTCCCTCGCCGCCGGATCGCCGGCGGTTCCGCCGCCGGCTGCTCGCCTGGTATCGCCGCCACGGCCGGGATCTGCCGTGGCGCCGGACGAGCGATCCGTATCACATTCTCGTCTCCGAGGTGATGCTCCAGCAGACGCAGGTCGATCGCGTCCTGCCGAAGTACACCGAATGGCTCGAGAAGTACCCCTCGCTCGAGGCCCTCGCGGCGGCGCCCGAGCACGAGGTGGCCGCAGCGTGGTACCCGCTCGGCTACAACATCCGTCCGCGCCGGCTGCAGGCGATCGCGCGCGAAGCCGTCGCCAGGTACGGCGGCCGCCTCCCCTCCGATCACGCCACCTTGATCTCGTTCAAGGGGATTGGCGCCTACACGGCGGGGGCGATCCGCAGCTTCGCCTTCCGCGAGCGCGCGGCCATCCTCGACACGAACGTCGCACGCGTGCTCTTCCGCGTCTTCGTCGGCCGCGGCGATCCCAGGCGCCACGCGACGCGGCGCCGGCTCTGGGCGATCGCCGAGGCGCTCGTGCCCGCGCGGCACGTGTTCGACTTCAACCAGGCCCTGATGGACTTCGGCGCGATGGTCTGCGTCGCGCGCCATCCGCGGTGCCTCGTCTGTCCGATGACCTCCGATTGCCGCACGTTCCGCGGCTCATCCGGCGAGGGCACGCACCCTCCCGAAGACGGCGCGCCCGGCCGGGCGCGGCGGCGGTGAAGACGATCGTCGTGGCCGCGGCGGTCATGGAGCGCGACGGCCGCTTCCTCGTCACGCGCCGGCAGCCCGGCGTGCACCTCGCCGGATACTGGGAATTCCCGGGCGGCAAATGCGAGCCGGACGAGGCCATCGGCGCCTGCCTGCAGCGCGAGCTGCGGGAAGAGCTCGCGATCGAGGCGGAGATCGCCGGCGAGATCCTCGCAACCTCGCACGCATACGGCGACCGCATCGTCGAGCTCCACTTTGTCAGATGCGTCGCCGTGGGCGAGCCGCACCCGCAGCTCGGCCAGGAAGTGCGCTGGGTCGCGCGCGCCGATCTGCCGGCGCTCCGATTTCCACCTGCCGACGACGACCTGATCCGGCTGCTCGTCGAGCAGAGCTGATGCGCCGAACCCGCGCGCGCCGCACCGGACGCCTCGCCTTCCCAGCGCGACGTCGCCGTACGCCTCACCGCCGCCACCGCGGGGGGCCCAACTGGCTCGTTTGTCTGGACTTGGTCCGCGGAGGGCGTCACGCAGGCCGTCACGGGCAGCCGCCCCCGGCCGGTTCGACGAACGGCAGGCGCGCCACGACACCGGAACGTCCGGCGACGAGAACCGCCGTTCCCGGGACCGCGGCCTCGCGATGCAGATAGGCGAGGGCAATGGGACGGCCGAGAGCCGGCGATTCCGCGCTGCTCGTGATGCGGCCCACCTCGCGGCCGCCGGCGGCCACGGCAGCACCCGGCGGCGGCGCGCCTTCACCCTCGAGCACGATCCCCCACAGCTTCCGCGCTACGCGCCCGTGGCCGCGGTGGAGCACCCGGACAATCACCTCCTGGCCCACGTAGCAGCCCTTCGAAAAGCTGATGGCTCGCGACTCGAGGCCCGCCTCGAGCGGGATCGAGTCGGTGTCCATGTCGGGCCCGAACCTCGGAATGCCGGCCTCGAGACGCAGCACGTCGGCCGCCTCGGCATCGAGGAGCGGCGCACCGGCGGCGGCCAGCGCCTGCTGCAGCACGTCAGCTTCGGCCGGCGGCACGTAGAGGTCGTACCCTGGCTCGCCGGTGTCCGTGATGCGGGTGACGATGGCGCTGTTGCCCCGCCAGGTACACCGCCGGTTGGCATGCTCGCTCATCGCCGACAGCACGCTCGGCGACATGCCGAGCATCGTCCCGACGAGCTCCGCTGCCTGCGGCCCAACGACGGCGAGCGCTGTCAGGGCATCGGAAGCATCGGCCACCTGGACGTCTTCGGCGAAGACGAACTGCTCGAGCCGGTCGAGCACGAATCGATGCTGCTCGCGGGGCGTGGTCAGCAGCATCGACTCTCCCAGCTCGTAGACGAACAGGTCGGCCAGCATCCGGCCCTGCGGCGTCAAGTACGCGGCGTAGCAGCCCTGCCCGGCCGTGAGCGCGGCGACGTCGTTCGTAAGCAGGCCCTGGAGATACGACGCCCGGTCGCGGCCCGACACGATGAGCGGAAGACGATCGCGGCGGCCGATCACGGCCGCGCGGCGGCGGGCAGCGTCGTACTGGGCGGCTGAGACCATGATGCTATGCTTGAAGCGCCCCGGCGCGGATCGCAGGAGGCCTCCACGGCGGCGCGTGGCAGGCTGACGCCCCTCGGGACGAACCGCCGCTCGACCGATGGTTCTGAACCATTCTATCTGCGCCGCCCTCCTCGCAGCTGCGGCCGCCGCGCCGCTCGCCGCGCAGCAGCCGGCCTCGCCCACGTCGACGTTCCTCGTGTTCGTGAGGGCCGTCCAGGTCGGAAGCGAGGAGGTCAGCGTGGTGCGCTCGGCCGAAGGGTGGACCATCAGCGGCGCGGGCCGCATCGGCCCGCCGCTCGACCTGGTCACGCGTGCGCTGCAGGTACGCTACACCGCCGACTGGCAGCCGCTCGAGCTGACGGTGGACGCGAGCTCGCGCGGCCAGGCGTTCGACCTTCACATCACGGTCTCCGGGACGCGGGCGGCGACGCACCAGAACAACGCCGGCCAGACGACCGACCGCACCGACACGATCGAGGCCGGGTCGCTCCTGCTGCCGAACCCCTTCTTCGCCGCCTACGAGGCGCTGGCGCGCCATCTGGCGGCCGCGCAGACAGGCGCCGCGATTCCCGTCTATCAGGGCAGCCCCACGGCCGCCGCAATCCAGGTCGGCGACATCGAGACCGAACGCATCCAGACCGTCGCGCGCACGATCGACGCCCGGCACCTGCGCGTCCGGATGGTCGCCGCCGGCGCCGGCGAGGTGCCCTTCGAGGTCTGGATCGATCCGGCAGGAGCGCTTCTGCGCGTGAGCGTGCCGACCCAGCAGTTCGAGTACGTCCGGGACGACATCGCCGCAGTCTCCACGCGGCGCGTCCTCGTCTCCCGCGAGGGCGACGAACAAGTGCACATCCCCGCGAACGGCTTCACGCTCGCCGGGACGCTGTCGAAGCCGGACGCGCGGGCCGGGGCGCTCCCGGCTGTGGTCCTCGTGGCCGGCTCGGGGCCGATGGATCGCGACGAGGTGGTGGCCGGCATTCCGGTGTTCGGGCAGCTCGCGGGCGCGCTCGCGGACGCGGGCTACGCCGTGCTCCGCTACGACAAGCGCGGGGTCGGACAGAGCGGCGGCCGGCCCGAGAGCGCCGGCCTCGCCGACTACGCCGACGATCTGCGCGCGGCGGTCGCCTATCTCGCCGGACGGAAGGACATCGACCGCCGCCGCATCGCCCTTGTCGGCCACAGCGAAGGCGGCGCCGTGGCGCTGCTCGAAGCCGCGAAGGACCGCCGCGTTGCTGCGGTGGTGCTGATGGCCGCGCCGGGCGTGGTCGGCTCGGAGCTGATCCTGGCACAGCAGCGCCACGCGCTCGATCGCCTGCCGCTCTCGGATGCAGAGAAGCAGGCGCGGGTCGAGCTGCAGAAGAAGATTCACGACGCGGTGATCACGGGCAAGGGGTGGGACGCGGTGCCGGCCGGGCTGCGGCGCCAGGTCGACACGCCGGAGTTCCAGAGCATTCTCACCTTCGATCCGGCGCGGGCGGTCGCCGAAGTCCGGCAGCCGATCCTCATCGTCCAGGGGCTGCTCGACACGCAGGTGGAGCCGTCGAATGCCGACCGGCTCGAGGCGCTCGCCCGCCGCCGCAAGGGCGGCGCGGCGGTCGCCGTCGTCAGGCTCGAGGGGGTCAACCACCTCTTCGTGCCGGCAGTCACCGGGGAGGCGGCGGAGTACCCCGAGCTCAAGGACAAGCGGATCACGCCGGCGCTGCCGTCGGCGATCGCGGATTGGCTGCGGAAGACGCTCGCCGCGAGGCGGTAGCCGCGTCACGCCGGCATGTGGATCCTGACAGGCCGCAACGGCGGACGGGCGCTGAGGTTTCGCGTTCCCGACGGCGCCACGCGCACCGTCGGCCGTGCGCGCGGCGCCGACTTCGTCATCGATGCGCCGCTCGTCTCACGCGTCCATTGCCGCCTCCGCGCGGCGCCCGACGCCCTCGAGGTTGAGGACCTCGCGAGCACGAACGGCACGTTCGTCAACGACCGCCGCGTGCAGAAGCAGGCGCTGTCGGCGGGCGATCGGCTGCGCGTGGGCCGCGTGGAGCTGCAGGTCGAGCGCAGCGGCCGCTGATCGCCGGCGCGCGGAGCCGGCGTCGGGAGGCCGGCGCGAGGGGCGCTCGCCGCGCCGGTTGTTCCGCGCGGCGCATCACTCGTCCGGCCGCTTACGCCGCCCCGCCTGTGAGGAATGGGTTCGTCCGCCGCTCCTGGCCGATCGTCGTGGCGGGGCCGTGGCCCGGATAGACCATCGCCTCGTCGCCGAACGCGAAGAGCACGGTGCGAATCGATCGGATGAGCGTGGCGTAGTCGCCGCCCGGGAGATCCGTGCGCCCAATCGATCCGGCAAACAGCGTATCGCCCACGAACAGCTGCCGGCCGAAGGCGCCCTGCTCGCCGACCTGGAGGCACACGCCGCCCGGCGAGTGGCCCGGCGTGTGATGCGGCCGGACCTCGTAGCGTCCGAACGCGATCACCTGACCCGGGGAATAGTAAACGTCGACGGGCGGCTGCGGCTCGACCTCGAGACCGAAGAGCGCCGCGTGCTGGACCACCTGCTCGTACAGGAACAGGTCGTCGCGGTGCAGATAGATCGGGGCCTCGAGCGCGCGTCTGGCACGCGCGACGCCCGAGATGTGGTCCACGTGCGCGTGCGTCAGGAGAATGTGGCGGACGATCAGACGGCGGCGGTCCGCCGCCGAGAGCAGATCGCCCACCTCGTCGCCCGGATCGATGAGGACCGCCTCGCGCGTCTCCTCGCATCCCAGGACGAAGCCGTTCTTCCAGAACGGCTCCACGGCGCGCGTCTCGATTATCATGGTCGTGTGATCCTGGCGATCGTAGACGACTTGATGGCGGCCTCCAAGATCCGGGCGGCGGCCGCCCGGGTCGGCGCTTCAGTGGTCTTCGCGCGCTCGCGCGAGGCCGCCCTCGCGGAGATGCGCGCGGCGCGCCCTTCGCTCGTCGTCGTCGATCTCGACAGTCCGCGGACGGATCCCATCGGCACGATCGAGGCCGTGAGGCAGGATCCGTCGCTCGCGGGCGTGCCTGCCGTGGGATTCGTGTCGCACGTGCGCGCCGACGTCATCGCCGCCGCCCGCCAGGCCGGCATCGGCGAGGTCCTCGCGCGATCCGCCTTCGCCGACAAGCTCCCCGACATCCTCGCCCAAGCCGGCCGCTGACCGGGCCGCGGCCGTGAATCCCTACCTCGAGCTGCTGCGGCGGAATCGCAACTACCGTTTGCTGTTCTTCGGCCAGACCGTGTCGCAGCTCGGCGACTGGTTCAACACGGTGGCCGTCTACGCCCTGATCCTCGACCTCACCCGATCGGCGACCGCGGTCGCGTGGATGATGATCGTGCAGTTTTTGCCCTTCGCCCTGGTCGGGCCGATGGCGGGCGTCGTGGTGGATCGGGTGAACCGGCGCACGCTGATGATTGCGGCCGACGTGATCCGCGGCGCCGTCGTGCTCGGCTTTCTGCTGGTTCGGCGGCCCGAGCAGGTGTGGATTGCGTACGCCGTGATGGCGGTTGCCGTGGCGGCGTCCGCCTTCTTCGAGCCCGCCCGCACCGCCACCATCCCGAACATCACGACCGCGGACGAGCTGCTGCCGGCCAATGCGCTCTCGAGCGCCTTCTGGTCGGCGATGCTCGCCGTCGGCGCCGCCGCCGGCGGACTCGTGACGGCGGTTGTCGGCAAGGATGCCGCGTTCGTGCTCAACTCGGCGTCGTTCTTCGCGTCGGCGGTGTGTATCGCGCGCACCCGGTACAACGGCGCGGCGCCGGCGGGGACGCCGCCGCAGGGAGTCCTGGCGCTGGCCGGCTGGACCGATCTCGTCGAGGGCTTCGCGTACGTGCGCCGCCACCCGCACGTCGCCGCGCTGATCTTCGTGAAGTTCGGCTGGGGCATCGCCGGCGGCGTGCTGCTGCTGCTCACGATCTTCGGCCAGCGGGTGTTCCCGGTCGGCGGCAGCACGGCGGCTGGGATCGGCGTCCTGTACGCGGCGCGCGGCGTCGGCGCGGGACTTGGACCGATTCTGCTGCGCTGGATGCTCGGCCAGACGCCGGAGGCGCTGCGGCGGGCGATCGGGCCGGCATACTTCATGGTCGGCGCGTTCTACGTCGGCCTCGCCTTCGCGCCGACGCTGCCCGTCGCCGCTCTGGCCGTGCTCGGCGCCCATTTTGGCGGCGCCGTCCTGTGGGTGTTCAGCACGGTGCTCCTGCAGCTCGAGGTGCCCGATCGGCTCCGCGGGCGCGTGTTCGCAGCCGAGCTCGCGCTCGTGACGCTCAGCTCGTCGATCTCGAGCTACTGGACCGGCGACGAGCTCGATCGCGCGGGCTGGTCGCCGCGAACCCTGTCGTTCGTGCTCGGGGTGCTGTTCATGGTGCCCGGCGGGGCCTGGCTGTTGATGCGGTCGCGCTGGCCAGCCCCTCCCGCGGAACCGATTCCGGCGGCCGCGATATCGGGGGATGAAGAGATCCTCGAAGGGCGGATCGGGTAGCGGCCGGGGTGAGCGGTGGAGCGCGACGGCTTCAGCCGCGCGCGCGTTCGTTTACCTGACCAGATAGAGCACGAGCCCGATCAGCACCGCCGCGCACGCGAGCACGATCCAGGGCGAGATGCGCCCGCGGCGTGCCGGCCTCGCTGCCTTCGCAGGAGGCGGGGCCGCCGCCTCGCGCGCGTCGAGGCGCGCGGCGGCGGCGCGCAGCTCCGCGGCGACCGCCGCGGCGCCGGCGTGGCGGCGATCGGGCGCGCGCTCGAGCAGTTTGAGCACGACGGCGTCGATCTCGGCCGGCACGGCCGGGTTGATCGCGCTCGGCGGCGGCGGCGGTGCACTCAGCACGTCCGCGGTCCGCGCCTCCGCCGTCGCCGCCACGAGCGGCGGCGGCGCCCCGGCGAACATCTCGAACAGCACGGCGCCGAGCGCGAAGAGGTCCGTCCGGTGATCGACCGTTCCCGCCAGCACCTCCTCCGGCGCCATGTAGGCGACGGCCTCGAACGCGCCGGCGTTGTCGCCGGCCGCCCGGGCGATTTCCCGCCGCTCGCTCCCCGAGCGGGTCCACGCGGCAAGGCCCGCGTCGATGAACTTCGCGGTCCCCTTGGGGGTCACGATGACGTTGCGCGGATCGATGTCGTCGTGGAGCAGGCCGCGGCCGTGGATTTCCGCGAGCGCGTCGGCCAGCTGCACCGCGTGGTCGAGCGCGCTGCGCAGGTTGAGGGCATGGCCGGCGACGATCGCCCGCAGCGTCTCACCGGGCACGAATTCCGAGACGAGGACGATCTGATCGCCTTCGAGCCCGACCTCGTACAGCGCCGCGATGCTCGGGTGCGAGAGCGCGGCGGCCGCGCGCGCATCGTCGAGGAAGCGGCGGCGGCGGTCCGGATCGGCCCCAATCTCGGCCGCGACGAGGCGAAGGGCCACGGTCCGCCCGGCACGGGTGTCTCGCGCGCGGAACAGCTCGCCCATGCGGCCCGCGCCGATCTGTCCGAGGATCTTGTAGTGGCCCAGGATTTCGGCCATCCTACGGGACTCTACGATCGGCCCTTCGCCGTTGACAAGCCGCGCTCAGCGCCCCGGCGGTTCCTGCCCGTTGGGTCCTTGCGGCTCTTCCCCGCCATCGGGCGCGGCGACCGATGCGCGCGCCACGAATCAGGATTTCCGCGGCGGCTTCGTCGGCCGCAGCTCGACGCGGCTCGGCAGGCTCCGCGCTGGATGCCGCAGCAGGTTCAGGACCACCTCGGCGACCTCATCGGCCGAGACCTTCCACTCGGCGCCTGCCGTCCCGCCCGGCCCCATGAACTCCGTGGCGACCGAGCCGGGCATGACGTAGCTCACGCGGATGTTGTCGTAGCGAAGCTCCTGCATGAGCGCCTCGCTGAACGCGTTCAGTCCGGCCTTCGTCGCGCAGTACGCCGCGGCCCCGGCGAACGGGTTCTTCCCGGCCAGGCTGCTGATGTTGACGATGAAGCCGCCGCCCCGGCGGCGGAGATGGGGAATGGCCGCCCGGCACATGTTGAAGACGCCGGTCAGGTTCGTGTCGATGACCTCCGCCCACTGCGCCGGCGTCATCTCCGCGACCGGCGCAAAGGCGCCCACGCCGGCGTTGTTGATGAGGACGTCGATCCCGCCGAACCGCTTGACGACCGCCTCGATGCCGCGCTCGACCTCGTCGGCGCGTCGCACGTCGGCCTGAACAGCCTCGACAGCGCCTCCCCGCTCGGCCTCGAGGAGGCTTCGAGCGGATGCCAGATGCGCGGCGCTCCGCCCGGTGATGCCGACGTGCGCGCCCTGTCGGACGAGCTCGCGCGCGATGGCCAGGCCGATCCCACGCGATCCGCCTGTGACAATGGCCGTCTTGCCCTGAATTGGTTCCGGCATGATCTCCCTCGTGCGCTCGCTCAGGCGCATGGCCGCCCGGCCGGCGCAGCCCCTCGACGGCCGGCGCCGCGAGTCCGGGGATGCACACCTTTGAGCGGGATCGCCGCCTGCGGGCAGGGGCCGTTCTCCGGCCGGCGGGCCGAGCGCTCTTACAATAGCTCACCCATGCGCGGCATCGCCATCATCGGGGCGGGCGAGCTCGGCGGCACGCTGGCGCACGCGATCGCCAGGCGGGACCTCGCGCGCCGAGTGCGCCTGGTCGACAGCCGCGGGCACCTCGCCGAGGGCAAGGCCCTGGACATCGCCCAGGCTGCCGCGCTCGAGGGCTTCGCGACCCTGGTGTCTGGCGCCACGAACCTCGCGAGCGCTGCCGGCTGCGACGTTCTCATCATTGCCGACCCGCCCGGGACCGCCGAACCGGACGGCTTGCTCCGGCTCCTGAACGAGCTCC
>Ga0070741_10018671_pt1 | contig 11194 bp, 8 predicted proteins | sample Coa_R1_4_FD_66440 | JGI IMG/M metagenome (GOLD analysis project Ga0070741, IMG submission 66440) | Surface soil microbial communities from Centralia Pennsylvania, which are recovering from an underground coalmine fire - Coalmine... | ecosystem: Environmental > Terrestrial > Soil > Unclassified ...
GCGGTCGACGTGTGGATGCGCCCCTGCGCCTCGGTCGCGGGCACGCGCTGCACGCGGTGCACGCCGCTCTCGTACTTCAGGCGCGAGTATGCGCCCTCGCCGTGGACCTCGAAGACGACTTCCTTGATGCCGCCGATGCCGATCTCGTTCAGCGACAGCAGCTCGATGGACCAGCCCCGCCGGTCCGCGTAGCGCGTGTACATGCGGTAGAGGTCGGCCGCGAAGAGCGCCGCCTCGTCGCCGCCGGTGCCGGCGCGGATCTCGACGATCACGTCGCGGTCGTCGCGCGGGTCCTTCGGCACGAGCGCGCGCTTGAGCTTGGACTCCAGTTCGGCGTGCCGGGCGGCCGCCGCCTCGAGCTCGTCGCGGGCGAGCGAGGCGATCTCGGCGTCGCGGTCGCCGAGCATCGCGCGGGCGTCCTCGATCGCGCGGCGGTTCGCCTTCCACTCGCGGTACAGCGACACGACCTGCTCGATGGAAGCGCGCTCCTTCGCGAGGGCCTGCAGCTTCTCGTAGTCGCCGCTGACCTCCGGCCGCGCCATCTCGGCAGTCAGGTCGTCGAATCGCTGTTCGATTGCTTCGAGCCGGTCGAACATGTCCGTTACAGCGAGAAACCCCCTGCGCCGAGGGGGCTCTCCATCCTCGATCGAATTGTAGCATCCGGCGCCATCACGTCCGGCGCGCCGCGCGCTCGCGTGCCTCGTCGGCGAGATCGCCGTAGACGCCGCGCTCGCTCCCTTCGATCACCCGCGCGCCGCAGACCTTCGCGTAGAACTCCGCCGGCCCGACGCCGCCGATGACGGCGTATGCGTAGCCCATCTCGCGCATGCTCTCCAGGCAGCGGAAGAGCAGCACCGCGCCGGCGCCGCAGCCGCGCACGTCCGGGCGCACGCCGGTGGGGCCGAAATAGCCGCGCCGCGACGCCTCGTACACGGCGAAGCCGGCGATCTCGCCCTCGCGCACGGCGACGAAGCCGGTGATGGGGTGCCCGCCGGAGAACGCCATCTCGGCCTCCGAGGCCCAGTTCTCGCCGAACTGCTCGCGCACGAAGCGCAGCACCGGCGCGCGGTCCCACGCGTCCATGCGCCGCACGCGCACGCCCGCCGCGGCCGCCCGCGCCTCGTACGGCGCCGGCGACGGGAGGTCGTAGAGCCGCGCGAGCATGTCCGGCATGGCGCTCAGCCGCCGATTTCGCGCGGGACGTCGGCGAGCTTCACCCGGCGCTCGCGGTGGTCCTGCAGGTCGCGCAGCGTCACCTCGCCGGCCTCCAGTTCGCCGGCGCCGATGATCGCCGCGTAGCGGGCGTGGCGCGCGTTGGCGTGGCGGAGCTGCGCCTTCAAGCTGCGCCCGCCCGGCGCCACCATCGCCTCGCGCCCGGCGCCGCGCACGGCATCGGCGAGCTGCAACGCGGCGACCGCGGCCTCCGGCGTCAGGTGGGCCACGTAGAGGTCGGGCGCCGGCTCGGCCGGCACGGGCGCCTCGCTGCGCCGCATGTTGAGGATCAGCCGCTCGATGCCGGTGCCGAAGCCGATCGCCGGCGTTGGCGGGCCGCCGAGCAACTCGAGCAGCCCGTCGTAGCGCCCGCCGCCGCCGATGCTGCTCTGCCCGGCTTCCTGCTTCGGCTGGAACTCGAACGCCGTCCGCGTGTAATAGTCCAGTCCGCGCACCAGCCGCTCATCGATCACCGCCTCGATGCCGAGCGCCGCGAGGTAGCGCAGGAGCGCGTCGAAGTGCGCGCGGCATTCGTCGCACAGGTAGTCGTGCAGCCGCGGCGCGCCGGCGATGATCGGCTGGCAGCGCTCCTCCTTGCAGTCGAGCAGGCGCAGCGGGTTCTTCTCGAACCGCACGCGGTCGTCGGCGCAGACCTCGTCGAGGTGCGGGCGGTAGTAGTCCCGCAGCGCGTCGATGTACCGCGGCCGGCAGTTGGCGTCGCCGATGGTGTTGAGCTTCAGCGTGACCTCGCGCAGGCCGAGCTCCGCGAGGAGCGTCCGCTGAAGGTCGATCACCTCCGCGTCCACCAGCGGGTCGGCATCGCCGATCGCCTCGGCGCCGATCTGCCAGTGCTGGCGGTAGCGCCCGGCCTGCGGCCGGTCGTAACGGAAGTTCGGGGCGATGTAGTACAGGCGCACCGGCTGCGGCAGGCTCGCCATGCCATGCTCGATGTACGCGCGGGCGACGCCGGCCGTGCCCTCCGGCCGCAGCGCGAGCGGCTCGCCGCCCCGGTCCTCGAACAGGTACATCTCCTTCTCGACGACGTCCGTCCCCGCGCCGGCGGTGCGCAGGTAGACGGCGGCGTTCTCGAAGACCGGCGTGTCGATGCGCCGGTAGCCGAACGACTCGCACACCCGCTCGCCGATGTCGCGCACCTGCTTCCAGTACGGCCAGTCCTGCGGCAACACATCGTTTGTGCCCCGCGGGGCGGCGTATTTCTGTGCTTTTCGCGGCTCGGAGGTGGCTGTCATGGCGCAGGCGCAGGATAACAGCCCCGCGATCCGGCCCGAAATCGCGCCCGAAGGGCGGCGGTATACTCGATCCGTGGAAACCGCGACCGGGAGCAAGCGCGCCAGGCCGGCGGCTGAGCCTTCGGTCCAGCCGCTGATCGAGCGCGCTCGCGCCTACCTGCCGGCCGACAAGCTGAAGCTGATCGAGGACGCTTACGCCTTCGCCGCGCAGGCGCATGCGGGCCAGACGCGCCTCACCGGCGACCCCTACATCGTCCACCCGCTCGACGCCGCGATGACCGTCGCCGGCCTCCAGCTCGATGCCGCCGCGATCGCCGCCGCGCTGCTGCACGACGTGCAGGAGGACTGCGGCGTCCCGAACGACGAGCTGCGGCGGCGCTTCGGGCCGGAGGTGGCGCGTCTGGTCGACGGCGCCACGAAGCTGGAGAAGATCGCCTGGCTCGCGCCCGGCGAGCGCCCGGGCGACAAGGCGCTGCAGGCGGAGAACCTGCGCAAGATGTTCCTGGCGATGGCCGAGGACATCCGCGTCGTGATCATCAAGCTGGCCGACCGCCTCCACAACATGCGCACGCTCGACGCCAAGCCGCCGGAGAAGCGGCGGCGCACGGCGCAGGAGACGATGGAGATCTACGCGCCGCTGGCGAACCGGCTCGGCATCTGGCAGCTCAAGTGGGAGCTGGAAGACCTGGCGTTCCGGCACCTCGAACCCGAGCGCTACAAGCAGATCGCACGCCTCATCCAGTCCAAGCGCACGGCCCGCGAGCGCTACATCGCACAGGTCGAGCGCATCCTCAGCGAGGAGCTGCGGAAGCAGGGCATCGAGGCCGAGGTCAAGGGCCGCGCGAAGCACATCTACTCGATCGCGCAGAAGGCGGAGAAGTACGCGGCGGAGCACAAGGGGTTCGAGCAGATCTACGACCTGCTGGCGCTGCGCGTGACGGTGAACACGGTGAGCGACTGCTACAACGCGCTCGGCGTCGTGCACGGGCTCTGGCACCCGATCCCCGGGCAGTTCGACGACTACATCGCGAACCCGAAGGAGAGCATGTACCAGTCGCTGCACACGACGGTGATGTGCATCGGCGCGCGCCCGCTCGAGATCCAGATCCGGACGCACGAGATGCACCAGCTCGCGGAGTACGGCGTGGCCGCGCACTGGCGGTACAAGGAAGGCGCGCGCGACGGCCGCCGCGACGTGCGCTGGGAAGAGCGCATGTCGTGGCTGCGGCAGCTGCTCGAGTGGCAGCGGGATATGTCGCAGGCGGAGGAGTTCGTCGAGTCCGTCAAGGCCGACCTCTTCCAGGACCAGGTCTTCGTCTACACGCCGAAGGGCGAGATCAAGGAGATGCCCGCCGGCGCGACGCCGATCGACTTCGCGTACCGCGTCCACACTGAGCTGGGGCACAAGTGCGTGGGCGCGAAGGTGAACCAGCGCCTGGTGCCGCTGAACTACCAGCTCAAAACGGGCGATGTCGTCGAGATCCTCGTCGGCAAGAACTCGCGCGGGCCGTCGCGCGACTGGCTCAACCCGAACCTGGGCTACATCAAGACGGGACACTCGCGCGAGAAGATCCGCCAGTGGTTCAAGAAGCAGGAGCGCGCGGAGAACATCGAGCGCGGGCGCGAGATCATCGAGAAGGAGCTGCGGCGCATGGGCCTCTCGCTCTCCGAGTGCGAGGACGAGGTGCTGCGCATCTTCAAGTACGAGACGCTCGATGACTTTCTCGCGGCGCTGGGATACGGCGGCGTCAGCTCCGCGCACATCCCCGCCCGGCTGGCGCCGCTGCTGCACAAGGAGGAGCCGGAGGTCTCGGTGCTGGACGGCGTCGCTCCGCCGGCGCCGGTGGACAGCAGCCACACCGTGCAGGTGCTCGGCACGGGCGACCTGCTGACGCAGATCGCGCGCTGCTGCAACCCGGTTCCGGGCGACCGCATCGTCGGCTACGTGACGCGCAGCCGCGGCGTCACCGTGCATCGCGCCGACTGCTACAACATCCTGCACGAGGACGAGACCGAGCGGCTCGTCGACGTCGAGTGGGGCCGCACCGGCGCGATGTACCCCGTCGCCGTGCACATCGAGGCGTGGGACCGCGTGGGACTGCTGCGCGACGTGTCGACGATCGTGTCCGACGAGAAGGTGAACATGGTCGGCGTCCGCACGCAGGAGAACGGCGACCGCACGACGACGGTGTACCTGACGCTCGAGACCACGGGCGTCCCGCAGCTCGCGCGGCTGATGGCCAAGCTCGAGTCCGTCCGTGGCGTGATCACGGTGAACCGCGAGACCGACGGCCGCCGGCGCACGACGGCGTAGCGCCGCCCGCGCTCGACCCTCCACCCTCCACCCGCCATCCACCCTCCATCTTCCATCTTCCATCTTCCATCTTCCGTCTTCGGAGCGCCCCGCACCGGTCCCATCGACCGCCACAACCGACGTCCCTCCCGATACCAAGACCTGCTACGCTCGGCGCATGGGCATCGAGTTCCGGCGCGTGCGTGATGACGCCGAGGCGCGCGCGCACGCGGCCGTCGCCGAATACGCCTTCAACAACGAGGTCAGCGACGCGGGCATCGAGCGGCGGCTGGCGTGGTACGAGCGCGACTGGTGCTTCGCCGCGTTCGACGGCAAGGAGCTGGTCGCCGGGCTGACGGTGATCCCGTTCGAGCAGTACATGCACGGCGCGCGCATCCCGCTCGGCGGCGTGGCCTCGGTGAGCGCGCTGCCGGAGCGCCGCCGCAGCGGCCTCGCCGGCGGCCTGCTGCGCCACGCGCTCGCCGAGATGCGCGACGCCGGGCAGCCGCTCTCGGCGCTCTGGACGCCACACTACTCGCTGTACCGGCGCTACGGCTGGGAGCTGGCGAGCCGGACGATCAGCTACAGCTTCCCGCCGAAGGTCGCGAAGCTGCGCCTCCCGCCGCCGGAGGGCGGTTCGTACCGGCGCGCGCGTCCCGGCGACTGGCACCTGCTCGCGGACCTGCACGAGCGCCACGCGGCGGCGCGCAACGGCGCGATGGCGCGTCCCGAGCGCTACTGGCGCCGGATCGTCCTGCATGAGGGTGCCAGCGACGAGCGCTTCGCCGTCGTCTGGTCGAACGCCCGCGCCGAGCCGCGCGGATACGCCGTCTACCGCGCACGCTACCGCCCCGGCGGCCCGGGGCCGATGGGCGAGACGGTGCTGCGCGTCGCCGACTGGGCCGCGCTCGACCCCGGGGCGTACGCCGCGATCATCGAGTACCTGCGCGGGCATGACCTCGCCGACCGAATCGTCCTGCGCGCGTCGTCCGATGAACCGCTGCCGGCGGTGTTCGACGAGCCGGTGCACCTCGGCCAGCCGCCCGGCGGCTGGTCCGGCGTCATGCTGCGCCTGGTCGACGTGCGGCGCGCGCTCGAGCTTCGGCCCGCGCTCCCCCAGGCATCGGGCAAGTCGCTGGTCGTCGAGCTCACGGACGGCGCCGCGCCCTGGAACGCCGGCACGTGGCGGATCGAGGCGAGCGAAGGGCGCATCTCGGTCGAGCCCTCGGCGGCGCCCGCCGGGCTGGCGATGGACGTGCAAGCGCTGGCGCCGATCTGGAACGGCTTCACCAAGCCTGTGGACGCCGCACGCGCCGGCCAGATCGAGGTGCGCGACGAGCGCGCGCTCGCCGATGCCACCGATCTCTTCGCGGTCGCCTGGTCGCCCTACACGCCCGAGGACTTCTGACGATGCCGGCGGTCCGCTTCGACGACGGCCTCGCGGCGCTGGCATCGCCGGAGCCGTGGGAGACCGTCGCCGAGGGACTCGGCTTCACCGAGGGCCCGCTCTGGCACCCGGCGGGATACCTGCTGTTCAGCGACCAGGCGGGGCGCATCTGTCGCGCGCGCGACGGGGCGCTCGAGACGTATCGCGAACTGCCCGGCCAGGCGCCCAACGGGCTCACGTTCGACCGCGAGGGCCGGCTGCTGATCTGCTTCCAGGACGCGCGCTACGTCGGGCGCGAGGAGGGCGGCGCGGTGCGGCCCATCGCGACGCACTACGACGGGCGGCGGCTCAACAGCCCGAACGACATCGTCGTGCGGTCGGACGGCCGCATCTTCTTCACGGACCCGCCGTACGGACTGAAAGACGAGCGCGACCGCGAGCTGCCGTGGAACGCCGTGTTCACGCTCGCGCCCGACGGCGAGCTGCGTCCGCTCGCGACCGATTTCGAGAAGCCGAACGGACTGGCGTTCTCGGCGGACGAGCGCACGCTATACGTCGCGGACACCGCGCGCCGCCACGTGCGCGCATTCGCCGTCGCGGCCGACGGCTCGCTCTCCGGCGGTGACGTCTTCGCGGAGATGCGCGAGGAGGGACGGCCCGACGGGCTGAAGGTCGATACCGACGGCCGCCTCTACGCGTGCGCGGGCTCGCTCCAGGTCTTCGCGCCCGATGGACGGCCGCTCGGCGTCATCGATTGCCCGCAGCAGCCGGCGAACTGCGCCTGGGGCGAGGACGGCTCGACGCTCTTCATCTGCGCGCGCAGCGGCGTCAACCGCACGCGCTTCGCGGCGCGCGGCATCCTGCCCGGCGGATAGTCGCTCAGCCGATGCGGGCCGTGACGCCGAGCACGAGCACGGTGAGCACGATCGTGACGATCACCAGGAACAGCGCGTCGCGGTCGATGGCGAACAGCAGCACCGTCATCGCGACGCGCACGACGGGCGTGAGGATCAGTACGAACAGCCCGAGCTGGATCAGCCCGACCGGGTGGAGGCGCATCGCCCGCGACCAGACGTCGTCGAGCCGCAGCGGCGAGGCGTGGGTGTGCACCAGCGCAGAGAAGGAGTGCGGCGCCGAGGCGCTCTCGCGCCCCACGAGCAGCAGCGCCACGCCCGTGAGAATGATCGCGGCCGCGAGCAGCACGCCCGCGCGCAGCACGTAGCTGATCCACAGCTCGACGGTGCGGGCCGAGATCGGCGCCTCGGCGGCGGCAGGCGAAGGCGATTCGACGGTCATGCCTCCCCTACGCCACGCCCAGGCCGCGCAGCAGCATCTCGACCGAGACGGCGCCGAGCACGGGCACGAACACCATGCGCACCGTGACGTTGTTGAAGCGCACGAGCAGCTTCGCGCCGAGCGTGGCGCCGGCCAGCACGCCGAGCGCCACCGGCGCGGCGATGAGCGGCACGACGTCGCCGCGCCAGAAGTAGACGCCGGCGCTCGCCGCCGCCGTCACGCCGATCATGAAGTTGCTCGTCGCGCTCGAGACCTTCATCGGCAGGCGCATCGCGCTGTCCATCGCGAGCACCTTGAGCGCGCCGGACCCGATGCCGAGCAGCCCGGACACCACCCCGGCGACGTACATCATGCCGAAGCCGAGCGGCACGCGCGTGACCTCGTAGCGCACCGTGCGGCCGAGCGCGTGGTCCGGGTAATCGCTGGCCAGCCGGAAGCGGCGCGATGCCCAGTCGCCGGCGACCGCCTCCGGCAGCTCCTCGCCGATGCGCATGGCCGTCGGCACGAGCGAGACGAGGAGGATTACCCCGAAGACGATGAACAGCAGCCGCGCATCGAGCAGGCCGGCCACCAGCGCGCCGGTGAGCGCGCCCGTCGTCGTCGCGAGTTCGAGCAGCATCGCCACCCGCACGTTCGTCAGGTGATCGCGGACGTACGCCGCCGCCGCGCCGCTGGAGGTTGCGATCACGGAGACGATGCTCGCGCCGATCGCCAGGCGAATGTCGAGATGGAAGCCGATCGTGAGCAGCGGGACGATGAGGACGCCCCCACCCAGGCCGGCGAGGGCGCCGAGCAGCCCGGCGAACATCGATGCAAGGAACAGACCGAGGATGAAGAGGTCGAGCGCCATTGGCTGAACTCAGCGTACCTGCGCGGATCAGTTCGCGATAGAAGCACAAACACGACCCACAATCTCGACAACACGCGGCGCGAGAACGAAGCAGAGGCCCCGTCCGGCGCGCCGGACGGGGCCTTCGTCACTCAACCGCCGGTGCGGCTAACGCGTCCGCCTGGCTCCGATCGTCGCCAGCGCGATCCCCGATGCCAGCATTGCGGCAACGAGCGCGAGCACGGGCCACGAGGCGCCGCCTCGCTCGGGCTGCCGCCCGGTGTTCGGCAGGAGCACGCCCGTCGGCGCCTGCGGCCCGCGCGACGAGCCAAGCACATTGCTCACCGACGTCGGCGAGGAAGCCGCCGTCGCGCTCGAGGCCGGCGCCGTCGTCGTTGCCCGCGGGGTGGCGGTGTTCGCGCGCGGCGTCGCCGTGTTGCCCGACACCGAGCCGGTAGCCGATGGCGACGGCGTGTTCGTCGCGGTGGGCGCGGCCGTGTTCGTTGCCGTCGGCACGGACGTGTTGGTCGCCGTCGGCACCGCCGTGTTCGTGGCCGAAGGCTGGGGCGTGCTCGATGGCGCGCCCTGGGTCGCGCTGGCCTGCGCCGTCACGGTGCGCGTCGGCGGCGTCGCCGTTCGGGTGCCGGGCGTCGCGGTGCGGGTGCCGGGCGTAACGGTGCGCGTCCCCGGCGTGGCGGTGCGCGTGCCGGGGGTCGCGGTCGTGGTGCCCTGGGCGGTCGGCGTCTCCGTCGCACCGGCCGGCGCCGTCGCCGTCGCGGTCGGCGTCGATGTCGCCGTGGCCACGGGCGTCGGAGTGGATGTCTCGCTCTCGCCCGGCGTCTCGGTCGCGGTCGCCGTCGCGGTGGCCGTCGCGGTCACGACGGCGTTCACCGTAACGGGCGCCGTCGGACCCGAAGGCACGACGTCCGCGCCGCCGCTCGTCGTCGCGCTGTTCATGTACAGGCCCGGCACCGACGACACCGTCACGTCGAACGTGAGCGTGATGCTGCTCGAGCCGGGGATGTTGAACGGCCCCGCCCACGTTAGGACCTGCGCCGCCACCGATGGGTTGGCGGTCGTCGCGCCGGTCGTCGAGCCGCTGACATATGCGAACCCCGGCGGCAGGACATCGATGATGTTATCGACGGAGGCCTGCGCGGCGTTCGGGTTCGTCACGGTGATCGTGTACGAATCGGTCGCCGACGGGTCGACGGCCGGCAGCTCCGCAGCCTTGGTCACCTGCACCGGCAGCTCGCCCACCGGCGAGAACGTCGTGAGGTGCGAGATCGTCAACGATGCGCCGGCCGCCAGCGTCCGGTTCCAGTCGATCGCCGCGCCGTTGTCCTCGAGCGTCGTGCAGATGCAGGTGTCCGGCAGCTCGGCGCCCATGCCGATCGTGTCCCAGACCGTGTTGTAGTACTCCTCGAAGAAATGGTCTGCTGGCGTGATCGGCGACCACTGCTCGATGCGGTCGGGGGGCGAGTTGTTCGCGTTCTTGGTGCAGGCGACGGTCTTGGTCGCCGGGATCGTCACGCCGTAGCCCTCATCCGACCCGCCGAGGAAGCAGTCGCCCGCCCGGTACAGCCGGAGGTCCGACGAGGAGGCGCCGTTGTTCGTGAGCTGGACGTCGGTCCGGTACGACTCCTGGCCGACGACGTACGAATCGGTCTCCGTGATCCGCACCGACCCCGCGTCGACGACCGTGACGACGGTGTAGGGGTCGCCGGCGGTCCCCGAGCCCAGCACGCCGCTCTGGCTCACCGGCGTGAACGCGATGCCCTGCGCCTGCTCCGCGGCCGACGGCCGGCTCGTCAGGTCGGGCGAGTAGAGGGTGCCATCCACCAGCAGGAACGTGCCGCAGTCGCCGAGCAGCTCGTCCGGCGGGAACAACTCCAGGTCCGTGTCACCCTCGTGCGCGACCTGGCAGCTCAGGTCCGTGCCAATGTAGACGTGCGTCAACGGCCCGGTCGAGGCGATGTCCGCCGTCGTCGCCACGGCATTCGCGATGCCGCCGCCGTTCAGCAGCAGCAGGGAGAGCGGCAGGATGAGCAATGCGGCGAGACGCAGCGGGCGGTTCATCGTCGAGTCCCTTCTGTTAGCGAGAACCGGGTGCCGGAAGACGGCGCGACGGCGGGGCGATCTTCAGGGTGGCGCGATTATGTTCTGGCGCCGGCTCTCGAGCAATCACCCGCGCTTGACATCGCGCGCCGTTTCGCCGGGGAACGGCCGGCGCATTTTGGGGCTTGCCGCACGTATGTTCTGTATGAGATAGTCGCCCTGTCGTGGCCCTCGCAAAGATCCGCTCCTGCGCCGTCGTCGGGCTCGAAGGCGAGATCGTCGAGTGCGAAGTCGACGTCTCCCGCCGCGGGTTGAACTCGCTCGCCCTCGTCGGCCTGCCCGATACGGCGGTGAAGGAAGCGAAGGACCGCGTCGAGTCGGCGATCAAGAACTCGGGGTTCCGCTTCCCCAACGGCCGCATCGTCGTCAACCTCGCGCCCGCCGACCTGCGCAAGGAAGGCCCGACCTATGACCTGCCGATCGCCGTCGGCATCATGGTCGCCGCCGGCCAGGTGCTCGCGGACGTCAGCGAAGCGGTGTTCCTCGGCGAGCTCGCGCTCGATGGCCAGGTGCGTCACGCGCAGGGCATCCTGCCCATGCTCGCGCTCGCCCGCGAGCGCGGCATTCGCACCGCGTACGTGCCGTCCGTCGACGCGCCGGAGGCGGCGCTGCTTCCCGACATCACGATCTATCCGGTCGATACGTTCGCGACGCTGCTCGCGCACCTGAGCGGCGCCGAGCCGCTCACGCCCGTGCCGGCGCGCGGCATCCCGGATGCCGACCCATCGGAGTGGCTCGGCACGGACTTCGGGGACATCAAGGGGCAGGAGCACGTGAAGCGCGCGCTCGAGGTGGCGGCGGCTGGCGGC
>Ga0070741_10018672_pt1 | contig 11193 bp, 10 predicted proteins | sample Coa_R1_4_FD_66440 | JGI IMG/M metagenome (GOLD analysis project Ga0070741, IMG submission 66440) | Surface soil microbial communities from Centralia Pennsylvania, which are recovering from an underground coalmine fire - Coalmine... | ecosystem: Environmental > Terrestrial > Soil > Unclassified ...
GATGCGGTTCTGGAAGCGCTGATGAACGATGGCAATCCGGGAGTCCGCACCCAGGCATTGCACCTGGTGGAATCCGTGCGGGCGGATAGTAGCGTGCGCGTGGTATTGAAGAAACTGGCGGATAGCGATCAGAACCAGTACATCCGTTCGGAGGCCAGGACCATGCTGGCCCAATTGCCTGAAATCGATTAACGCGTTGTTTGGGAGCCGAGAAGAATTTCCCGGCGGGGTGAGGAGAAACAGAGAAGGGGAATGTTGAACAAAGCATTTAAATACGTTGCGGTGTTGTTGCTGATTTTGCCGGTGGCGGTGGCGCAGCAAACCCGCGTTTACCGCGAAGGCGGCAACTGGGCCGAGGAAGTTACGGGATCGCTATCAAGCGCGAAGAATCTTCGCGTCAAAGTTGATGCCGGGGCGGTCCGTGTTGAAGGCGGATCGCAATCCAACATCACATACGTCATCCATAATCGCGCTTATACGTCGGCCGAGGACAAAGCCCGCCAGCAATTCGAACATTACAAGATTACGGCGTCAGTTCGGGGTGACACCGCCTGGATCACTGCAGATTTCGAAGGCGAGCGTCCGCATCGTTTCTCCGGAGAATTCGTCATCAATGTTCCCGGGAACATGGACCTGGTGAAGGTCGAGACCGAGGGCGGCAGCGTGAGCGCCACAAATCTGTCGGGCCGCGTGGAATCGCAGAGCGGCGGTGGCAGCATTCACTTGGATAACATCGGCGGCGCCGTGAGTGCGGAAACGGGCGGCGGCAGCATTGATGTCGGTACGGTGGGAAGTGACGTCAATCTGCACACCGGTGGCGGCAGCATTAAGGTCAACTCCGCGAAGGGCAAGATTGTTGCCGAAAGCGGTGGCGGCAGCGTTGTGGTTGTATCCGGCCTGCAGGGAGCGGTTCTGGAAACCGGCGGTGGCAGCATCCATGTCGAGCGCTGTGCTGGACGGGTGAAGGCAAGCACCGGCGGCGGCAGCATCGATCTGGGAGACATTGGCGGCGCAGCCGAGATTGACACGGGTGGCGGCAGCATCCGCCTGGCGTCGGCGAAGGGTGCTGTGCACGCTGAAACCGGCGGCGGCAGCATCGAGTTGAATGACATTCTCTCCGCGCGGGCCGAGACCGGGTCCGGCGGCATCGTCGCGAAGTTTGTAAGCGGCTCGGGCGAGAGAAGCGATTCTGTTCTCGAGACGGCTGCGGGAGACATCGTCGTTTACCTTTCGTCCAGCCTCAACATCTCGATTCGGGCTTCGGTGGATTTGGCCAATGGCCACGAAATTCATTCCGATTTCCCGGACATTCGCGTGACCACCGAAGGCGGAGATTACGGTCCCAAGACCATCAACGCCGAAGGCAAGTTGAACGGGGGCGGCCCCGTGCTGAAAGTTCACACCACCACCGGGGACATCTCGTTCCGGCGTGTGAATCGATAACCAGAGTTGGGGGATACCATGCGCCACTGGATGCTACAAACCATGTTGATCGTTTCGGTGCTGGCCGGACTGTGCGCAGCGAGTGGGGGAGCGTTTCACGAGGCGGAATCGTTTGGTTGGTCGAGTGATGACACCTCGAGCGGGAGTTCCTATCTCGGAGTGGATACGCGGGATGTGACCTCGGACCGGCTCGATACCTTGAAATTGAAAGAAGAAAAAGGCGTCGAAGTCACGATGGTGGATCAGGACGCGCCTGCCGGAAAAGCCGGACTGAAAGAGCACGACGTCATTCTGACTATGAACGGCACGGCGGTGGAGAGCGTGGAGCAACTACGGCGCCTGATTCGCGAGGTGCCTCCGGGGCGCGTGGTTTCGTTGGGAATCAGCCGGAGCGGTACTCCCCTCACGGTGAAAGTACAACTGGCCGATCGCAAGAAGGCGTTTGCGTACTCCTACAGCGACAACGGGAACTTCAAATACGCGATGCCCGCCATGCCCGTCCTGCCAGCTCTTCCGGCCCTGCCTGAGATGGATATGCCCGTCTCAATCGTGGTTGTGCACTCGTCGCGGCGCAGCGGCTTAATGGTCGAAAACCTGACCCCGCAGCTGGGAGATTTTCTCGGCGCGAAAAACGGCCAAGGCGTGCTGGTGCGCTCGGTTGAGAAAGGAAGCCGCGCAGAAAAAGCGGGCTTTCGGGCGGGCGACGTCATCGTCAAGGTGAATAACGAGCCCATAGCAGACACCGGGGATTTCACGCACGCGTTGCGACCCGGCAAGAACGGCGCCATTGCTGTGGGCGTGATCCGCGATAAGAAAGAGCAGAACCTGACCCTGACCTTATCCGAACGCAACCAGTCCGCCGTATTCGAAGAAAGCTTCGAGATGCCGGACGTGCAGGCCGAAACCCAGATCGATCTCGACAAGGTGAACGAGCAGATCGAAAAAGCCAAGCCGCAACTGGAATTTGCCGAGCGTGAAATGCGGCGCGTAAAGCCTGAGATCGAGCGCGCTACTCGTGAGTTGGCTCGCGAACAGGAAGAACTGAAAAGAGATATGCAGCGGATGCAGCGCGATTTAGAGCGCGAGCAGAAAGACTTACAGGAACAACTGCGGAACGGAATTAGCGGCGAATCCTCGGAATTCTAGAACTGGTTTTACATGCCCCGGTTTGTGAGACGCAGCTCGGCTGCGTCTTTTTTATCTTCTGCAAAGGTCAGCTTCTATGCCTTGCCCGCGTGGGCGGCTTGGGGACGTCGAGGCGGGCCGGAGCGCACGCAGTTTCTGCCAGCTTGCTTGGCCGCATAGAGCCCGGCATCGGCCGCTTTCACTAGGTCATCGCGCGTACTTCCGTGTTCAGCATAATTGGCCACTCCCGCACTGATGGTGACCGGGCGCGGAACTCCCGGAAACTGCCAGCTCTCCGCCATCTTTCGCAGCTTCTCGGCCACGGCCATGGCGTGCTCCGGACTGGTCTGCGAAAGCAGAATGGCGAATTCTTCGCCTCCATAGCGGCAAACCACGTCGATCTTTCTGAGTTGCCCGTGGAAAATGGACGACACCTGGCGTAGGACCTCGTCCCCGAGCAAGTGGCCAAATTCATCGTTCAAGCGCTTGAACTGATCAATGTCGATCATGATGACGGCCATCCCGGTATCAAACCTGCTTGCGCGTTCAATCTCTTCCGAGATGCGCAGTTCGAAGAAGCGGCGATTGAAAATTCCTGTGAGCCCGTCGAGGTAAGCCAGTTGTTTCACGCGCTCCACGTAATGCGCATTCTGAATGGCGGTAGCGCAAATGTCGGCAACGGATTCCAGAGGCTGCACGTCGTTCGAGTTGAAGGCGTCATTCTGATCGCTATCCAGGACCAGGAGCCCAAGCGTCTGGCCAAAGGAGATCAGCGGGATACACATGCGGGCGCAGCTTTCGCTGTACAGGTCGACAGAGTCCGTCGAAGCCCGGACGTCATTGTCGATGATGGTCTTGCTGGTGCTGAGAGCTTTACCGATCAGCCCGGCCGCTGCGGGTACGGGGCCGTTCGTGGCGAACCGCGGCGTGAGCGTGCCGTGATTGGCCCGCAATACTAAATCGTCTTCCTCTCTCAACAACACCGAAACGTGCGACACCTGGAATGCATGCTGCACCAGCAAGCACACTTTGGTGAGCAGTTCTTTCAAGTCGAGCACCGCCGTCATCTGTTGTGCGATCGCATTGATCGCCTCCAGTTGCGAAGCTCGTCTGCGCTCGAGCGAATACAATCGGGCGTTCTGGAGTGCTAGCGATGCCTGGGTCGAAAATAGCGTGAGTAGGTCGACAGTCTCGGCATCGAAGTGGTCCAGGTTTTCGCTCTGGCAGTCGAGCACACCCACGACTTCGTCCCGCACCATCAGCGGAACCGCCAACTCGGAACGAGTCTTCTCGGCGGAGCAGACATAGCGTGAGTCTTTGCTGACATCAGGAACGTAGATGGGGCGTTTTAACCGGGCTGCCGCCCCGCTCAGGCCGTTCTGAACGGACAGACGGATATTCTCTTTGCCCGCGTCCCAGCCCACCGAACAGCGCGGGTAGAGTTCTTGTTTCTGCTTGTCCAACAACAAGATAGCGACGTTCTGGAGATGGAAGTATTCGCGCGCAATGAGCAGAATGCGTTGCAACACTTCATCCAAGTCAAAGGTCGACAGGACGGCCTGGCTGGCATCGTAGAGGATGGCGATTCTTTGCATTCGCGCTCGCCATATTTTCTTCTCCTTGGAAGTCATCACCCTAGATCACTAAAGTAATGGGCACCCCCGGCCGACCCAGAGTTGTGCAATCCTTCGCGCATCGGATTATGCTAAGTAGCGCCATGAAGTCGTACGTTCTTTATCTCTGGTCTGCCGCCGGGTTGCTGATCCTCGGCATCGTGTTGCTGGGTTTGAAGTGGAACGGAAACTCCGCTCTTACAGGCGCGTGGCCCATCGGGGGGAGTGAGTTCAAGTTCTGTGGTTCTGCTACCGGAGGGCTGGCGCTACTCGGAGTGCTGGCGCTGGTCCTGGCTGCGGTGTCGTTCGTGGTTTCCTTGGTGCTGGCGGTGATGGAGCGCGTGAGCCCGTCCCATTGAGATCAGTGCTGGCTGGACGCCTGGCGCCGCCGGGCTACGGTCTTGACAATCCCGAGCACCAGCAGGCAGAACCAGAAATCGACTACCATCCCAAGATCCATGCGGTGGGGCATGTGGTGCGCAGCCGGCGGCAGGTAGGGAACTAGCAGGAAATAGATTACGTTCCCCGCGATGACCGCGATCAGAGCGTGCACGAAATTGGTCACTGCTGGTTTAGACACCGCCATTCCTCGGTTCGGGTTGGCCTCCTGCTAACATTCCCTATAGATGCTGGAACCCGCGACCCCCGTTCAATTCGTAAAAGGAATAGGACCTCGTCTGGCAGAGGTGCTGGGCGCCAAGGGCATCTACTCGGTTGACGATCTTCTTCACTATCTTCCATTTCGCTATGAAGATCGAGCCAACCCGCGAGGCGTCGCGGAACTTCGCCCTGGCGAAATGGCCACAGTGATTGCCGAAGTGCGAACCTCCGGTCTGTTCCACACTCGGCGGATGCCTCTATTTCAGATGACCGCCGGACAGGGACGGGCTCGTCTGAAGTGCCTCTGGTTCAACGCAACCTACCTCAAAGATAAGTTTCAACCCGGGCAGATGGTTGCCTTGTACGGCAAAGTTGAGCAGGACAGAAACGGTGACCTCCAGATTATTCAACCGCAATTCGAGATCCTGGAGGAGCCGGGCGAAAACGGGTCTGCGCCAGATCAGAAGGCATCGTCCTCGATCGAAGTCGGGCGCATTGTTCCTATTTACGAATCCGCTAACCAGGGCAGGTTGACCGCGAAATGGTTTCGAAAAATGATCCGCGGCGTGTTGGAAAATCTGACGAAAGACTTGGCCGAACCTATTCCTGCGGCGACCCGCGCCCGCTTGGGATTGATCCCCCCGTTAGAGGCGCTTTGGAAGGTACATTGGCCCGATCCGGGCGAGAGCCTGCAAACCCTGCAGTCATTTCGCACCCCGGCCCACGTCAGGCTGATCTTCGAAGAACTGTTCCTGCTTGAACTCGGTCTCGAGTTGAAACGGCGGGAGCAGAAGGCGCAAACGGGAATCGCGTTCCGTCTGGATGACCAGATACGGGAAGCGGTGAAGAAGATCCTTCCTTTTCACCCCACCTCCGCGCAAAAGCGGGTGCTCAAGGAAATCGCCGCAGACATGCAGAAGCCTTTCCCGATGCGGCGGCTTTTGCAAGGGGACGTCGGCTCGGGCAAGACCATCGTGGCATTCGAAGCTGCGGTGATCGCGATCGAGAATGGGTATCAGGTTGCCTTGATGGCTCCCACTGAGATTCTCGCGCAACAGCATTACTTCTCCGCGCGGCGCATTCTGGAAAATGCCGGATACCGCATCGTGTTGCTGACCGGATCAGTCGAAGAGGACCGCAAACGGGAGATCCGACGGCACATTGCGCAGGGCAACGCGCAGCTGGTGATCGGGACCCACGCCTTGATTGAGCAAAAAGTCGAGTTCGGCAAACTCGGCTTAGTCGTGGTCGACGAGCAGCATCGCTTCGGCGTATTGCAGCGCTTCAAGCTGATGAAAAAGTCGGGGGACGACCTGGGCGCGAATGGCTCGTCACCGAGCGCAGAGCCCGACGTGCTCGTGATGACCGCTACGCCCATCCCGCGGACCCTGGCATTGACGCTTTACGGCGACCTCGACCTGAGCGCGCTCGATGAAATGCCGCCCGGACGCACTCCCATTGTCACCCGCCGCATCTCCGATGATCGTTCTGAAGAAGTCTGGGCATTCGTACGGAAACAGGTTGCCGCGGGACACCAGACCTACGTGGTTTATCCAGTCATCGAAGAAAACGAAGAAACTGAGCTCAAGGCGGCAATGAAAATGTACAAAGAGCTCAGCAATCGAATCTTCCCCGATCTGAAAGTGGGTTTGCTGCACGGCCGAATGGACGCGGACCTGAAAGAACAGGTCATGCGACTGTTTCAACAGGGTGTTCTGAACATTCTGGTTTCAACCACAGTCATTGAAGTGGGAGTCGATGTCGCAAATGCAAACGTTATGGTGATTGAACATGCCGAGCGCTTTGGGCTGGCTCAACTGCATCAACTCCGAGGCCGCATCGGGCGCGGGGCCGCGAAGTCCTTTTGCATTCTGATGACCGGCGGCAAAGTTTCGGAAGAGGGGGAGCGCCGCCTGGATGCGATGGTGCGCACCACCGACGGCTTCGCACTTGCCGAACTGGATCTGGAGTTGCGCGGCCCGGGCGAATTCTTCGGCACACGCCAGGCGGGCATGCCCAGTTTTCGCGTGGCCAGCCTGATTCGCGATCGCGACTTGCTGGAGCTCGCCAAGCGAGAAGCGGCAGGGGTGCTAGCCGGGCCTAATGCGGAGATTTCCGACGTCGAGATCAAGACCGCATTGCGGCACATGCGCAATCGCTGGTCGCGAACCTATGGATTAGTCGAGGTGGGATGATCAGACCGAAACTGCCGCAGCCCGCCGCTTAGTCTTCCATTCATACATCTGCTGGTCGGCTTGCTCGATCATTTCATTGACACGCGCTCCGCGTGTATAACGGGCATAGCCGCAACTCAGCCCGAGGGTGTACCCTTCCACCTCGCCAAGGTTGTTCCACGCTACCGTACGATCCTGAATCCGGGCGATCACGCGATCAGCGTCGACTTCCGTTGACCCGCTGAGCAGGATCAGGAATTCATCGCCCCCATAGCGAACGATCGTGTCGGACAGTCGGCAGCTCTGTTTCAGGATCTCGGCTACATCGCGCAGGACGCGATCGCCAACCACGTGGCCGAAACGCGTGTTCACCGATTTGAACTCGTCCACGTCAATCATGACGAAAACCAGGCTACTGCCCAGGCGATCGGCCCGGCTCACTTCCTTGGCAACCACGGTCTCCATGTAGCGGCGATTAAAAGAATCGGTGAGCGGGTCGAGCACGGCCATAGCTTCCGCCACTTCACGCCGGGCGCGTTCTCGTAAAACGGCCTCACGGGTTTTGACGAGGTATCGTCGTTGCTTCCACAAGTAGACATTCAGCAGCACGACCAACACCAGGAGCCCTGAAATGAGCTGCGGTATGGGCTGGCCGTTGCCATGAGCCTTCAGAATTTCCGGAAGCAGCACGGCTGCAAGTCCCGCCGTCAGCGCCAAAGTAAGGATGGTCAGAGTTCCCCAGAGCTGGAAGACACGACGATCGAGTGCCTGCATTTCCTCTTCCAGATCGATGGGCTCATGAGGGTCTTGCATCACCGGTTCTCCTGGTACCGTATAAAACTTCGCTGAACGAATGAAGTGGGACGCGGCGCGCGCTGCCGCTGGGGAGAAGCTTCCAAAATGCATACCCATGATAAAGGCTGGTCTACAGAGTTCACCCGATCACGCCCGACCACCGCCGAAGGTAACATTCGCGCCGCTACGTGGCATAATCAAGCTCGTGAAAGCGGTTTCCAAAGCCGAACTGTACCGCCGGCTGCCCTCGATCGATGAGCTGTTACGCGCCCCTGCACTGGCGCAAGTTGTGTCCCGCGAAGGTCAGAGTTCGGTTACGGATGCTGCCCGTGTGGTTTTGGCGCGGCTTCGCGAGGAAATTACTGCTGGCGCTCTCGATGCGGCCCAAGTCGACATTGCAGTCTCTGGTCTGGCCGGCGCCATCGAAGCCCAATTGCGACAAAATGCCAGCTTTTCCCTGCAGGCGGTCATCAATGCGACCGGCGTGATCCTGCACACAAACCTTGGCCGGGCTCCATTGAGCGCTGCGGCGCTGGAGCACGTTCGAAATATCTCTGCTTCTTACTCCAACCTTGAATTCGATCTGGACACGGCAGAACGAGGCAAGCGCGACGCGCATGTGGACCGTCTCTTCAAAAAGCTCTTGTCCTCCTCAGAATCTCTGCAAGTCTCCACCATCGTCGTGAATAACAATGCCGCTGCTGTGCTGCTCGCTTTGAATAGCCTGGCGGAGGGCGGCGAAGTGATCGTCTCACGCGGCGAGCTGGTCGAAATTGGCGGGTCTTTCCGCATCCCCGATGTGATGGCGAAGTCGAACGCGATGCTCCGCGAAGTAGGTACCACCAATCGTACTCGGGCTTCCGACTATGAACGAGCCATCACTGACAAAACCAAGCTGCTTTTGCGAGTGCATCGCTCGAATTTCGAGATCACCGGGTTTACCGAACAGCCGACTCTTGCCGAATTGGTGGCACTTTCTCGCAGGCGAAATATCCCGCTCATGGAGGACTTGGGCAGCGGAGCCTTATTCGATCTCCAGGTGGTTGGGGTTCGCGGCGAGCCCGGCGTTATCGACAGTTTGCAGGCCGGAGTCGATGTCGTCACTTATAGCGGCGACAAGTTGCTCGGCGGCCCGCAAGCTGGGCTCCTCAGCGGGCGAGCGGATCTGATCTCCCGCATGCGCTCGAATTCGCTGTTCCGGGCATTGCGGGTGGACAAAATGATTTATGCCGCACTCGAGTCGACCCTTCTAGCGTACGTGAAACATGATTACGACGAGATCCCCACCCTGCGCATGATGACTGCTTCGCGGGACGCCATTGGAATGAGAGCCGCTGCAGTCGCCTTAGCGATCCCACCAGGGAAGTTACGCTGCGAAATGATCGATGGCGAGTCTGTGATTGGTGGCGGCTCCGCGCCTTCGGCAGTGTTGCCAACCCGGCTGCTGGCGCTCACGTCTGAAAAGTTGAGCGCCGATGAACTCGCAACCCGGCTGCGACAATCCAAACCTCCCGTCATTGCCCGTGTCGAGCAAGGGCGCGTGCTGCTCGATCTGCGAACTGTCTTTCCTGAACAAGACGAGATGGTTGTGAAAGCACTCGCAGACCTGCCGGAGTGAAAAGTTGGGTTCCAATCAAGAATCAAAAACCGAAAATCGACCATCGCTCTATACCATCGGCCACTCCACGCGCTCGCTGGAACAGCTGATCGACTCATTGCAGGCCCACGAAATCAAAATTCTCGTGGATATCCGCTCGATTCCGATGTCGCGGCGTCTTCCGCATTTCAACCGTGAGTCCCTGGAGACGGCGTTGCCGGATGCCGGCATTCGCTACGTCTGGATGAAAGAACTCGGAGGTCGCCGCAAGAAGATTCGCGACGACTCGCCCCACATCGCCATTCGCAGCGACAGCTTCCGTAACTATGCCGATCACATGCTCACCCCGGAGTTTGAGCGGGGAATGCGGGAACTGCTGGCGCTGGCCCGAGAGGCCCGCACCGCGTACATGTGCGCCGAGCGTGTCTATTTCAACTGCCATCGCATGCTGGTTTCCGATTGGCTGGTGGCACACGGGTACGAGGTCCTGCACATTGATGCGACTGGTCCGGCGAGGCCGCATAAATTGATGGCCGAAGCGCGCATCATCGAGGGGAAACTCATTTACCGCGGCGATCGCCTGCTCTGAATTGCCAATCGTCATTCGAAACATGACAATGAAGGAATGATCGTGGGTACGGGCATTGACATCGCCGAAGTTCCGCGGATCACAAACGCCATCGAGCGTTACGGAGATCGGTTCATTCGCCGCATCTTTACCGAGGGCGAGATCCGCTACTGCGATTCGAAGGCCAATCGCATGGAGCGCTATGCTGCCCGCTTCGCCGCGAAGGAGGCGGCTATGAAAGCACTGGGAACGGGTTGGAACCATGGCGTTCGCTGGCGAGACATCGAGGTCGCACGCAAACCGGGAAGCCGGCCGACCATTCTCTTTCACGGAGTTGCCGCCCAATTTGCCCAGCGCCTGGGTGCAACCAACGTGGCATTGTCACTGACTCACACTGAAGACCAAGCGTTTGCGCAAGTCATTTTGGAAAGTTGATCTGGTAGACTGACGCCTTCTTTTTCACCGACCACAACTGCATGAGCCAGACTCTGGTTTTGAACGATGTGAGCACGGTCCCGCCCACCAGCGAGCGCAATTTGCTGGCCGGAGTCGCTCTCAGCAGCTTCTCTGCGCTGCTGCTTGAACTGGGACTTACACGCCTGTTTTCCGTTGTCCTTTTTTATCACTTCGCGTTTCTGGCAATTTCGATTGCGCTGCTCGGATTGGGGGCAGGCGGCGTCTTTGCTTATCTTGCGCGGAAGCCGCTGGCTTCACGTCCTACTCGCGCGCTGGTGGCGCGTCTCTGTAACCTCAACGCGCTGGTGATTCCTGTGGTTGTGGTGGTGGCAATTCGCCTGCCCGTGTCTCTGGAATTCTCAAAAGCGAATATGCTGCGGCTTACCGCCATCTACCTGGTGTCGGCGGTGCCCTTTTTCCTGACGGGGATCGAATTCTCTGTCGTGTTCGCGCGCGAGCATCGCCATATTCCCCGCCTGTATGGTGCGGATCTCGGCGGCGGGGCGGCTGCCTGTCTCGCGATCGTGCCGCTCCTGAATTTTCTGGGCGGCCCGAACACTCTGCTGTTTGCAGCGCTGGTGAGTGCACTGGCCGGCGCAGTGTGGGCGGGAGAGGGAAAGCTCCAGAAGTCTGCCTATGGCAGGATGTCTTTCCTGGTCGTGCTGATCGCTCTGAACTATTCGGGGAAGCTCTTGGACATCGTCTACGCGAAAGGCGGATTTCGCGACGCCGCGTGGGTGGAATTTTCGCGCTGGAACTCCATCTCCCGGGTAGAAGTAGATCGCCAGGGAGATGCAAAGGCCATCGTCATCGATGCCGACG
>Ga0070741_10018674_pt1 | contig 11192 bp, 18 predicted proteins | sample Coa_R1_4_FD_66440 | JGI IMG/M metagenome (GOLD analysis project Ga0070741, IMG submission 66440) | Surface soil microbial communities from Centralia Pennsylvania, which are recovering from an underground coalmine fire - Coalmine... | ecosystem: Environmental > Terrestrial > Soil > Unclassified ...
GGCCCGCTGTCGTCGGCGCGATCACAGGTCGCAACCGACACAAGGGATACATGGCCGATTTCGGCCAGGCGTTAACAATCGTAAACCGCTCTCGCTCGGGCAGTCCTGATCCGCTTTTTGCGAGCTGGTTTTAGGCAAATTTAATTACAGGCTCTTCTAGTGTGACAGTGTTGCAAACAGAAAGGAACAAGGTGGCATCCATCGAACATCTCTCTAATGGGCCGCACGTCGTGGCCCTTGTTTCATTAGGCTTCGGGGGCACTGGAATTGACTACCGTTGCTGCCCGGGACATTGCACTCCGTACGTCAACGCGGATGATTTTGAGCACTTCCTGCGGGACACGAACCTCCTGTTTACCAGTTCCTGTGGACCGGAGCAATTTGAGAACGCGTACGTCTTGGATAAACGGTCGGCAATCGACATCCATGGAAGTGCCTGTTCCATAAACTCGCCGATGCTTGATGCCACTCTACCGGATGGAAAAACAGCTCCCCTCAACGTGAAACCCGAATCGTTGGCGACCATCACTCCGGGACTAGAAGGTATGTATCAATTCCTTGCTGTAAAGAAGCTGACAACGCCGAATTGGAGCGGGCTCGATTGTGTGTGCTTGTCGGACTACGTGGAGCATTGGCGCAGCCTGGGAGCACGCGTTGGTCGCATTCGGAACCGAGCCGTCGAGTGGGAACTCGTTTCCACCGCCGCTTAGGCATTGGGCCGGCGGGTTCTTAAGTTGGAACTGTAGGACCAATCCTGGCCTGAGGAGCTTTCAGCTTTATAAATTGGACGATGCGTACTCTCTTAGCGCGGCTAAACGAACGCATAGGGAGGACGCAAACAATTTTGAGCACGGAACCATTTCGTATCCTACCTATACTCTTTCTCTGGGTTGTAAAAGCTTTGTCAACAGAACATAGACCACTCTACGATTTCGTGCACTCGCTCGACATTCTCGGACCATTCGTGGAAGCCTATCAATGTGGCTGGTTCGACGGCGGCTGTTTCGTCTTTGCCAGATCGCTGCAGCTTTGGCTCGGCGGACAACTGGCCGTCATCGTGCGGCCGGAACTGTATGACGAACAGACATTCGATCATTGTTTATTGAGTTTTCCCGATCCCAGCGCAACCGCCGGGCGGTTGTACATCGATGCTAACGGCGTCTCCAATAGCAACGATCTACTGCAGTATTGGCGGAGTTTTGAACATATATCCAATCCCATCTTGGAAGATCCAGTAGATCAGCTTCGTCTTGTTTCCCACCTGGAAGAGGATTCGTGGTCGGCATGGATTGCCAAACAACTCCACACCGAGTTTGGTGAGCCGAAGGCAGAGGATCTTGTAAGGGCGCTTGGCAAAGCCGCGCTACTCGCCTAATGCCCTCATTCAGAAACCCAGTTGTCGTGTCCCTCAGCACAGATACCGGTCCCGCGCTTCGGAGCAGGTACATGAGAAATGACTTTCAGAAATCGATTGAGGCTGGCGATCGCGTCACTATTCGTGTTCCTGCGGGAATTGGGCGCGATGGACAGGAATGGTCCCGACGCACGGGCAGGGCTGTAATGCCTAGTCTGCATGGCGGGTGGGTGTTGAATTTAGGCGGTCGGCACGGCACACCAGGCATTGCGACGGCTGAAAACACGGTCAAGGTTGTGAAGGCGAGACGCCGCAACAACTCCCGCTAGCTGTTTGTGTAACCACTTCACCCCGAACCCCTGCAGCTTCCCATTATTCAGTCCCTTCAAACTCGTTCAGCTGTGCGGAGGCTGAGATGCTTTACCTTCTGCATTTTGATCCACCGTATCGTCACGCGAAGCATTATCTAGGCTACACACATGACATCCCGCAAAGGTTTTCTCTCCATCTGCGTGGCAGGGGGAGCCCCTCGTGGGGGCCGCAGTGAGGAACGGAAGCAAAATCGTACTCGTCAGAATCTGGGCGGAAGACGGCAACGCGGAACAGGAGATCAAGCGAGTTGTGGGCTCGCGTGCGCGGCTGTGTCCATTATGCAATCCCGCTGCAATCCGACAGATGAAAGCATACAAGAGCGTGTTGGTTTCTTTCTGCACTGCAGAAGAGGTGAGGAATTCGCTGAATGATGTCAGCCGCTGGCTGAAAGCAAAGCCTTCTACCGCAGTATTGCTCCAATCGCCTGATCCAAATCACGTTCTCGCAACATAACATTCCTTGCGCGCCAAATCTTCAGTGAAGAAAGGAAGACCTGAAAATGATTGCTGTGGATGGTATCGCCAATGCAAACGGCCATAACAATGGGAATGGTTGGCACTCGCAAATGCTTGGGAGTCTTCCGCTTCCTTCCTTTGAAGAGATAAAAAACCTCAATGTGCATCAGCGCATTCGATGGGTGATTGCGGAGGCTCGATCCGTTCCCCGGTCGCAGTGGAACCCGGACGGAGAATTCCAATACGCGGGGCACGACCAGATTGTGGACATGCTGCGCGTCCTGCTGGCGAAATATGGGGTCAACATTTACCAGGAGCCGATGGAGTTTTCTCGAGAAGGCACTCATGGAGGTTTTGATCATCTGACCAGGGTCAAATATGAGTATGAAGTGGTCAATGCCGATCAGCCGGACGATAAGATTACTCGCCACAATTGGGGCGAAGCGCTCGATAATAGCGACAAAGGCATGAACAAATGTTCCACCATCGCCGAAAAGATGTTCATGCTGCGGCTGTTCAAGATTCCTACTCATGATGACCCGGACGCAAATTCCGCTCAGCGATCGCAGAAAGGCACGGCAGGTCAGAACGGCGACAAAAACCGGGCCAGCAAGTTCTCTGGGCCGGGGCCGAATGAGTGTCAGGATTGCGGGCACCTTATTACAGCGGCCCGGAGAGAAAACAAGGCGTGGCAATTGAACGAGATCATTGCAGCGTCCCAGAAGAAGTTTGGCAAACGGTTCTGCGTTGATTGCTATCTGAAAGCGGTGTCAAGAGAGGGCCAGCATTCGCAACAGCGACATGCACCAGTGACGACTCCCACGGCAAGCGGCAGAAGTAACGATGCTGTATCAGCCGGTGCAGCGGCTCCGTCTGACTCGCCCGGCGATACCCAGGTCACGCATGATGCTGCAACAGCTGGCAGCCCCACCGTTCGTTCCCAATAAGTCCTATCGCTGTCAAGGCCCTAAACCCCATCTTCCTACATTGGAGCATGCTATGTCATTGGCAAAGGGAACGCTGGCGCGCGTAAAGCGCGACGAGCTGAGTACGGATTCTAACAAACTAGGTTATCCGTTAGTTCGCGTACCCGCTGGCAGTCGTGTCACGGTTCTGTCTGGCCCAAACCCTTATGTGTACCTTACCAAAGGCAATGGCGAGATGTTTTACAAGGTAGACTTCGACGGCCAAAATGTTGCGATTGCAGCCAACAATCTTGCAATTATCTGAACCTTTCTCGGTCCTCTCCCTTCGTCTCAAGGCCTCTCAGTCCTTCACACATATGACCAGCACATGTGAACGCCTTATCCAGACTCTCATCAAGCGATTCACGGATGCGGGTCTTCTAGTACCTCACGAGATGACACCCAAAGCACGCGAGCTATTTGTGTTTTATGCGCTCGAACGGTCCGCAATCGTGCAATTGGAGACGCTAGGCCGTCTGCTCAATGCCGCGGGACAGCTTGTCCACCGGTGGGAACAGATCGAACCCAGGATTGGAATTCGTCGGCTCGCTGTGGCAGTTCAGGAAACTACCCGGTGTATTACCGGCGAACTACCAACGCAGAAGGTTCTCATCATCTGTAAGGGCGGTGAAGTGCTAGAGGTGGTTGGACTGCCGATCGACTCCTACGAAATCTGCGACCTCGACGTGTTTGATGGACCAGATAAAGGCGCCGCGGGAGAGTATTTCGACGGCCTGAGCTCCACCATGAAGAGTTATCTGAAGACGACAGGTTGGAGTAAAGAATTTCCACGTTCGCGACGGGACCCGTAGCAGAGTCTGGCTCATGTTGATCAACAGGTTCGCAGTCTTCGCGACCGGCGCCGGGTGCAACTAGTCGCTGTCTGGATTCTGCTGGCCTCTGATGCGGGCCTTGAACAACTCACCTGATCAACCAACCGCGTCTATCCCGAGCAACAAACAATTTCCCTGGAGGTGCCCATGAGCGCCGTCTCAAGGACAGCTTTCGGTGTGCCTCCTCCGGGCGGCGCTCGTTTCATAACCCCTGGAATTATTTATGCGATCCAGCATATCCGAGATGTACGGGGTGGCTCTCAAGCGAAATTGATGTGGGCCTCCGACGGGTACTGGTACGTGACCAAGTTCCAGGGCAATCCACAAGGCCTGAGGGTGTTAGCCAACGAGATGCTGGCGAGCTCAATCGCGCGATATTTAAAGCTGCCTGTACCTCACACCGAGATTATCGAGGTGGATGATTGGCTGATCGAGCACACACCTGACCTCCGCGTTCAATGTGACGGACACTCGCGCCCTTTTACGAGCGGGTTGCAGTTAGGGTCTCGCTATGTAGCCGGCGAAGCAGAGACACCAGTCTTTGACTATCTGCCGGAATCGTTTGCCGAAAAGATCGTTAACTTAGGCGACTTCGGCCGTTGTCTCGTATTCGACAAATGGCTTGGGAACAGTGATGGGCGGCAGGCCGTCTTCACAAGGAAGAAAAGAAGTCCCAAGTGGCAGGCCATCTTCATCGACCATGGATACTGCTTCAACGCGGGAGAATGGAGCTTTCCCGATCTGGCACTGCAAGGCGTGTATTACCGCAATTGGGTGTACCAGAACGTAACAGGCTGGAAGAGCTTTGAGCCGGCGCTCTGCCTCGCCGAAGAGATAGATCCGAATGAACTCTGGCAATACGCGACCCAGGTTCCCGCTGAGTGGTACAGCTCGAAGAGATCGGACCTGTGTCAGCTAATTGACACCTTGTACGGGCGGCGACGGCAGATCAGGGATTTAATCACAAAATTTCGCGATTCGTCCCGGAACCCGTTTCCTAATTGGACGTGAGTTGTCTGCCGACATCAGCTTGGACGAAAGCAAGAAAGAACGATACGGCGGCATGCAGCCTCAATCCCTATAAGGGCTAAACGAAAAGGCTTTTCGGTTCGAACGCGGAACCTTACAGCATATGTCCCAACCCAAAGACGTCTGCCCCAGCTGCCAATACATCCGAACTCCCAAAGGGTGTGAAACTCCTGGTTGCCTGGAGTCTGTCTGGATGACAGACGAAGTGCGACAGCGGCGCGCCCGGGAAGCGGAACAACAGGCCGAGTGTGAGCGACTGGAAAGAATACGATCCCGAATCTATCCGGAGTAGATATGAACAACAACGGTCACGTTATTTTCGAATCACGAATCCATGCCGATGGCGGTCCAACAGACTCCAACATTGTTGAGTTTTCGCTTCCTCTGCATGTGGTGAAGAAGCGCGGTGAGGATTCGGAACACGATATTTACTCCCTGCACGTATGGAATGGGACAGTACTCCGCACGCTGTGCATGGCCGAACCTCTTGACACGGCAATGCATTTGGTCGAGCAGATGCTAAAGGATGCCGGTACAGAGAGTGCCGCGACCATTCCCGCAGCAAGGGTTGAATGACAACGATATTAGTCTCGGGGTAAGCGGTGAGTGCGGTCGGAAACCAATGGCTCAACCGGAAACAAGACCAGCAATACGGAAGCGCGCTGTGGTAGCCGCTTATCCCCTGAGCCGCTCTCTCGCCTTCGGCGAGACTTCTACATGTTTCTCTGTGGAGGGTAAAGTCATGAAAGCGCTTTTGGTTGTAGAGTTTTTCGACACGGACGCTAGCAGCTACACCCACCGTCTTCGCCTGCCACTTAAACATGCGGGTTCATTCCGTGTTTCACAGAACAACATCCTCGACATCGAACACGAAGATGGTACGACGAGATCGGTGCCACTCCTGAACGTGAAGCAATACTATGAGGCGGCACAGCCACTCGATTCCGATACCGACCGCAACGTTCAACAACACTGAGGAAGCCATTTGTGAGTAATCAAGGAGACGTGATGATGATCAAGCGCGCACGAATCACTGAGATGCCAAAGGCAATGTTCGATCCGATGCCTCAGGTGTATGTGACCACGGAAGACGATATCGAGCACTATCTGTTCGACTACTATCCTGACGAACTTACCTTTACTCCAGAAGAGTTCGTGGGTTTGACGATGGAGCAGGCACGGCGCCTTAAGTTGGAGAAGGACCGCAAATACTTGCAGAGTTGATTCGTACAAGTGAGTTGCCGAGCACCTGCTGCGCCGACCCCTGTAGTACTTCCCCGCCGATTGATGTATTCCGCGACAGAGTCAACCACGGTTTAATCAATGAAACTCCTCGACATTATTTATCAATGGCTTTTGATCGGGATCGCGATCATCGTTGTGGTTTCCCCCTCTGACAGCGATGATCACCATCTGGCTGATTGGGAGAATGAGGGGGCCAATGTGCTGCTTCGAAAAGCCAACCGTAAACGGTGAGGTTGGGTATCGCTGGAACGATCCAAACGCGCCACCGAGCGTGTACCCCGTTAACCCCCCGGAGCTGACGGAAGATGAAACGCTCCTCTGTGACGAGCCTGGCCGATGTGGTGGATTAGATAGTCACTCATTCCACTACCGGCTCGTGAGTCGGTTCAGCAGCGTGTACCTCGTTGTTCGGCATGGCGGCGGAGATGAGCGTTTCCGCCTGAGTTCCACGACAACCTTGCTCGAAACACTAACGGCGCTGGGTTCGACCGCGCGTTACTGGGTATTCAACGCTCTCTACCATGCTCATTCCTATGCCAAGCGAGAAGGCCGAGAAGACGAAGCCATGCGCTGGCGTCAAGCCGCCGCCGAAAAGCGAATTCGCACGCGAAAAAACCGTGGAGAGAATACGGTCAAGGTGTGGATCGAGCCAGCCATAGAACGGCATCCCTGAGAGATTGTTTCCCACATTGATTTCCGTATACAGCCATAGGGAGGACCACATTTATGGCAAGGGAGCGTGAGTTCCTGGTTATCCATCGGATTTATGCCAGTGGAAAAAAGGATGCAGCAAACCGCGCTTGCGCGAGGCTCAATGAGGGTGGGGAGCCCGACGCAACCATCGACTTGGAGAAGATCACTGTGCGTGACGCAGTGACCATCACCAGCCCACTCAGGGAGAAGGGCTATGCTGTTGTGGTTTGGACTCCCAAGGAACTAGCAGAAGCGAGCCCACGGAGAGTCGAGGATCGTCTCATTGAGCTGGGATGGGACATGATTGAGCAGTCACAATAAAGCTACGTGAGCGATTTCGGCTGGAAAGGGTTGATACAACCGATTATGCCCCGGCGAAGGTTTGAACTCCCGGTGACTGTCTTGCTGTTCATCACGACTCACACTTCCGCGCACAAATGCACACTCCACTGTTTGATTTCCTATATTCAGAAAAAGCATTCAGTTTCATTCACCATTACCGCTGCGGCTGGATGGATGGCGGCTGTTTCATTCTGGCACGAGCGCTCCAAATTTGGTTAGGCGGGGATCTCGCAGCGCTAATCCGGGTCTCAATGCGTTACGAGCAGACTGCTGACCATTTCGTGCTGGGCCTACAGGACATGTACATAGATGCGGAAGGGGTCCACACTCACAAAAGTCTCATTCACCGCTGGAACCGCAACATCTTCCTTGACGGTCCCACGATTCTAGAGAATCCAGCAGATATAGCTTGGCGCCTCGTTGGCATCCTTAAGAATGATGCCATGTCCTGGGAACTCGCGCACGTGTTGCGGGGCCGCTTTTCCAACGTAAGGAGTCACAATCTCAGCGCTGTCCTTGGGTCAGCAAGATACTGACAGCGCATTAGGTTGAGAGATTGTTTCCCACGCTTGAATTCCGTAAGCAACTACTCCACCTACCATTCGTTGCCGGCCCGACGGGTACAGGCCAGAGACTCCCCCAGTCACCCTCAAGAAGGGCCACATATTTGCGAACAACCCACTTGCTTTGATGGTCGCGATGGCGCTAATGCACCGATACCACGTGAGCAGCTATGAGCCCCACCGGGACCCGTTGAAGCCTCTCCTGCAGGTATATCGGGTGAATGCTGCGGCTGTGGCGAAGCAGGCCAAGGAAGCAACCAGTTGTATTGAAGACCTAATTAAGGCCTGGAAAAAGAAAAAGTAGCGAGGCGAAAATGCAGCTCAGGCCTGTACTGCGCTACCACGGAGGGAAATGGCTACTGGCTCTCTGGATCATTTCTCATTTTGGTCCTCACCGCGTGTATGTCGAGCCGTTTGGCGGGGCGGCTTCAGTGCTCTTGCGAAAGGAGCGCTGCCCGGTTGAGGTATACAACGATCTTTGGGGAACGGTGGTGAACGTGTTCCGCGTGTTGCGGGATCCGGCCAAAGCCGACGAGTTGGCCCGTCTACTCTATCTCACCCCTTTTGCCAGAGCTGAATTTGAACGTACGTCGGCGAATGAACAGGAAATATCAGATATCGAACAGGCGAGACGCACGATACTTCGTTCTTTCGCTGGCTTCGGTTCAGCATCCACAAACGGCGATCATGCAACGGGTTTCCGTGCGGTCAGCGTGAAATCGGCAAACAAAGCGGCCGCCAGCTGGGCTAACTATCCAGAATTGATCAGTGGCTTCGTCGAGCGCCTCAGAGGTGTGGTCATCGAGAACCGTCCGGCCATCGATGTGATCCAACAGCATGACAGCCCTCACACTCTGTTTTACCTGGATCCTCCTTATCTTCACCGCACTCGCAACATGCGGCGCGGAAACGCCACGTATGCCTGTGAAATGACCGACCAGGACCACATTGCTCTGGGGAATGTCGCGCGCAATCTGTCAGGGATGGTGATCATTTCAGGATATGACTGCCCTCTATATCGGGAGCTTTTCGGCGATTGGGTGCGCTATGACAGACAACATGTCATTGACGGCGGTCGCAAGCGCATAGAAAGCATTTGGCTCAACCATGCGGCTGTGGTCAATTTGCCGGCTCCCAAATTGCAACTCGCACCACCCGCCGACCTGTCAGCGCAAGTGCAGTAGCCATTTTGAGGGAGATGCGATGTCGGATGAATCGAGACCGCCTCATTGTGACCAGAGCGCCTGCTTACCGACGTGTCCCTCTTGCGGAAGCGCAACTCCGCGACTCCGTCTACGTTTAGCGGGCGACCCCCGGGATTTCTCTTGCCATGACTATTGGTGTGATGACGATTGGCACGACGTTTGAAGAGTGTTCCTCCACAAATGACACTGCTCTGCGGCCACACCCCGAAAACCTGCAAAGCGACAGCACATTTTGCGGACCGTAGGCCTCGACACTAATCTGCGAAACAAATCGTGGTCCTCGGGACCGGAAGCGAGAGTGAGCTATGTTTCGACGTACCTTCCGAAAGGAAGATGTAACAGTCACGATGGGCTATGATCGCCCACTCGACTACGTGTTCTGCGTAGCATCTCGGGGTGACGAGGTGTTGTACTCCAACCTTAACGATGAGAATGCCGGAACGCGACAACAAGACGTCGAATACTATCGCCAGGTGCTAGCAAGCATCGGTATCGAAGTGCCGGAAGCGATGTATTGCGGCGTGAGGGTCGATCAGTCGACACGCGCGGGCAATCTCGTCGTGGAGTATCCAGTCACTTTGGAGAGATTTCTGGAACTGTTTTGTGACTCCAAAGAATCGCACGTGCCGGACGGGTTCCCCGACGTGAATCCCGGAATTCTGCATCGCGGTTCAACACTGCGACAGAACATTTATCACGAAATTGATGCCTTTTGTCTTAGCAGTTTCCTGCCAGAAGGCTTCTGCGACGTAGAAGAGTGGGACTCGTACCCGTATCGAGTCGTTTGGAAGCATGATGAGCTTCGGACGATCGTGTCCTATTGCGAGGGTGATGTTACCGTTACCGTGGATAACAACGATGAATCGTATGCGGCACAAATGCGATCCGCGACCGTCTTCTACTGTGGCAGCCAACTGCGGCGCCTCACTTGTTGCTGCTGCGGAGCATCTGCCGGCGATTGGGTACAGCACTCGAATCGCGACATAGGCTTCGGTGTCTGCCATCCCTGTGTGACACGCATTCGCCAGCGGAAATCGGGCCCTGGTTCCATGAGCGAGGCCGAGATAATGTCCTGCTACGGCACTGAGGGCGTCCATTGGGGCCGTTGAGTGTGCCTCGCCACCTTAGCGACTTCGCTGACCGTGCTTCGCACATGAGCCCGAGACTCCCCACGACTCATCTTCCTAGTGCTGACGCCTCTGGCAACCGCGCATACCAGATCCCCACATTTTAGGAAGCAGAAGACGGTTGCGCTCTGTGCAAAAGTCACGAATAGCACGACTCATCGCCATTGCCGCGCGTAGCTGCTACGACGTGATCTGTGACCTACGAACATAGCTTTTCTGCACAACGCCCAAGGACATTGCCATGCGAGATCCACTTTTCGATCTACTCGTACAGAGAGTTTTAGAACGATTTTCGGGACACTTTGAAATCCCCGCTTTCACGACCGTTAAAGAACGTGACTCCTTTGTCATCACTACGTTGGAGGATGCAGCGATTGTTCCCGCGAACGGCCTGCACAATCTCCTCGTAACAGCGCGCGAAGTCCTTGCGCGATGGGAAAACGGTGATCTCGCCGAGGCCGTACGCCGACTCTCCTCCAGTATCGATATCACGACTGGGAAGACTACGGCTGAAGCGGTGAAGCCAAAAGTGTTCATCATCTGCAAAGGCGGGCTGGTTCAAGAGGTCCACGCTCCGGAAGGAACGGACTATGAGGTCTGTGATTGCGATGCATTTGAGGACGGAATTGGGGCTGCGCCGGAGGAGTACTTCGACGGGTTGAGCCGTGATCTGCAAGCGTACCTGCGAGAAACAGGTTGGAATAAGGAGCTGCCTCGGTCTCGACGGCAGTTCCGCGACCAGCTCTGAAGCCGAGCGACGGCGCTGTTCCCGTCGGCTTATCAGGCGGGAAGTTCGACCGCAATTCACTTGGTGTCTATTGTAAGGAGAAGTGCGATGCCAGAAGGCGATGTTCGTCACGAAGCTTGGTGGAATAGCATTACACAGGAGCTGCGCACCGATATTCTTAAATTGATTCCGACTATGGGCACCGAACAACAGGAGCTTTTCTCGCAAAGACTGTGGCACGAACTCCACGGCTGGCTGCGAGATGATATCCGGCGCCTTCGC
>Ga0070741_10018675_pt1 | contig 11191 bp, 8 predicted proteins | sample Coa_R1_4_FD_66440 | JGI IMG/M metagenome (GOLD analysis project Ga0070741, IMG submission 66440) | Surface soil microbial communities from Centralia Pennsylvania, which are recovering from an underground coalmine fire - Coalmine... | ecosystem: Environmental > Terrestrial > Soil > Unclassified ...
CCTTTCAGCCATCGTCTCTTTGTCAGATACTGACGCCTGGGCCGTCGGGTACTACGTCTGTGTCTGTATCGGGTATCGCGTGCTTATGGATCACTGGGATGGGGCCTCCTGGAAAATCTTTAGAGGGCCAAATAAGACAGACTGGAACCAGATGCTGACCGCTGTTGCAGGAAGTGCAAGCAATGATGTCTGGGCCGTTGGCAGTTATATAACGAACAGTGCGCTCGCTACACAGCCGTTGATTGAGCATTGGAATGGGACCTCCTGGAGTCTGGTGAGTAGCCCTACAATCAATACGTCCGCGGGTGGTCTGTCAGGAGTGGCAGCGATTGCCCCCAACGACGCCTGGGCGATAGGTGATGCGAATGAGCCAGTTGGAGGGAAGGCCATGATCGAACATTGGAGCGGCCACACCTGGCAACTGATGTCGTATCCATCGCCAAGCCAGGCGGATCGCATCTATTTCAATAGTATCACCCGCATTGCAGGCACCAACCAACTGTGGCTGGTGGGCAGTTATTCAACTGGCCCGGGCACCCCCTTACAGACGTTGACCGAGCGTTATGATGGAACCAGGTGGCTACTGGTACCAAGCTCCAATATCACGGGGCAGGATAGTATACTGACATCGGTGTCAGCCCTTGTTTCAAATAATGCCTGGGCCGTTGGCTATCACGGGACGCATAATCTCAATCAGGGGAAAACGCTGACGGAACATTGGAACGGAGCGAGCTGGGAGGTCGTAGATAGTCCAAATACCTCTACGGGAAGAAATAATGATCTTGCAGCCGTGGCAATGATTCCGGGCACAATGCAGATCTTCGCTGTAGGAACAAACAGATATGCCGACAAGGTCGGCGGCTTTTCTACCTTCAGCCAATGGTATCATTGAATCAGCGGAGCTATTTCATTCCCCAGACGGTGAGGTAGTAATCGATCCCACAAAAGTCAGCTTGTTGTACCTCATGCTCCATCTGCTGGTAAAGCTCTTGCAGTTCGGGTAACGAAGCCACCTGCATCTGCACCAGAAACGGCTGAAGCAGTTGATACACCACGAGAAGATTCTGGACATTGCTTTGATGCAGCTCCGTTCCGGCAGAATAATCGACCACGGATGCCCGTTGCTTGATGGCGCTGTATCCGGCTTGCCGCAGCAGCAAACGCAGCAGAGGCGTAGTCCCAAAGGTGCGTCCATGAGGAGAAAACGAGTGTCCTGAGCGATATAGGGCCTGCGCCGCCAGCCCCGTGAGCGCGTCAAGGGCGGCACTATTGGTAAAACCAAATTCAGGCTCCGTCAAACGCAGTATGCCCCCCGGGCGAGTGATGCGTCTGCATTCCTGCAACAATGTGCCCCAGCCAGAGGTTGAAAGAAATCCGCTGAGAATACGCCCATTCACCAGATCAAATGATTCAGCCGCGAAATCAAGCGGTCCGGTGGCATCCATCACCCGAAACGCTACATTCAGGAGCGCGCGGGCGCGGGCGAGGTTTGCGGCATAGGCAATCATCAATTGGCTAATATCTATGCCGACGCCCTGAATATGTGGGAAGTGGGAAGCTACATCCAGAAGCCAGCCTCCAGGACCACAACCGATATCAAGCACTTGATGAATGGAGGAGAGATCCTCCTGTTCGGCAAAGGGACCTCCCATAGCCTCGGTCAGGAGACGATCTTGCACCATGAGCCGGGCCATTTCGGCGGCGTTTTCCGCGTCGATCACATAGCGGGCAGATTGTGTCGTGCCTTCATCGGATGTGTGCATGCGCGCTGTACTCTTTCTTTCTGCTCTGTATTTCCAGGTTTCCGATGCCATTGCCTTTTTCTCAAGAAATAGCCGGATAGTCATATTTTACCACCTTTTTTTGAAAAGTAAATTCGCCAAAATAGAGAAAATGAGCTATAATATATAGAAACAAGTGAGTACTATAACACAAGAACTATCATCTATCATACATAATTCCGGTATTATAGGTGTTGGGAAGAGGTTCCTGGTATCGTCTGGCTTGTTCGTATTTTCCTGTAAGGTGGTGTTTTGTGGTATGAGGAACTGGTCTCTTGCTGATCAATCAACGTATGTACAGACACTCGTAAACTCGCTCTCTGTCGGAATAGCGCTCTTTGAGGACAAGGAGTTTCGCCTCCTTGCAGCTAATGCTGCCTATAAAACATTACTCGGGTCGCAACACCAGAGGCAGATAAGAAACGCTCAACTGCGCGATATGGTCCCGCCATTTGTCCAGGTGGATTGCCTGGCCCTCTTCAAGCAGACGGCTCAGACAAGAACCACAGCTCATGGGGAGGCGGCAAAGCAAACGTCCACGGGAACCCAGACCTCCTGGGGCTGGACCCTGACCCCACTTGCTGGCGTCGCCACCGGCTATTTACTACTCACTGTTCATGAGATTACCATTCCCGAACCTGCACAACAGTGCGATCCCGCCACTTGCGCCGACCTACTGCCAGAGCAACAGGAAATGCAGCCTCACCCATATTCCCCGGGAGAAAGCGATGAATGGCTCCTCCGATCAAACATCGCACCGTCGCTTGCCTGTTCCCTATGGTCGATGGGCATAAACGAGGAACGCCAGCGGTGGGCAGCTATTTTGGATCAGCTACCGGAAGGCGTCTTGCTGGTTGAGGCGACTACTAGCATCATTCGTTACGCCAATGCGATGGCCATACAGCTACTAGGCCTTCCAGCTTCTCAGTTGTTGGAAGTACCGCTTAATCAAGTCGCTTCGGCAACGCCACAGCAACCCAATCGCTTTGAAGGGTTCACCCGCTGGAATTTTGCGTTGATTCGAGCGCTTTCTGGAGAGACTGTTCCCAACGAAGAAGTACTGGTCAATCGCCCCGATGGGAGCCAGGCGGTGATGTTCAGTTCCGTCTCTCCTATTCGTACCACACAGGGACGCATTACCGAGGCAGTGATTGTCTTTCAAGATATTACTGCTCAAAAGACCCTGGAGCAACAGAAACAAGAGTTTTTTGTCGTGGCCCACCATGAATTACGCACTCCTCTCACAGCTATTCTCGGCTTTGCGGAACTGTTGCAGGCAGTTGAGAGCGACAGTGGAGATTGGCGGCGACGCGATGCGCTGGAGCGGATACAGCAAGAAGGGGCGCGTCTGCGCGGGTTGCTTCATGAATTGCTGGATGTCTCTCGGCTGGATCATGCTCGTCTGGATATCCAGCAGGCTCCTCACGACCTGCCAACGCTTTTACAAGAGCTGGTCGAGAAATACCGTATAACCACCCGCACCCATCATTTTCGGCTCACCGTCCAGGATACATCCCACCCTCCTCAGCTCATTGGATGGATAGATTGCTTGCGTATAGAACAGGCCCTGGAGAATTTACTCTCCAATGCTGCGAAGTATAGCCCTACAGGGAAAGAAATAGAGGTGGGACTACGTCGCCTGGTAGGGGAGGCGTTAATCTGGGTCAAAGATCAGGGACCCGGGATCGCCTCGCGGGACCTCCCTCATATTTTCGAGCGGTTTTATCGAGGGACCAAACGAGATGCTTCCACCAGTGGCTTCGGCGTCGGGCTTTTTCTGGCCAAAACGATCATCCAGGAGCACGGCGGCCACATCTGGGTTGAGAGCACGCCAGGGCAGGGAAGTACGTTTTTCGTCCGCCTTCCTTTAGTATAATAGAGAAACACCTTTGAAGAGCTTCATAGCTCGGTAAGATTGATGCCAGTAGGGTGCAGCACATTTTTCTAGGAAGAAAAAGAGACATCTTCACATCCTCACTATTCTTCCTCATCAACAAATGCAGCCAACATAATCCCCCTGCCAGTTAGTATGAGGGTTTTCCATGCTAGCTGGCAGAAGTGGAACCTACGGGCAAGAAAATGTGGGAGGCGCTTTAGCTGGTTTCAGTCCACTGTAAGCGCCATGTTGGCGGATCATATGGTTCCGGCCAGTAATCGGTTTCTTTGAGGATTTTGCCATCCTGCAACTCAAAAAATGAGATAACATATACGATCTCATCCTGGTAGGTTAGCTTTACCTCTGATATAACCTGATCGCCGGTCGCAATCAGCCTGAGGATCGTCACCTGCCACTGCCCGGGGTAGTGTTTATTGATGATGACAAAATTCTCTCTCCCACGAATCCTCTCGCCCGTCTGAGGCCAGTAACCAACGTAGTCGCGGTGAAGCAGCTCCCCTGCTGCATCAAAGTTCTGGTCGTCGAACGCTTTCCAGAGATTTCTGATAACCTGAAGATTCTCTTGTTCACTCATCGATGAGTATTCCTTCCTAATTGATGAATGCACCCTATTTTAGAACATAGCGGCTCATTATGACAATAGGGGAAAAACAAAAAGATTTACACTGGGCGCGATTTTGTCTAGAACCAATCGGACAAGGTGAAGAATGTGGTTTAATTTAAGGAGAGGATCTCATCCTCTCATCCACATATATAAGGAGATCGAGCTGTGAAGGACCGCTTGCATCTGAACGGCGCGCAGGCAATTATCGCCACATTACGCGCGTATGGCATCGATACTATTTTTGGTATTCCTGGCGTGCATACATTACCTATTTATGATGTGCTACGCGGCGAATCCGGCTTTCGTCATGTCCTCGCACGCCATGAGCAGGGGGCTGGCTTTATGGCTGAGGGGTACGCCCGCGCCACCGGACGCCCGGGAGTCGTATGTACGATTACAGGGCCAGGGGTCACTAACGTTACCACTCCCGTTGCCAGCGCCTATTCCGATTCGATCCCCCTGCTGGTGATTAGCACCGATCTCCCCAGATCCTCGCGGGGACGCCCACGCGGCGAATTGCACGAACTGAAAGACCAGCTTGGCGTGATGGAGGCGCTGGCTGGCTGGGCACGCGCCGTAGAACATGTCGAGGAAATTCCCGACGCGCTTCACGACGCTCTGCGTGCAATGCATCTGGGGCGATCTCGCGGCGCTTACCTGCAAATCCCACTCGATTTGTTGGAAGTCGCAGCCGACATGGATATTCCCACATCAACTACATTCGAACCACCTCGCCCCGCCGCAAGCGCCATTATTGCCGCAACTGACCTGTTGCGCGCAGCCAAGAAACCATTGATCGTCGCCGGAGCTGGCGTCACCTTCGCCAACGCCAATAGCCAGCTACTCCAACTGGCAGAGCTGCTTCAGGCTCCTATTTTGATCGGTGGTAAAAGCCATGACGCCGTACCAACAGATCATCCGCTTGCCATCGCGACGGGGGGCTACGTGCCGAGCGAGCTACGCGCCTTCATTGAACCTGCCGATGTCGCGCTCGTCGTGGGCAGCAAGCTCGGAGCAGTACGCACCAACGGACAACTTCCTCTCCCCACCCATACTATCCAGATTGATATTGATCCGGCTGAGATCGGTCGCAATTATCCCGTTGAGATCGGCATCGTTGGGGATGCTCGCCTTGCGCTCGAAGCTCTGCTCAACGCCCTACAAGACAACCCCGGCGAACATCCATCGCCTGCTGCCGAAGTCGCCGCAGTTTGCAAGGCGATGCGCGAGCGAACCCGACGCATCTTTGGAGAGGCCATTCACCTGCTGGACGGCGTACGCGAAGGGTTGCCGCGTAATGGCATTGTGGTAGCAGATATGACGATGCTGGGCTATGCCAGCGAACAATACCTGCCGGTGTATGAGCCGCGCACCTACATTCATCCCGCCGAACTCTGCACCATTGGCTGTGGCTTGCCCCTGGCGCTTGGCGCAAAAGTGGCAGCGCCTGACCGTCCCGTTGTCGCTCTCTGTGGCGACGGCGGCTTCCTGCTCAACGTAGGCGAGCTGGCAACCGCAGTCCAGGAGCAGATTCCCGTGGTGGTCGTAATCTTCAACGACTCAACCTATACCGCCGTTAAAAACGACCAGCGCAGGCGCTTCGGCGGACGCTATATCGCCACGGATCTGCTGGCTCCCGACTACGTCGCGATGGCCCGCTCCTTCCGCGCTGATGGCGTCTATGCGGAGAATCCAACAGCGTTACGCGACGCCATCAGCACAGCTATACACAGTGCGCGCCCTATCGTCATTGAGGTACCACTACCTCCTAGAGAGTGGTAGCGAAGAGAAGATATTGAGTGAAGCACTCACATGACTATTTCCCAATAGAAGAGCTTATTTCTATATAAATAAACGCTACCGTTTCAATTATCGTGAGAGCGCTCACCAGAAGAGAGCGCATTTTTTCTTTTACAAGCAAGCGGAGATCCTAAAAAGTGAAGAATCTTCTTTTTATGTTTTTCGCTCACAAAGCCTCTCACCGTGAGTTCTGACACCCATTTGGGCGAAGGCGAGTATTATAAATAAGCAAGCGTGCTGCTACCCCAAAAGTATTACCTGGCTTGACAACCACCAATTTTATACTTGACAACGTATCAATTTTGTTTTAAACTTGATTTATGTAAAAACCTGGACAGCGCATTTGCTTTAAATGCATTTTCAAATGCATTTGCTGTCCTCGCCCACACCATCTCCCGAAGCGTTGGTGTTTTTTCATAAGTGGGCGTTTTTCTAGGGTGCCATTTAGGTTCTATAAGGGAAAATTCCATTTTCATGGGACTAAAATTCCATATTTAGAAAATGGAAAAATTGGGGAGAATGGTTCTCCGATGGCCCTTGTAGATCAATTTTTTATGTAGTTATGACTCGATATCCCCGGGATTGGTGCTATCCTGGTGTCTCTTTGGAGGCAAGTCTGTTATGAGTCGTCCCAGTGTCTGGTAGCTTTCCCTTTTTCGGGGTACGAGCATGAGAAAGGGGTGAACCCTCCCAGGCTCCAATTCAGGATGTTTGTTCCCGATAACCAACCGTTTGTCATGGTGTACGCAATGAGGTAGAGAGCGAGGCTCCTTGCTGCTCGTCGCCTCTCTTGCTCGGTGCCACAGAAATTCTGGCAGATTCTGCATTTCCCAGGAAGCGCAGTCTGCTCACATACTTATTCGGAAGCATGTTACGCTCGTCAAAGATGTAATCGTCGGCTTACCTTGACAAGGCAACAATACGGGTAATATGGCTGTTGAAGGGAAGGGCTCCTTGTCATATGAGGCATGAGGCCAACACCTCACCTTTGTGAGATTGAGAATCTCTGAGCTAGTGATCAGGGAGTCTCAGAAAGGAATCCATACATGACCCAGCAAGTACCACATTCGTCCCCGACCCCTGGCGACTCCGGGCAGGTACCGACTACGCCTGCCACCCCAGCGGAAGGCAGCGGCCTGACACGCCGCAACCTCCTGAAAGGGGCCGGGACCGCCGTTGGGGCTGCCTCTCTGAGCACGTTAGGCGGTCTGGTTCTGCCCTCCGGCGTTGCCGCGGCAGCAACCACCAGCCCCACAGTCGTGGAGTTTCCACGCGGAGGGCAGTTACGCGAATACTGGGTGCAATCAGATTCATTCTTCCATAATATCGTCCCTACCGGCGTGGACGGCCAGACCGGCAACACCTATATGGCCAATCAGACCAGTTTCTGGGCTATTGGCTTCCGCGCGTTCACCCCTGGTTTCGGCAAACCTCTGCCAGGCAATGATGATATTGGCTCCAACACCGGCATTCCCGGCCCTATCTTCCGTGGAGCGGTTGGTGATACCTTCCGCGTTCACTACCGCAACATGGACACCTATTATAAAGTGCCACATAGCATCTCCATCCATGCCCTCGGCTTTTCAGAGTCAAGTGACGGCGGCTGGTCCTGGATGCTCAGGGATCGACCAGGCACCGCGGTAAACGTCGGGGATACCTACACCTATGAATGGAAAGCTCTTCCCCGCTCAGTAGGGACCTGGCCTTACCATGATCACTCCAAGCACTTCGATCCGGGCCGAGGCTCTCCAGTGATGGAGGCTGGCGCGGAGCTTGGCCTGGTCGGCATGTTGGCGGTCACCGACGCCAACACCCCACCGATTGACAAAGAAATTACGACCCTCTGGCACACGTTCTCCTCAGCCGATATTCCTGGTCTGAGCCAGGATTTCCACTGCTTCGATGGCTTCGCTTATCTGGGCAATACCCCTACCAAGCGCGCCAAAGTGGGACAACGCGTTCGCTGGCGAGTCGTCTCGCTGGGCAACGATTTCCATACATTTCACATACACGCCCATACCTGGAATTATGCCGGAGAGTTCGTCGATACCGTCGTGATTGGCCCCGGCACTTCGCACACCTTCGACTTTACCGAAGACGCTCCGGGTACCTGGTACTATCACTGCCATGTGCCGATACATGTGATGGGACCCGGCATGGGCGGCATGAATGGCTTCTATATTGTGTCTCCGTAAAAGGAGTACATCGGCCTGAGATCGACTCAGCTTCGCCTGATGCTCATCTAGAATTGGATGAGCAGCAGGCGCAAAACTGCGTTCACACCTGATCATTTAGGAAGGAATATTTTAGATGAAGAAGATAACGTTCCTCGTTGTTCTTGCTTTGCTGCTTTCGCTCTCGACGCTGGTCGCTTGCGGTGGTGGCTCGACGCCTACGTCCACCAGTACCACCGTCACGATGGGAGGCACATCGTTTGATCAATCCTCCGTGACGGTCAGCAAGGGCAGTACTATCACCTTTATGACCGACCCCACCGGCACGACGCATAACCTGGTCAATGGGACCAACGGCAAAGCTGCGCCGGAAGCAGGCGCACCATCTTTCGGTGGGGGACAGCTTATTGGTACTGGCAAGTCATGGGTATCACCACCCTGGAACACGGCTGGCACCTTCCATGTTACCTGCACATTCCATCCAAACACGATGACCATGACGGTTACCGTCACCGGCTAGCAAGGGCAAAATGCCTGATGGTATACCGCATACCACCCGACGTTTCCAGGATAACCAACCTTGTAGCAGAGTTCGATAGATGTTGGAGCAGTACAAAAGGATTAGTATATGCCCAAATACAGAGGAAAACGTATCTACAGCGTAATCATTCCGGTGTTCCTTCTCCTGGGCCTTGTGTTTCTGGCGGCATGTTCCGATAACACTCCGCCGGCTAAAGCAACGGGAACGATCACGGAGTTTCGCCTGCCCACCGCTGGCTCCTCCCCCGACGGAATTGTCGCGGGACCCGATGGCAATGTCTGGTTCACCGAGAAAATCGGCGACAAGATCGGGCGCATCACCCCTCAGGGGACTATCACCGAGTTTTCTGTCCCAACCCCGAACAGCATTCCTTCCGGCATCACTGTCGGGTCCGACGGCAATGTCTGGTTCACCGAGCTTGAGGGAAAAATCGGGCGTATCACCTCCGATGGGACCATCACCGAGTTTTCTTTACCAAACCCTAACGTGCTTCCCGGAGGGATTACGAAAGGCCCTGATGGCAATATCTGGTTCGCGGAACTTGGTGGCAATATTGGCCGCATCACTCCCAATGGAACCATTACCGAGTTTCCTCTCATGGCAACCCCAACCCTGGCTGAAGGGCTGGCCGCAGGACCTGATGGGGCGCTCTGGTTCACCGATAGAGCAACGGGCAATATTGGGCGCGCTATGCCAGGAGGAACCGCTACCGAATTCCCACTGTCGGCTCCCACGACCTTCCCTCTAGGGATCACCGCGGGCTCCGATGGCAATCTCTGGTTTGCCCAGAACTCGAGCAATCAGATTGGACGCATCACTCCTCAAGGAAAAGTCACGCAATATTCTCTTCCAACACAGAAGTGCGGAGTGATGGGTATGGCTGCCGGAACGGGCGGGGTCTGGTTCACCGAGTTTGACGCCAACAAAATTGGGAATATTACGACTTCAGGCACAATTACTGAGTTTTCAGTTTCTGGATCGCCTAAAGGGATTACCGCCGGTCCTGGCGGCACGATCTGGTTCACCGAGTTCGCGGGCAACCAGATTGGACGCCTCACGCCAGGGAAGTGAGTGCCCCTATCGGCTAGAAAGGAGCCATTCGCGTCTGTTACCCATCCTTCGTAGTTTTTCATGAGACAGGACCTTTTACGACACTCGCAGTAAGAACGGAGACGGGGATGCTACACCCCCGCAGGGGGCCGGTCGCCCCCTGCCCCCGCCTCCAGCGGTTTTCAAACAGTCTAGCACCTGGAGAGGCAAATACAGGTCAGTACGATTTTGACGAAAAAGTATGACGTGCCTTAGAGCTACTCTGCTCAATGGAAGTGCGTGCAAGCGCAACACAGTAGGAAAAAGGGGTGACCAACCATGATGCTTTTTGTGAAGTCCGCTTATAACAATGTCGTCTCTTTCTATCAAAAAAGTGCTGATCAACCCATGGCCAGCGCTCAAATAATCAGTGTCAGTAAGCCGATCAGACGCTTCCGAGCCTGGCACTACCTTGCCCTGGCCCTTGTCGCCTTCTGGGTCTTTTTTGCCGTCGCCCTATTTCAAATCGATTTCGACCTCACTGTTCTGGCAATAGGCGTAGTCGCGCTGTCGATCCTCACAGTTTTTTCTCTCGTCATCATTATCCTGGCACGAGCATTTCAGAATAACCTCTGACTTTTGCCATAGTACAAATGTTATTGTAAAGTGACCAATTTCCCATGCGAGTCATGCCATAAGATGTCAGCGTGGACAGCCTTATGACATGGCTCTTACCGTTTTTGGCTTCTCCGGCACCTTTTACATGGCCTCCATTTTTTCCTCAGAGGGTGTCTGCTTCTCAGCATGAGTACATGCTTGCACCTGCGACGCTCGCCAGGATGAAGATACTCAGAATCAGACCCCTTCTCAGTCGGGAATATGCATCTATCCACAATGTGTTGTAATAAGCGGAAAGTAGAGGAGCCAGCACCTCCTCGCTAGCAGAAGAACAGAGAGCATACCATGCAACAACAATCCACCTCGAAATCTATCCATCCAGATACCAGAATAGGAACTGCAACCCTGCGCGTCGCCCAGCTAGACCGTTCCCTTCACTTCTACGAAGATGTCCTGGGCTTCCGACGCCTCGAACAAACCCCAGAAAAAGTGGTGATAGGAGCTGAGGATATGACGCCGCTCCTCGTCCTTACTGAAGAGCCTGGGGCACAGCCGCAGCCTCGGCAGTTCGCTGGCGTCTACCACATCGCTATCTTGCTCCCAAGCAGGGCAGAGCTAGGCCAGCTTCTCGCGCGTATGATCGAGGCGGGGATAGAGATTGGTCAGGGAGATCATCTGGTCAGCGAGGCCCTCTACATCTCCGACCCGGACGCCATCGGGCTTGAGCTATATCGGGACCGTCCGAGC
>Ga0070741_10018676_pt1 | contig 11191 bp, 8 predicted proteins | sample Coa_R1_4_FD_66440 | JGI IMG/M metagenome (GOLD analysis project Ga0070741, IMG submission 66440) | Surface soil microbial communities from Centralia Pennsylvania, which are recovering from an underground coalmine fire - Coalmine... | ecosystem: Environmental > Terrestrial > Soil > Unclassified ...
GCCCAGGCGGGCGCAGCGACGAACAAGATACCGAGACTGGCAACGAGAACTCGCACGCGCGTAACCCCTCCCTCGTCGCATCCATGATAGTACGAGGGAAGGGCCTACGCCGAAGACTAGCGACGGCCGCCGCTATGTCCGCCACCACCGCCGTGGGAGCCACCGCCTCCACCGCCCCCGCGGAAGCCACCACCACCGCCGCCGCCGCGGAATCCGCCGCCGCCCCCACCGAATGACGGAGCCGACCGGGAGCCCCCGCCGCCACTGAACGACGGAGCGGAACGACCTCCGCCGCCGAATGAGGGAGCGGAGCGGTATGCACCGCCGCCACCGCCACCAGCGTAAGGGGCCGAGCGGTATCCGCCACCGCCGCCAAACGACGGAGCCGAGCGGTATGCGCCACCCCCACCAACGGACGGGGCCGACCGGTAAGCACTGCCTCCGCTGCTATAAGATGGAGCCGGGCGGCTCGCCCCGCCTCCGCTAAACGATGGCGCTGAGCGATAGTCTGGCGTGCTCCGACTCGCTCCGCCACCGTACGCTGGGCTCGACCGATAAGCCTGTTGCGGGGTGGGCGTTCCAAAACGACTCCAGGAGCTTCCGCCCCGGTTCACCGCCGGAGCATTCGAATTTGGCCGTCCTGCGAACGAGTTACCCCGCTGCGGAGCCGGCCCGGAGGACGGTCCGGGTTCCCCAAAGCGACGCCAGCCGACTGCTCCCGCGTTCGGAGCACTGAATCCGCGCGACGCGCCGTTGCTCAATCCGCGCGACCCGCCGTTTGTAAATCCGGTGGTGGTGCCGCGAGCGGGACCCGCAAATCGGCCGCCCCCGCCCGTGCTGCCGCCAAATCGGTTCGCCACTCCCGCGTTCGCATACGGAACGCCCATCCGGTGATCCGGATTGTGGGCCCACACGGTGCTTCCGCGGAAGCCCTCACCGCCCCGGAAGCCGCCTCCGTATCCACGGTAGCCGCGGTATCCATCAAAATCGCGGAAGCCGTAGTGGCTGAAGAACAAGGGTCGCTCGAAAACGTTGCAAGCAAACCAGTTCGGGCCCCAGCCCCAGCCTCCCCAGCCCAGTCCGCCAAAGTAAGCGCCGATGTAGACGCCCGATCCCCACCCGAATCCGAAAGTCGGGTAATAAAGGGGAGGATAGTAGCCCCACGCCGGTGGTCCCCAGACGTAGGCCGGATCGTAAGTCGGCACGTAAACCACTTGCGGGTTCGTCGGTACGATCTCAATGACGGTACGGCCGTCCTGGCTCTGGCTCGTCACGGTTTCCTGCGGGTTCGAAGACAGCCTTCCGGCCGCCTGCGCCTGGGCGCGCATTCTCTGGACGGCATTCATGACATCGGCTTGCTGCGCTAGAAAAGCGTTCCCCAAGTCGGTAGTCCATCGAATGTTGGAGGCCATCCGGTTCAGTACGTCGGGGAAAACAACTAACGCCTGAATGCTAGCGTCCCAGTTCTGCTGGCGGGCGGCATCGACCAGCGCCTGCCCTTGCAGGTTCCGGTTCTGCTGCAGCCATTGCGATGCTTCTGCCACTTCCAGCGGATACGTGGCTGCCACCATCACTTGGCTCAACAGTGAGTCCGGATACAGTGCGATCGGCGCGACCAGATTATCCAACTGCTCTGGCGGCATCAGTTGTGCGGGCGGAGCCTGGGGTTCCGGGTCCGGCGGCGCCTGTGCCAGCAAGACAGAACCCGCCGGCAAGAACGCCAGCAGGATGACGCAGGCGAGGCTAAGCGCTCGTCGTGGAGCGTTCTGCAGTTTGGAGCCGTTCATCGGACACCTCTTTTCGCGTCGGACACTATAGCCTAGGGCACGTTCGCAACCAAACTTAAGCTATTGAATCCTGACGGTTTAGAACGTACTTACGATTCCGAGGGTGGCCGAAAACCACCAGCTTGCTCGATTGCAACCGGATGGGTCACTTAATGACGCCCTTGCGAACCGCGTACAGTATCAGATCGGCGGTGCTATGCAGGTTCAGCTTCTGGAAGATATTCCCGCGATGGGTCTCGACCGTATACAGGCTCAGATTCAGCAGCCCAGCGACTTCCTTGTTGCTCTTGCCTTCGGCAAGAAGCTGCAGAATCTCGCGCTCGCGCGTGGTGAGCAGCTCAAAGCTGTCTTCGACTCCGTGTTCCTGCATCTGGTGCATGTAGTCTTCGGCCAGCATCTTGCTAATGGCGGGACTGAAAAACGACTTGCCCTCGCTCACGGCTCTGACCGCATTGATCAAATCGTTTTCGGCGGAGTCCTTGAGCAAGTAGGCGCGCGCCCCGGCCTTCAGCGCTTTAATTACATAGGCTTCGTCGGAGTGCATGCTCAAGAAGACGATCGCGACGTTCGGCAACTTAGACGAGATCTGCCGCGCGGCCTCGATCCCATTCAGCGTAGGCATGGCGACGTCCATGATGATGACGTCGGGCCGGTGCTCTTCCACCAGGGCCACGGCGCGGCGCCCGTCGGCCGCATCGGCTACAACCTCGAACTCAGGAACACTCTCGATCAGCAGCCGGAGACCCTTGCGGACAACGGTATGATCGTCCGCCAGGACAATTCGCGTGGTCTTCATGCCGCGACTTTCACCAGCGGCAGTTTCACCTTCAGCGTAGTTCCCTGGCCTGGCTGCGATTCCACGGTCAGCGTACCGCCCAGATGCCCAACCCTCTCCTCGATACCGAGCAGGCCCATGCCGCGCTGGCGCTGGGGATTGAAGCCTTTGCCATCGTCGCGAACCGCCACCAGCAGGCAATCCTCGTCTTGTCGGACCGTGACGTTAACGCTCCGGGCTCCCGCGTGCTGCACCACGTTATGGAGCGCCTCCTGGACGATGCGGTAGACGCAGGTCTTGTGCTCTTCCGGCAACTCTTCCGGGATCTGGCCGGCATCGACTTTGATCCACAAGCCATTTCGCTTGCCGACTTCGCGTGCCTGCCATTCCAGGGCCGGCAACAGGCCGAGGTCATCGAGCATGGACGGCCGGAGCAGCAATGCCATATTGCGGACGACGCTGATCGAGCTTTCGATCTGGCGCTTGATCTCGCGCGCTTCGGCCGCGACACGGTCCAGGTCGCGCGCGCGAATCGACATTGACAGATTGGCCATCTCCACCAGCACGCCCGTCAGAGCCTGGCCGACTTCATCATGCAATTCGCGCGAAATGGACCGCCGCTCCTCCTCCTGCGCCGCGAGCAGCCGGGCTGAAAGATGCTGCAACTCCACGCGCGCATTGGCGATTTCACGATAATGGACGGCGGTTTCGCGCTCCAACTGCAGAATCTTGCGCATGCTGAAGATGGCGAGCAGCAAGCCGATCCCCATGGTCACCACGACCGTCAAAATGAGCCGCTGGCGGAATCGCACAAATGTGGCTTGCATGCGCAGCCTGGCGGCATTCAGTTGCGACTCGTCGATATCACGGATCTGATCGGCTATTCCCAGCATGGTCATGCGCCGCGGGAAGACCTCGTCACGAAGAAACGGGAAACCATCGCGCTGGCGCTTGTCCGTAGTCCAGTGGAATACCGGGTCGAGAACATTCCAGTAGTTTGCCAACTCACGCGTGAGGCGCTCAAACGTTTTTGCTTCCGGAGGAGTCAGCAGGCGGCGGTATTCGGCCAATGCCGAGTCCATGTCCCGCTTAGTTTCCGCCAGGCTGAACCGGTGCCCTTCCGCTTGTCCGGCTTCGGGCTCGAGCAGGTAGTCGCGGACGTACGTGCCCGAGACATACAGATCCGCCCGGATCCGTTCGAGGACATGTGTGCGGAGCAGGAAATCTTCGCGGATGTTGTCGTTGGTGGCCTGAATGCCTTCCAACGTCTCCACCATGTCGATGCCGGCAAACACCATCAGCAGCAGCAAGCCGCCGAAGCCGGCCATCAACACCAACCGACTCTTCATCCCGTTATGACGCTCCCGAAATTATGATCGCACGGGGAAGTGTCGGAGGGATCGTGCGCTTTCCTCACCCGCCCGTTTGTAAACGCTTCCGGACTGCCCCCGCTTCGACTCCGAGTTCGTTCAACGTCAGCGCCGTGCGTGTGCCTTTTTTCCCGAAGCCACCCCATCAAGACGTGTTCTGTACCAATGTGGCGGTGACCTAGGCGCTCTGACTCCTCCGCTGCATATGCCAGCACTCGTTTTTGATGTGTCGCTAAAGGGCAGGTCGGCCGAGTCCATCTCGGGGTTGCGAGTTGGAGCCTCAGAGGTAATCCTCCTCTCGAGCGAGTCGACTGTCTTAGGTGGTCCGATGAACCGATCAGCTAGTGGTTTGTCCTCTCGGATAAAGGCCAATCAGCAGATCGTCCGGTTCGATATGGGAACTTGCCGAGCCAGATGTTCGTTCCCGAGCACGGGAAACCACCCGCCTTGCTCTTTCTGTGTATCGCTCAAACAAATTGGGGCTCCGGAATGCGCGTCTTTGGACTCACGTAGAAAAACTGCAACAGCTCAGCCAGCATTCTCAGCCGGCGACACCTTCGCGATCCACGATTCGTAATCCCCGGTGTAGCCGGCACGCTGCTGCAATGCGCGAATCCGACTCTCGATCCCGGCAATTTCGGATTCGGAGAGCGGCGGCAGGGCCTCCACGCGCTCTTGAACCGCCCGCGCCTGCTCGGCGCCGCGGGCTTCAGCGGCTGCGTACAAGGTAGTGTAATCCGAGCCCGCGCCGCCAATGCCAATGTAATTCTCAACCAGGCGCGTGGTCACTTCCTGGCTGTGGATCAGCGAGGCGCGAATGTTGCCCTTACCGGTCACCACGTTGCCCACTCCGAACACGCGGTCGGAGCCCGTATATTGCGGCAAGGCTTCGCCGGTAAATGAGTAGTATTCGCCTTTGCGCACGATGCCAGGGATCGTTTCCGGAACGGAGCCGATCGAGGAGACAACCAGCGGCGCCCGCACATCGTGAGTTGATTCGGCAATGGGTTCGGCGCGCCCGCCTTCGAGTTTCGTTTCGGCGAGTTTCAAACCGGCCAATCGTCCGTTTTCGACGATCAGCCCGACCGGCACCCGCCGCTCCTGAAACCGGAAGAGAAATTTTTCGCGCGCCAGTCGCAGCATCTTTTGGCGGACCGCCTGTGTCTTGGCGATTTGATCGGGCGATGCGTTGTCAGGCGGCTGCGCCAGAGGCATGTCCTGCTCCCGGCGGCGATAGATCAGGAGGCATCCTTTGACGTCCAGATCCTCGGGTCGAACGCCATGCTTCTTGCACGTGGCGGGAATCCCTTTGCTCTCCAGTTCGCCCATGCTGGTTTCAATCCCTCGCGCCTTGAGCGCGCGCTCATAGTTGTCGAGCTGCAGGATTTTCACTATGTCTATCGACGCCAGGCCGCCGCCCACCACCAGCGCTTCATCGGGCGAATCATACTGCGGTCCCCTGTACCCCGGTTCATGGCGATGGTTATACCAGTAGATGAACGGGTTCTGGTACACCAGGCCCTTACCGATAAATTGCTCGGCACCCGCGATCCCGAGTTCACGATCGCGCCAGGCGCCATTGGCCAGGATCACCGCGGAAAAATTCCAAACGTCGCACACGTCGTGGAAGTCCAGGTCTCGGCCGAGCCTCGTGCATGGGACATAAAACACTCCCTGCTTTTTCAACCGAGCGTCGATCCGCCGGTATTCCATTTTGCGCTGCTCGACGTGCCAGCGTGGCAAGCCATCTTCGATCTTTCCGTAGGGACGCGTGTTCTGTTCGATTACGGCGACATGAGTTCCGCGCCCAGCCAGAATCTCCGCGGCAACCGATCCGGCGATCCCTCCTCCGATGATGGCTACAAAGTGTCGTGGGTTCTCAGGCATCAAACAATCGCTCGCCGTATGATTATGGCATGGCAGCAGTCGTGGGGGCTGCGGAACCCGCGGCCGCATCGCAGTTGTCGCAGCGGTTGCAGGGGCCGTTGAACTCATCCCCCAGATACCGAAGAAGCAGTTCGCGGCGGCAACCGGAGGTTTCCGCGTACTCACGCATCTTTTCCAGGGCCTGGCGCCTAAATTCGCGGCGCTTCTCGTCGGCTTGAGCGGCAGCCTGGACCGCCTTCTTGACATCGCTCGATGGGCGCGAACGCACTTTTCCCGAGGGTAGCGTCTTAAAGGCGCCTGCATCTTCAAGCCGCTGCAACGCGCTGGTCAGCTTGCGTCGGGAAAGACCCGCTTCTCCCGCCAGTTGTTGCGGATCGACGGGGCCATCCTCTTCGGAAATGCGCTCGGCCAGCTGTTCGAGCTGTTTCGTCTCGATGCGGCCTTCGCCCGTCTTGAAACTCTGGGCTCCAATGTCCTCGTGGCGGTAAAACAGAACCGCCGCGGCATCTTGCCCGTCCCGTCCGGCGCGGCCGATCTCCTGGTAATAAGAATCGAGCGAATCGGAAGGGTCGTAGTGATACACGAATCGAATGTCCGCTTATCCACGCCCATCCCGAATGCATTGGTGGCGACGATCACGTCGGCCCCGCCGGACATGAACCGCTCCTGAATCTGGTGGCGGTCCTTGCTCTTCATGCCGCCGTGATAAAACAACGCGTCGATCTGCTCGGCGGCCAGCGCCTGCACGATCTCTTCAGCCGCCTTGCGCGTTCCCGTGTAGATGATGCCGGGTTTATCGGCCCAACGGACGCGGTGGACCAGGGCGTCGCGCTTCTCCGGCCCGGTTTGAAAGTGGTCCACGCGCAGATGAATATTCGGGCGATCGAAGCCGCGCACGAAGATCTTGGGCCGGCGCATCCCCAAACGCTGGATGATTTCCTCTCGGACTCTCGGGGTTGCCGTCGCGGTAAGCGCCAGGACACGCGGGTGGCCGAGAATTTCGATAACATGACCGAGGCGCAGGTAGTCGGGGCGGAAATCGTGGCCCCATTGGCTGATGCAGTGCGCTTCATCCACGACGAACAGCGACACGTTGGCCCGCTCGAGATTTTTCATGGTCGTGGATTTCCTCAGTTGCTCGGGCGCGAGGAAGATGTATTCGATTTTCCCCTGCGCGACGCGAGCGAGGCGCTCCCGGATTTCTGCGATGCGCTGCGTGGAGTTCACGCTGACGGCCTCGGCTGAGTTCTGCCCGGCAATCGAATCCACCTGATCCTTTTGCAGAGCGATCAGGGGAGAAACGATGACGGTCGAACCCTTGATCAGAAGGCCCGCGATCTGGTAGATAGCCGATTTTCCCGAGCCGGTCGGCCGGACGACGAGCGTGTCATGGCGGTCGAGAATGGCAGTGACCGCTTCTTTCTGTCCCGGGCGCAGCGATTCAAACCCGAGATTCTCGCGGGCGATCTGAGCGATGTCGGGCTTCGTGGTCTTCTTGCTGGGCTTCGTGATCTTCTTGCTAGGCATGGTTATGGCATTCCGGTATTGCGGGTGAGCCGCGGCAGTTTGGGGGGGCGCGGTCCGTGGTGCGTGAGCTTGCCTGCGGGCACGTAGGTCAATGGGACACCGGCGCGCGCGCAACGGAGTAGCAGTCCGCCCCGGCTCATATCGCCGCGACCGATAAATTCCTGGGGAAAGAGCAGGCGCTGGCCGAAAACCGCGAACATTGGTTCCAGGTACTTGAGAGTGGCGACGCTGCCTAGCAAGATCAAATCGCAGTCGGGACCGGCGATCTCATCGAGTGCACGGCACGCCTGCTCGAGCGGTTGACGGTAGCGGGCATCGGCGGCATCGATCGGAATCGAAGCAATCTGTTGAAGGTGGTCCTGCGTGATGATCGTCTCCGGCGGCACGAGTCCAAATCCCGAGGTAATGACGAACGAGCCGGGGATCCCTTCGGGCGGGGCCGCGAATGCCTGAGAATACGTCAGCTTGCCGCGAAAATAGAGACCGCTGATGAACGCGAACGCTTCGCCGAGCGGCGCCCCGCCCTGGCGCAGGCGAACGGCGAGGTCGAAATTGGCGCCGGACCGGAGCAGCAGCTTGGCGCGATCTCCACCCGCATTCGCCGGCGACAGGAAGAAAATGCGGCGGCGGCCAGGCGAGCACTCAGACATGCGCGGCGCCTTCCGCTCCGGTCCACGGATTGACCACAAACTGATCGGCTTCGTCCCGCGTGACTACATACAACTCAGCAAAACCTTCCTCAGGCGTGGGCCTCTGCAGCCGCTTCAGCGTGCCCGCCACGCCGGCGGCTGGAATTTTCCCGATACCCGTGCGCTGCGCGTTCCGTCGCAGAGCATCGCCCAGTTTGGCCTCGAACAAGTAGCCGATCACACCGAAGCCGGCCTGCCGCGCCGCGCCAATGTAGAGGGCGCGCTCGGCGGCTGTCACATTGGTGTTGTCGACGACGAAGGGCTGGCCCGTTGAAAAGCAGCTCTGAAGCAACGCGCGCTCGCGCGGGCGCGTCTTCAACACGTCAAGACTGATTCGCACATGCGTGTTGAAGAAGCGATCCCGGTAGAAGGTGCTCTTGCCCGAGCCCTGGATTCCCATGAGGATCACGGCTTCCATAGAGTCAGGCAGCGGATTCGCGCACGACCTCGTGAGGATCTTTGTCGTCGCGCAGGCCGCCGAAACGCGAGTGCCGCAGGTGGTTGGCCGTGGTCCATTCGGTGAACTCGATCTGCGCGACGAGGACCGGTTTGAGCCAGCGGCACTTCTTCATGACTTCGGCGGTAAGGCCGTCGCCGCGCCGGGCGTTCTTCGGTTCGGGCAAGTTCGCGAAAGGGCAGCGCGGCGTCTCGAGCGCCTGGAAATGTTTGTAAAGCTCCTGGCGGGCGCGAGGCACGAATCCGTTCTTCACCTTTGCGTTGAACATCAATTTGCGGCTTTCATAGTAGCCGACCAGCAGCGAATCGAAGTGAAGCTTGCCCGGAATGTAACCGCCGATCACGAGCTCCTGGCTACGGTTCACCTTGAACTTCACCCACGCCCCGCCTTTGGCTCCAGGCTGATAGATGCTGTCGAGGCGCTTAGCGACGAGCCCCTCGAGCTTCTGTTCGCGCGCGGCCCGCACCAGCTCGTTGGCGGAGGCGTGGAGAGCTTCTGAGATGCGGATCGGGTCTCCGATGCGACCGATGCCGCTCTGCTCGAGTATCTCGCGCCGCTGCCGAAGCGTGAAGTGCAGCAGGCTTTTGCCTCTCAGCGCCAGCAGGTCGAAGACATAGTAGTAAACCGGGTGTTCGGACCTCTGGTAGTTTTGCAGCAGATTGAATGATGGCCGGCCTTGGCGGTCGAGAGCCACGATCTCGCCATCGATCATAGTCTCCGCGTCGAGGGCCGAGAGCGCCGTGGCGATCTTGGGAAAGCGGCGGTTGAGGACGCGGTTGTTGCGGGAGAGCAGAGTCACCTCGCCATTTTTTTTCAGGGCCAGCGCGCGATAACCGTCAAACTTGATTTCGTGCTGCCAGCGAGCGCCCTCGGGGAGGTTCGCAACGAGCTCGGCGCGCATCGGTTCAAGGAAGCGGAGCGGGGCCGCGGGCAAGTCCGCGAGGCTCACGCGCGCTGCTTTTTCTCTGGTGACAAGCTTCGGAGAAGCCGTGGAATGGCCGGTCTTGCGGGTCAGGTGCTGCTTCAGGGTGAGTACAGGCTCGAACAGGTCCCCGATCTTTCTGAGGCGTTCGAGAGCCGCTTCGGGCTCGAAATCCAGAGGGGCGCCATCCTGTGCATCGAGGGCCGCCCGCAGCTCATCCCAGCCGAGCGGCATGGAAACATAGGGTGCGGATCGCTTGGCGCGGAGCGAGTAGACGCCGACCGTTGTTTTGAAATCGGCGTTTTGGCTCCAATCGATGAATACCTTGCCTGTGCGAAGCGCTTTCGCCATCGCGGAAACGATTAAGCCCGGATGTTCGCGCTCAAGCTGCTCCGCCAGTGAGTGTGCAAATGGCTGAGTCTCCGCATAGGTGATTTTTGTATTAAGCGGAACGTAAACCTGCATACCTTTAGACCCGGACACCTTTGCGAACGATTGGAGGCCGGACGATTCCAACTTAGCCTTCAGCAGGAACGCCACCTCGGCGCACGTGAGCACGCTCGCGCCTTCGCCAGGGTCAAGGTCGAATACGAGGGCAGTGGGCGTAGTGATCTCGGGAACGCGATGCAGAAATGGGTGCAGTTCCAGACTGGCGGTATTCGCGCTCCAGACCAGCGAAGCAAGATCGTCGACGACCACGTAATTGATGTCGGACTCGCCGCTACGGCGCGGAACTGGAAATGTGCGGACCCACGGCGGCGTGTAGGCCGGCGCGTCCTTTTCATAGAAGTGTTTTGCGTTAACGCCGTTCGGGTAGCGCTTCAGAGTCACCGGGCGGCCGGCGAGGTGAGGCAACACATATTCAGCGACGCGAACGTAGTAATCGATGACCTGCCCTTTGGTAAATCCCGAGGGATACAGCACCTTGTCCAGGTTCGATACCGTGACAGTTCGCCCATCGATCGAAAGCTCGGATGTTTTCCGGGAAGCCATTGGTGCCGCGGCGCTTCGCTTAAATTCCCTGCAATTCCGATGGCACTTTAGGCAACGAGTGTGGATTCGATGACCGTTATGCCGCGAGCTTGCCGGCATGGTGTTCCGCATAGGCGCGGAAAACGGCTGCGCGGTCATGCGGATCGACGCCCGGGAGGTGGCACGCCAGGATCTCGGCGTAGTCTTCGAGGGCGCGGGCCAGGGCTGTCGCGGCGAATCGAATGCGCTCCGGCCTGTGCGGCTCCTCACCTTGCCGAGCAAATCGATCGATGTAGCCGATGCTCCGGCTCAAACACGCGTGTTCGTCGGCAGCGTGGAAATAGTACAGGATCGGGAAGTGAATCAGATCCACCCGAATCGAAATTACGCCGGTGGTGAGCTGCGCCAGGAGGTTTTCGGAGTCGCACGTGAGCACCGGAACTTGGGTTTGCCGTTCCGCGTGAGCGAGCAAGGAGGCCGTTCTCGCCAGGATGTTCACGCGGGACAGCGCGGGGAAAATGAACAAGACCCAGGATAAGCTCGCGGTTACGAGCATGAGCCCGATCAGGGTATGTAAGGTGACCAGCACGCGAAGCCAGTCCGGCCGCGGCTTGATATCGCCCAAACCCAGCGTGGTCATAACCTCCAGCGAGAAGTAGAACGCAGTCCACGGGCTGTGGCGCGGACCGGCCATTCCGGCGTCGATCTGATAGGCAGCCGGTGGCGCCGCCCAATAGATGAGAGCAAAACCGATGGCGAGGAGAATCGCCCAGGAGAAGATAACGACGACCGTGGCCAGCGGACC
>Ga0070741_10018677_pt1 | contig 11191 bp, 5 predicted proteins | sample Coa_R1_4_FD_66440 | JGI IMG/M metagenome (GOLD analysis project Ga0070741, IMG submission 66440) | Surface soil microbial communities from Centralia Pennsylvania, which are recovering from an underground coalmine fire - Coalmine... | ecosystem: Environmental > Terrestrial > Soil > Unclassified ...
CGGGGCGAGATTCCTGACAGCTCGGACACCAGTAGATCGTCCGAGCTGCATCGCCCCGCGCAGCTGAGCGAATAGCGGTCCCGCAGCGGGGACACGGCCTGCGCGCCTTGCGGTAGACGCGGTGCGGCCGGTGCCCGGTATCGACCGCCTCGAGCATCAGCGCCCTGGTCGTCTCGAGGACGTGTGCGAGCTGCTCGTCGCTGAGCGATCCGGTCGGCGCGTTCGGATCGATGCCTGCCTCGAAGCAGCCCTCGGAGCGGAAGATGTTCCCGATGCCGGCGACCAGCCGCTGGCCGAGCAGGGCCTCGCCCAGTCCCAGGTCCGGACCGGGCGAGCGGAGCCGCTGCACCGCTGCGTCGAAATCGAACCGGTCCGCGAGCAGGTCGGGACCGAGCCGCGCCAGCTTTGGGTCGCGCCACAGCTGCGTCTCGCGGACGATCCGCATTCGCGAGCCGCCGAAGTTGACGGCCTCGACCCCGTTCCCCCGCAGGACGATCCAGGCCTGGTGAGCCGGCCTGCGCCAGCGTTCACCGCTCGCGCGGAGCTGCCAGCTCCCCTTCATGCCGAGATGGCTGTGCAGCACGAGCCCGCCAACGAAGTGCAGGAGCAGGTGCTTGCCGCGGCTCTCGGCCCACTCGAGGATGCGTCCGTCGAGCTCGGCGGCGGCCAAGCCGTCCGGCCGGCGCCTGCCCGGAGTGCGCACGGCGACCACCTGGCCTCCGAGTTCTGCGCCCAGCCGGCGAGCGATGCGTACGATCTCGTCGCCTTCCGCCACGGCGGCCCTCGTCAGGCGACCAGCCGGCGCGGCTGGCGACGGAAGCCCGCCTCGATCAGCGTCGCCTCGAGGCCGGAGCCGATCACCGCTTCGCCGTCGACCCGCTCGATCGCCAGCTTGTCGATCTGGCCGGCGTGCGCGGCCTCGGCCAGCCGGGCGAGGCAGGTCTTCAGCTCGTCGCCCCCGAGCTTCGCCAGTCTCAGGATCCCCTTGCCGCCCCGCTCGACGTAGAGCAGGGGCTCGCCGTCACGGAGCAGGACGTACGCGCCGGCGGCGCGTGCCGGACGGCGCTGGCCCTCGAGCTTCGGCCACGAGAGCGTGGCGCCGTACGGGTTCGCGGGATCGGTCGCGGCCAGGACCTGCAGGGACCCGTCGGCGTCCGGCAGGCTGCGCAGGCGCTCGACCGCGCCCGGGAGCGCGAACTGGGCGCCGCCCAGCCCCTCGACGAAGTAGCCGCGCCTCGCGGTGCCGAGCAGCTCGAGGTTCTGAAGCTCGCCGTAGATCGAGGCGAAGCCGCCCGGGATGCCCTCCGCGATCGCGGTCTCGCGGGCGACGATCCCGTGTCGCTCGAGCATCAGCTCCGCGAGCGCGCGCATGCGGGGGCCCGCCGACGGGGCATCCGCGAAGAGCGGGGCCGTCAGCGACCAGCGGCCGATCACGGTGCCGGCGGCCGCGGCCCGCCTGCGAGCGAAGCGGCGGCCGCCCCGCTCGGTTCGCTGCGCCGCTCGCAGGCGCGGCGCCCGCAGCGGGGCGAAGGCGTCATTGGTCACCTCGCCCGACCAGGCGAGATCCCAGAGCGCCTCGTGCAGCTCCTCGGCGGAGCCGTCGAGCTCGAGCAGGTCGAGCCAGAAGCAGGGGCCCTGGGCGAGCCGCTCGCGGATGGCGTTGTGGACCTCGCCCTCGGGGGGGTCGAGCTTGGCGTTCGCCGGCGGTGGACCGGCCAGCCGGATGTCCTCTCGGAAGTACAGGGCCACGCGTCCGTCGCTGCGCCCGAGCGCGCCGGCCCCGATCCAGACGAGCTCACCGCTCGTGCAGAGCTCGTCGAGCCAGCCCGGGCTGTACTCGCCGAGCCGGCGGGGCAGAACGTCGCGCTCCCAGGTCTTCGGCGTCAGGGCTACGCCCTGGAGCGAGACCAGCGCCTCGCGCAGCCGGTCCGACCCCGCACCGGAGCGGCCGTGCGCGTCCACGTTCTGCCAGCTCGGGAGGAAGCGAGCGAGCTCCCGCTGGTCGGTCGCCTCGACCTCCTGGCGCAGCCGGGCGAGGCTGGCCCTTCGAAGGCGCCTGAGAACGTCCGCTTCGCACCACTCACGCGAGGTGCCGCCCGGCAGCAGCTCGCCGCGGACGAGCTGGCCGGAGCGCTCCAGCTCCTTGAGCGCCGGGCTCGGGTCGACCCCGTAGCGCTCGGCGAGCTGGCGGGTGGGGAAGGGGACGTGGGTCGTGGCGTAGCGGCGGACCAGCGAGACGAGGGCGTCCTCGACCGGCTCCAGGAAGCTCTCGGGCAGGCCCGGCGGAGGCGGCACGCCGAGAGCGTCGCGATAGAGCCCCGCGTCCTCGGCGGCGATGTAGCGCTCCTCCCCGGCGATCCGCACGAGCGCGGCCCGCCGCTCCTTGACGAGCTTGTCGAGCATCGAGGCCGCCGAGTAGCCCTCCAGGACCCGCTGCTCGCACTCCTCGGCCGTGAGGTCCCCGAGACGCCGCAGGACGGTCTGCAGGCCGTCGCGGTCCTTTGCCCGACCCGCCTCGCTGAGGTGCTGAAGCGACTGGGCGACCTCCTCGAGCGCTTCGGGGTCGATCAGCTCGCGGAGCTCCTCCTGGCCGAGCAGCTCGGCCAGCAGGTCGCGGTCGAGGGCGAGGGCGGCCGCGCGGCGCTCCGCGTTCGGCGTGTCGCCCTCGTACATGTAGGTGGCGACGTAGTCGAAGAGCAGCGAGGAGGCGAAGGGCGAGGCGGTCGGCGTCTCGACCTCGACCATCGTGATCCGCCGCGAGTGGAGGTCGCGCAGCAGGTCCTTGAGCGCGGGCAGGTCGAGGACGTCCCGCATCACCTCTCGGTAGGTCTCGAGGATCACCGGGAAGCGCGGGAAGTCGCGGGCCACCTCGAGCAGGCTTTGAGACTTGAGGCGCTGTTGCCAGAGTGGGGTGCGCTTGCCTGGCCAGGCTCGCGGGATCAGGAGCGAGCGCGCGGCGTTCTCGCGGAAGCGAGCGCCGAACAGCGCGGAGCCGGAGAGCTCCCGGATCACCAGGTCCTCGAGCTCGTCCGGTTCGATCAGCACCAGGTCGGCCGCCGGCGGCTCGTCGGCATCGGGCAGGTGGACGACGATCCCGTCGTCCGACCAGATCGCGTCGGCCTCGAGCTCGCGGTGGTCGCGGATCTTCGCCGACAGCGCGAGGCCCCAGGCGGCGTGGACGCGACCGCCCCAGGGCGAGAGCACGCAGAGCCGCCAGTCCCCGATCTCGTCTCGGAAGCGCTCGATCACGATCGCCTCGTCGGACGGGACGACGCGGGTTGCCGCCTGCTGCTCGGTCAGGTAGTTGACGAGGTTCTGGGCCGCGAGCTTGTCGAGGTCGTTCTCCTTGGCGAGCTTCTTCGGATCGGTGTTCACCGCCTCGCGGGCGAAGGCGCCGATCGCCTTGCCGAGCTCCGCCGGGCGGCCGATGCCGTCCCCCCGCCAGAAGGGGACTGCGCCGGGCGTCCCCGGGGCCGGGGTCACGATCACGCGGTCGCGGGTGATCTCCTCGATCCGCCAGGTGCTCGCGCCGAGCAGGAAGGTCTGCCCGGGACGGGCCTCGTAGACCATCTCCTCGTCGAGCTCGCCCACGCGCCGGCCATCGGGCAGGTGGACGCCGTAGAGGCCGCGGTCCGGGATCGTGCCGGCGTTCGCGACGGCGAGCTGGCGCGCGCCGGGACGGCCCCGCATCGTGCCCTTGGCGCGGTCCCAGACGATCCGAGGCCGGAGCTCGGCGAAGCGCTCTGACGGGTAGCGGCCGTCCAGCATGTCGAGCACGTTCTCGAGCTGCTCGCGGGAGAGCTCCGCGAAGGGCTGGGCCGAGCGCACCAGCTTCTCGACCGCGTCGATTCGCCACTCGTCGAGCGCCGCCATCGAGACCAGGTGCTGGGCGAGCACGTCGAGCGGGTTCTGGGGTATCACCGTCTCCTCGATCTCCCCGCTCCGCATCCGCCCGGCGACGACGGCGCACTCGAGCAGGTCGGCGCGGAACTTCGGGAAGATCCGCCCCTTGGAGACCTCGCCCAGCGTGTGTCCGGCGCGGCCGACCCGCTGCAGGCCGCGGGTGACCGACTTGGGCGACTCGACCTGAATCACCAGGTCGACGGCCCCCATGTCGATGCCGAGCTCGAGCGAGGAGGTGGCGACCAGGCAGGGCAGCTGCCCGGACTTGAGCAGCTCCTCGACCAGGGCGCGCTCCTCGTGGGACAGAGACCCGTGGTGGGCGCGGGCGATATCTGCGGGCGGGTCCTGTCGCGGCGAGGCCTCGGCATCCTGTGGTACGGGCGTGTCCTCGGATGCCGAGTTCCTCGCCGCGCCACCCGCCCGAGAATCGCCCTGCCCGGCATGTTCCGTCGCGGGGAGCTCGTCCCAGTGCATTTCATTGAGGCGCTTCGCGATCCGCTCCGCGGCGCGGCGGTTGTTGACGAAGACGATCGTCGAGTTGTGCTCCCGCACCAGCCGCAGGATCTCGGGGTAGATAGCCGGCCAGATGGACCGCGTGTTGGTGGCCGGGTCGAGTGAGGCCTCGATCGGGCCGGGGTCGATTCGCTCCGGAGAGTGCTCGAGGTTCGGAGGGGGCGTCTTGCCGGTGTCGGCGCCGCCGCGGCGCTTGTTCGACAGCGGGCTCGGCTCCGCCATGTCCTCGACCGGAACGACGATCTCGAGGTCGAGCTGCTTGGGCTCGGAGGCGTCGACGATCTCGCATTCGCGCCCGCTCCCCACGAGGAAGCCGCCGATGCGCTCCAGGGGCCGCTGAGTCGCGGACAGGCCGATCCTCTGGATACCGCCATTGCTGCTCGCGCCGGTGGCGCCGTAGGAGGGGCCCGCGGACGCGGACTCGTCCGCGTCCGCGGGAGGTTCCTGCGGCGACAGGACCCGCGCGCCACCAGCATCGGCAACCAGGTGCTCCAGCCGCTCCAGCGTCAGAGCGAGGTGGGAACCGCGCTTCGACGGCGCCACGGCGTGGATCTCGTCGACGATCACGGCCTCCACCCCGCCGAGGATCTCCCGCGCCTGCGAGCTGATCATCAGATAGAGCGACTCGGGTGTCGTGATCAGGATGTCCGGCGGCTCACGGCGCATCGCCCGGCGCTCCGACTGCGGCGTGTCGCCGGTGCGGAGCGCGGTCGAGATCGGCGCCCCGATCCCCTGCAGAGGCGCCCTCAGGTTTCGCTCGACGTCGTACGAGAGCGCCTTGAGGGGCGAGACGTAGACGATCCGCACGCCCGTGCCGAGCCGCTCCGGCTCGCGCGCCAGCCTGTCGATCCCCCAGAGAAATGCCGCGAGTGTCTTGCCCGAGCCGGTCGGGGCGCAGATCAGGGTGTGCGCGCCGGAGGCGATCGCGGGCCAGCCGGCCGCCTGAGCGGGCGTGGGAGCCTCGAACGACGCCTGGAACCACCTCCTGACGGGGTCCGAGAAGGGCTCCAGAGGTGACTTCGGGGTCGCGGACGTACTCATGGCCAACTTACCGACTCTACCGATCGGCCCGACCCGGCCATGACGGCAGGGCTCGGGCCCCGGGGCAGGGCCCGAGCCCTTGGCTTACGGCTGACCCTCGGCGGTAGCGACCCGCTCGACGTCCAGCCGCGGCAGCACCCGCTCGAGCCAGGCCGGGATCCACCAGTTCCACTTGCCGAGCAGCTGCATCACCGCCGGCACGAGGACCATCCGGACGACGGTCGCGTCCAGGAAGATCGCCGAGGCGAGCCCGATGCCGAACAGCTTCAGGAAGACGTCCTGAGCCGTCACGAAGGCGAGGAAGACGACGATCATGATCGCCGCCGCCGCCGTGATCACGCGCGCGGTCTTGGCGAGCCCGTCGGCGACCGCTCGGCGGGTGTCCCCGTCCTTCAGGTACTCCTCGCGGATCCGCGAGATCAGGAAGACCTCGTAGTCCATCGAGAGGCCGAACAGGATCGCGAACATCATCACCGGCATGAACGGCGCGATCGGAACCTCGTGGTCGATCCCGATCAGGCTGCTCAGGCCGCCGCCATTCGCGGCGAGCGTCATCACTCCGTAGGCGGCGCTCACGGAGAGCAGGTTCATGACCCCGGCCTTGAGCGAGATCAGCGGCGAGTGGAACGCCACCAACAGGAGCAGGAACGACAGGCCGACCACGCCCGCGATGAAGAGCGGCATGCGGTCGGTCATGTAGTTGCTCTGGTCCTCCAGCGCGGCGGTGACCCCTCCGATGTCGACGGTGATTCCGGTGCCCTTGAGCTGGGTCGGGACCACGTCGTCACGCAGGTGGTTGACCAGATCCTGGGTCGCCTTGTCCTGCGGCGAGGTGGTCGGGATCACCGTGATCAGCGCGGCGTTGCCGCCCTGGTTGAATCGCGGCGGCGTCACGAACTTGACCCCGGGCACGCTCCTCAGGTCGCTCGCGAAGGCGGCGAGCGCGGACGCATCCTGGGAGCTCGAGAGCTCCGCGACCACCTGGATCGGTCCGTTCGAGCCCGGGCCGAAGCCCTCGGTGTTCAGGTCATACGCCTGGCGGGTCATCGTGTCGGGCGGGTCGTTGCCGGCGTCCGGGAACCCGAGCCGCATGCCGAGCGCCGGCGCGGCCAGCGCGAGCAATACGGCGAGGGCGCCGATCGCGGCCACCCAGGGCCGCCTCTGCACCCCGTGGCTCCAGCGCGCCGCGGGCGACTCGGCGCCGCTGACGGCCCGCTCGTCGGCCTTCCGCAGCGAGCGGCCGAGCAGCGGGATGCGCAGCTTGTTGACCCGCGGGCCGAGGTAGGAGAGCAGCGCGGGGAGCAGGGTGACCGAGGCGAGCATCACGATCAGCACGGCCAGGGCGGCCGAGATCGCAACCCCGTACATGTACGAGAGCCCGGTCAGGCAGAGTCCGAGGACTGCGATCACCACGGTGCAGCCGGCGATCAGCACGCTGCGTCCCGCGGTCGTGACGGCCTCGGATACCGCGGCCTGCGTGTTCTTGCCCTCCCTCAGCGCCGAGCGGAACCGGGTGAGCACGAGCAACGCGTAATCGACGCCAACGCCGATTCCGATCAGCCCCGAGACCGCGGTGGTCCAGTCGGGTACGTCGACCACGTTGGCGAGCAGCGCGATCAGACCCGCGGACGAGATGCCGAGCCCCACCAGTGCGATCGCGAGGGGGAGACCGGCGGCGATCAGGGACCCGAAGGCGATCAGGAGGACGATCGCCGCGCCGAGCAGCCCGACGCCCTCCGGGCTCGACTGTGACTGCGCGGCGTAGATCGGATCACCGCCCAGCTTGATCTCGAGCCCGCTGCCGGCGTTGTCGTCCGCCGCGTTGATCAGCTGCTTGCCCTGGTCCTTGGTCATCTCCCAGCCGGGCACGGTCATCGGGAGGGTGGTCGAGGCGATCTGGTGGTTCGGCGACAGCCGGATCCCGGTGTGCGCCGCGATGTGCTCGACCTTCTGAGCCTGGGCGAAGAAGGGCTGGAGGCGCTGCGCCGCCGCCGCTTCATTGGGGAAGCCCGCCGGGTTCTTCGCCACCACGTAGATCTCCTGGGCCGAGTACCCGCCGAAGCGCTGCTTGGTGATGTCGCTCGCGGCCTTCGACTCGGAGCCGGGTGTGTCGTAGTTGGCGTTGTAGTCGCCCTTCAGGTTCGACCCGAGGCCGATGATCACGACCGCGGCGACGATCCAGCCCACGATCATCAGGCCGCGGCGGCGATAGGCGAAGTCAGCGAGGGTTGATAGGCGACGGGTCATCCTGGCCTCCGATGAGTCACAATTCCTTTACTGTCTCAATCATTCTTTCGCAAAACCATTCATAGCAAAAATGAAAAGCACTAGGCTGCTCACTGCCGCGACGAATGGCCCGAGCGGAAATGGACATTCGTTTCCCGTGCTCTTTGGATGACTGAAAGAAAGGACGAAACTCATCGCGGCGGTGTGACGGGCGCACAGACCCATAGCGCGCTCCCCCGCGACAGGGCCCCATCCAGCCTGGCTTTCCTGCTCTCCCAGGTCGGGATCCACGCCTCGCGCCGCTTCGCCGAGCGGCTGGCCGCGATCGACCTGCAGCCGCCCCTCTTTCGCGTCCTCAACGTCGTCGACGCGGCGGAGGGCCGCTCGCAGCATGCGATCGCCGAGGCCATCAAGGCTCCACCGAGCCGGATGGTCGCGATCGTCGACGAGCTCGAGCAGCGCGGCCTGATCGAGCGGCGCCCGAACCCCGAGGATCGCCGCGTCCACGCGCTCCACCTGACCGCCAAGGGACGGAAGCTGCTCGAGCGGGGCCGCGAGATCGCGGCCGCGCACGAAGCGGAGCTGACCAGCGGCATGAGCAAGGCCGATCGGGACCGGCTCGTCTCGCTGCTGCAGGCGATCGTCGAGCAGGAGATCGGGGCCGGCGTCCACCCGGGCCTGTCTACTTGAGCGCCTTGCCGTACCGCCGCTCGTAGTAGGCGCGGTACTCGCCCGAGCGGATCGGCCTCCACCACCACTCGTTGTCTCGGTACCAGTCGACGGTGCGGCGGAGGCCCTCCTCGAACTCGACGGCGGCCCGCCAGCCCAGCCCGTGGAGCCGCTCGGATGAGAGCGAGTAGCGGCGGTCGTGTCCCGGCCGGTCCTCGACGTATTCGATCAGGGACTCGTCGCGCCCGGTCAGCTCGAGGATCCGCCACACGACCTCGATGTTCGGCAGCTCGTCGGGTCCGCCCACGTTGTAGACCTCGCCCGGCTTGCCGCCCTCGAGGACGGCGTCGACCGCGCTGCAGCAATCCTCGACGTGGAGCCAGTTGCGGACCTGCAGCCCGTCGCCGTAGACGGGGAGCGGATCCCCCGCCAGCGCATTGAGGATGCAGAGCGGGATCAGCTTCTCCGGGTACTGGTAGGGCCCGTAGTTGTTGGAGGCGCGCATGATCAGCGCCTCGGCGCCGTAGGTGCGCGCGAATGCCCAGACGAGCAGGTCGCCCCCCGCCTTCGAGGCGGAGTAGGGGGAGGAGGGGGCCAGGGCGGAGGTCTCGGTCGCCGAGCCCTGCGCGAAGTCGCCGTAGACCTCGTCGGTCGAGAACTGGAGGTAGCGGACGCCGGCGTCCCGTGCGGCCTCGACCAGCACGTAGGTCCCGTAGACGTCCGTGGTGATGAACTCTCCCGGCTCCTCGATCGAGCGGTCGACGTGCGACTCGGCGGCGAAGTTGACCACCGCGTCGCAGCCCTCCAGCGCCGCGCGCGCGGCTTCGCGGTCGGCGATGTCCCCCTCGATCAACTCGAAGCGGTCCTCGGGCAGGTCGGAGAGGTTCTCGCGGCGTCCCGCGTAGGTGAGCTTGTCGAGAACGCGGACCCGGTCGTCCCCGTGCCCGGCGAGGCGATGGCGCACGTAGTTCGAGCCGATGAAGCCCGCGCCGCCGGCGACGAGCAGCCTCATGCCGCGTCCTGCCCCTCGCTCGCCCCACCCGGCTCCGGCATCGGCAGCTCGTTCTCGCCGGTGATCTCCTCCCCGGCCGCCTCCCGCTCCTCGCGCTCGCGCTTCGTCCAGTCGAGCACCGGCTGCCGGCGGGAGGACGCGGAGCGCTTCCTCCGCTCACGCTCCTCGCCCATGTCGCGCCGGGCGAGGTAGTCGGAGAGGCCGCGCTGCCAGGGCGGGAGCTTGATCGGCGCGGAGCGGCGGCTGATCAGGACCGAGTTCGCGGGCCGCTTGGCGGGCCGCTCCATCATGTCGCTGGTCGACGCCATCACCCGCGTCACGACCTCGGCCTGGCGGAAGATCTCCATGGCGAACTCGTACCAGGAGCAGCTTCCGGCGCCGGCCATGTGGTGGATGCCGTACGCCCCTCCGTCGATCAGCCGCAGCAGGCCGACCGCGAGATGGCCGGTGTAGGTCGGGCAGCCGACCTGGTCGTGCACGACCACCACGGGCCCGCCGCCCTCGCCCAGCCGCAGCATGGTCTCGACGAAGTTGCCGCCGTGCGGCCCGAACAGCCAGGAGGAGCGGACGATGAAGCTGCGGCCGTTGACGAGCGCGGTCGCGCGCTCGCCCGCCAGCTTCGTCCTCCCGTAGGCGTTGATCGGGCCCGGCTCGTCCGCCTCGCCGTAGGGCCCCTCCGCCCCGTCGAAGACGTAGTCGGTCGAGAGGTAGACGACCTTCGCGCCGACCTTGTTGGCCGCGTCGGCGACGAAGCCGGCCCCCTGAGCGTTGACGACCGACGCCTCGTGCTCGTTCTCCTCGGCGCCGTCGACGTTGGTCCAGGCTGCGCAGTTGATCACGGCCCCCGGCCGCTCCCGCGTGATCACTCGTTCGACGCGCACCGGGTCGGTGACGTCGAGGTCGTCGCGGGACAGCGCGATGACCTGGTGGCCCATGTCCTCGGCAACGCGCACGACGTCGCTGCCCAGCATCCCCCCGGCTCCGGTGACGAGCACCTTCATGGGATCGCGATGTCCGCGTTGTCGCCGACGAGGACGCGCAGAGTCTTCGGCATTCCCTCGCTGCGCGCCAGGCTGACGTTCTTGCCGAGCAGGCTCGCCTCGATGCGGGCGTGCAGGTCCCGGATGCTCGAGCCGGCCAGGACGATCGAGTGCTCGACCTCCGAGCCGGTGATCACCACGTCACGGTCGATCGCCGTGTATGGGCCGATGTAGGAGTCGGAGATCCGCGTGTCGGCGCCGATGATCGCCGGCCCGCGCACGACCGTCCGCTCGAGCTCCGCGCCCTCCTCGATCACGACCCGGCCCTCGACTCGGCAGGCGGCGTCGAGCTTCCCGTCGATGCGCTGCTCGATGTCCTCGAGCACGAGCCGGTTCGCCTCGAGCATGTCCTCGAGCTTCCCAGTGTCCTTCCACCAGCCCCTGACGATGTGCGACTCGACGCGGCGACCCGACTCGATCAGCCTGTCGATCGCATCGGTGATCTCGAGCTCGCCGCGCGCCGAGGGCTCGATCGAGTGGGCGGCCTCGAAGATCGGCGGACCGAACATGTAGACCCCGACGAGCGCCAGGTCGCTCGGCGGGTGCTTCGGCTTCTCGACCAGCCGCACGACCCGGTCGCCGTCGAGCTCCGCGACACCGTAGGAGCCGGGGTCGTCGACGTGCGTGAGCAGGATCAGCGCGTCCGGCTCCGAGCGCCGGAAGACCTCGACCAGCTCGACGATCCCGTCGCGCAGCAGGTTGTCTCCCAGGTACATGACGAACGAGCTCTGCCCGAGGAAGTCCTCGGCGGTCAGCAGGGCATGGGCAAGCCCGAGCGGCGCCTCCT
>Ga0070741_10018678_pt1 | contig 11190 bp, 9 predicted proteins | sample Coa_R1_4_FD_66440 | JGI IMG/M metagenome (GOLD analysis project Ga0070741, IMG submission 66440) | Surface soil microbial communities from Centralia Pennsylvania, which are recovering from an underground coalmine fire - Coalmine... | ecosystem: Environmental > Terrestrial > Soil > Unclassified ...
GAAAATCAACATGAATACCATCCGCGCATGGAAAGACAGCGAATATCGTGAGACCCTCAGCGCCGAAGAGCTGGCTCTGCTCCCAGAGCATCCCGCTGGCCAGATCGAACTGAGCGAAGAGGACCTGCTCAACGTCGTCGGTGGCAATGGCGGCGCGACCGTTTGTCAGAACATCAGCGTTTGTATCAACAGCGTACTTTGCGACTAACCAGCGCAATACGCTAGAGGTGAGTTGGGGTGTTTAACATCTGCACCCCGACCACCCCGGTTTGATAGCGGCTGCAAGGGAAACGCTTCAAGAAAGGGCTATGGGCCGAGAACATGGACACAAGGCAGATTGCGCCAACGCTGGTGCCACGTTGGCAAGAACCCTCCTGGTATCATGCACTTTCGCTACGCGAGCGCATCGCAACACTCAACCGCTCCGAGCATGCTATCTCCACTGTTCCTTCGTCCAATGTCGAGAAAGCCCAACGTCGTCTGCAAGCCTGGAAAGCAAAAAAACCTTTCGACCAGGGAGAGTTTTTTGCGGAACGGCTCAGCATGGATGCTCTGACTGAAGAAGAGCTTACCTTTCTGCTCGCCGAACCAATTTCCGTTCTACAGGCCCGCTACTTACGTACATCCCCTCAGCCCGCCTGGCTCGTGGCCCTCAAAGACGCCTTCGAGCACTATGCCGGCAAGCAAACGGCTCTCTTCGCCGAGGGAGAAAGCGGCGGGCCCGCAACAATGCCGCTCTATTTGCAGCCTCTTCTGCCATTGCTGGAACGTAGCCGTGCGCAACTCGCGCAAGCCATCCAGCAACTTAGTCAGCAGTACGACGTGCTGCCCTTTGACCCGCAACAGATTGCCCAGGCACTGTTTGCGTATTTGCCCGAACAAATCCTTGGCCTCTTCACCAAAACATTTGTATTGGAGATGCATGTTGCTCGCCTGCAAAACCAGCTTACAGGCGAGACGGCGGAGGCGCGCTTTGCCGACTTTGTGCGCCAGCTCAGTCAGGAAGAAAAGATTCTGGCGCTGCTGGAAGAATATCCAGTGCTCGCCCGTCAACTGGTCGTCACCATCGAGCACTGGGCCAGCTTTGCCCAGGAATTGCTCACGCATCTCTGCGCCGACTGGGCCGATATTTGCGCCACTTTTTCGTCAGAGCACGATCCTGGCACGCTGATCGATGTCCGCGGGGGCGTAGGTGATCTCCATCGCAAGGGGCACGGTGTGCTGATCTGCACATTCAGTTCGGGCCTGCAACTGCTCTACAAACCCAAATCGCTCACCATCGACGTACATTTCCAGCAGCTACTCACCTGGTTGAACGAACGCGGCGCTCAGCCCGCCTTCCGCACCATGAAGCTGCTTGCACGCGAGAGCTATGGCTGGTCTGAGTTCATCAGCGCGTACAGTTGCAGTTCGCAAGAGGAGGTCGCTCGTTTCTATGCGCGCCAGGGCAGTTACCTGGCCCTCTTGTACGCCCTGAACGCCGCCGATTGCCATATCGAAAACCTGATTGCTGCTGGCGAACACCCTTTCCTGGTCGATCTGGAAGCCCTCTTTCATCCCCAGGTTGGCGGAGACGACCCGACGCAACCCTACTATCTCAGCATGACCGCGATGGACCAGACCGTCTTTCGCGTCGGGCTATTGCCGTACCGCATCTGGTCCAACAAGGACAACATCGGCGTCGATCTGAGCGGCTTAGGCGGCCACGACGGGCAGATGACGCCCAATGCGCTCCCCAGGTGGAATGCGGCGGGAACCGATCAGATGAAGCTCGTGCGCGAACGCAAAGAGATCTCCGGCAAGCAGAATCGCCCCAAGCTCAATGGGAGCGACGTAAACGTGCTCGATTACCGCGCCGATATCATCGACGGCTTCACCAACATGTACCGGCTTTTATGCGAGTTGCGCGTTGCCTTAGCCGAAGAAATGCTGCCACGCTTTGCCGATGACGAGATTCGCCTGGTGCTGCGTCCGACGCAACGGTATGCCAAGTTATTGCAGGAAAGCTTCCATCCCGACCTCTTGCGCGACGCGCTTGAACGCGAACGCTATTTTGATTATTTATGGCGCGAAGTACCCCTGCGTCCGTATCTCGCCAGAGTGATTGCTGCCGAGCGGTTTGACCTGTTGCGCGGCGACATTCCCATGTTCACCACCACGCCCGCGAGCCGCACCATCTTCACCTCCGAAGGCGAAGCCCTGCCCGACTTCTTCGACCAGCCAAGCATGGAACTGGTCAAGCAGCGCCTCACCCTACTCAACGAACAGGATCTCGCGCGCCAACTCTGGGTCATCGAGGCCACCCTCTCCACTCTGCTGATGGGTCCAGAGCGCGTCACCGGCAAATCCTTGAAAGTCAAACCCTCCCAGCGACCAGCCAGTCGCGCGCGATTGATGGCAGCCGCCAGAGCCGTTGGCAAGCGCCTGGAAGAGCTGGCCGTCACCAACGACTATGGCGCGAGCTGGTTAGGCGTCAGCGTCGTTAACGAAAGCGCCTGGAGCCTGCTGCCAACCGATATTGATCTCTACAGTGGCACCAGCGGCATCGCGCTGTTCTTAGCCTATCTCGGCGCGGTCACCGGAGAAGTCCACTATGCCAGGCTGGCAAAGCTTGCCCTCGCCTCCGTGCGCTCTCAGGCCGAGCAGCAGAAGCAGTATCTCAACCTTGTCAACATGGGGATGTTTGACGGCATAGGTTCAGTCATCTACCTCCTGACGCATCTAGGAAAGCTCTGGCACCAGCCTGAACTGTTGCAAGAGGCGGTAGCCCTGGCTGAACTCTTGCCTGCTTTGATTGCCAGAGACGAGCAGCGCGACATCATCAGTGGCTCGGCTGGCTGTCTTCTCACGCTATTAAACCTTCACGCCGTCTCCCCCTCTCCACGCCTGCTTGAGCTAGCGCGCCAGTGTGGCGATCATCTGCTAGCGACCAAGCAGGCGATGGCGGAGGGCATCGCCTGGGTCACGATCAAGCATGAAAAGCCCTTAGGTGGCTTTGCCCACGGCACCTCCGGTATCGCCCTGAGCTTACTCAAGCTAGCTGCCGTCACTGGGGAAGAACGCTATCGGCGAACCGCGTTGGACGCGCTCGTCTATGATCGCAGCCTCTATGTGCCGGAGAAACACAACTGGCAGGATCTGCGCTCCGTCCCCTCCTCGCTCGCCAATGCCCAACGCGATGCACAGGATGGTGAAGTGCAGACGCGTCAACCCAAGATGATCGCCTGGTGTCATGGGGCGTCGGGCATTGGCTTGAGCCGTCTGGCGATCTTGCCATACCTCGACGACGCCATGCTACCGCAAGAGATCGATATCGCGATCAATAAAATCATGGCGGAGGGGTTGAACGAAAACCACTCGCTCTGCCACGGCATGTTGGGCAATCTCGATGTAATCTTGGGCGCAACCCAGGCCCTCGACGAGCCGCGTTATCATGAGCAATTGTGGACGGCAACCGCGATGGCGCTGGACAGCATCGACGAATACGGCTGGGTCGCCGGTGTGCCATTGGGAGTAGAGACGCCAGGGTTAATGCTTGGGCTGGCAGGCATAGGATACGAGTTGTTGCGCCTGGCAGTCCCGGAACAGGTGCCGTCCGTGCTTTCAGTTGCCCCCCCGCCGCGATACTAGCAAGACAGGGCAAGCGCAAGGCCCCGGCCACCCCAATGCCCGTCCCCTTGCCCCTACCCACCTCCGTCCAACGTTACAGATCCCGTTCAATGTTGGATACGCTGGTAGGGGGCCTTGCGCTTGCCCTGCTGGGGCTTCTTTCCTTTTATCGTTATCAATCAAGCTCGGCACGCGGGTCGCGCATCATCAGTTCCAGCACGGCCTTACGTGGATCAAGCCCCGCGAAGAGGACCAGGCTGAGCTGCTGGGTGATGGGCATATCGACATTGTAGCGGTTGGCGAGCTGGAGGGCGGCGCGCGTGGTCCAGACGCCTTCTGCGACGGAATGAGTTGAGTTCAAGATGTCGTCAAGCTTTTCGCCCGCAGCCAGCCGCTTGCCCAATTGCTGATTGCGGCTCAACGGGCTGGCGCAGGTGGCGATCAGGTCTCCGATGCCTGCCAGGCCCGCAAAGGTGAGCGGATTGGCTCCGGCGGCGATGCCCAGGCGCGAAATCTCGGCCAGCCCGCGCGCGATGAAGGCGGCTTTGGCGTTCTCACCATAGCCCAGGCCGTCATTAATGCCCGCGCCTATCGCGATGATGTTTTTGAGCGCGCCGCCCAGCTCGACGCCGACCAGATCGCGGGAGGTGTAGACGCGGAAGCGGGCGGTGGTGAGCAGATCGCGCGCCTGAACCGCTATCTGTTCATTGGTGGCTGCCACCACGGCGGCGGTAGGCTTCTCCTGTGCCACCTCACGCGAGAGATTCGGCCCGCTTAACATGGCGATACGGGTCTGTGCTTCCGGCAGTTCCTCCGCGATAATCTCGCTCATGCGTTTCAGCGTACCAATCTCAACCCCCTTGCTCGCCGATACCAGAATAGTTTCTCGTCCTACATAGGAAGCCAGCAGGCGTACATTTTCGCGCATACGCTGTGATGGCGTGACGAGGATCAGGAAATCCTTGTCCTGCGCTGCTTGCGCCAGGTCAGCCGTTACCATTAAAGAATCAGGGAAGGGGAAGCCTGCCAGGAACAGGCTATTCTCGCGCGCCTGCTGCATCTCGGCTGCGCGCGCGGGCTGATGGTCCCACAGGGTGGTTGCGATCTCTTTCTTTGCGAGCAATAGGGCCAGCGTCGTCCCCCATGCGCCGCAGCCAATGACGCCAACTGATACCATACGATTTTCTCTCCTACGATGTCATTTTCTGCCACCTGACGCATTTCCGCTTGACATCCCATAATGCGATGTCTATACTGTCCTCAAGCAGCGAGTTCTCAGTTCACTCGACCCGCTCGCGGGATTGAAACTCCGCAGGGCTGCGATGCTCGCTGCGGGGATCAATTGTTTCTTGATACACGGATGGCTTCAAGATGCCGATGTAGGGCAGGTTGCGGTAGCGTTGCGCGTAGTCCAGCCCGTAGCCGACGACGAAGCGATCTGGAATGCTGAAGCCGATGTAGTCCAGCGCGATTTGCTTGTCACGCTCGCGCACTTTATCGAGCAGGGCGCAGATGCGCAGGCTGAGCGGGTTGCGCCGCTTGAGCATATCCATCAAATAGTGCAGCGTCAGCCCGCTATCGATGATGTCTTCAATGATCAGCACATGCTTCTGATTGATTGGTCCCTCCAGGTCTTTGATGATGCGCACAATGCCGCTTGAGCGCGTGGCATCCCCATAGCTGGCGACCGCCATATAATCGATCTCCAGCGGGAGGTGAATGTAACGCGCCAGATCCGCAATAAAGGGAACGGCCCCTTTCAACGTCCCTAGCAGCAGCAGATTCTTCCCCTGGTAATCGCGCGTAATCTGCTCCCCCAGTTCCACCACCTTCGCCCTGAGCTGCTCCTCCGCAATCAACACCTCTTCAATATCCTCATGCATCATAATCTACCCTCAATATACCATAATCTCAAATAGCTCTAAAACTCCGTACCGACCCGATTGATTGTGTCCGCTTTATCGCCCGTTTCCAGCATCATGCCACATCCCAGTAGGGCAAGCGCAAGGCCACCGCCCATTCCCCGCACCTCCCCTTGCCCCTACCGTCCCCAACTCCTATTTACCCCTAAAAATACAGCCGAACGGGGTCTACAATCACGGACGGAGGTGGTAGGGGCAAGGGGATGGGTGGTGCGGTGAGGGGGCCTTGCGCTTGCCCGCCTCGCTTGCCCTCTACCTCCATCATGGCTCCTTCGTATGCAATGACAGGCGTACGATGCGTTCTGTCCGGCTGGTCAGGCGAGCGCGATCATCGAGATGGATGCCTGCCAGCCAGATGCAATGGGACGGGCCGAAGAATAGCGGGATGCTTGCACGCTCGGCGTGCGGGACGTGGGCATCGACCAGCACATCCTGGACCTTCTTTTCGTGCATCATGCCCAATGGGCGCATCCGGTCGCCAGGCCGACGGGTCCGTACACGCAAGGTATCGCCCGTGATATCACCATCAGCATATACTACATAACGAGTGGGAGGCAGGATCGTCCACAACCTGGCCCAATCTTTTGCGCGCAAAGCCTCCCTGGCAGCCTGCAATGTCTCATTTGCCACAAGTTCGGCCACCGCGCACCAGGACGTGCCCGGGACCGAGACGCGACCAGGAACCGGCAACGTGACCTCCAAGGCTGGGGCTAGCCCTGCCCCTACGTGATGTGGTTCAACGCGTTCGCATAGCACCATGTCGCCTCGGCGCGAGAGGTGCAGGCGCTGCGGCAGGTGTAATGTCAGCTCTTCGCCGCTGCCTGGCCTGCGCAATAGTTCTTCGATCAGCTCAAAATGGCGCAGTTCGAGCGGCGATTGCCCATCACACAACGAAGCTGTGACGCGCCGTAAGAGGTGACGTTGCAGGCTGAGCGGCAACGCAAGCAGCGAAGCAAGCTGCAAGCGTATGCAGAGGGGTTGTTCGTCTGCCACCACTTTGGGCCAGTGCGCATCAACCTGGGCCGCGAGCCATTCCGCATCGACCCGCATCACCTCGGCGTTGCGCACCAGCGTCTCGCGAATGCCCGCGTTCAGCGTTTCCAGAAAAGGTACAAGCTCATGGCGAATACGGTTGCGCAGGAAGCGCGGATCGGCGTTGCTCAGGTCTTCTATCGGTACCAGACCGTGAGACCGGCAATAGGCCACTGTATCGGCATGGCCGACTGACAATAGTGGGCGAATAATATCTTGCTGGCGCGGTTGCAGGCCGATCATTGCATCGATGCCGCCCCCACGCAGCAGGTGCAGCAGCAGCGTCTCCACCTGATCGTCTCGATGGTGCGCCACCGCAATCAGCCGTCCCTGCGCCACCTCACGCAGGAAGCGGTAACGCGCCGTGCGTGAAGCATCCTCGATGGAGCGTCGTTCCGCCTGAGCCTGCGCCGATACATCCACGCGTCCGATTGTGCAGGCCAGGCCCCACTCGTGCGCGAGGCGCGCGACGGCTGCCGCCTCCTGTGTGCTCGCCTCGCCGCGGAGTTGGTGATCTAGATGGGCAACGTGCAGTTCGACGGCGGGGAAATGCTTCCCAGGACCGCAGAGGCGCAGCAGCAGGTGCAGCAGGCAGAGCGAATCGGCTCCCCCCGAGACGGCCACGACGACCGTTCCCTGCTCGGGTAAGAGATGGTGTTGTTCGATATAGGTAGTTACAATCTCTAACATGTTTGCGCTTTATAGCCGTTGTATGATACGATATAGGCCAATTATAGCATCCGTAGACTAGCCGCGTGGCCCAGATTGGGGGTCAGGCGCTTGAATGTTGTGTAGGGGTAAGCAGAGAAATGGGACTTCGCAAAATCATCACCGCAGAAAACCCGATATTGCGCCAGAAGGCGAAAAAGGTTCATCGCTTCGATCCATCGTTGCAGCGACTCGTTGACGACATGTTCGAGACGATGCACGAGGCGCAGGGCGTTGGCCTTGCTGCGCCGCAGATCGCCCTCTCCATCCGCCTTTTCGTCGCCGAGTATGAAGATCACAAGGTTGCAGTATTCAATCCAGAGATCGTCAAGGCCGAGGGGGAAGAGTTGGGGACCGAGGGCTGTTTGAGCATCCCTGGCTATGTGGGCGAGAATATCCGTCGGGCCGGCAAAGTGCTGGTCAAGGGGCAGGATGTGCGCGGCAAGCCCATTCGTATCTCTGCCGAAGGCTGGTTTGCGCGTGTGCTCCAGCACGAAATCGATCATCTAGACGGCATCCTCTTCCTCGACCGGCTGGATCGTCCCGAGGACCTGCGCGAGGTGCGCGACGACGAGACCATCGAAGAAGCTGCGGTCATCGAGTAATTGACGAAGATAAAAAAATCCGGCTCCTCCATTTTCGGAGAGAGCCGTTTTTTATTTCATCGGACCCGCATTACAATTTTTGCTGTCTCCTTAACATCGGCAATCTGTGGTTGCCGAGGGTTCGCTGGCATCCTGCGCAAAGGTAGAAGCCGTCATCCTGGTATTGCAGCTCGCTCACCGGAAAGTGCAGATAACAGATGCCGCAACGGGTAGCATCGGGCTGACTGGCAGTCTGGCGGTCGTGCTCAAACAGCTCGTGTAGCGATTGCACCATCTGCTCAAAGTTGAAATGCCCGCTATAGCCTCGTTCTATGCCTGACGCGTGTACCGCAGGCAAGGCCCCCGTCATATTATTAGAACGAGCTTCCCGCCGACTGGCAAAAAAGTTGCTATTCCCTCCAGCTTCATTCCCCGAACCCGCTGTATGATGATTGCTCAAAGCAACAAACTCCCAAATGTGATCAGGGCTAACATTTCAGTAATTATACTATTGCGGTTTGTGTAAATCAAGTAGGGGCCATTAATTAAGTCTGTACAACCAGAGTACCCTGCCATCGCTGACGCGTAAAACATCCATTGTCCCGTCGAATTGGCGCAGGTAGATCTCGCCATCGACAATACGCGGCTGCCAGAGAATAGGGGCTGTGGATCTATAGTGCCAGAGCAGAACGCCATCGCTACTGCGCCAGGCCCAGATCGAGTTCTCATTCTCGCCCAGGAAGAACACCCCATCCATAACTACGAGGCTGAACTTAAATGCAGGTATGGCGTGCTGCCAGAGCAACGAACCGTCCGTTATGCGCAATGAGACTACTCTTTTATCCAGCGTAAAGTAAAGAACGCTTGTGCCCTGTATTTCCGGTCCAGCAACAATAGTATCTATTCGCCGTTGCCAGAGCAACGAGCCATCCACACCCCTTAACGCCTTTATCATGCCACCTGTCGTACTCACGACCACTCCATTTTGCACAGTCCAGAAGCGGAGATTGAAATAATCGGGAGGCGATTCCCAGAGCAGGCCGCCATCAGTGAGGCGACGAGCTTGCAGGGTGTTTTGCGAGGTCTGAAAGTAGATGGTCGGTCCCTCAATAGAAGGCGCCCAATCGTCGGGAAGACCTTGATAATGGAAAATCTCGGAGCCATCGCTCGCTCGCAGCACATGCACCATAAAATCCGGCGTTCGAATAGAGACAATCCCATCGGCAACCGACAAAAAGCCATCCATCGGCGAGAGGTTTCGATGGGTAAAGTGCCAGAGAACTTTTCCGTCACTTGCGCGCAATGCATAAACTGTGCCGTTATCCACTAAAGTATTCACATAGACCACGCCATTTTTCGCCAGCAAAGGGGAAGGGCCAGCAAAGGGTGGCAACTGGCTAAACCAGAGGAGCGCGCCATCGCTTGCTCGATTTGCCTCTACAATCCCAACTGAAGAACTGCTCAGGATGGTAAAGTACAACTGACCACCATCTGCAATGAAGTAGCCGTTGGTACTCGCCGGGGCGCGATGTTGCCACAAGATAGCTCCGTCGCTTGCTCGCCTGGCGCTAATAGCCCCATTATCTACGTTGATATAGGCTACTTTACCGTCCACTGCTACGTCTACAACTTTCCCGCCTACAAAGAAAAACGGGTTAAACGAAACCGATGGCGGATTCTGCCGAGCAGGCTTTGAGATAGGAGGTACATCTGTCTGGATGATCAGCGGCATAACCATCAGACCAACAACACATAGAAAGAGAGCAAAGGTTGGGGATATATGCATCTGAAAGGCGCTTTTTTGTGCGAGCCTCAATATAGCTCGGTGGAGAAAGCGCCTCAATCGCCCATCGGGCGGATCGAGGTCTACAATCTCGATCTCGTCTTTATGTTCCAAATCTTCCATGATTTCCTATACATCTCTTTCATGATAAAAAACGCTTTCTAAAGTTTTTAATACCATGATGTTTATTATAGTAGGAAATGCATGGGGAAGTAATAAGGAACTGATGTCGCCGCTGAGTGAGCAGGTGCTAATCCTCCAATGTTGCGACCAGCACAGCCTTGATTGTATGCAGTCTGTTCTCTGCCTGGTCAAAAACAATTGAGGCTGGTGATTCAAATACTTCTTCATCCACTTCCATCCCGTCTAATCCATAGCGTTTGTAAATTTGCTCACCAGCCACCATCTCAGTATTATGATAAGCTGGCAGGCAGTGCATAAACTTGGCATCTGGATTGTGCGTCAGCTCCATGATCCGACTATTGACACGGTAAGGAAGCATTTGCCCCTGGCGGACACGTTTATCCCATCGTTCTTCAGGCTCGCCCATCGACACCCAAACATCGGTATAGACAAAGTCGCAGCCATCTACTGCCTCTTCCACATTCTCAGTCACGGTAATGCGTGCGCCAGTCTCACTAGCGAGTGCGTCCATTTGTGACAGGCGTTCCTTGCTCGGCCAGTATTCCTGCGGACCCGCTAAACGAATATCCAGGCCCATTTTCACGCTCCCGCTCAGTAGTGATGTGGCTACATTAAAGCCGGTATCACCCAGAAAACAGCACTTCACTTGCGCCAGCGGCTTGTTTACCTGCTCTTGCATAGTAAATAGGTCAGCCAGGGCTTGTGTTGGATGTTCTTCATCAGTCAAGCCATTCCATACAGGGACGCCAGCATAGCGCGCCAGTTCTTCCACCGTCGCCTGCTTAGAACCACGATACTCAATGCCATCGTACATCCGTCCCAGCACGCGTGCGGTATCTTTTATCGTCTCTTTGTAACCAATATGCGAGCCACTGGCTCCAATATAGGTGACGTGCGCGCCCTGATCAAACGCAGCCACTTCGAAGGCACACCGGGTACGCGTCGAATCTTTCTCGAAGATCAGGACAATGTTTTTGCCACGAAGGCGGGGCACCTCTGTCTTCGCATATTTTGCCGCTTTGAGTTCGGCTGATAACTGGAGCAGAGATGCAATCTCTTCGGAACTAAAATCATCTAATGTGAGGAAATGCCGGTTGCGCATGCTCAAAGCCATTGATCTTACCCTCATGATAGATTCAACTCAATATTTTCCCATTTTAATGAAAGGGCATCGCCGTCATCTGCTATACTGCTGACCTTATTATACAGCTTCTGCGCCAGATCCGGTAGAGTATACCGTTTTTGATCCAGGGCTGTTGCAACGTCTTTTTTGCCGCCTTCGGCGGCGGGGAGAAGAGGAACAAGTGGGGACAATTCGCGAGATCGCGACGTCCCCCACCCCCCGCAAGGAGGCTGCCGCCCCCTTGACCCCCGCTTGGCAGACGGTATGCCCAACGTTGCAACAGCC
>Ga0070741_10018679_pt1 | contig 11190 bp, 8 predicted proteins | sample Coa_R1_4_FD_66440 | JGI IMG/M metagenome (GOLD analysis project Ga0070741, IMG submission 66440) | Surface soil microbial communities from Centralia Pennsylvania, which are recovering from an underground coalmine fire - Coalmine... | ecosystem: Environmental > Terrestrial > Soil > Unclassified ...
AGCCGAAGCGGGGCTCAGCTCGCGTGAGCGCACAGATCAACGAGGTGTAATTCGCTTCGGAGCCGCTCGTCGTGAAATGTCCCGCCGCATCCGCGGGCAACCCCGCGCGGCGGGCGACCGCCCGGATGACATGGGCTTCGATCTCGACCGGTGTGGGAGACGAGCCCGAGCTGGCGAGCTGCGGATTGAAGACCCCCGCGATGCGGTCAGCCCACTGCGCCGGAGCCACCGGAGCGGGATTGAACAAGCCGAAATAACGCGGGTGGGTCATGTGAACGGTGCCGTGCTCGAGCTGCGCGATGCTCCAGGCAAGCACCGTTTCGGCCGCTTGCGGTAGCTCGAAATCGAAACCCGCAAGCTCCCGGCGGAACCTCTCCATATCGACCCGAGGCAACACGGATCCGCGCGCGATGCGCTCATGGGCACTCGCGAGCTCGCGAGTCAAAAGATCATCGAGGTGCTCACGCGTGGCACGGTCGGGAAAGAGCGCCGGGACCGGCGGCGGGAGCGGGTTGTTCCTCGACATGGGTCACCTACCGACTGGCCGCGGCGAGCGCCTGATCGAGATCGGCGATGATGTCATCGATGTGCTCGATGCCAACACTCAAGCGAATGGTTTCCGGGCCGATGCCCGCGACCCGCTGCTCCGCGGGAGACATCTGCCGATGGGTGGTCGAGGCCGGATGACAGGCGAGTGACTTCGCATCCCCGAGGTTCACCAGGCGCTTGAAGAGCTTCAGGGCGTTGTAGAACCGGACACCGCCGTCGAAACCGCCGCGAATCGCGAATGTCAGGAGTGAGCAGGCGCGCCCGCCCAGATACTTCTTCACCAGGGGATAGTAGGGATTGTCGGGGAATCCGGCGTAGCTGACCGAAGCAACACGCGAATCGTCACGCAGAAACTCCGCCACTCGACGCGCGTTCTCGACGTGACGGTCCATGCGCAATGCCACCGTCTCGATCCCTTGCAGGAGCAGAAAGGCGTTCAAAGGCGCCAGCACCGCACCCATCGTCCTCTGATGAACACTCCGACACCTCCCGAGGAACGCTTTCTGGCCGTAGTGATCTGTATACACCAGGCCATGGTATGACTCGTCGGGTGTTGAGAACATCGGGTAGCGCGCGGCGTGCTCTTTCCAGGGGAATTTACCGCTGTCCACGATAATGCCGCCGAGGGTCGTGCCGTGCCCCCCCAGAAACTTGGTCAGCGAGTGCAGGACAATATCCGCGCCATGTTCGATCGGCCGGATCAGGATCGGGGTTGGAACCGTGTTGTCGACGATCAGGGGAACGCCCGCCCGATGCGCGACAGCGGCCATCGCTTCCAGATCGCAGACGTTCCCGGCGGGGTTGCCCACCGTCTCGCAGAACAAGGCGCGGGTATTCTCATCGATCAGCGCCGCCAGGTCCTCGGGTCGATCGGATTTCGCGAACCGAACGGTCACGCCGAGCCGCGGCAACACATGGGCAAACAAGGTATGGGTCGTGCCGTAAAGCTGCGGCACGGAGATGATGTTCCGACCCGTGTCCGCGACATTCAACGCGGCGTAGTACAACGCTGTTTGTCCAGAGCTCACCGTCAGAGCATCGATGCCGCCTTCCAATAGCGCCATCCTCTGCTCGAGCACCGAGTTGGTTGGATTGCCGATCCGCGTATAACGATAGCCTTCGGCCTCCAGGTTGAAAAGCGCGGCACCGTGCTCGGCGCTGTCGAAAGAATACGCGACGGTCTGATAAATCGGCACCGCGACCGCTTTGGTGGTAGGGTCGGCGTCAAAGCCGCCGTGCAGGGCAATCGTCTCGTTTTTCATTGTGGCAGTCCAATTCGCGCGCACCTGGCTGGCACAGCTATTATGACGGCTCATTCGAGCGAAAACATGAAATCGCCGCTGCAGGCATGGGTACGCGCGCTGGAGCTCACCGCGCCCATCGACCGGCGTCTCGCGCCCACCCTCCCCGTTCTGATCGGCGACCTGGCGGACCGATTTGGCGCGGCTGCGGCGCTCACCGGGCGCCAGGGAGCGCTCAGCTACCGCGGGCTGGCCGACTCCCTGAATCGCCACGCCCGCTGGGCGATCCAGCAGGGCCTCGCTCCCGGCGAAGTTGTCTGCCTGCTCATGCCCAACTGTCCCGAGTACCTGGCGATCTGGCTGGGCCTCACGCGGATCGGCGTGGTCGTTGCACTGCTCAACACCAACTTGACCGGCGAGGCGCTCGCTCATTCGATCAACATCGTGTCCCCCCGTCAGCTCATCGTCGCATCGACGCTGAGCTCGTCTGTACGGGCTGCGCGGGAGCACTTGCGAGGCACCGCTCAAATCTGGGTACACGGGGCGGATGACCAGGAGTTCCCTCGACTCGATCACGCCGTTGCCCGCTGTTCAACTGAAGCCCTGGCAAGCGACGAGCCGCCGCCACCCACGCTGGATGATCATGCGCTCTACATCTACACGTCCGGCACCACGGGCCTACCCAAGGCTGCGAATGTCAGCCATCTACGCCTCATGCAATGGAGCCACTGGTTCGCTGGGTTGATGAATACAAAACCTACCGATCGCATGTACAACTGTCTGCCGCTGTACCACAGCGTCGGTGGGGTGGTAGCGACCGGAGCTACGTTGGTGGGCGGCGGAACGGTAGTGTTGCGTGAGCGTTTCTCGGCGAGTGAGTTCTGGAAGGACGTCATCGAGGAGCGCTGCACGCTCTTTCAATACATCGGCGAGCTGTGCCGCTATCTTCTGGCCGCTGAGCCGCAGCCCCGGGAAACCCAACACTCACTACGACTATGCTGTGGTAACGGACTGCGAGCCGAGGTCTGGCAGGCCTTTCGGGATCGCTTCCGCATACCCCAGATCCTCGAATACTATGCCGCAACCGAAGGCAGCTTCTCGCTGTATAACTGCGAGGGTCGACCGGGCGCCATTGGGCGGATTCCGCCGTTCCTCTCACATCGCATGCCCGTCGCGCTGGTCAAATACGATCCCGCAACAGAGCTGCCCTTGCGGGACGAGTCGGGCTCGTGCGTGCGTTGCGCCGTAAACGAAGTCGGAGAGGCTATCGGGGCGATCTCGAGCGCGGGGACGAATGGAGGACGATTCGAAGGCTACGCGGACGCGCGGGCATCGGAGCAGAAAATCCTCCGGGATGTGTTTGCGCCGGGTGACGCCTGGTATCGGACCGGCGACCTGATGCGCAAAGACGAGCAAGGATTCTTCTACTTCGTGGATCGTGTGGGCGATACGTTCCGGTGGAAAGGCGAGAACGTATCGACTGGCGAAGTCACAGCGGTGATTACGAGTTTTCGCGGCGTGGACGATGCTGCCGTTTACGGAGTCAGGGTACCCGGTGCGGACGGGCGTGCGGGAATGGCGGCTGTGGTGGTGCGTGCCGAATTCGATCTCGGCGCATTCAGACGACACCTGGTCGCGCGTTTACCCGAGTATGCACGCCCCCTGTTCTTGAGGATCGTTCCCGCGATTGAGCTCACAGGGACATTCAAGTTGCGCAAACACGAGTTGGCGCTGGAGGGATACGATCGAACGACGGTAAGTGACACCCTCTACTTTGACGATCGACAGCAGCAAAGGTATGTGCTGCTGGATGAAGCGTTGTACGAAAAGTTGAGCACGGGAAAGATGCGTTTGTAGGTTGGGTGACGAGTCAGGCGGTATTCCCCGCATCTACCGTGAGCGTGATGCCGGTGATGTTCTTCGCCTTCTCACCAAGAAGGAACTCGACACTTTGCGCCACATCCTGGGCCTCCGCCATGCGGCGCAGGGCGCTACGGCGGATGATCTGCTCTCGTTGTCCGCCACTGAGATCGTGTGTCATTTCCGTGTCGAGGAAACCGGGGGCGACGACGTTGACGGTAATCCCGAGCTGACCCACCTCGCGTGCCAACGAGCGAGTGAAGCCTACGAGAGATGCCTTCGTCGCCGAGTAGGCGGACAAGCCACTGTACCCGGTTGAAGCGACAATCGATGAGATGTTGACGATGCGCCCCGCCCGCTCGACCATCATGGCGCGCACCACGTACTTGGTGAGCAGGATCGGCGCAAGGGTATTGAGTCGCAGCAGATTCTCGATCTGCTCATCCCGCATGATGGTCAATACACCTGCCGTTCCAATGCCAGCGTTGTTGACGAGTCCGTAGAGGGGACCGAATTCCTTGCGCAGATCCCCCACGAGCGCCGCAATCTCGCCCGTATGCTGTAGATCGAATGCTCGGAACTGGACCGACCCGCGTTGCTCCCGTTCAGCGGTCACGGCGGCCCCGCGCAGCTCGTCGCTTTCCTTGCGGGCGATCGCAAGCACGCGATAACCGGAGGCCGCGAGCGTTGTAACAATCGCGAGCCCGAGACCACGACTGCCACCTGTCACGATGACGTTGCGCATTGGCTCGTTACCCACTATGCCTTCAGGCATTTGGGCGCACCAGCTTTCCGGCCGGGGATACCTCCAACCCAGGCACGATTCGTACCATCGCGGGCACTTTGTGCGGTGGCAACGCCTGCCGGCAGGCCTCGATAATGCCTTGTATCAATACCTCGGGCTTCGGCCGCTCGCCGGGCGCCTCGTCAACCAACACAACCTCGGCGGTAACCACGGCCCCGGTGATCGGGCTGCGTCGCGCCTTGACGAGGGACATCCGAACCCAGGGGTTCGCATTGATCACGGCCTCGACCTCCTCCGGGTGCACCTTCAGACCGCCAACATTGATCACACCTCCGGCGCGCCCGATGAAATAGTAACGACCATCGCGCAACTCGACTCGATCTCCTGTGTCGACAAACCCCTCTGGACCCCTGATCGGTACGACCTGCTCGCCTAGGTAACGCAGAGCATTGGCTTCGGAACGCAGACGCAGGGTTCCATCGACAATTCGCACCTCCACCGGGCCTGGCGCGCTCAGCAGCGTCGCCGGGAATCCGGCGAGCCCATCCCCCACCTCAAAACCGACACCCGCCTCGGTCGAGGCAAACGCATGGGCGATGCTCGCCCGAGGGTAAGTCGCCTCCAGATTATCGAGAATCGCCTGGTCAGCGATCTCTCCCGACAGACGCACATACGCGGGTGCGATCGTCGCGGCCGCACCGCTCATCAAAGCCCGACGCCAGTGAGACGGCGTTCCCGAGATGTGGGTGACGCCAGTTTCCGCGGCACGAGCCAGGAAATCAGTCATCGATTCCTTCGGATCGGAGAGGACCAGGGAGCCCCCGCGGAGCGCCGCACGCAGAAAGATCTGCAGGCCGCCGTAACGTCTGATGTCGTAGAAGGTGCTCCAGATACGCGGCGTAGCCGACTGCGACGCCTGCTGATGAACAATGATGCTCGTGAGCGTGCGCAGGGTGTGCAACACAAGCTTCGGAGCGCCCGTAGTACCTGACGTGAGCAGGACCCACTCCGTCTCGTGTGACTGCTGTCGCGTGACCTGCTGAACGTAGAGCCTGGGCTGCACCGTAACACTAATGTCCAACCCCGTTCCGTTCTCCTCCGGAACCCCGGCGTCCCGCACCCAAGCGATCGCCTCCGCGCTCTTGATGACATGAGGGAAATGGACCGGCGCCAGATCGGGAGGACAGAGAACGATCCTTTGCGCCACCCCGTCGAGCTCGATGAGCGCCACGGCTGCGGCGAGTTGGTCCTGCGTGGCAATGAGGACAGTTCGTCCACGCAGCTCCTCCAGCCGCCCACCGAGAATCGAAGCCCCCGCAAGCTCCGCGAGGCGGACGCTCGTGCCAGCGCTGTGGAACGAGCCCGCCGGTAGGGCCTCCGTGACCATTGCCCCCCACAGCCACTCTGAGGGCTTCAAACCCATTACTGCCGCTCGTGGGCGCCCGGCGCGCAACGAGCAGAGTCTCGCGACCTGCCCATGAGCGGGCTTACCTCGTGGGGCTCTCTTGCGGACGTGCGGAGCTTTCGTAGAGCCTGACGAAGTCCCCAAAGGTGACCGGAAATTCCACCGCTTCCTCGGCGTTGAATGGATCAAAGCCGAGCTTATCCTCCAGCCGCGCCACAATGATGGCAAAGCTCAGAGAGTCCAAGCCCGACTGCAGGAGCTTCAAGTCATCGGACAGTGGCGCGAGCCGCCGATGCTGCTCACCGGCCACGGCCTCGAATTGCGAAATGATGGTGGATCGCACTGACATCCCCGTGCTCCTTACATGCTCTTTATGGTTGTGGGCTCTAGTATGCGCCCGTCGCACTCGAAATCATCCCTGCCACGCTCAAGACTCGAGCGGGAAATCCCAAGCCTCGCGCCCGCGCTTTCCGCGCCGGAGTACCACGACATGATAAGGGCGGACAGGGGTAAAAGGGCATATTTCTGAAGGGGTTAGGCCAATTGAAAAGTCGGCGTCCGCACATCGGGCGACTGCCCCGGTCCGCACGGGCGCTTCGCGCGCAGCCTTTCGCGCACCGCTTTTCGCGCCGCCCTCGCGCACCGCTTTCGCACCGCCCCTCGCGCAGCCCTTAGCGCGGGGCTGTTAGCGCCGCCCTTCGCGCAGCGCCTCCAACGCACGCATCCACACCGCGCCCATGCAGGGCGTGCCGCGCACGAACACGACAACCAGCACTCGAGCCCCCGCGATTCCAACCTGCCGCGCCGCCGACGAGCCGGATCGACTCACGAAATCAACTGAAGAGAGCTTCGCGGTCGGTCCATTCGCTCCTTGCTCCTCGCGCAGCGTCGCCAAACGGTGACGCATTCCTCAACTTCGCACTCTCGTCGTCGAGTCTCGCGAGCCGTCATGGGCGCGAGAGACGCGCGCGCGCGTGTCGCATGTCACGGCTTGCGGATTTCGTTGCAGAGCCATGACGATCGTGGAATGTTGAGTCGAGCCGCGGCCGCGAATTCAGCGATTCGACCAAACCAACATGAGCGCCTGCCTTGAAAGTCAAGCGTGGCCGGAAAATGTCGCCGATCAACTACGTCTGCAAGTCGAGACATTTTGTCTTGTGCGCACTCTCGGGTTTTACTCCGCCGCGACTTAAGTAAAGGGTCGTTCGCCAAATTGCGACAGCCCTCGCGCTCGGTCAGTCACCGCCACCCATCGCAAGTCGGCGGGGCTGACACGGCAATCTTTTGACTCAATCTTTTGATGGACGGGGAATCCATGCGCACACTATTCGTTATTTCGGGGAAGACCGCGGCGGGCCTACTTGCGAGCGCCCTGCTGGCCACATCGATCGCACACGCGACGACGACGATTTCCGGCACGCCGAGCACCTCGGTCGCCGAGAATCGCTGGTACGGCTTCCAGTCCTGGGCCACGGACAACACCGGGCGCGCGGTCACCTATTCGATCAAAAACAAGCCTGCCTGGGCCACGTTCGACACGCGTTACGGCCATCTCTATGGCGTCCCGAGTGCCTCCAACGTCGGCACGTATTCCAACATCGTGATTTCCGCCACTGACGGGCTCACCAGCGCCTCGCTGCCCGCATTCGCGATCACTGTCACCGGAACGGCCGTGACTGGCGGCTCCGGAACCGGCACGACCGGCTCGGCCACGGTGCACTGGACCCCGCCCACCCAGAACACCAACGGCACGACCCTGACCAACCTCGCCGGATACATCATCAATTACGGCACCAGCTCGAGCTCCTTGAGCTCGACCGTCAAGGTGACCAACGCCGGGCTGACCAGCTACCAGATCGACGGTCTCGCGAAGGGGACCTACTACTTCGCCGTATCCGCTTACAACAGCAGCGGTCAGACGAGCTCGCTGTCGGGCAAAGTCAGCAAGACGATCCAGTAGTCCCGCTCAATCCCCTCGAGTCCTCGACGTGCCGCGCGCGAGCTGCTCCATGCAGCGCGCGAACAGCTCGTTGAGGCTCGAGATGTTGAGCTTCTCGTAGGCCCGGCGGCGCAGGGTCGCGACGGTTGTAGGTCTCACCGCGAGCTCCGAGGCGATCCCCTGCACAGTCTGGCCCGCGAGCGCTCGCGCGCAGACCTGCCGCTCTCGCGGCGTCAGCCGGGCTTCGATTCGGGCCAACAGCTCATCTAGATAGTGAACCGATTCGGTGCGACCGGAACGCACCCTGGTCGCCTCGGTCAGGTCGGTGTGTTTGCCTGCGAGGCCGAGTAACAGAGGCGCGCTCTCGCGCACGCGCGTGATGTCGCGCTCCCGGAACGAGTCCGAGCCGCGACCGCGGTAGAGGTTCACCATGATCCAGCGGTCGCGGACCCGATCCACGAGGGACAATCTTTCGAGGAGCCGGTATCGATCGTAGATCTCTCGTCGGTATTGTCTGTCCTTGATGTCCGAAGCCCGCAGATGCGACAGCACGGGGCCACCGGTGCCGAGTTGCCTCGCCCCTGGATCGTGGCGATAGAACCGAGCGCGCTCATAGAGCCGCCCCGCTTCCAGAGCGGGGTTGCCCGATTGGCGGCTGACCGCCGTGACCAGGTGAGCGGCCAACTCCTCGTCGAATGTGACTATCGCCAGATGGTCTAGTGGGACCAACGGCTCCATCGCACGCAGCAACGTGCATGCAAAGTCCGGCTCCCCCAACGACAGGATGGCTTCGCTGAGCAAGGCGCTATCCACCAGATACCCCCTCTCCGAAGAAACGCTGTCATCCATCGAGATGACAGACGGGCCCCCGCCGCGCGGTCATTATGGACATCGTCGGCCCGTTTTGGTCTCGCCAATGCTCATAGTCTATGACTCTCCCCACCCCTAGCCTCGCACGTGTCGCGCGCGCCGCGAATCGCTCCATGGCCGATCGCACGACGCCCTTCATCTTCAATGAATGGTACGTCGCCGCCTTCTCGCGCGAGATCGATCGCACCTTGCGCAAACGCAAGATCCTGGGTCGCAATATCGTGCTATTTCGAACCAGAGCGGGCAGTCCGGTGGCGCTCGAGGACCGCTGTGCGCATCGCTCCTTTCCACTGTCGGCCAGCAAGCTCGACGGCGACACCATCATCTGCGGCTATCACGGGCTCCGTTACGACACGTCAGGCAATTGTATCGAGGTGCCTTCGCAGCCCCGGTGCCCGAAGGGTATTGGCGTGGCGAATTACCCGTTGGTCGAGCGCGGCCCGCTGCTGTGGATCTGGATGGGCGCCCCGGAACTGGCGGACCCTGACAAGATACCTCTGCAACCCTGGCTCGATGCGGCGGACTGGGAGCGCTCGCAAGGTTATATCGCCCTGCGGGCCAGCTATATCAGCTTGCACGAGAATCTCATGGATCTCACACACCTGAGTTATCTGCATGCCGCGACCTTCGGAACCACGGACTATGCTGCCGCGCCCTACGACGTGATAATCGAAGATGACGTGGACGTGTGCGGCAACGATAGGCGCCCGCGCTTTGCACTGAACCGGCAGGTCGCACCGACCAAGCTGCCTCCCGTCTGGGCCCAGCCGACTGGGATTCTAGGAACCACAGCAGCGCGCATCGTTTCTTCGGAGTTTGTCTCCCCAGCTCTGCACGTCGTCACCGTCCGGTTTCACGATACGGCACTCCCTGCGTGCGAGCGCCCTCAATTCGAGGTTAGAACCGCGCACATACCAACGCCGGAAACCCTGACGTCCACGCACTATTTCATCGTTCATGGGCGCGATTTCGCGCGCGACGACCCCAGCGTCACACAATTCATGCACGAGCAGCTTTTCAATGCCTTTGCGGAGGACGTAGCGGGGCTCACCGCAGTCGAGCAAACCCTCGCTGAAGCCGGCGATGACCCCTTCGAGATCTCTCTGGCGAGCGACCGGCCCGCAGTAGCAGTGAGAAGATATCTCAAGCGGCGCTCGGACCAGGAGCATGTCCCCAGGTGATGCCCGGTCACCGGCCAGGACAGATCCCCTCGGCAAGCGGTAAGCCCTCAGCAAGGCGACATTGCAACAGGTCCAGTGCTGCCGTGCCCCCGAGAGGGCGCGCGGAGGGCTGCGCGTCGAAGACCATCCATTGATGGCCAACCCCGAATGCCGTCCAGTCCGGAGCGTCCTGACACTCCGGCTTTCCTGTCCTCGCAAATGCTACCCAACACCCGTGCATGGCTCGCTGAACATGAGTGTCCGCATCGTCGGTATGCAGCGGTGGGAGATTCGCAAAAACGAACGGGATCTCGGAGCCATGATAGGCGCCCTCGCGTCTCGCCCGCAGTACGCCGAGGACGTGTTGGAAGCGATAGAGGTAGACAGGCGAGCCAGCCGCGCTCATTTTCGCAGCCACCCATCGAGCCTCCCCTGCGAAGTAGCCGTCCCGGAAAACGAGCCGCGCAAGCGCTGCATCATCGGACGCCTGGGCACCGTATAACGCGCGTAGTTTCGCCAGATCATCATTCGAGACCTGCGGAAACAACCCATAAGCGCTCACTTGCAGACTCAATAGCGAGCCTTCCTCGTCGTTGGTCCCTATGATCAGAGGAACACGCGCGACACGGCCCGCCGCGATGGCCTCCAGGGGCGACTCCTGGAGCAGATGTTTGTCCACCACCGGTCCCCAATCGCCGTCGCTGTCCTGTTGGACTGACGCGAGAGTGGGGATCGGCCCCCAACCGCCCCCGCCCGACTCCACGATGGCTTTCTGGAACAGGCCAGCGGCCGGCGCGGCCGTCAACAACGTAAGCGTGTCCTGACCTCCCGCGGACTCACCAAAAAGAGTGACGTTGGCTGGGTCACCGCCAAACACGGCAATGTTGTCGTGCACCCACCTCAAGGCCGCAACCTGGTCCCAGAGGCCGAAGTTGGCTTGACCGTGATGCGCTTGAAACCCGAGTGCGCCGAGACGGTAGTTGAGACTCACCAGCACGATGCCATCGCGAGCGAACGCCGCACCGTCGTAATAGTTGTCAGCCGAGGAGCCACTCTGGTTGCCGCCACCATGGATCCAGACCATGACCGGCGCCTGGTGGGCGACTTGCGGCGCCCAGATATTCAGGGTGAGACAGTCTTCGCTGAGCTGTGCGGCCCGGGTGCCGGGGGGCACATTGCGAGGCGGCGAGCGCTGCATGCAGGAGAACCCGAAGTCCTGCGCGGCGCGGTCCCCGGACCATTTGGTCACCGGCTGCGGCAAGGCCCACTGCAGCGGGCCCACGGGTGGTGCCGCATACGGCACCCCTTTGAAGATCTGGATACCGTTATCCACGGTGCCGACCAGCACTCCGCTGTGGACCCGAGCCCGGATGGGCTCGACGGCTTGCGCGTTGAGAGCGAGCAGCAGCGCCATGAGCCCG
>Ga0070741_10018680_pt1 | contig 11189 bp, 8 predicted proteins | sample Coa_R1_4_FD_66440 | JGI IMG/M metagenome (GOLD analysis project Ga0070741, IMG submission 66440) | Surface soil microbial communities from Centralia Pennsylvania, which are recovering from an underground coalmine fire - Coalmine... | ecosystem: Environmental > Terrestrial > Soil > Unclassified ...
GCCCGTGGCCGTGTCGTAGAGGAAGGCGGCGTTCCATCCAATCACTGCGAGATCGCCGGGATAGTACGACATGCGAGCTTGCAGGATCTCGGAGCGCTCACCTTCCGCCAGCATGGCGGTCTCCCCGCGGACCACCTGCGCGATGTGGTTGCCGTGCGTGGCCAGCAGTTCGTCGGCGGCAGGAGAGCCCTCGATCTCGCGCACGTGGAAGATGAAGTAATCCTCCTGCAGCCACTCTTCGTCCTTGTAGGGCTTGACCAGGGCGGGAGCGGCCCGCTCCAGCTTCTGGCGGGCAATCCGCGAGGCGAGCTTTTCGAAGTTGGTGTCGCTGGTCCAGCGGCAGGAAAGCTGGATCAGGTTCTCCCAGTCGCCGGAAAAGGGCAGCTCGAACTCCAGGCTGACCACGCCATAATCGTAGTACTTGATCTCTCCGGCAAGGCGCTCGCCCGAATCAAGAATCAGCGGCTCCAGCGTTTCCTCCACCGGGGTGCGCTGGTAACGGACGTAGGCAGGAGCCTTCTTGAAGCTGGCTTCGGCCTTGCGCGCCGGGAAGATCTGGCGCAGGTCGTCGAGCCGGATTTCTTCGCAAACGTCATACTGGATTAAAACCAGAACTACGCCGCGTAAAGGAGTGTTAGGAGCAGGCTTGGTGGTCTCATGCACCCGGGTAGTGAGTTCATGGGCCACGTCGGCGCTGACCACGGTTGTGAGATCGCGATCCATGAGAGTCGTCCTTGCGAAAAGGAGCGTCCGGAACAGACGCGGGAAGCGGCAGAGACTGCTACGCTATTGTCTCAGGTTCGGGGCGGGGTGGCTAGGTTAGGTAAGTTAGTTGTTTATAAGGGTTTGGGAGTATTAGTGGAGAAGGCGGCGGGAGCGTCAGGATTCCCCTTAACCACGGTTTCAAGGACTTCAAAAGCCCCGCCCTGTCTCCGCACAAGACGCGGAGACAGGGCGGGGCACCCTTTTGGTCCGTTTTAGCGCTTGCGGGTGGCTGCCCACAGCAGGGCTGTAGCCGCGGCTGCGGCTCCCAGGCTGATTCCAGCTCGCTTCATGGACTCGTGGACCTCGGCTTGGCGCTCTTGGACCAGGCGCGATTCGGGATGGGGATCGTCTTTGTCCAAAGCAGAGGGCTGGAGCGCCATCTGCAGGACTTCGGCCAGGTGGAGCGCCTGGCGGCCAGTGCCCTGGGCGATCTGCTCACGGCAGCTGAAGCCATCGGCGATGATCAGCCAGTCTGCGGGGGCCTGACGGACCGCGGGGAGAAGCTCAAGCTCTCCAATTGCGGCCGATACCTCATACTTATCGTGTTCGAAGCCGAAGGATCCGGCCATGCCGCAGCAACCTGGGGCGGGGGCCTGGAACTGCACGCCCAGGCGGTGCAAAAGCGATTCTTCCGCCGTCATCTTCATGATGGACTTGTGTTGGCAGTGCCCGTGGAGCAAGGCTTTGCGCGGGAGTTGGGGAAGCTGGGCGCCCGGCACCAGCTTCTGCTCCAGGAATTCGCTCAGCAGGAATGTCTGTCTGCTCAGAGCCTGAGCGCGTTCATCGTGGGGGAAGAGGTTGATGAGTTCGTCGCGGAAGACGGCCACGCAACTGGGTTCTAGACCTATGATGGGGATTCCGGCTTCGATCTCGGGCTCAAGCTGGTCGAGGATTTCCAGCAGCAGGCGCTCGGCGCGGTCCAGCATGCCGAAGTCGTAGAGAGGGCGTCCGCAGCAGAGATTGGCGCGCGGGACTAGGACGCGGAATCCGGCGGTTTCGAGGACTTCTACGGCGGCTTTGGCGGTGGAGGGCAGGAAGTAGTTGTTGAAGGTGTCGGCCCAGAGGAGGACCTCGGCGGCTTTCGCATCAGCGTTCCGATTCCCACGTCTCGCAACTTCGGCGAGACGTGGGGCATCCGCCTCATTTTTCATGCCGGGGTGCCCCGGTTTCCGCCGATTTTGCGGGAACTGGGAGATTCCTGTCCTCCGAAACCAGGCCTTAAACGTTTCCGGGGCGAATGGCGGAATCTTCCGCTGGGCAGGAATGCCTGCCAGGCGCTTCGCCAGGTCCCTCAGGAATGGGAGCTGCGTGGTCAGATTCACCAGGCCGGGAGCATTCGAGGCCAGGCTTGCCCAGAGATCAATATTGCCGAAGGCGTAGGCGTTCAAGGGGCGCAGGCGGCCTTCGTAGTAGTGCGAAAGGAATTCGGCCTTGTAGGTGGCTAAGTCCACGGTCACGGGGCAGTCGCTCTTGCAGCCCTTGCACGCCAGGCAGAGATCCAAAGAGTGCTTCACCTCTTCGCTTTGCCATCCGTCGCGGATGACCTCACCCTGGGTCATCTCCCAGAGCAGGTGGGCCCGGCCGCGGGTGGAGTGCTCTTCTTCGTGGGTGGCCCGCCAGCTGGGGCACATTACGCCCCCTTCTTCCCGGCGGCACTTGCCTACACCCACGCAGCGAAGGGCTGCGTGCGAGAGGCTGCCGTGATCTTCGGGAAACTGGAAGTGCGTTTTCGGCTCCCACGGATCGTAGTTCGGGCCGAGGCGCAGGTTTTCGTCGAGCCTGTTAGGTTCGATCACCTTGCCGGGATTCATTTTCCAGTCTGGATCCCATGCAGTCTTGAACTTGCGGAAGGCTTCCATCAGCTCAGGGCCGAACATTTTCGGGAGGAGTTCGGCGCGGGATTGCCCGTCGCCGTGTTCGCCGGAGAGGGAACCGCCGTAGCTGACGACCAGGTCCGCGGCTTCTTCCACAAACCTGCGGTATTTCGCGATGCCATCGTTGGAACGCAGATCGAAGTTGAGACGGGTGTGTACGCAGGCATGTCCAAAATGGCCATAGAGCGAGCCTTTGTAGCCGAACTCGGCCATCATCTTGCGCAGGTCGCGCAGGTAGCCGCCCAGCTTCTCCGGAGCTACCGCGGCGTCTTCCCAGCCTTCCCAATTGAGCGGTTCGCCGGGGACATGGGAGGTGGCGCCCAGGCTGGATTCGCGGACTTCCCAGACGCGCTTGGCCTGCGCACCGGAGTAGAGCTTCACATTGGGCGGGCTCGGGCTGCGACGCAGGGCATCAATCAGGCGCTGGGCCTGGAGTTCCGCGCCGGGGAGCGATTCGGCCCCGAATTCTACCAGCAGCCATCCGCCACCTTCCGGGAGCAGGCTCAGGCCTTCGGGATTGATGTTTTTTGTGCGTTCGTAATAGACGAGGAGGTCGTCGAAACCCTCCAGGCCGATAGGCTTATAGTCGAGGATTTCCGGCACGTGGTCGGCGCACTGGTAGATGTCGGGATAGGCGACGACCAGCAGAACCCTTTGCGGAGGGCTCTCGATCAGCCGGCAGGTGGCCTCCAGCGTTGTGGCGCAGGTTCCTTCCGAGCCCACCAGGGCGCGGGCTATGTGGAAGCCATTTTCCGGCAGCAGGTAATTCAGGTTGTAGCCGGAGACGCGACGCGGGATGTTGGGGAATTTCTTGCGGATGAGGTCTGCGTACTGATCGGCGATTTGCTTCAGGGCTATGCGGATTTGTTCCGCACGTTCGATGCCGCGGGCGGGCACGCTCCCCGTCGCTTCGCTTCGGGGAGCGGGGCGGACGAGGGCGTCCGCCCCTACACTCAGACGGGTGCCATCGTAGGTGACAACCTCGAGGGCTTCGATGTTGTCGTCGGTTTTGCCGCCCATGATGGAGTGGACGCCGCAGGAGTTGTTGCCGATCATGCCGCCGAGTGTGCAGCGGTCATGGCTGGCAGGATCGGGGGCGAATGTGAGGTGATGTTTCTCGGCGGCGTTGCGCAGGTGGTCGAGGACTACGCCGGGCTGGACGCGGGCGATCCGGCGCTGGGGATCAATCTCCAGAATCTTTCCCATGTGCCGGGTGAAGTCGAGGACCACGGCTACGTTGCAGCATTGCCCGGCCAGGGAAGTCCCCCCGCCGCGGCAGAGCAGAGGGGCGCCGAATTCGCGGCAAGTGGCAATGGCGGCAAGTAAGTCATCGGCGTCGCAAGGAAGGACGACTCCGATGGGAACCTGGCGGTAGTTGGAGCCGTCGGTAGCATAAAGAGCGCGGCTGCCGTTGTCGAAGCGAACTTCCCCGCGCAGGCGTGAGCGCAGGGCTTCCGCCAATGCGGCGGCATCTCGCAGCGACGGCGTGGCAGGCGCAATGGAGTCTACAAGGTTTTCCCGCATGGGCCCTTACGGATTCGACTTGCTGGAGACGCTGGCGATCTGAAACTTGGAGCCCTCGCCATTCGGCTCCACATTGATGGTAATCATGTTGGGAGGATTATTGGAGACGATGGTGCAGCGATCCCGGTCAGACGAGCTGACGGTAGCGTTGGGAAATTTGGAGCGGTAGAAGGCGCAGACCTTTTCGACAGCATCATCGCTCAGAAACGCCGCGGAGACGGTGCGGACTCGCCCGAAAGTCGCGGTGGAGGAGCCTTCCTTCTGGGCCTCGGCTCCGGGATACACGTCTATTCCCAGGTCTTTCGCGGCCTGGTCAGGGTCCTTGGAAGTCTCGGCAGTGCCAAACGGGGTTTCCACCTTGACGTGATCGCCTTCCTGCATGACGCGAGTATGGCGGGCGACGCGCATTCCGATGAAGGCCAGCGAGGCTATGCCGACGACTCCGATCAGCACGATGGCGCCGACTATGACCAGAATTGTCTTGAGGGCGCTGCTGGAGCCTGCGGTTGCGGCAGGAGTGGAGCCAGGAGTTGGGGAAAATAGGGCCGCCGCGGGAACTCCGGCGATGGCCGCGCCGCATTTGCTGCAGAATTTGGTCCCTTCCGTGAGTTGAGCGCCGCACGAATTGCAGAATGCCATGGGAAGCCTCGGAAGCGTGATGATTTGTGGTCGACGGGCGAGTATAACGCAGATGGATTGGAATCTGGAGCGAGGAAAGGTCGAAGATCCCGGGTTACATGGCGGGACTCGAAAGCCCCTAACCGGGCGGCCGGCGGATAGCCTGCGTTGTCGACGACGGGCAGCTCAAGGGGCAGTTTCCAGGCGCGGGATTCGCGGGTCCCTCAGCTCCACAGGCGGGTGGCGTAGTCGGCCATGGCCAGGGCCATCAGGATGAACAGGAAAAAGACTGTCGCGATCACCACCAGTTTCAGCAGCCGTTCGCTGGCGCCCTTCAGGTGCATAAAAAAGAGAGCTACCAGCAGCGCCTTCGTGGTGGCGATGATCAGGGCCACGGCGGCGTTGAAGGCGCCGAGTTCAATGAACGCCGCTTTATAAGTGAGCCAAGTGCCTAAAAGCAGAGCACCCCAGACTGCGAAGTAGCTTTTTACAGGAGATTTTGCATGCTCAGACATAAATGACTTGCCTCACGGGTGCCGGTCGATCAAGTAAAGCAGCGGGAACAGGTAAATCCATACAATGTCGACGAAGTGCCAATAAAGCCCCCCTATCTCCAGCGGCGTGTGATATTCGGGAGTGAATCGGCCTTTCCATGCCAGGGCCAGGAGCCAGGTAAAGATGCCAAGACCCACGACCATGTGCAGGGCGTGCAGCCCCGTCATGATGAAGTACAGGGCAAAGAAAATCTGGGCATGTCGCGGGTTGGCGTATTGATCGGGGTGTCCGGGAATCGGCACGTGTTCGAAGCTGAAGGATGCGCCGGGGACATGGTGCTCTTCGAATTTGTCTTTGTATTCCTTTCCCTTGATGCCAAGGAAGGCCAGACCGAAGATCATGGTGAGCACCAGACTGCCGATCAGCAAAGTGCGGTTGGCAATCTGGGCGCCCAGGATTGCGAGCACGACGGTTAAGCTGCTGCAGATCAGGACCGCGGTGTTGGTGGCGCCCAGAGTGGCGTCGATGGATTTGCTAGCGGCTCCAAAATCTCCGAAATACCAGAGGCGGTAGATCAAGTACGAGCAGAACAGTCCACCAAAGAACATGACCTCGGTGGCGAGAAAGATCCACATGCCGAAACTGGACGCGTTCCGCTGCTGCTCTTCAGTGGCGAAGTGGTGCAGCAGGGCGGGATTGTGAATTTCGTCGTGGACCGAAGTCTGCACGGCTGCCTGGCTATCCGACAACGTGGGCCTCCTGCTTGTGTCCGGCGTCGATCTCGTCGTAGTTATAAGCTTCCCAGGTTACGACCGGCTCCTCCTCAAAGTTGAAAGTAGTGGGAGGAGACTGAGTCCGCCACTCCAGGCCCGCGGCGTTCCACGGGTTGTCGGGAGCGGGCTTGCCGTAACGCATCGACCACAGGAAATAAATCATCGGCAGTAGATATCCCACTCCCAGCACGGTTGCTCCCGCGGTTGAAAGCACGTTCAGGACCTGGAACTCTCCCGGATACTGGAAGTAGCGGCGCGGCATTCCGAGGTAGCCGAGGATGAATTGCGGGAAAAACGTCAGGTTGAAGCCGATGAAGACGATCAGAGCCGCGAGGCGAGCCCAACCCTCGGGATAGAGTTTGCCGGAGATCTTGGGCCACCAGAAATGCAGGCCGCCGAGATATCCCATGAGGGCGCCGCCAACCATGATGTAGTGGAAGTGGGCGATTACGAAATAGGTGTCGGTGACGTGAACGTCGATCCCCAACGCGGCGAGAAACAGCCCGGTGAGGCCGCCCATGGTGAACAGGCCCAAAAATCCGAAGGCGTAGAGCATGGGAGCCTCGTAGTGGATAGAGCCTTTGTACAGGGTGGCAGTCCAGTTAAAGACCTTGACCGCGGAAGGTACGGCCACCGAGTAGCTGAGGATCGAGAATACGAGGGCGGCATAGACGGAAATTCCGGCGACGAACATGTGATGCGCCCATACCAGGAATCCGAAGACCGCGATGGCGATCGACGACAGCGCCACGAAGTTATATCCGAAGATGCGCTTGCGGGAGAAGCAGGCGATGATCTCCGTGACCACGCCCATGGACGGCAGAATCATGATGTAAACAGCGGGATGCGAGTAAAACCAGAACAGGTGCTGGAAGAGCAGGGGATCGCCCCCCAGCTTGGGATCGAAGATGCCGAGGTGCAACGCGCGCTCGGCGACCACCAGCACGAGCGTGATAGCGACCACCGGAGTGCCCAGGATCTGGATGATGCTGGTGGCGTAATGAGCCCAGACAAACAGGGGCAGGCGCGACCAGGTCATGCCGGGTGCGCGCATGCGGTGTATGGTCACCACAAAATTCAATCCGGTGAGGATGGAAGAGAATCCTGAAACGAAGATAGCCAGGCCCGCTTCAATCACCTTCGTATTGCTGAAGGCCGTGCTGAAGGGCGTATAGAAGGTCCACCCGGTGTCCACTCCGCCGGTCAGCATGCAGTGCAGCATCATAATGCCGGCGATGATATAGAGATACCAACTCAGCAGGTTGATGCGCGGGAATGCGAGATCCTTGGCCCCCAGCATCATGGGCACCAGGAAATTGCCCAGAACCGCGGGAATGGACGGGATCAGGAAGAAGAAGACCATCACCTGGCCGTGCATGGTGAAGAGCTTGTTGTAGGTGTCGGCCTGGACCAGGTCTCCGGCGGGGGTGAGCAATTCGAGGCGGATGAGCAGGGCGAAGAAACCGCCGATAAAGAAGAAGAAGGTGATCGAGATGAGGTAGAGCAGGGCAATGCGCTTGTGGTCCGTGGTGAGCAGCCACGAAGCGACGCCGTACTCCTTGTTCAGATAATTTTCCCGCTCAACGGGCGTAGCTAATGCGGTCGCCATACTATTGCACCTGATTTCCCTTGGCCGGCGCGATGGGCTGCGCCAGGGCGGTGTTGGTTTTCATCCCCGGAGCACCGCCGATTGATTTCACGTACGCCACCAGCGCGTTTAGCTGTTCCTCGCTTACGAGTCCCTGGAACGTGGGCATCACCGGCTTGAATCCGTTCACGATTTTGGAGCCGGGATCAAGAATGGATTCTCGAATGTAATTTTCATCCGCGGTGATGATGCGGCCATCCTGCAGTTGCACCGGCTTGCCGAAGATGCCTTGCAGGTTGGGGCCGCGCCCCTGGGTGTCGGTACGGTGACAAGTGGCGCATCCGAGTTCAGCGAAAATCTTCTCGCCGCTGGCCGAGAGTGGCCCGGTGTTGCCGCCGTTCATCCAGGCCTCGTACTGGGCAGGCTCCATGACCACGATGTCCCCGATCATTCCCGAGTGCTGCGTGCCGCAGTATTCCGCGCAGAAAAGGTGGTAGGTGCCGGCCTTAGTGGGATGAAACCAGGTCACCGTGTAGCGGCCGGGCAGCACATCCTGCTTCTGGCGGAAAGCCGGAACGAAGAAGCTGTGAATGACGTCCTGCGAGGTCATGATGAGCTTGACGTCTCGGTTGACGGGGATGTGCAGAGAGTTGATCTCGCGCTGGCCTTCGGCGTGTTGCAGCTTCCACATCCATTGCTTGGCGACGACGTAAACCTCGGTCGCGTCACGGGGTGGAGTGCGGCTTTTGAAGTAGACGACCGCCCCCCAGGCAAAGATCACCATGAAAACGCCCAGTGGAATAATTGACCAGGTGATTTCGAGAGGGATAGAACCCTCGATCTGCTCGGCCAGTACGCCCTTGCGATGGCGGTAGCGCGCGGCGAAGATAAGCAGGGCCGCGAAAATGAGCAGTGTCATCATCCCCGACACAATGAGCAGGAAGATGAACAAGGCGTCGACGTTGCCCGCCATGGTAGAGGCCCGCGCGGGCCACAATGGAAAATTATCGAACATATCCCGTGTGCTTCAGTCCTGACTGCCCCGATTTCGGGTCATCCCACGCTCTGCGCGGCGCGATGCGCTCCAGGCGGAAGAGAACCAGAAGGAGTCCGCCGAGAAGTAAAATGGTGAGCCCGCCTCCGAGCTTCAACATGTTGCTGACGATGGCGCCGTATTTACCGGTGGCGGGATCGTAGTGATAGCAGTACAAAAGAACTTGATCGACGGCGTTGCCGATTTTTCCCTGCGACGCTTCAACCAGGCCCATGCGCAGGTCTTTTGGCGGGAAATCCACGCCGTAGAAGTAGCGCGAGATGCGGCCCTTGGGGGTGAGGACCATGATTGCCGTCGCGTGTGCGTACTGGTTGCGCGCGGCGTCGTACTGGTACTGGAAGCCGACGGCTTTGGTCAGCGCGTTGATCGATTCGGCAGAGCCGGTGAGGAAGTGCCAGCCGCCGGCCGCTCCCGGACGCCCGTAACGCCTGATGAATTCTGCCTTCTTGGCGGCCGCATCGGCAGTCGTCTCTTTGGGATTGAAGCTGACCGTCACGACCTCGAATTCATTCCCCACGTCGAACTTGATCATCTTCATCGCCCCGCTCAGGCCCGCGAGAGCTTCGCCGCAGAGCATGGGGCATTTGTAGTAAACGAGATTGAGGATCAGCGGTTTTTTGGCGAAATAATCGCCCAGTCTCACCCTGCGGCCGGCGTCATCTGTGAATGCCAGTTCCGGTGGGACTTGGGCGTCGAGGCGCTGCTCGATGCCAACGTTCTCAAGGTAGGGCGGACGCACGCTCGCGGGCGGGGACAGGATGCCTTTGGACATGGCCTGCGGCCAGGCGGGCATGGCGAATACCAGCAGGGTCAGTGCTGCGAATACGAGTTTGCAGGTCTGTGTGCAGGACGCCTCGCTCCGCTTCGGCGGGACGGCCCTGATAGCTGTCGTCACGTCGCGGCGTGCATGATCTCTTACTGGATTCGAATTTTGACAGGACAGCTTCACTTCTTGGGTGCCTTCTTGTTCTGTTGCTGTGTACCGGAGGTCGCCTGGGCGGTCTGCTGGCGAACCGGTAGGCCGCGCTGCGCCAGTAAGTCCATGGCGTGATCGATGGGAATGCGGACCGTTCCCGCATTCTGGTCGACCCAACCGTAGGTGCTCAGGATGTTTTCTTCGCGCAGGCGAATGTCATTCAATTCGGTGCGCTCGTTGATTTCAAGTTGCGGCGCTGGAAACTGGTCCTGTAAGTATTTCTGATAGTCCCCATTGTATTGGGGCGGAATGTGCCGTGTGTCCGCGGGAGCGTTCTTGACCAGCGGACTGACCGGCGGCTGTGCGGTCTCATAGCGGCTGTCGAGATAGTGGAAGACGCCTTGCACGATAAAGTGGACGATACCTCCTGCGAGGAGCAGCCCCAACAGAAAGTAGATCACCCCGGCCACGCCGATGTCGCGGCGCTCGTAGTCGCCATGCCCGTTCGCCTTGGAAAATTTGGTCTGATCGCTCATGTGTTCTCTGGCACCCCCGGAGGATGAGTGGGGTCGCTTTCCACGACTTCTCCGGCTGACGGGTCGTAGGCCGGCAGCAACGGCAGGGAGTTCAAATTACGGAAGAAATACGCCAGCCAGATTCCGCCGATGGCGACAGGCACGACGATGTCGGCCATGGTTACCGACAGTCCCTTGGAAAAGTTCGGCTCGACGATCCAGAACAGATCCAGCCAGCGCATCAGCATCAGCCAGATCGCCAGCCAAACCAGCTTGCGGATGTTTCGCTTGAACGGCCTGGAAAGAAGGATCGCGAAGGGAACTGCGAAGTGGAACAGGACCAGGAAGAGGCCGACTTTGCCCCAGCCGAAGCTGAGGCGCTTGGTATAAAACGTGATTTCAGCGGGAAGATTGCCGGCCCAGATGATGAGCCACTGGGAGAAGCTGAAATAGGCCCAGACCATGATGAAGGCCAGCATCCATTTGCCATGGTCGTGGACGAATTCGGGCTTAAGCATCTCGGACATGGGCTTGTAGTTGACCAGGATGCGCTCGACGACTACCGCGAAGCACATGGCCGAGAGCACTTCGCCGATCAGGATGAGCAGGCCAAAGATGGTCGAAATCCAACTGGGATCGAGCGACATGACCCAGTCGATGGCGGCGAAGGTGATGGTGAATCCGTAGAGGATGAGGCCGGGACCGGCGACGGCCTTGAATTTCTGCGTGTTGTCGGGAGCGCCCGGGCGGTCGGTCTGGCGCGACCAGTGCGAGAGCAGGAACGAGAGTACGTTCCAGATCGCGAAGTAAATGACGGCGCGGATCAGGAAGCCGGAGAAATTCAGATAGGCATCCTTGATGAACGCGTGCTTCTGCAGGTGCTCCTTAATGAACGGGTCCTGGATGGACTCCAGCGGCATCGCCCACGGATATACGCGATGCTGCGCCACCGCGATGATCATGGGAATGAACAGGATGGCAAGCAGGGGCAGGGTACGCATGGCGGCGCCGAGGATGCGGCGGATCACCATGCCCCACCCGCCACCCGTCAGGTGACGGATCATCAG
>Ga0070741_10018681_pt1 | contig 11189 bp, 9 predicted proteins | sample Coa_R1_4_FD_66440 | JGI IMG/M metagenome (GOLD analysis project Ga0070741, IMG submission 66440) | Surface soil microbial communities from Centralia Pennsylvania, which are recovering from an underground coalmine fire - Coalmine... | ecosystem: Environmental > Terrestrial > Soil > Unclassified ...
ACCAGCGTGAACTTGACGTCGGCGACCGACTCGCGAATCGGAATCGATCGATCGGTGCGGACTTCGAGTGCCACGGCGGCCGGGAGCTGCTCGCGCAGCGTCGGCAGCAGCGCCTTCACGGCGTCGCACACCTCGACGACGTTCGTGCCCGGCTGTTTCTGTACCGCGAGATAAATCGTTCGCTCGCCGTTGAACCACGCGGCGTTCTTGTCGTTTTCGATGCCGTCGAAGACGTGCGCCACTTCGTCGAGCCGCACCGGGTTGCCGTTGCGGTACGCGATGATCATCGGCCCGTACGCGGCCGCGCGCATCAACTGGCCGTTGGCCTGGACGACGAACGTCTTGTCCTCGCCGAAGATCGTGCCCGTCGGCAGGTTGACGTGCGCGTTGGTGATCGCGTTGCCGACTTCGTCGAGGCCGATGCCGTGCGCCGCCAGCTTCCGCGGATCGACGTCGACGCGGACGGCGAACTTCGCCTGGCCGAACACGTTGACCTGCGCGACGCCGCTGACCATCGAAATCCGCTGCGCGATGGTCGACTCGGCGTATTCGTCCACGGTCTGCATCGGCAGCGTCGACGAGTGCAGCACGAGGAACAGCACCGGCTGATCGCCCGGGTTGACTTTCTGGTAGGACGGCGGCGTCGGCATCTGCGGCGGCAGCGATCGCTGCGTCCGCGCGATCATCGACTGGACGTCCTGCGCGGCCGCGTCGATGTTCCGGCTCAGGTCGAACTGCAAGACGATGTTGGTGCCGCCGAGCGAGCTCGTCGAGTTGATCGCGTTCAGCCCGGCGATTGTGGCGAACTGTTTTTCGAGCGGCAGTGCCACCGACGAGGCCATCGTCTCCGGACTCGCGCCGGGCAGACCGGCGTTGACCTGGATCGTGGGGAAGTCGACCGTCGGCAGATCGCTGACCGGCAACAGGCGGTACGCCATCGCCCCGAAGACGATGACGCCGAGCATGATCAGCGTCGTCGTGACCGGTCGCTTGATGAAGAGCTCGGAGAGATTCATGACGTTGCTTTCGGCGCGTCGGTACCCTTGATGCTGACGCGGCTGCCGGGCACCAGACGGAGGAATCCGTCGGTGACCACCGTTTCGCCGCCCTTCACGCCGGACTGGATGACGAGGCGATCGCCGGCGGTGCGCGCAATGATCACCGGACGCATCTCGGCGGTCTTGTCCGGCTTCACGACGTAGACGTACTGTCCCGATTGCCCGTTCTGCACCGCGGCGGCGGGAACGACGATCGCGTTGGGATCCTGCGTGAGCGTCACCGTGGCGTTGACGAACTGTCCCGGCCAGAGGCGGCGATCGTCGTTCGGGAACGTCCCTTTGATCTTGATCGTGCCCGTTGCCGGATCGACGGCGTTGTCGATGAAGTTGAGGCGTCCGACCGACGGCTGTCCCTCATCGGTCGGCGGCTTGGCGGTAACCGGCAACGTCCCGCTCTGCGCCACGTAACGTTTCAACGCCGGTAACTGCGCTTCGGGAATCGAGAACGACACGTAGACGGGCGTGATCTTGTTGATGGTCACGATGGGCTGCGTGTCGCCTGCGCGAACGAGATTGCCCGGATGGACCTGCAGCAACCCGGTGCGGCCCGTCATCGGCGCGCGGATCGTCGCGTACTGAAGCTGCACCTTCGCGTTGTCGATGGCGGCTTTGTCGGACTCGATCGTGGCGTCGAGCGACGCTGCCTGCGTGACGATCGCGTCGACCTGTTCCTTCGTCGCGATGCCGCGCTTCAGCAGATCCTGATAGCGCGACGCTTGCGCGTGCGCGTTCACGGCCTGCGCCTGATCCTTCGCGAGCTGTGCTTCCGCCTGGTTCAGCGCCGCTTCGAGCGGACGTCTGTCGAGCGTGACGAGGACCTGGCCTTCTTTGACGTCCTCGCCTTCCTTGAATTGCACCGACGTCATCTCGCCCGTGATCTGCGCGTGCACCGCAACGGTCGACGCGGCGATAACGGTGCCGATGCCTTGAATCGTGATCGGCATCGACGTCTGTTCCACCTGCGCGACGGTGACGGGCACCACCGCATTCGGACCGCCGCCGCGTCCGCCGCCGCTGCCAGGGGTTTGCCCTGAACTTGCCGCCGGGCGCTGCGCCTCGGCTTCGCCGCGCGAGCAGGCGGCAGCGGTCACGACTGCCGCCGAAAGAGCCACACCGACCATCACACGAGAAATGCGCATCTGTTATTCAAACCGCAGCGCGTCGATCGGATCGAGCGCCGCCGCTTTGCGTGCAGGATAAAACCCAAAGAATACGCCGGTAATCGCGGCGAACCCAAACGCGACGAGGACTGCTTGCGCCGAGACGGCCGTCGGCCAATTCATCCAGAAGGTGACGCCTTGCGACAGCGCGAACCCGAGGCCGATGCCGATCGTGCCGCCGAACAGACTCAATACCACCGCTTCGACGAGGAATTGCAACAGGACGTCACGCCCGCGTGCGCCGATCGCCATCCGCAGTCCGATCTCGCGGGTGCGCTCGGTCACCGACACCAACATGATGTTCATGATGCCGATGCCGCCGACGAGGAGCGACACGCCGGCGATGCTCGCGAGGAGCGCCGTCATCGTCTGCGTCGCCTGCACGCGGACCGCGGCCATCTCTTCCATCGTGCGCGCCATGAAGTCGTCCGGATCGCCCGGCTGGATTTTGTGGCGCACCCGCAGCAGCGCAGCGATGCGATCTGCTGTGGCGGTCGTGTCGTTCGCCGAGGTGGCCGACACTTGCGCCTGCTGGATGTACGTTATGCCGCGCAGCTTCTTCATCACCGTCGTGTAGGGCACGAAGACGACGTCGTCCTGATCCTGGCCCATGCCGGATTGACCCTTGCTCGCCATCACGCCCGAGACGGTGAACGGCTGGTTGTTGATGCGAACCACCTGACCGGTCGGATCCTCGTCCGGTCCGAACAGTTGATCTCGCACGACGGACCCCAGAACCGCGACCTTCGACGCCGTCGCCACGTCCTGCGGCGAGAAGAACGCGCCGGTCTGCACCGGCCACGATCGAATCGCGGTCATGTCGACGTCGGTGCCCTGGATCTGCGTGCCCCAGTTCTGGTTGCCGGCGACGATCTGACCGCGCGTGTTGACGCCGGCCGCGACGTACTGAACGCCCTGCACACTGCGCATCGCCTGCGCATCGTCGGGCGTCAGCGTGCTCGCGTTGCCCTGGCCCTGGCGAACGCCGCCCTGCGTGAAGTTGCCGGCGCTGACGATGATCATGTTCGTGCCGGCGGACTGGATCTGCGATTCGATCGACGTCTGCGCGCCCGTGCCGAGCGCGACCATCGTGATGACCGCAGCCACGCCGATGATCATGCCGAGCATCGTGAGCGCCGTGCGCATTTTGTTGCGCCCGAGCGCTTTGAACGCGATGCGAAAAACCATGAGGACAGACATAAGATTCGCTCGGCTGACGCCTTCGCGTTACACCGCCTCCGCGGCGGGCGGCAGCGCGGCGAGTTCTTCGGCCGCGTCACGGCGCCGCTGCACGACTTTGTCGGCGATCGGTAATCCATCGCGAAACGTCACGATCCGCGTGCCGTATTCCGCGATGTCGAGCTCGTGCGTAATCAGCACGACCGTGATCCCGCGCTCCTTGTTCAAGCGCTGGAAGATGCCCATCACTTCGATGCTGGTTTTCGTGTCGAGGTTTCCGGTCGGCTCGTCCGCGAGCAGGATCGACGGCTGATTGATCAGCGCGCGCGCGATCGCCACGCGCTGCTGCTGGCCGCCGGAGAGCTGATTCGGATGGTGGTCTGCGCGATTGCCGAGACCGACCGCCTCGAGGACTTCCATCGCGCGCTTGTGCCGTTCCGCGGCTTTCATCCCGCTGCCGTAGAGCAGCGGCAGTTCCACGTTGTCGAGCGCCGACGTCCGCGACAGCAGATTGAATCCCTGAAAGACGAATCCGATCTTCTTGTTGCGGACCGCCGCCAGCTGGTCCTTCGACATGCGCGACACGTCCTGGCCGTCGAGAAAGTACTGGCCCGATGTCGGACGATCGAGGCAGCCGACGATGTGCATGAACGTCGACTTGCCCGACCCCGACGGACCGTTGACCGCGAGGAACTCCCCGCGTGGCACGTCCAGATTGACGCCGCGAAGCGCGCGCACCTCCACCTCGCCGACAACGTACGTCTTGACGAGGTTCTTGACTGCGATGACGGTATCCGCCATGAGCCTTTAGCCGTTAGCCTTCAGCAATCTGCTAGCGTCCGCGTCCGGGCGGCCCGCCGCGCTGCGGCATCAGCGGATTGCCGTTGCCTTGCTGTCCGCCGACGTTACGCGTGGAGCCCAGACCGGTGACGCCGGTCACGACTTCCATGTTCTGTTGCAGCTCGCCGCTGAGCAGTTCGGTGTACTGGCCGTCGGTGATCCCGAGCCGCAGGTTCACCGGTTTCAACTGGTGATCGATGTACAGCCACGCGCGGCCGCGCGATTCGACCGGGGGCAGGGGAGCGAAGAGCGCGTCGATCGTCTGCGCGCCCTGACCGGTGATCGGCGATCCGTACTTCGACTTCATCGAGGCGGAAGCACCGGCACCTGTGGCACCGCTGGCACCTGTGGCACCTCTAGCACCCTTGGCACCAGTGCCACCGAGCATCTGTTCAAACGCACTCGTGTCCTGCCCGCGATCCTTCATCCGCGCGACGAACGCTTTCTGCTCGTCGGGTGACATCCCCTTGAAGCGATCCATCATCCGCGCCGGATCGAATCCTCGGCGTCCGCCTTCGACGCCGGCTGCGCTTGGCGCGGCTGGCGCGGCGGGTGCAGGCGATGCGCCCTGCGGACTGGGACTGGCCGACTGTTGACCGGCCGACTGTTGACTGGCCGACTGCTGACCGTTCCGGTTCCCGCGTCCTCGTCCGCCGCCCGGCTGCGCTTCGGGTGGAACCGGCTGATTCAACGCCGCAAACAGATCCTGCGTCGGGCGGAACCGAATCGCCGCGTTCGGCACGCGCAGGATGTCGGTTTTCTTCGCGATCTCGACCTTCACGTTCGCGGTCATGCCCGGCTTCAGCTTCAACTGCTGGTTCGGCACGTCGATGACGGTGCCGTAGGTCGTCACGTTCTGCACGACGACGGGCTGCAGGCGAATCTGCGACACGGTGCCTTCGAACGTGTCGGTCGGGTAGGCATCGACGTGGAACGTCACGTGCTGACCCGGCCGGATGCGGCCGACGTCCGCCTCGTCGATGCTCGCGTTCACCTGCATTTTCGTCAGGTCGGCGGCGATGATGAAGAGCGTCGGCGCCTGCATGCTCGCGGCGACGGTTTGCCCGACGTCGACGCTGCGCTGCGTCACGATGCCGTCAATCGGCGCCTCGATGATCGTGTGATCGAGGTTCACCTGGTTCTGATTGACCGACGCCTGCGACATCGACACCTGCGCCTGCGACTGTTTGACGGTCGCTTCCTGCGACTCCAGCTGCGCCTGCGCCGTGTCGACCGCAATCTTGGCGGCGTCGAGGTCGCTTTGCGGCAGGAGATTCCGCGCGGCGAGTTCCTTCGCGCGTGTGTACTTCTGCTGCGCGTCGGTCAGCTGCACCTTCGTCCGCTCGAGATCGCTGTTGGCCTTGTTGATGTTGGCCTGCGCCTGCGCCAGGTTGGCTTTCGCCTGCTGCAGTTGCGCTTCGAACAGCGACGGATCGAGCTTCGCGATCACCTGGCCCTTGCGGACGATGGAATTGAAGTCGGCGCCGAGGTACGAGATGTTGCCCGACACCTGGCTGCCGACCTGCACCGTCGTCACCGCTTGCAGTGTGCCTGTAGCGCCGACGGTATCGACGATGTCGCCGCGCGTGATCGGAGCGGTTTGTACCTGGACCTCTTGCCCGCCGCGACGGATGTAATACGCACCCGCCCCGGCCCCGATGGCCGCAACTATCAACAGAACAATGACCGCTCGTTTCATTCGTCTCTCGTCTCGGTTACTGACCGACCGCGGCGGTCGAGGTCAGCACAGTGATGTTCAAGTTCGTCAACGTCGTCTGCTGCAGTCGTTCCAGTTCGACGAGTGACTTGCGATAGTTGAGGATCGCCTGCAGTTCGTTGCTCTGCGCCGTCGCCAGATCGCGCTGCGTCTGGATGACGTTGTAGTTCGTCGACATGCCGACTTCGAATTTGCTTTGCTCGGCTTCCATCGTCTTCTGCGCGAGCTCGCGCGCCGCTTGCGCCGCCTGCACCCGGTCGGCGTTGGTCTGCACGGTCACCGCCGCGTTCGTCACGTCAGTGGCGACCTGCAGTTCGATCTGCTTGACTTGCGCCTGCACCTGGTTCAACTGGACGCGCGCGCGGGCGACGCTCGCTTCCTGCGAGCTCGTGCCGAGCGGGTACGAGAAGTTGATCTGCGCCGACCACTGCGGATACGTGTTGTGGAACAACGTCGAGAACGAGTTCCCGATGCCGAGGTCTTCCGTCGATTGAATGTTCGTGCCGTTCGCCGTGATCGTGGGGGACCGCACGATTTCGGTGCCGCCGACGCCCTGCGGGATGTAGCTGACCGCGAGGTCGGCCTGCGGCTTCAGCTGATCGCGCAGGTACTTGAGCGTGACGTCGTTGGCCGCCATGTTTTTCTTCGCGATGTCGAGGTCGGTTCGCTCGCTGAGCGCGCGACGAATGGCCGCCTCGATGTCGATCGGCTGCGGCGCGAATTCCGGACGATCGATGGGATCGAGTTGCGCGTTCCAGTTCGGGTCGGTCGTGCCGTTGACGATCAGGCGCTTCAGCGCGAGCTCGGACGTGCGCATCGTCTGGACGGCCGCGGCGAGATTCTGTCGCGCCGTCGCCGCCTGGGACTGCGCCTGGACGACGTCGATCAGCGCCATCGTGCCGACTTCGACGCGCGTCTGGTTGTCCTTGACCAGCTGGTCCGCGAGGTTGACCGATTGCTGCAAGACGTCGACCGATTGCACCGCAAATACGTAATCCCAGTAAGCGTTGCGGACGTTCGACAGTGTGTTGGTGATCGTCGCCTTCAGCTGAACGTCCGAGATGTCGCGATTGAGCCGCGTGACTTGCAGCGTGCGGCGAGTCGTGTCAATCGTGAAGTTGCGCATCAGCGGCTGCGTGTACGCGAAACTCCAGGTGGACGTGAACTGAGGGTTGAAGAGCGCGTTGCTCGAGTTCGTGGTGCGCTTGAAGTTGTTCAACGTTGCCGCGAACGAGCCGCCGCCCCACGGGATGCTCTGCGCGATGCCGCCGTTGTAATTCATGGTGGACGTCACCGTTGCCGCACCGCCGGTGCCGAGCTGCAACTGACTGGTCGGCAGTGCCGTGACCGACTGCGGACCGACCGAGGACGTCAATGTCGGGTTGTAGACCGACCGGACGCTGGTGATCGCGATGTCGTTGATCTCGGGGTTCAGGCGCTGCACCGCGATATCGAGATTCCGGTCGAGCGCCAGCTTCACCGCATCATCGAGCGTCAGCGGGACGCGCACGCGCGCGGCGCCTGGTGTCGTGGCCGGCTGCTGCTGGTCGTTCTTGGCCGCCCTTGCCGCGGCTTCCTTGATCAGTTCCTGAATCCGCGCCGACGAGATGTTCTGCGCGAAGGCGCTGCCGCTCGTCAGCATGACGATCGCGAGCATCGTTCCGGTCCGTCTCATTGCGTTTCTCTCCATATCGCTCGGCTACTGCCGTCGCGCTATTTGCCGCGCGGCGGCGTCTTGTGGTCCTTTTCCCACTGTTCGTGGAGTCTGTTCAATTTCGCGCGCTGGTCCGGACTGAGGACCTGGCGCTCGTGCAGCAGCATCAACGTTCGCATCTTGTTCATCGCCGCGCGAATCGTTTCCACCTTCTCGACCTGGCGCGTCACGAGCGCTTCGTCCGCATTGGACGAAATCATCCGGGACAGCTCGTCTTCCTGCTGGTCCAGGTCCTGCTTCTTCTGTCGAAGCTGGGTGATGGCGGCCTGAAACACCGCCTCGATGCGCGCGGTCTGATCGCCCGTCAGCGACAGATCGCGCTGAAACTGCGCGTCCCGCCACCAGGCAAAACCGAACGATTGTGCGTGAACGGATGTGGCATGCGCCAGTGAGAAGAGTATGACCGGCAGCAGCCAACGTCGCCACGTCGGCATCATCTGTGTAAACCTCTGATAAAGCTGTTCTTACAGGTATACGACAGGCTAGTCAGTTGTATTTAGCGAGAGACAAAGTTTTACGTCGGTTACGAGGCGGAGCAGAACGATTCGAGATGGGCGATCGCGGCGCCGACGAGGTTGTCGGGCGTCGACGCGCCTGACGTCAGGCCAACGACGACGTCACGGTCTTTCGGCAGCCAATCGGCGCTGACGACCTCGGCCTTGCTGCCGACCGGACGGTGCCGGATCTCGGTCGCGGACACCAGGCAGTCCGGGTCGGCGATGTGAAACGTCGGACGCGACTTCGCGCAGATCCGCGCAAGGTTGGCCGTATTGCTGCTGTTGTAGCCGCCAATCACGATCATCAGGTCGATTGGCTTGTCGCGCAGCAACGCGACGACGGCATCCTGGCGGTCCTGCGTGGCGCTGCAGATCGTGTCGAACGCCTGGTAGCGCTCGGCGAGTTCGGCGTCACCGTATCGGTCGGCCATCGCCGTCCGAATCATGTCGCCGATCTCGAGCGACTCGGTCATCAGCATCGTCGTCTGATTGGCGAGACCGATCCGCGTGAGGTCGCGATCAGGGTCGAAGCCAGGCGACATCGCGTTCGCGAACTTCTCCATGAACGCATCTCGCGATCCTCTACCGCGGATGTAGTCGCAGACGACGTCGGTTTCCGCGCGGTCGTAGACGACGAGGTACTTCCCGCCGTATTCGACGGCTTGCGAGGCGGTCGCTTGCGTTTCCTCGTGCCACACCTTGCCGTGGATGATCGACGTGAATCCACCTTCCGCGTACCGGCGCACGTTCTTCCACACGTTCAACACGGATCCGCAAGTGGTGTCGATGAGCGTGCAGCCGCGTTTGTCGAGCTGCTGCAGCATCGCGACGGTCACGCCAAACGCCGGCAGGATGACGACGTCGTTCGGGCCAAGACGATCCTGGCTGGTTGCGTCGTCACTGAGGAAGTGGATCCCCATCGCGCGCAGCTTGTCGTTGACGTGCGGATTGTGAATGATTTCGCCGGTCAGGTAGACCGGCCGGTCCGGAAACCGCTCGCGCGTCTGATAGGCGTAATCGACCGCGCGATCGACGCCATAGCAGAACCCGAATTCACGCGCGAGATGAACCGTGAGCCGGCCGGACCGATAAGTGAAATCGTTGGCTTTGATCTGCTCGACGAGGCTGCTGTGATAGTTGTCGGCGAGCATGCCTGCGACGGCATGCTTCAGGTCCAACCCTTTGCGGAAGATGAGAGACGGCAACTGGCTACTGTTCGCGAACGGTCCTGACGTGCGGCGTCAGCGCGTCGTACGCGACGAGCGCGCGCGTCCGCGGCCGCTCGAGCGCCGCATCCAGCTCGGACAAGAACGCATCGTCGGCCGCCACGTCGGCCTGGCCCGTGCCGCGCGTCGCGACGGGTGCGAGCCGCGAGTTCGCGCTGCTCTGGAACTCGGACCTCGGCGTTCGCGATTCCCATTGATACGACGCGCCGAGCGCGACGCCGACGACGATGCCGGCGGCAACCGCCGCGGCAATCCAGCGCGGCGCAATCCGCGTTGTCGGTGTCCGACCCGCGCTGCCGGTGCGGGCGGGGAAGCTGATGACGCGCGCCGGGTGCGACACGTGTTCCAACCGCCGCGCGACGGCCAGCCGCTGCGCGCGCAGGCGATCGGCGTCGAATACTGCGTCTGCCTCGGCGATGCCTTCCGCGCGAACCTCGTCGAGCGTGCGCGTCAACTCGCTGTAGCGGCCGTTGCACGCGGCGCAGTCGGTCAAATGCTCGCCAATGCGCGGATCGATCGCGTCGCCGCTGCGTTCGGCGTAGTACGACTCGAGGAGACGTTCGTCGCTGGGATGCGCTGGACGTCCGATCATCGTTTCGCTCCGAGCAGGCCGCGCAGTTTGCGCGCGGCGCGGAATAGGTGGACGCGGACGGTCGATTCGTTCATGCCGGTCATCGCGCTGACCTCGCGAGGCGTGCAGTCACCGTAATGACAGAGCATGAAGACGGTCCGTTGACGGCCATCGAGGCGGTCGATCGCTCCGGCGATCTCCTCGCGCCGTTCGCGCGAGAGCAGCCGGCGTTCGGGGTCCGCGATCGGGCTCGTCGGCAGCTTGGCCTCGTCGGAGGATGAGATGTCGGTATGGACGACCCACCGGTCACGCCGTGCGAGCGCCTTGCGGCGATCGAGACATCCGTTGATGAGGATCCGTGTAAACCAGACTTCGAACGGCCATGCCTCGCGATACGAGCCAATGTGGGTAAACACTTTGACGAACGCGTCCTGCACGGCTTCGTCAGCCTCGGACGCATCTCGCAGATATTGATACGCAATCCGGGATGCGCGCCGCTGGTGGATGGCGACGAGCTCGCCAAATCGTTCGCGTGCCTCGTCGTCCTCGCCGCGCTCGACCAGCGTGCGGATCTCGATCGCGAGCCGCGTGTCGTCCGACACGACGACGGCTGGCTTGTCGCGCCGAAGCCCCGCAGGGGCGGAGCCGGACGGCGTGAGGTCGGCTTCGGCCGAGGCTGTTCGCAAGTCACCACTCATGTGAGCATTACGTCTAGATCTGTCTGGTGTTTACAGGTCTTAGTTTACCGTAAAAGATTGACTGGCCGGAGTCGACGGACGTACGATTCCAGTTTCGTCTATGTCACTGGATGTTCACCCGTTAGACCTGACCCGCAACGGCATTCGCGCCGGCCGGGTGTATTGGAATTTATCAACGGCGGCGCTGTACGAAGAGGCCGTCCGCCGACAGGAAGCATTGATTGCGGCGGAAGGCCCGCTGGCGTGCCGAACCGGCCAACACACCGGCCGCTCGCCCAACGATAAGCTCGTCGTCCGAGAACCGTCGAGTGAGGCGCATATCGCGTGGGGCAAGGTCAACCGGCCGATGTCGCCGGAACATTTCGACGCGCTGCACGGGGATCTGCTGAGCTCGCTGACCGGCAAGGAACTGTTCGTACAGGATTGCTTTGCCGGCGCGGATCCGAAATACCGTCTGCCGGTCCGCGTGATCAACGAGCTTGCGTGGCAGAACCTGTTCGCGCGCAACCTGTTCATCGTCGATCCGAAG
>Ga0070741_10018682_pt1 | contig 11189 bp, 11 predicted proteins | sample Coa_R1_4_FD_66440 | JGI IMG/M metagenome (GOLD analysis project Ga0070741, IMG submission 66440) | Surface soil microbial communities from Centralia Pennsylvania, which are recovering from an underground coalmine fire - Coalmine... | ecosystem: Environmental > Terrestrial > Soil > Unclassified ...
TGCCTCTTCAGCAGCGCGCTCTTAGCTCAGTGGCCGAGCCGTACTGCTCCCGGCGTGCCGCGCAAGCCCGACGGTAAGCCCGACCTTTCGGCCCCGGCGCCGCGCGCCACCGACGGCAAGCCCGACCTCTCGGGCGTCTGGATGCCGCGCAACTCGGGATCGCTCTTTTATGTCACGCAGGATCTCAAGCCGGGCGAGATGCGGCCGTGGGCCGAAGCTATCTACAAACAGCGCCAGGAAAACTATCGCGCCGATAGCGACGGAATCCATTGCATGCCTCCCGGTCCCAAAGCTGGCGTCAGCGTGGGCAATTTCCCGCTGAAGATCATTCAGACGCCTGCGGTCACGGCGGTCCTTTACGAATACGACACCATCTTTCGTCAAATCTTCACCGACGGGCGCGGATTGCCCGAGAATCCCAATCCTACATGGATGGGCTACTCCGTCGGCCGTTGGGACGGCGATACGTTGGTGGTCACCACTGCCGGATATAATGACCGCTCTGCGCTCGATCTGGCCGGCCATCCCCACACCGAAGCTCTGCGCATGACGGAACGTTACCACCGTCGCGACGCTGGCCACATGGACGTGCAAGTCACCTTCGACGATCCCGAGGCCTACACTCGCCCCTGGACCGTACCCATCCAGTTCGACCTGATGCCCGACGGCGAGCTCATCGAATACGTTTGCGAGAACGAACGCGATAAGTCGCACTTGGTCGGCAAGAGCGGCGAGGAGTTCAAAATGCCGGGTGAAATGCTGGCTCGCTATGTGGGCTCATATGCCTCCGGCAATTCCCAACCTCCCGTCATGGTGTCGTTGGATAGCGGTCATTTGATGATCGACACAGGCGCCGGCAAGGTGCCGCTCATCGCACACTCAGAAACCAGCTTCACCATGGAAGGCACCGGCATCGAGTTCGTCAAGGACAAAACCGGCGCTGTCACCGCCCTGCTCGAACATTGGGTGGAAGGCGATCGCTACTTCGCGCGCAAAAATTAGGTCCGTAACACTCGCGATCCTCGGGAATCTATCTATCAGGTAGGCTTCGCAGCCTGCCAAGGAGCGGTCCGCACATGATTACCGGACAAGTCATCAAAGGGGTAGAGGAACTGCTGCGCGAGCGCGGCGTTCACATGCAGAATGACGAGCGCCTAGGCGATACCGTAGCGCGCGAACTCGGCATATCGCCCGCGCAAGCCGAACGGCTGCTCGAAACGCTGCATGATGGCGGAACGGTGGAAGAAGCGATCGTTGCCGCCGGCGTTCCGTCGCTCACCGCTCCCCACAACGAGTTGATGAACGATATCGCGCGCAAAATCGGCACGGCGCTTGGCCGCATCGCGCGCTGATCGGTCCGCGACCATTAGCTCGCGATCTCTGTCAGCGAGTCCGTCAGCTCATCCGACGCCTGGAAAATCTGTTTGGCGTGGGCCTCCAGTGATTGTGCTGTCACGACGAACGCCCTGCCCCTTGAGATCGCACACACGGTGTGCCGCTGCCGCCACTGAGCGCCCCCTGCGCGATATTGAAGATCGATCCACTCGTGGCCGCCGCGCGTCTTGCCCCGGCCGATCTCCTTTTGCCCCTCCACCGCCATTTCGTCCAGCAGGTCGTTGTTGGCCACCGGCCCTTGAACGAATACCATCGCGTCGTCCGGCCCCAGCAGATCGAAATGCGTTCGCGACGCGAGCGGCGAGCGCAGGTCCAGCCCTTCCGGCCACACGGCGCGAAAGGCCGGTGTTTCGATGGTCCATTGATTCGTACCCAGGTGACTCGCCGACGGCCCCTCAGACACCTGGATCACTTCCTCGACCGTCGACGCTCCGTCTCGCAGAAGCACGCGAGGGCCCGCATCGGCAAACGTGATTTGAACCTGTTTGAACGCTGCCTCCTGCGCCTTGCGCGCTGCACCGATGATGGCCGGCGGAGTCGCGTTCCGCGCCCAGCGGTAAATCTTGTCTGCCGGAGGCGCCAGGCTATAGCCGTGGCCGGTGACCCGCAACGGGTAGCGCGGCAGATCCGCCCACTGCGGACCCGTCTCGCCCAACGAATGAAAATCGGTCTCCCAGTTCGTTGCGCTTGTCTTACGCAGCACAATTTCGAATCCGGGAGCGTCGTTGTCTTCCTGGAGCAAGCTACCCATCACTTGAAAAGCTGCATTCGCGACTGGATCGGGAACCAGTGTGGTGTATTGCTCCGGCGCCTCGGGCGAGCCGAGGGTGAAAAGAATCGACGTTTGCAGGTAGGCTTTTCTCGCCTCAACCACGAGATGAATGGATGAATATTCGGGCGGCGACTGGAGTAGCGCTTGAAAAAGATTCCCCATGTGCTGCTGGAGAGCCGGCTGATCGAAAATGGCAGCTCGCATTGCGATTCGGTTCCTCCCAATCAGCCATCGGCAACTCCCCGGTTTAGCCGCATAGCTGTTTCCGTTAATTTCCGTCTATCAAACGCGTGTTACAATCGGAACACATGAGTAACACACTCACGGTGAGGATACCCTCCGACCTTGCCCAATGGTTGGCTGAAACCTCACGCAAGACAGGACTTCCAAAGGGACGGATCGTTCGCGAACAACTCGAGAAGGCGAGAGGGGCAGGAGGGCAGCCCTTCCTTCGGCTCGCTGGCGCCGTAGATGGTCCTCCGAACCTGTCCACCAGGAAAGGCTTTTCCCGCAAGTGAGGGCGATCGCCGATACCGGTTTTCTGGTCGCGTTTGCCAATCGCAGGGACGAGCATCACACTTGGGCAACAAAGCTGGCGGAAAGTGTTGCCGATCCATTGTTAACGTGCGATGCCGTGTTGGCCGAAGCCGCATTTCACCTTCGCAGCAGCGCCTTGGTACTCGCATTCGTCGCCAACGGGCTTGTCCGGCCGGCGTTCGCTCTCAGTGAACATCTCGATCGCCTTACGGAGTTGGCAAATCGTTACAGTGATCGCGAGCCCGACCTTGCGGATCTCTGCTTAATTCGCCTGAGCGAACTGCATCCGAATTATCCGGTGATTACGACCGATGTTGCCGATTTCCGCGTTTATCGCCGCGGCCGCAGAGAAGCCATCCCTCTCATTCATCCGAGTTGATGCGCATTGAGCCGCCGCTCCATGACCGCACCAGGTGCCAGGCGGCCTAACCGCCAACCGCCCAATCGCAGGCGAGCCGCTACTTCACCGGCAACGTCGACACCCGTCCCGCCGGCAAATGCTGATCTGCCGCGTTCAGCATCACCGCAGCCATCGCGTAATCGCCGATGATCGTTGCCAGCTCCAGCGTCCCCTGGTTTCCGAACGTCTCTACCGCCTTCGCATAAAGCTCGGACGAGATCCGATGCTTTTGCAGCGAATCGCGCGCGAACGTGATGAGCAGCGTATCGCGATCGGACAGGCCCTCAGTTCCCTTGCGGTATTTAATCGCATCAATCACCGCATCCGGCACTTTGGCGTTGCGCGCCCCCATCTCGTGCCCGCTCCACTCATATTGCTGATCGAACTCCCGCGCGGTCACCAGGATCGCCACTTCAAAATCCCGCTGCTTCAGCAACCCGTGAAAGCGCAGGTACTGGTTCAGCATCTGAATCGCTTCCGCAACTTTTGGACTGTAAAGCGAAATTGCCGCCGGACCTGTCGCGCCCACGGTTTTCCCCTCGCCCCCGGCCAGCATGTCGTAAATCCGCTTGCCGTCCGCATCCAGATCGTCGCGCTTTACCACCGGCAGGCGCGATAGCGACTCCGGATCCACATCCTTTGGCAGCGTCTCCGCGCGCACCGAAATCGCCAGGTTCACCGCCATTGCGCACCACAAAATCGCCCTGATTCTCATTTCCAGCCCTACCTCCAGCCCCGTAGCATACCAACTCCTGCTCTCCGCGTACATTACAATGGAAATCGGCGTAACTTCAACGTGTTAGCTAACGCCAGATCTGTTGCATACAACCTCTAAGCTTCAAATGACTCGTGCCATCCTTTGTTCTCTCGCCGTTCTCCTCGGCCTCTCTGCTCTGAACCGCTCCTACGCACAAGGCGTCGTCGGTGAATTCGTGCCCGACGTGGGTTTTGATCTCTCCGGCAATTGGAATCCTTTGTTCCACGAGGATTTCCTCGAACGCATTCCCGGCCCCGAACTCGTCAATTACGCCGGCCTGCCCATCACCGAAGGCGCGCGGCTGTGGGGGGAAAGCTGGAACTCCTCGCGTCTCACAATGCCGGAGCACCAGTGCCAGGTGCACGTCGCGCCTTACATTTATCGCGGCCCCTTGCAACTCCGCTTCTGGGACGAAAAGGATCCTCAATCCCAGAAAATCATCGCCATCAAAAACTACATCTCCACCTACGAGCAGACCCGCACCATCTGGATGGACGGCCGTCCCCATCCGCCCGCTTGGGCAGCGCACACTTGGATGGGTTTCTCCACTGGTAAATGGGAAGGTACCGTCCTTACCGTCTACACCACTCACATAAAACAGGGCTGGGTGCGGCGCGATGGCCTTCCTGAAAGTGACCAGGCCACGCTCGTCGAGCACTTCCTGCGTCACGGCGATCACCTGACGCATGTCAGCATCGTCACCGATCCCGTTTACCTTACCGAGCCCCTCGTCAAATCCGAGGATTTTGTTCTTAACACGAACGCCGGCGGCAATTGGCTCTATCCCTGCGAAGAGGTCGAAGAGGTGGAAGGCCGGCCGCGCGGCGCCGTCCCCAATTATCTTCCCGGACAGAACCCGTTCATCACCGAATACGCCAATATGTACCACCTGCCTCTGGTCGCGGCTTTAGGCGGCCCGGAGACCATGTACCCCGATTTCGAGAAGGTGGTCAAGAATCCTCCTCCGGTTCCTTCCGATGTTTTCCAGCGCGATGAAATCGTGCCGATGCCGGTGAAGAACATGGCGCAGAATCCCGCGCCCACGGATGGCGAAGTTCACGTGCTTCCGGTGCAGGGCAATGTCTATATGCTGGTCGGCGCGGGCGGCAACATCACCGTCCAGGTCGGCAACATGGGCGTGCTGATCGTCGACACCGGCCTTGCGCAAATGGCCGACAAAGTCATCGATGCCATTCACAAACTCGCCCCTGGCAAGCCGCTGCAGTACATCATCAATACGCACGTGCATCCCGATCACACTGGCGGCAACCTCAAGCTCCGCGCCGCGGGCGTCACAATCACCGGCGCAAACGTCACCGGCGATATCGCCGATGCTTCTAAAGGCGCCGCCATCATCGCGCACCAGGCCGTTCAGGATCGTATGAGTATGGCCTCAGGCAATCAGCCCGCCGCGCCCGCCGAATCCTGGCCCACCGATACTTTCCTGGGCGATCGCAAGACCCTCTTCTTCAATGACGAGCCGGTCGCGATTCTACATGAGAAGGCTGCCCACACCGATGGCGACAGCATTGTCTTCTTCCGCCATTCCGATGTCATCAGCACCGGCGATATCTTCACCACTACGGGCTATCCCTTCATCGATCTCGCGCGCGGCGGCAGCATTCAAGGCGAACTCGCCGCGCTCAACAATCTTCTGGACCTCGCGATTTCCAAGCATGACGAGGAAGGCGGCACCTACATCATCCCGGGCCATGGCCGGCTCTGCGATCGTTGGGAGCTGATCGAGTACCGCGACATGGTCACCATCATTCGCGATCGCATCCAGGCCGACATCAAAAAGGGGATGACGCTCGATCAGATTAAGGCCGCCCGCCCCACCATGGATTACGATGCCCGCTACGGCGCCGACAAGGGTTTTGGAACCACCGACCAGTTCGTCGAAGCGGTCTACAAAAGCCTGGGTGGAAAGTAAAGTGAGCGCACAGGCTGCAAGTGTCCGTTGTGCGCGAGACCAAAGAAAAGCACTTGCATGCAGAATTTTGTAACTCGGTATATGATGTATCTAAGCCGGAAGGTAAACTTCAAGGAAACTCCCAAAGGGAAAACTGTATGAAACGAACACTGTTGTTCTTGGCCATCGCCGCTGCGTCACTGATGACTACACAAGTCAATGTTTTTGCGCATCACTCGTTTGCGGCCACCTACTTCGAGGATCAGACCGTCACCATCAAGGGCAAGCTTGTCCAGTTCTTGTATCGGAACCCGCATTCCTTCGTCCACGTGGAAGCGCCGGATGACAAAGGCGTCATGCAGACTTGGGCCGTGGAATGGGGCGCCGGCGGCCAGTTGAGCCGCGATGGCGTTACGCGCGAATCGCTCAAGCCCGGCGACGAAGTGGTCATCAAAGGCAACCCCGGCCGCAACCCCGACGATCATCGCATCCGGATGCAAAGCATCGAGCGTCCCTCCGATGGCTGGAGTTGGAAAGGCGTCGTCCAGTAAATCGCGACTGGTTTTCGTCGCACCATGCACTGCCTACCTCTCGGCGGGGCTGCGTGTAGTGTTGTCCTCGCAGCCCTGTTCAGCCTTCCGGCTTTCTCCCAAGTAGACTTCACTGGCGAGTGGTCGCCGCTCTATCACGAAGACGGCCCGGAACGCCTGCCTGGCCCAGAGCTTGGCGACTATACGGAGCTACCCATTAACGCCTCCGCGCGCATGGCCGCCGATACCTACGACGCCGACCGCATCTCCGTGGTACCCGAATATCAATGCCGGCCGCACGGCGCCGATTACTCCATGCGCGGCCTAGGAAATCTGCGCATCTGGCGCGAGATCGACGAGACTTCGCAAAAGCTGATCGCCTTCCACACCCACCTGCTGGCCTGGGACAGCGAGCGCACCATCTGGATGGATGGCCGCCCGCATCCGCCCGATTGGGCCCCCCACACCTGGCAGGGCTTTTCAACCGGCGTCTGGGATGGCAACATGCTCACCATCACCACCACGCACCTCAAGACCAACTACATTCGCCGCAATGGCGTCCCGCGCAGCGACAAGGCCGTCCTCACCGAACACTGGACCCGCCATGGCGACTATTTGACCGTCGTTACCGTGATTCAAGATCCCGTCTACCTGACCGAACCACTGGTCCGCAGTGATAACTGGTTCATTGATCCCGGCCAGAACATCGGTGTCTTCGGCTGCGAATACGCGCCGGAAGTGCCGCGGCCCGAAGGAACGGTTCCAAATCACCTGCCCGGCCAGAACAAATTCCTGCGCGAATTCGCCGGCTGGTATGGCCTTCCCTACGAAGCCACCCGCGGTGGGGCCGAAACCCTGTATCCCGAGTATCAAAAGAAAATCGCGAACGAATATCATCCGCCTGATCGCTGCGAGCGCTACTGCAAATGCACCTCGCTCTTCGATTGCAACGTCGGCTCAAAGTGATCATGCCGCGCACGCCCTTTTTCTTGCTCCTCCCCGTGCTCCTGTGTGCCCAACCTGCCGTAAGCCCCGACACCGCTCATCTCACCACCTCCCGTGTCCAAGGCAACGTCTACGTCCTCATGGGCGACGGCGGCAACATCACCGTCCAAACGGGTAAAGACGGCGTCACCCTCGTCGACACCGGCTTCGCACCCCTCGCGCCCAAAGCTATGGCCGAAATTCGGAAATTATCCGACGGCCCCGTCCGCTGGATCGTCAACACCCATGTGCATGCCGATCACACCGACGGCAATGCCGAAATGGCCAAGCTGGGCATGACGCGCGAGTCCATCGGACCGCCCCGCATCGTTGCGCAGTCGAACGTGCTGAACCGCATGACCACGCCCACGGCCGGTCAGCCCAAAATCCCCGAAGCCGAGTGGCCCAACGACGAATACTTCACGCCCACCAAGGATTTCTTCGTGAACGGCGAAGCGGTCGTCGTCTATCACGTCCCCAATGCTCACACCGATGGCGACAGCCTGGTCTTCTTCCGCCGATCCGACGTCTTAAGTACCGGCGATGTTTTTCTGCCCCAGATCTACCCCATCATCGATCTCGCGCGCGGCGGCAGCGTCGACGGCGAAATCGAAGCACTGAACAAGATCATCGAAATTACCGTCCCGGCAAAGTATCAGGAAGGCGGCACCATCGTCATCCCCGGCCACGGCCGCCTCTGCGATGAGGCCGATGTCGTCGAATACCGCAATATGCTCGCCATCATTCGCGATCGCTTCCGCGACATGATCCGCAAAGGCATGACTCTCGAACAGGTGAAGGCCGCCAAACCGACGCTCGATTACGACACCCAATACGGCGCCACCACCGGCTTCTGGACCACCGACATGTTCATCGAAGCCGTATATAAGAGCCTCAGTTCCAAAACCAGTTCTAAAAAATGACGACGCGCACCTTACTGCCGGCCGCTCTCTCGCTCGCCCTCGCCGCGTGTGCTTTCGCGCAAGGTGTGCCGCAAGGTCCCGGTATCGGCGGTCCCGGCGGTCCACCGCAGCCGCCCAAATCGGCCCAAGCCGCCGCCCCAGTCGATTTCACCGGCTACTGGGTTTCGGTGGTCACGGAAGATTGGCGCTGGCGAATGGTCACGCCCATCAAAGGCGACTTCGCCAGCATCCCGCTGAACGCCGAAGGCCGCCGCGTCGGCAACGCCTGGGATCCCGATAAAGACACCGCTGGCGGCGAGCAGTGCAAATCGTACGGTGCCCCCGCCATCATGCGCGTCCCCGGCCGCCTGCACATCACCTGGGCCGACGAAAACACCCTCAAGATCGAAACCGACGCCGGCCAGCAAACGCGCCTCTTCCATTTCACTGGCTCTGCCCCTCACGACGCGCCGCGCACCTGGCAGGGCTACTCCATCGCCAATTGGGAACGCCCCGTCCGCGGCTCTGGCGTCCCCGGCTTCGGCCTCGGCGCGACCCGCGAAGGCACGCATGGAAAATCGCTCGAAGTGGTCACCACGCACCTCCGAGCCGGTTACCTGCGAAAAAACGGCCCGCCCTATAGCGAAAACGCCCTGCTGAAGGAGTATTATGATCTTCACAAGGAACCCAACGGAGATACCTGGTTCACGGTGACCACCATTGTGCAAGATCCCATGTATTTGACCGAGCCCTTCGTCACCAGCACGGACTTTAAGAAAATCCCCGACGGCGCTGGATGGAGCCCCTCGGCCTGCGTGCCAAAATAAACAGGAGATCAAGAACAAGATGAAGACAAGAATTCTGACCCTCAGCGCGGCAGCCGCGATGCTGCTGGTGCCTGCGGCCATGCACGCCCAATTCGGCGCTCCCCCTCCCCAGCCCCCGCGACCCGCCAAGCAAATCGCGCCGGAGGATATTACCGGAAACTGGGTCTCCATCGTCACCGAGGACTGGCGCTGGCGCATGGTCACGCCCGCCAAAGGCGATTACACCAGCGTCCCGCTCAACCAGGCCGGCCGCAAAGCCGCCGATGCCTGGGATCCCGACAAAGACATCGCCGCCGGCAATCAATGCAAGGCGTATGGCGCGCCCGCTATCATGCGCGTCCCCGGACGCGTCCGCATCTCCTGGGCCGATGACGACACCCTCAAAGTGGAAACCGATGCCGGCACCCAGACTCGCATGTTCCACTTCAATTCGAAGATGCCTGCCAACGAAGCCGCCAGCTGGCAAGGATATTCCGCCGCTTCCTGGGATGGCCTTCGTCCCCCGCCCCGCCGTGGCGGCGCCGCGCCTCCCGGAGGTTCGCTCAAGGTCGTCACCACCCATTTGAAGCCCGGCTATTTGCGCAAGAACGGCGTGCCCTACAGCGCCGACGCCGAGCTCACCGAGTACTACGACCGCACCAACGAGCCTAATGGCGACTCCTGGCTCATCGTCACCACCATCGTGCACGATCCCATGTATCTCAACCAGGACTTCGTCACTAGTACGCATTTCAAGATGGAGAAGGATGGCTCCAAATGGAGCCCCACGCCCTGCGAGGCAAAGTAAGGGGAATTTTTCCAGTAGCAGGCGCGTCTATCCTCTAACTTGACCGGAGGACTCGCCTTGAAGCTGATCACAGCGATCTTATTGTGCGGTCTTGTAGCCGCTGCTCAAACGCACCAACACTCCGCACCCGAAGCCAAAACTTCCGATCTCGCGAAGCTTCCGCCGCCGCTGAAGATCGACGGCATCGGCCAGGCTCATATCCCGATCACCACAAATTCCCCTGCCGCTCAGCAATGGTTCGATCAAGGACTCGCCCTCCTGCATTGCTTTTGGCATTACGAAGCCGAGCGCGCCTTCGAAGCAGCAGTCCGCCTGGATCCCGATTGCGCCATGTGCCACTGGGGACTCTCTCAGGCCGCCGACGGCAACGGCGACCGCGACGCCTCTAAAGCCGAGCTGGCCCGAGCCAAAGAACTAGCCCCAAAGACTAGCGACCGCGAGCAGCGCTACATCCGCGCAAGCGTCATGCAGAACGAAAGCAAGGGTGAGCAGGCCACCCAAGCGTACATCAAGGAAATGGAAGCGCTCGAAACGCGCTACCCCGATGATCTCCAGGCCAAGCTGCTGCTCGCCGCTTCACTGATCAGCGGATACGACAAAGATGGCGATCCGCGCCCCAACGCGCTTTATGCCCAGGCCCTCCTGCGCAATCTCCTGCGCGACAATCCCGGCAACGCCGCCGCCAATCACTATTCGATTCACGCCGTCGAAGGCAGCGTTCATCCCGAGTTGGCGCTCGAAAGCGCCGAAAAGCTGGGCAAACTCGCGCCCGCTTCCGGCCACATCGTTCATATGCCCGGCCACATTTTTTACCGGCTCGGCGATTACGACCGCGCCCGCGAAATCTTCCTTCAGGCCGAGCGCGTGGATCGCGATTATATGGACCAGCAGCACATCGGCGTCCGCGACAACTGGAACTACGCGCACAATCTCAGTTATTTGATTGCCGATTGCGCCGAGTCCGGCCGCTATCGTGAAGCGCTCCAATACGCCGCCAAACTCGAAGGCGCAGCCGACGATCCGGATACCTCCGGCAACCCCGCGTTCTTCATTTTGCAAATTGGAAGCTCTGCCTCCCGGCTCGCTCTTCGATTCGGCGCTTGGGACGATGCCATCCGCCGTCCCATGAGCTTTGGCGTCTCCGATGACAAGCTCAGCCCTGCGGCGCGCGGCTATCGTGACGGCCTGGTCGCCTACGCCGTGGAATGAAAGCTGCCGAATCCGGCGACTTATCCAGCGCCGATCGCGAGTCGCAAACGCTCGACGCTTTGCTCTGGCGGCTCGAACAAGAAAAGAAAGACGGCGATCAGCCCACAGCCCTGCCCGGAGTCCTTAGGATTTTGGGAACCGCATCCTTCGATTTGCGCGCAAACATCGCCGGTTATC
>Ga0070741_10018683_pt1 | contig 11189 bp, 7 predicted proteins | sample Coa_R1_4_FD_66440 | JGI IMG/M metagenome (GOLD analysis project Ga0070741, IMG submission 66440) | Surface soil microbial communities from Centralia Pennsylvania, which are recovering from an underground coalmine fire - Coalmine... | ecosystem: Environmental > Terrestrial > Soil > Unclassified ...
TCCACCTCGTGTCGCCACGACGCAGTAGCCTTCGGTTACAGGCGGGTGAACGTTCCGCCTGACGGGGACTTGCACCCCGCAGTGTGCACGCCTTCACAGGCGCACGCGCGCGGGCATTCTTGCCCGCAGAAACGGCCGATTACCGCCTGACGCCAAACTTCCGTGCGCCAGGTTCAGTTCCGGGATCCCTGCGGACTGAAAGTCCGCGCGCCGGCAACGGTGGGGCACCCACACTATTGCGGAATCAATCCCTTTTGATTAGCGTAATTAAAGCTTAGGTCAACCAACCGTGGGTTTGCCGGCTTGGATCCGGAGTCAACAACATAAAAGGTGTGCAAATTATGGGTTGCTTTGCCCAAAAAAAGTGTTGGCGCAGCCCAGCCCCATTCTGCGATAGTTTCGCGCCTGAACTTTATGAAAAATAATAAACGTTCGTTTTTGATCCTGGTTTTTTTCGCCGCACTACTGAGTTCGACGGGACTCTATGCCAGTGAAGCGGACATCAACATCCCATCGCTCGAGGCGGTAAAGTTCAGCGGCCTGGGCGGGATCAGCGGCTCGACCTTGATGTATTTTGGCATCGTGATTTGCTTCATTGGCGCCGCGTTCGGCCTCGTGCAGTACAAACAAACCAAAGCTCTGCCCGTGCACGAGAGCATGGGCAATGTGTCCAACACCATCTGGGAGACCTGCAAAACCTACCTGTTCACACAAGGCAAATTCCTGGCCATCCTGTGGTGCTTGATCGCCGCCTGTATGATCTATTATTTCAAGGTTCTCCAAGCCAATTCGCTGAACCACGTCATCGTGATTCTGCTGGCGTCCATTCTGGGAATCTTAGGTTCCTACGGCGTTGCCTGGTTCGGCATTCGAATCAATACGACGGCCAATTCGCGAACCGCGTTCTCCGCCCTCAAAGGCAATCCGCTGGCCACGTTGGGCATTCCGCTGCGCTCGGGGATGAGCGTTGGCTTGCTCCTGGTGGCCGTGGAGCTGTTTTTCATGATTTGCATCCTGATGTTCTTGCCGCGCGAGTTGGTCGGTCCCTGCTTTATCGGCTTTGCCATTGGCGAATCGCTCGGCGCCAGCGTCCTGCGCATCTGCGGCGGTATCTTCACCAAAATCGCCGATATCGGATCGGACCTGATGAAGATCGTGTTCAAGCTGCCCGAAGACGACCCGAAAAACCCCGGCGTCATTGCTGACTGCACCGGGGACAACGCCGGTGACTCGGTGGGGCCGACAGCGGACGGTTTCGAAACTTACGGCGTCACCGGAGTGGCGCTGATTGCTTTCCTGGCTCTGGCATTGGCGGCCAGCCCAACCATCTGCGCGACCTTAATCATCTGGCTCTTTGTCATGCGCTCGTTGATGATCGTCACGTCTCTGATTTCGTATTTCGGAAACGAAGCCCTGAGCAAGGCGATGTTCGCGGGTAAGAAAGACTTCGATTTTGAAGCCCCGTTAACTCACCTGGTCTGGATTACCTCAGCCGTTTCGATTGCCATTACATTCATCGCCAGCAAGTTGTTGTTAGGCGATTTTCAGGATGCCAGCGGCACACCCCAACCGGCGCTCTGGTGGGTGCTCTCCACGATTATCAGTTGCGGAACGATCGCCGGCGCGGTGATTCCTGAGTTTACCAAGGTGTTCACCAGCACCAATTCCCGGCACGTCCGCGAAGTAACAAACTGTTCCAAACATGGCGGCGCCTCCTTGAACATTCTGTCGGGATTCGTGGCCGGTAACATGTCGGCGTTCTGGATGGGCTTGGTCATCATGCTCTTGATGTTCGCCTCCTATCATTTTTCGCAAAACCCCGCCCTGCTCTCGCTCATGCCCAAGGAGTTCCTGTTTGCCGCTCCGATCTTCGCCTTCGGCCTGGTGGCATTTGGCTTCCTCGGCATGGGTCCCGTTACGATTGCGGTGGACAGCTATGGCCCGGTAACGGACAACGCCCAGTCGGTTTATGAGCTGAGCCAGATTGAATCGCGCAAGAACATTGCCCAGGAGATCAAGAGCACGTTCGGTTTTAACCCGGACTTTGAAAATGCCAAATACCAGCTCGAGAAGGGCGACGGCGCCGGCAATACCTTCAAAGCCACCGCCAAACCGGTGCTAATCGGCACGGCCGTGGTCGGTGCGACCACAATGGTGTTCGGCATTATCATGCTTTTGCAGCGTATGTATGAGGCCCAGGTGGCCTCAGGAGTTGCCGGGCCGTTCAAGCCCGTCATCGATGCCCTGAGCATTGTTCAACCCGAGATCATTCTTGGCCTGATTATGGGCGGCGCGGTCATCTATTGGTTCACCGGGGCTTCCTGCCAGGCGGTCGTGACCGGCGCCTACCGCGCGGTCGTCTACATCAAAGAGCACATGAAACTCGATGCCACGACGGCGTCAGAAAAGGACAGCAAAGAGGTGGTCCGCATCTGCACCGTGTATGCTCAAAAGGGCATGTGGAACATCTTCATCGTCATCTTCTGTTTCGCCTTGGCTTTGCCCTTCTTCAACGCCTACTTCTTCATCGGATACCTCATTGGCATCGCCTTCTTCGGACTGTTCCAAGCCATCTTTATGGCCAATGCCGGTGGTGCTTGGGATAACGCCAAAAAGATCGTCGAAGTCGATTTGCGTCAGAAAGGCACCGAACTGCATGCCGCTACCGTAGTAGGCGATACTGTAGGTGATCCGTTCAAGGATACCTCCTCAGTCGCTTTGAATCCCGTGATTAAGTTTACCACCTTGTTCGGGTTGCTCGCCGTAGAAATCGCCGTCACGATGCGCGACCCTGGGCTCAAAACTGGCATCGGCGTATTCTTCTTCATCGTTGCGCTAATATTTGTTTACCGCTCCTTCTACGCCATGCGTATTCCCGAGGAAACCACCGGCGGGACCAAGGACACCCCCGCGCCGCGAGCCCACGAGGCCGAGCTGGTCGGTGTCAAACGCTAACGGTTGATTTCAGCTAACTCTCACACGCCCGACAGGTAGCCTGCCGGGCGTTTTCCTTATGATCAGGTCACGATAGCTGCGATGGCAACGACGTGGAAATGGTCGGTTCATTGAGGATTGAGCATCGAGCATTTGCCATTGCTCATTTAAGCGGCGATGGAAAATTGCAAATCCTCGATGCTCAATCATCAATAGTTATTGGCGGGTCATGGCTGCCCGTACCAATTTTAGCACCCCGTACTCGTACCGCCCGCCCAGCCCTTCGAAGACCGGCGCCAGCGCCACAGTACCAATCCGCTTGAATACCGCCTCGATTTCCGTCCGTTGCTGCGGGGACATAAAGCGCCCCATATCCACTTGCTCGCCGCAGGCTATCGCCTCGGCCAGATGTCCAAAGATTGTCCCGCTGGACAGACCGCGAGCCGTGGCGATCGTTTCCACAGAATCGCCCGCTCGGAATCGCCGCAGCGTATCGCAGGCCGAATCACCCAATGAAGCGGTTCGGGAACGCGGCTGCGGTTGAGAAAAGGAATCCGAAGCAAAAATCTGCCGCGGGTGGTTGGCTAAGTAAGAGGCAATTTCGGACAGGAAGACCTCGCCATAATCCGCCAGTCTTCGCTGGCCGACACCGCTGATGCGCGAGAACTCAGTCGGGCTGCCCGGATACTCCCTCGCCATCAGGCGCAAAGCCACATCGGAAAAGACGATATAAGGCGGCAAGCCCCGCTCATCGGCCAGGCGTTTGCGCAATTGCCGTAATTGTTCGAAGAGCGCTTCATCACAGGCAATTTCGCCCTTTTTGTGCATCCTCGTCTCCGGCGCGGCAACCGGCCGGGTCAAGTGTATCTGTTTGCGTTGCTTGAGCACCGACAAGCCCTCCGGAGTAAGCGCCACAACACTGAACTTGTCGGTAGCCTGACTCAAAAAGCCCCGGCGCACCAATTCGCGCCCGATCGCTTTCCACTCGGGTCGCGTGTGCTCAGCGCCAATACCGTAGGTGGAAAGCTTCTCGTGCTGCCACTTGCGCACATTCTCACTATCCGCCCCGGTGAGCACCTCGACAATTTGGTTCATGCCGAAATCGAATCCGCTTTGCTGCCGGACACGATAAACGCAAGAGAGAAACTTCTGCGCCGCGAGCGTTCCGTCATAGGTGTCGCGAGGCGAAAGGCAATTGTCGCACCCGCCGCATTCAGTTTCAGGAAACGTTTCTCCGAAATACGCCAGCAGTTCGGTGCGCCGGCAGAACGAGCTCTCGGCGTAATGGACCATCCGCTGCAGCTGGCTATGCGCGATCTGGCGTTCTTTCGGATCGGGTTTTTCGTCAATGAATCTGAGCTGTTTGACCACGTCGCCCGCGCTGAACAACAGCACGCATTCACTCGGGAGACCGTCGCGTCCAGCGCGGCCAGTCTCCTGATAGTACCCTTCAATATTTTTTGGGAGGTCGTAATGCACGACGAACCGAACGTTCGGCTTATTGATGCCCATTCCAAAAGCGATGGTGGCGCAAATCACCCGCACCTCATCTCGCAAAAACAATTCCTGGTGCCTGCTGCGCTCCTCCGGCGTCAAACCGGCATGATACGGCCGCGCCTTGATTCCGTCCCCGGCCAGGCGCTCGGCCACGTTTTCGGTCGTTTTTCGCGCCTGACAATACACGATGCCGCTGTCTCGTGGACGACCCCGAATGAATTCCAGCAACTGGTTGTAGGGCGCCTCCTTGGCAAAAACGCGGTACGTGAGGTTCGGCCGATTAAAGCTCGCTACGTAGCAGCCAGGATTATGCAGCTTCAGGTGCGCCACGATATCAGCCCGGACGCGCTCGGTGGCGGTGGCCGTCAGCGCCATCATTGGCACCTTGGGGAACAACTCGCGCAAGCTCGCGAGTTGCCGGTATTCGGGGCGAAAATCGTGACCCCATTCACTGATGCAATGCGCTTCGTCGATGGCCAGCAAGTTCACGTTCCAGCGCTGCAGATCGGCCAGAGAACCGGAGAGCATCAACCGTTCGGGCGCGACGTACAACAAACGGTACTCGCCCTGATGCAGTCCGCGCAAACGGGCCCGTGATTCGCCTGCCGGAAGTGACGAGTTCAGGAACGTCGCCGGCACACCGCTTGCCTGCAAGCCATCCACCTGATCTTTCATTAGCGCAATCAGGGGTGAAACCACGACCGTCAGGCCGGTACTGGCCATGGCCGGCAATTGGAAGCACAGCGATTTGCCTCCGCCGGTTGGCAACAGGGCAAAGGTATCCTTGCCCGCCAGCGCGTCACGGATGATCTCCTCCTGGAACGGCCGAAAAGAGGTAAAGCCAAAATATTGTTTCAACAACGCTAACAGTGGAGGTCCACTCTCTTGCACCGGCAGAGAATACTTCCAATGGCCGTCGCTGCGAAAGGAAAACAATCCCCTTCGGGCCATTCGTAGCGCATCCTTTCAAGTCTGCTATTCCGCCGACTTTTAGTTGGCTTCGGGACACGAGTGATGGACGCACCGAGTTTTTCGCGCGCTTCGCAGACTAAAAGTCAGACTGAAAGTCTGCGGTACGGCAGACTGGAAAGTCAGACTGAAAGTCCGCGCGCCGGCGCGCGGGCATTCTTGCCCGCAGAAACGACCGATTACCACCTGACGCCAAACTCTCCCGTGCGCCAGATTCAGTTCCGGGATCTCTGCGGACTGAAAGTCCGCGCTACGATGCCCGGTGAAACAAACTTGCGTTTCGGCCTCACTGCGTTTGAATGCCGCCATGAGCGGCCAAGCTCTTCTTTCCATTATCACAACCTTCGCACTCTGCTTCTGCGCGTTGTGCCAAGACAGTCTTTGGGCTGGCAGCACCCATTCGAAATGGCCCAGAGGGCCCTCGACCGATCCCTCGTTCTTCCCCATTGCGGTCTGGCTGCAAAACCCTGCCAACGCCCACAAGTACCGGGCCGCGGGATTCAATACGTACGTTGGACTCTGGCGCGGGCCGACGGAAGAACAGTTGACAGGATTAGCCAAAGCCGGCATGCGCCTGATCTGTGAGCAAAACCAAGCCGCTCTCCAGCACCTCGACGACCCCACCATTATCGCCTGGATGCATGGCGACGAACCCGATAATGCCCAGGAATTACCTAACCATTCCGGCTATGGCCCGCCGATTGCCCCTGAAAAAATCGTCGAATCCTATCAACGCCTGCGCTCGGCTGACCCCTCCCGCCCCGTGATGCTCAACCTCGGCCAGGGCGTGGCATGGGACCAATGGTACGGACGCGGTCCTCGTAGCAATCACCCGGAGGATTACCCTAAATACATTCAGGGCTGCGACATCGTCTCCTTTGATATTTACCCGGTGGTTCATGACAATCGGCAAGTGGCGGGGAAACTGGATCTTGTCGGCAAAGGCGTTGAGCGGCTGGTGCGCTGGACTGCCGGAACACCCAGGCTGGTCTGGAACTGCCTCGAATGCACTCACATTTCAAATCCCGACAAAAAACCCACGCCCCACGACATCCGGGCAGAAGCCTGGATGTCCCTGATTCATGGCTCGCGCGGACTGATCTATTTCGTGCACCAATTCAAACCCATCTTCCGCGAAGCCGCTTTGCTCGACGACCCCGTCACCCTCAAGGCAGTAACGGAACTCAATGGCGAGATCACACAACTGGCTCCAGTCTTGAATGAACCAACCATCTCAGAACGGGTACAAGCTGACGAAAAACAAGCATCGTCCGTAGACACGCTGCTCAAACGTCACAACCGGGACATGTACCTGTTCGCCGTCGAAATGACCGGCAACAATGACGAAACGGAATTCTCAGTCAACACTTCCGCTCCGGAAGGCACAATCGAGGTATTGGGCGAAAATCGCTCTCTCCCGCTCGATCGCGGCCGCTTCAAGGATTCTTTCAAACCCTGGGACGTCCACCTGTACAAGTTTCCAAATGGACCAGTTCGGAAACCTTAAACCGACGCTCACGCCCGGACGTATCCCACGTCACCCGCTCCCTTTCTGTTCGCCAATACCGCCAGCGTTCTTCGCGCCGACTGGCTCGGCCGCCCCGAAGCCACACGGTGTAGCGACTACATTGTTCGGGAAGCTCACGCGCACCGCGTTATACCGCATGACCGCATCATTGTAAGCCTGGCGTGCTGCTTCAATTCGCAGATCGCTCGAGGCGAGTTCTTCGCGTAGGTGGATCATCGCTTTGCTCGTCTGAAGGTCGGGGTACGCTTTGGCCAAATCGAACAACCTGCGCAGTGTCGCCGCGAGCGCGGCTTCCGCTCCCCCAAGATTCCTCATCGCTGCGGCGTCGCCCGGAGCATGAGCAGCCCGCAGGTTCGCGGCCGAAGCCGCGTTACGCGCCGCCAGAACCGCTTCGGGAGTGGCGCGGTCCTCACCCGTACAACCTTTGGCCGTCTCGACCAATTGCAGCAGCAGATCGTAGCGGCGCTTGAGTTCGGCACCGAGTTGCGTGTACGCGTGGATATAGGCTTTAGTCAGCATAGCCAACCGATTGTACGCGCTGATAAGCCACGTCAGCACAAAAAACACTGGCACCACCATCGCCACCAGCAGCATAATTAAGGCAGCCCCAGGGAACATAAACACTTATTCGACGTAACCTATTCCGCTTTACCTTTTATCCCAAGCCCGATACTGATCCATTCAAACCGGCCACGTATGGGTCACGGAAAACGCGCGTTCCCCAGCCAGCGGGAAATGAAACGCCGCCGCTTGTACGCCGATCTCCTGACGGCGATCATCGCCGGTCTAATCCTCTCTGGCTTTCTGGCCGCAGTCCTCTGGTATTTAGCACGGTTCCGAGTCTAAGAGCGGTTTTACAATTCGGTTTGGAGTCCCGTCGCTAGGCGACCCAAAACCGCCTGAAGGCGGGACTCCAAACCCCAGGTGCCCACCCCCAAGGCGAGGTTTTACAACATGCCCTAAGAGTGGGTTTTGAAATTGCTGCTGGCATCCTCACGGCTGGACGTGACGGCAAACCGAGCAACTAAACAAGTCGTTAATCTACGATTTCCAAACAGGCTCCGAGTAACTTCGCCAGCGGGCATCGGCCTTTTATTTCACAAAGCCCTGCACTTTAAGCCAGAAGATACAATCCTGGGTCCAGGGATGCCGATGCTCCGGGTCCCATTTGTTGCTCCCCAATCCCAGGCCATGGGGACCTTTCTGATAAATATGCAAGTCAAACGGAACTCCCGCTTTGCGCAAGGCCGCCGCAAATTGAAGGCTATTCTCAACCGGCACCGCGCCATCCTCCCAGGTATGCCACAGGAAAGTCGGCGGCGTTTCTTTGGTCACCTGCAGTTCGTTGGACAACTCGCGCACCAACTCAGGGGAAGGATTTTTCCCCAGCAAATTAGCCTTCGAACCCTGATGAGTAAACTCACCCATCGTAATCACCGCATAACACAAAATGCCCAGATTCGGCCGCGAGCTTTCCCGCTCGATTGGATCGGCGTCTCCGGGCTTGCCCGCGTCGAAATGGGTCAAGAGCGTCGAGGCCAAATGACCGCCGGCCGATGAGCCCATAATCCCGACTTGTTGCGGGTTAATATGCCATTCGGCCGCGCGCGCCCGCACGCTCCTGACAGCCCGCGCGGCATCCTGCAGCATGATCGGGTGGCGGTACCCGGCTGAACCGAGGCGGTACTTCAAAACAAAACCGGTGATCCCCTGCTCGTTCAGGAATCGCGCGTAATCGGCGCCTTCATGCGGCGCCAGCCCTCCGTAGCCGCCTCCGGGACAGATCACCATCGCTGCCCCGTTCGCCCTGGAAGGCTCAGGCAGATAGACTGTCAGTGTCGGAATGTCCTTGTCGCTTGTTCCCAGCGCGCCGGGCGCGCCGTTGGGCCACAACGCAAACGTCTGATTGGTCTGGGCCTGGGCGACCAGGCAACACACCGGCACAAGGAGCATCAAAAAAAAGCTTTTCATGGTCCGAGCAGCATAACTCTCCACCTCGAACCGGTCATGAGAAATTGTTTCCGAATCCTCGGTCGGGGCGCGGGCATTCTGGCCGCAGCAACGGCCGATCCCTACCAGATACGAGATCATTCTGCTCCTCAGCGCATCTTATGCGTCCCCATATTGCTCGCGCCCGCGCCTACCGCGTCGTCATGGGTGCTCGCGGTCGGGGCTTGGCGAGATGCTCCCCATCGGTCTGGTGCCTTTTACCGAGCCGGTGGTTGCGCGATAAAGCGCACGTATACACCGGACTGTCCAACCGGCTCGAAGGCTTGCCCGACTTTAGTTCCTCTACCAGGTCCGCAACGCTCCCCAACACTCGCGTCGGTTGATAAACATAGTCCGCCACCTGATCGACCGAAGTCGAACCACTTAATACCAGGTAGGCCTGGAGCCCCGCTTCCACCGCTCCACGAATGTCCGTTTCCATGGTGTCGCCGATTACGACAATCTGATCAGGCATTCCTCCAACCATCTCCGCCAGCTTGCGCCGGGCGCGATGGAACATGTAACCGTTCGGTTTCCCCAGGTAATACGCGCGACGCCCGGTGCTCGCTTCGAGAAACGCCGCCGTTGAGCCCGCTCCAGGACGCGTGTCATTGGCCGACACCGGACACCAGTTATCCGGATTGGTCGCCAGCAACCGCGCGCCCTTTTCGATACATGAATGGGCTTTGGCCAACTTCTCCATCGACACCGCCCCTTCCCCCACGACCACATAACTGGGCTGGATGGCATCATTGGCGATCCGGCGCTCGTGCAGCGCCGTCAGCAATCCACCCTCGCCAATCACAAACACCGTGCAGACCGGATGTGTCTCGCTCAGGAAATCGGCCGTGTTCAGCGCCGATGTGTAAAAATGCCGTGGCGAAAAACCAGGCACACCCATATGCCCCAGGCGCACCGAGAGATCCTCCGGCGTAGGAGACGAATTGTTCGTCAGAAACACAAACGGCGCACCGCTCCCGACGAGTGCTTCCACAAAGTCTCTCGCGCCCGGGACCAAATGGTTTTCGCGGTAAATGACTCCGTCCATGTCGATCAAATATCCAATTTTCATATGTTACGACCTCGGGCTGGCCAAAAATAGGGAGATAAGACGCGACACGCCTGTCCCCTCCATTTGGGAAGCAAAAGATCGTCCAACCTTAGTAAGCAGGACCCTTGCCGAGCTGATTTCAGGCTGGAAAACGCTCGGGGCTCGCTGGGTGATGGCTTGACCGTATCCACCGTGCCTAAAAACAGCCAGAGGTTTGGAGTCCAGCCTTTAGGCAGCCTTTAGGCGTCCGGCGCCAAAACCCCCTGAAGGCGGGACTCCAAACCGAATGCTAAAACACCCTCTTAGAACTGAATAATCCCGCCGTTGACGCCTCCGGCAATTGCGACTACACCTTCTCGCCAATATGCCCGAGATCCCGACCGCCACCAGCATTGAATCTGTCCTGAACGAGCATCGGATTTTTGTCCCCAACAAGGACTTCGCCAAACGCGCACATATCAAATCGCTCGCTCAATACCGCAAGCTGTACCAGCAATCCGTCAGCTCCCCGGACAAATTCTGGGCCAAACAAGCCAAGGACGAATTGGTCTGGTTCAAGCCGTGGAAAAAGGTGCTCGACTGGAAGGAACCCTTCGCCAAATGGTTCGTCGGCGGACAGCTTAACGTCAGCTACAACTGCCTCGATCGACATCTGGAAACCACCACCGCTAACCAAGCAGCCCTCATTTGGGAAGGCGAACCCGCCGCGCCGGGCAAACCTGGCGAACAAAGAACTCTCACCTACAAGCAACTGCACCACGAAGTCTGTTCGTTCGCTAACGTGTTGAAAAAAATCGGCGCCCAACGCGGCGACCGTGTCCTGATTTACTTGCCCATGGTGCCCGAAGCTGCCGTGGCCATGCTCGCCTGCGCGAGGCTTGGCCTGGTCCACTCAGTCGTATTTGGAGGCTTCAGCGCCCAATCCGTTGCCGACCGCATCCAGGATTCCCAGGCCCGGTTTGTGATCACCGCCGATGGCGGATTTCGACGCGGAGCCGTAGTTGCCCTCAAGCACAATGTCGACGAAGCCCTGACGCTCAAAGATGCCCGAGATGAGTTGCTGGCCAAAACCATTGAAAAAGTCATTGTCCTGCGGCGTGCGGGCAACGATGTCCAAATGCAGCCCGGCCGCGACCTGTGGTGGCATGAAGAATTGGGTGGCGTCAATGCCCGGTGTCCCGCCGAAAAAATGGATAGCGAAGCCCCGCTATTCATCCTGTA
>Ga0070741_10018684_pt1 | contig 11189 bp, 9 predicted proteins | sample Coa_R1_4_FD_66440 | JGI IMG/M metagenome (GOLD analysis project Ga0070741, IMG submission 66440) | Surface soil microbial communities from Centralia Pennsylvania, which are recovering from an underground coalmine fire - Coalmine... | ecosystem: Environmental > Terrestrial > Soil > Unclassified ...
AGCGAGGCGAGGATCTGATCGGGCTGCACGTTCGGCTGGGTCTGCGCGAGCGGGACCGTCCAGCCCTCGGGCACGGTGCTCGTGCCCGTCCCCGGATCGAGCTCGATCGTCATGTCGTTGAGGCCGGTCCGCGGGCGCAGGAGCAGGGTCGCGTTGCGGTGGATGAGCGGCGCGTACTTGTTGTCTATCTCCATGGTCACGACGGCCTCGCCGCCCTGGAGCTCGACCCCGGTCACGTCGCCGACGTTGATGCCTGCGATCGTCACCGTCTGGCCCTGGCCCGGCGTGATCGCCTGGGCGGAGGTGAAGTCGGCCCGGAGCTCGAAGCGGTCGGTCCCGAGGATCGGCACCCAGCTCGGCAGCGAGGCCCGCTGCTGGACCAGGATCACGCCCGTCGTCGCGAGCGCCAGCGCGACGAGGGCGAGGATCGCCACGAAGTCCCGGAGGTGCTCTCGGATCGCGCGCGCCATCAGGGATACGCCTTCGGGCTCGGCGGGCCGATCGCGGCCGCCGGCAGCGCGTTCAGGTCCGGGGCCGGGTTGCGGTAGCAGGGGAAGTCGGGCCGGAACGGCGGGTGGCGGCCGTTCACGACGGGCTGCGTGCCCTGCGGAGGCGCCTCCGCGTAGCCCCAGATCGAGTCGTTGCCGAAGCCTCCGTTGGGCTGGTCGGCGCGAACCAGGGTGCCGCCACCGCCGGCGCCGACGCGCAGGAGCGCGCCGTTGCCGTCGAATGACTGGCCCGCGCCGACGAAGTTGACCACCCCGTAGAGCCACTCGCGGTAGTTGGGCTGGCCGGTGTAGAAGCTCGGGTCGGTCGCCGAGCTGACGATCCCGTTCGCGGCCGGCACGAGAACCTCGCTCGTGCAGCGGCTGACCAGGTCGAACTGCGGGAAGAGCGAGCGCGAGCCCCGCACGGCGCCCGCCAGGTTCGGCGCGGCGACGGCGAGCTTGCGCGCGATCCCGCCCAGCTCCCGCCGGCGGAGCAGGAGGCGGGCCTGGTCGAGCCAGGGCGTCGCCGCCCTGATCGTCCCCGGCAGCGGCCGCAGGCTCGGGCGCAGCGCGATCGCGAAGGCGCGCAGCGGCGGCAGCGCGTCGCTCAGCTCGCGCAGCGAGGGCTGGGCGACCTCCAGCGTCGGCGCGAGCCGGCGGATCGTCTCGCTCAGCTTGCCCGAGACCGAGGCCAGCGCCCCGGCCGTCCGGTTGAAGCTCGTGACCAGGTCCTTGAGCTGCTGCTCACGCGAGAGCAGCGTGCCGGAGACGTTGGCCGTGGCCGCGATCAGCTCCGAGAGGTCGTGGGGCCGCGTACCCAGGAGCGCCTCGGAGACCTGGGCCGTGCTGCGCCCGGCGCGCCCCCCGTAGCGGAAGGACTGGTTGATGGCCTCGGCCGCCGTCTTGCCGCGGACCGAGGGGTCCTGGGTCGCGTCCTCGGCCGGCGTGGGCTCGTGCGTCAGCGCGTTGCCGAACCCGTGCAGGACCTGGGCCAGGTCGCCGCGGGCCGGCTCCTGGAGCGCGGTCAGGATCTCGTCGAGCTGGACCGCGCGGCTCGTCTGCGTGATCGGGATCGTGCCGCCGTCGGGGAGCTCGGGCGCGCTCGCGCTACCCGGGTGCAGGTCGAGGAAGAAGTTGCCCTCCAGGAAGAGCCGCGGCCGGATCTCGACCGTCGCGTCGGCGTGGACCGGCTGGCCCTCGGAGTCGACGCTGAAGGTGACCTCGGCGGCGTTGCCGGCGGGCTCAACGGACAGCACCTTGCCGACGTTCACGCCCGCGATCCGCACCGGCGAGCCCTGCTTGAGCGTCGTCGCGTTCGTGAACACGGCGTGGAGCTGGTAGGCGGGGCTCGACCAGGGGAGCTGCTTGGCGAAGGCCAGGTAGACGCCGACCGCGATGATCGCGGTCACGAGGAGGCCCGAGCGCCAGGTCGCCCGGCGCCGGGCGCGCTCGACCCAGGTTTGGCGCCTCAGCCGCGGGCTCACCGCTGCCCCTCCGTCTCCGTGCCCTGGTTGCCGGGCACGTTGCCGATCACCTGGCGCCCCGCCAGGTAGCGCTCGTTGCCGGCCTCGCACTCGCGCGGCTGGCCCGGCGAGGCGGTGTTCGGGTAGGGGTTCGAGTGCAGGAAGTTGCGGCTGTCGGGGCCGCCGCTGGCCGGCCCGCTCGAGGGGCTCTCCTCGCTGTTCGGACCGGGCGGCAGGTCGAAGGTGATGAACCGCTGCCAGGTCCCGAGGCCGTCGCCGACGGTGCTCGCGCTCCCGACGTTGCGGAAGAGCAGCGTCGCGTAGTTGCAGACCGACTGTGCCGGGGTGATGAAGCTGAGCGCGGGGTCGAGCAGCGAGACGGTCTCGCCCAGGCGCCGCAGGCCGCTGCGGGCGCCGCCGTCGTTGTTGAAGTCGAGCAGCGCCTGGGCGGTGGGCGGGAGCTGCTCGTTGAGCCGCGGCGAGGCCGGCAGGACCCGGGCGCCGGCGACGAGCGCGGAGGCGAGGATCGGCGCCGTGCGGCGCAGCGCCTCGGCTCCGGGCCGGAGGTCGGCGAAGAGCGCCGCCGAGTGGCGCAGGAACGGGCGCAGGACCGGGAAGGCGCGGTCGGCGACGTCGAGGGTCGGCGGCGTCTTGGAGATCGTCTCCTGGATGAAGGGCCTCGCGACCGTCGCCAGCGAGCTGAAGGTCGCGTCGAGCGAGGCGAAGAGCCGGCCCTGAGTCTCGGCCACCGGCGCGAGCTCGGACATCACGCTCTCGATCGCCGGGAAGAAGCGCGCGAGCTCGGTCCTCGGCGAGGCGAGGTTGCGCATCGCCGGCGTGGCGTGCGCGAGTAGCGGCTTCGCCGCCCCGATCGCGCGGTTCAGGTCCGGCCCTCGCCCGGCGAGCGCGTTCCCGAACTCGAGCAGGTTGCGCTGGATCGCCAGCCGCGTCGGCTCCTGGAACATGTTCAGCACCTGGTCGAGCTCGACCGGCTCGGGCTTGTAGTGGCCGAGGCCGATCAGGGAGCCGGGCGCGAAGCCGGCGGGCGAGCGGCCCTTCGCGATCTGGAGGTACTTGAGCCCGAGCGCCGACTGCGTGCGGATCACGAAGGTCGAGTCCCGCGGCAGCGGCTTGACCACGTTGTCGAGCTTCAGGTCCAGCTTCGCCGCATCGCCGCCGTCGGGGCGCGCGACCGGCGAGATGTCCTCGACGAAGCCCACGCGCACGCCGCCCATCCGCACGTCGTCGCCGGGCACCAGCGACGCCGCGTCCGGCACCAGCACCGAGACCCGGTAGGTGGGCACGAACGGCAGGCCGCGGTTGGCGTTGTAGGCGAGGAAGACGGCGACGATCACGATCAGCACCGTGATCGCGCCGACCATGGTGGGGCTGGCCGCCAGCCGGCTGGCGCGTCCCCGGGTCACGGTGCCACCCCTCCGGAGCCGCTGGCGCCGCCGCCGCGAACCTCGTTAGGGCCCGAGGGCCCGCCCCGGCTTGCCCCGGGCCGGCGGCCGATCGTGTAGTCGAGCAGCCTCTTCACCGCGCGGAGGCTCGGCGGGCCGGACTTGGCGAGGTTCTTGGCCTTCGCCGACGAGCTGTGGAGGAAGTTCGCGTTGCAGCCCGAGAGCGACGACGTCACGTAGTCCACGCAGTTCGTCGCGATGAGCTCGGCGCGGACGAAGTGGCCCATCGAGTCGAAGCCGTTGAGGCTGCCGAGCGAGTTGTAGATGAACGTCGCGAGGCGCTTGAAGCCGCCCGTCTCGCGGAGGCTGCCGAGGAGGCGCTTCAGGTTCCGCGAGGGCGAGCGGGCCGCGTGCGCGAGGGCGTTGATCTGGCGCAGGACCGGGTCGGCGGCGCGGATCTTCTGGCCGCTCGCCTGGGCGGCGTCGCCGAGGCTCCTGAGCGAGGTCGTGGCCGCACCGGAGAAGGGACCGAGCGCCTTCGTCGCCCGCGTGATCGAGGGCGCCGCCGCGCCGAGGTCGGCGACCACCGGCTGCGCCGTCGCCGCGAAGCCGTGGAGCCGGTTCATCGTCGAGCGGAGCTCGGCCAGGAAGTGGGGCAGCTTGCGGATGCCGGACTCGAGGTCGGCGCTGCGCTCGGCGGTGGCCCTGGCGGTGGCGCCGGCGCTGGCGATGAAGCCGGAGACGTGGCGGCGCTCGCGCGCCAGCGGGCCGAGCACGGTGGCCGAGTCGCGGGCGAGCTGGGCGAGCTGGCGGTTCTGGCGCGCCAGGATCGCGAGGACCTCGTCCGTGTAGCGGAGTGCGGGGTCGGCGCGCCTGATCACCGCGTTCAGATCCCGGCCTCGGGCGGCGAGGCCGGCGCCGAGGTTGTTCAGGATCAGCGTGAGGCGCTGCGCGTAGGGCAGCCGCTGGATGTCCTGAACGAGGTCGAGGTCGACCTGCTTGCCGTTGTTCTGGAGTGGCAGGAAGCGCTCGCCGGCGCCGGGCTGGCCACTCGGGATCGTCTCTAGCGGCGGGCGCGGCGGCGTGCCCGGGGCGCGCGGCTGGGTCGGCGTGCAATCTATGTACTTCTCGCCCAGAAGCGACTGCGGGCGGATCAGGCAGGACGCGTCCTGGCGCCAGCTCTGGAAGCCCGGGTCGTCGATCGTCATCACGACGAACGCCTTGCCGGGCTCGGAGCTGTGATCGGCGTTCACCCAGTCGCCGGGCAGCGTCACGCCGACCTCGGAGACGCTCCCCACCTTGGCGCCCGCGATCCGCACGTCCTCGCCGGGGACGACGAAGCCGCCGTTGTCGAAGATCGCGCGCACGCGGTAATCGCCGCCGCCTCCGCCCGAGGCCGTGGCCGCACCGGCGGCGCCGAGCGCGGCGAGCGCGACCGCTATCAGGGCGAGGCGCCTCATGGGCCGGGCGGCACCTGGGCGGGGTTGCACTCGCCGAGCAGGTTCCCGTCGTCCAGGAACGGGTTGGAGCCGAGGATCGGCTGCGTCGCCGCCCCCGGGCAGCGCAGGAACGGCCCCATGCCCTGGCTCGGATAGTCGTTGAACTGGTCGCTCGGCGGGATCGGCTCGAGGACGTGGGTGACGCTGTTGTAGTGGAAGAGGTTGGCCCCGGCCGGCTGGACCCGCAGGTAGTGGCCGTCGGCGTCGTAGGTCGCCGCCGCCTCGCCGAACCTGGTCACCCAGGCGGCGAGGTCGGGGCTGTAGGGGCGCACGAACTCGACGATCGGCTGCGAGGCGTTCATCGCCGCGATCGCGTGCGGCTTCGCGCTCGCCGCGGCCCGCTCCGCTCCGGGCAGGGCGGCGAGCGAGTCGGTGAGGTCGTTCGCGGGGCCGGGCCGGGCAATCGCCGCGGCGAGGTTGCGGAACACGGGCACCGCCCGCTCGGCGACGGGGCGCAGGTCGGCGAGGAAGGGAGCGAGGTTGCGCGTCGCCGGCAGCGCCGTCCTGACCAGCGCGCTCAGGTCGCCGAGCGCGGCGCGCAGGTTGACGAACGTGGTGTTGGCCTGGCGCAGGGTCGGGGGAAGGGCGGCGAGCGAGCGGTCGAGGGCCCCGTTCTCGCGCGCGATCGCGCCGAGCGCTTCGTCGGTGTTCTGGGTCAGGGCCGCGAGGTCGGACTTGCGCTCCGCGAGCCCGGTGAGCAGGCGCCCGCTCTGGACGATGAAGTCGGTGAAGTTGCGCTCGTCGCGGGTCAACTCCTCGAACAGGCGCCGCGAGGCGTCGAGCGAGGGGGCGAAGTACCTGTAGGCCTTGTTGGCGTCGCCGGCGACGCCGGAGTAGCTGGTCGCGAAGCCGCGGATGACGTTGGAGAGCCCGCGCCGCGCCTTCGGCCGGAAGGTGTTGAAGAGCTGGTCGAGGTCCACGATCGTGGTCGTGTTCCCCTGCGTCAGCGTGGCTCCGTCGGGGAGCGTCGGGGCGCTGTTGGGCCCGGGGGTGATCGAGACGTAGCGGTTGGCGATCCCCGACAGCGAGGTGGCGCGGATCGTCGCCGTCGTGCCCTGGTGGAGCGCGTGGTCCACGGTGATCGTCACCTCGGCCTGGGCGTCGGGGGTGAGGGTGACGCTGTCCACCTTGCCGATCGGCTGCCCGCCGACCAGGACCTGGTTCCCGGCCACGAGCTGGCCCCCGTTCTCGAACATCAGGTGGTAGGTCCAGCCGCCGTTCCCGCTGCCGAGGAGCAGCGCGACCACGAGGGCGGCGCCCGCGGCGAGCGCGCCGAGGCCGGCGGCGCGGGCCACCCGGGAGGGCGGATCGGCTCCGGCGGCGGTCTCCGGGTCGGCTCCGGCGGCGGTCGCGGCGCTCGGGCCGGGCCGGCCTGGGGTCGCCGCGTCCCCGGCTCCCTGCTTCAGCTCGTTCCTTGCGTCGGCAGCGTCCTTACGGCGCTCGAGCACCGCGCCTCCTTATCTCTCCGAGCACGGCATCCAGCCGGCCGTCCCGTACCTGTCGGCCCGCGCAACATAGCTACTCGCGCGGCTCGCGCCCGGTCAGGGCCCGGTAGAGGTCGTTGGGTCGCGTGCCGGTGAGCGCGGCGACGACCGAGGCCGCAGCCCGCGGGCGCGCCCCCGCCTGCACCAGCCGGCGCAGCGCGTCGACCGCGAAGCCGATGTCGGGGGCGGCCCCGGCGCCGGTCGCCGCGGGGGCGATCACGACCACGATCTCGCCCCTCACCTCGTCGCGAAAGCGGCGCGCGAGCTCGGCCAGGGTGCCGCGGGCGACCTCCTCGTGGAGCTTGGTGAGCTCGCGGCAGACCGCGGCCGGCCGGTCGGGTGCGAGCGCGGCGAGGGCCGCCAGCGACGCGGGCAGGCGCCGCGGCGACTCGAAGGCCACGACGGTCTCCCCCGCCCCGAGCACCCGCTCGAGCTCGCCGGCGCGGCGGGGCAGGAAGCCCTCGAAGCGCCAGCGGTCGGCGGGCAGCCCCGAGGCCACGAGCGCGGTGATCACCGCCGAGGGGCCGGGCAGGACCTCGACCTCGAGGTCGCGCTCGATGCAGGCGCGGATCAGGCGGTAGCCGGGGTCGGAGACCGCGGGCGTGCCCGCATCCGAGATCAGCGTCACGCGCGCTCCGCGCTCGATCTGGCGGGCGAGCTGCTCGGCGCGTTCGGCCTCGTTGCCCTCGTGATAGGAGACGAGCCGGGGCCGGGGCAGGTCGAGGCGGTCGTACAGGAGGCCGGTGCGGCGGGTGTCCTCGCAGGCGACCAGGTCCGCCTCGGTCATGGCGCGCCGGGCGCGGGGGCTCAGGTCGTCGAGGTTTCCGATCGGCGTCGGGCACACCGTGAGGCGCCCCGGCATCAGCTCTCGCCCCCGCCTGGCGGCGCCTCGGTCATCGCCATCACGGCGGCCCCGATCATGCCCGCGTCCGCGCCGAGCTCGGCGGCGCGGACGGGCGTCTCGTTCATGGGCGCCAGCGCGCGGGCGCGAAGCTCCTCGCGGGCCGGGCCGAGGATCAGCTCGCCGGCTGCCATCACGCCGCCGCCGAGCACGATCACGTCGGGCTCGAAGATGTTGGCGAGCGACGAGAGGCCCGCTCCGAGCTTGCGCGCCGCCGCCGTGACCACGTCGCGCGCGACGGCGTCGCCGTCGAGCGCGGCGCCGGTGACCAGGGCGCCGTCGAACTCGGCCTCGCGCGCCAGCGCCTGGCCGAGCGCCGAGTCGGGAGCGGCGGCGGCGGCCTCGCGCCCGTCGCGGGCGATCGCGGTGCCCGACGCGAGCGTCTCCAGGCAGCCCCGGTTGGGGCAGTTGCCCTGGCAGGGCGGGCCGTCGATGTCCACGACGATGTGGCCGAGCTCGGCGGCGGCGCCGGTGGCGCCCCTGTATGGCCGCCCGCCGAGGATGAGGCCGCCGCCGATGCCGGTGCCGATCGTCAGCATCACCACGTAGCCGGCCCCGCGGGCGGCGCCGAAGCGGTGCTCGCCGATGGCGGCGACGTTGGCGTCGTTGTCGAGCAGCACTGGCCTGCCGACGCGCTCGGCCAGCATGTCGCGCACGGGCAGGTCCACGATGTCGAGGTTCACGGCCTGGACGGCCACCCCACGCTCGCGGTCGATCGTGCAGGGAATGCCGACGCCCACCGCCGCGGCCTGCGGGCGGGCCTCGAGGGCGGCGCGGACCTCGCGCTCGAGGAGGTCCATCAGCTCCTGCTGGGGCAGGCCGTGACTCGAGGCGAGCGAGCGGTAGCGCACCTCGCCCTCCGAGTCCACGACGCCGACCAGCATCTTGGTCCCGCCCAGGTCAACGCCCACCGTCTCGGAAGGTCCCGGCGCCATTGGGGAGTATTGATATCCGAATGCCTCCCCGAGCCGAGGGGCCGCCGCCGGAGCGCCCCGACTACAAGGTCTACCGCTCGCGCCGCGGCCTGCTCAGCCGGCTGCGCACGCCCGACCTGGCGACGCTGCGCCGCAGGGAGGCCAGCGGCCAGGAGCCTCCGCGCCGCGGGCGCGTCGGGGCGGGCGCCGGGGGCCGCCGCGCGCCGGCCGGGGCGCGGCCTTCGCGCCCGGCGTGGCGGCGCGTGCTGCGGTGGGCCGGCGTCGCCGCGCTGGCCTGGATCGTGATCAGCATCGTCGCCTTCGCGGTCTCGGCCCAGATCCAGCGCTCGAAGCTGGCCGGCAACGTCACCTCGGTCCTCCACGGCAACCCCTTCCTGGCCGCGAGCCCTCAGACGATCCTCGTCATGGGCACGGACGTGCGCTCGGGCCAGTTCGCCGGGCCCGCCGAGGCGGAGTCGCCGCGCTGCGTCGCGGCGGTCGAGAGCGGCAGGCCGACCGGCCCCGGGTGCAAGCACGGCCCCTACCGCTCGGACACGATCATGCTCATCCGGGCCGGCCGCGGCGTCTTCCGCAAGCTCTCCATCCCCCGCGACACCCTCGCCACGATCCCGGGGATCGGCGAGGACAAGATCAACGCCGCCTATGCCAACGGCGGCGCCAAGCTCGCGGTCAAGACGATCGAGCAGTTCCTCGGCATCAACGTGGACCAGGTCGCGATCGTGGACTTCGACGGCTTCCGCAAGTTCATAGACGCGATCGGCGGCGTGAAGGTGGACCTGCCCACGCGGGTCTGCTCGAGCGTCTCCGGTGGCGCCTTCGGGCTCAAGCTGAGCGCCGGCGAGCACACGCTGAACGGCTTCCAGGCGATCACCCTCGCCCGCACGCGCGAGAACACCTGCGGCAGCGGCCAGTTCACGGGGACGGACGTCGAGCGCGCGGAGTTCCAGCAACTCATCATCAACGGCGTCAAGGACCGGCTCACCGATCCCCTGCGCCTCCCCTACAACTTCGTCAAGGGGCCATTCATCGGCTGGGACGCGCCCAAGGTCATGGTCTCGAGCATGGGCGCCTGGACGATGACCCAGCTCGTGCTCGCGGCCGCGATCGGCGGCAGCAGCGGCACCGACGTGCTCAAGTACTCGGAGGTGACGCCGGCCGGCAACCTCTTCATCTCCAAGGACGAGTGCGAGCGCGCCGTGCGCGCCTTCCTCGGCGGCCCCCCGCCCCGCACCCCCGCCTGCTCGCCCGCCCCCTGAGGCGGGCGCCCCGCGGACACGGCGCTGTACGAGCGCAACCGCCGCTGCGGACACGGGCGCCGGCGCCTCAGGCCAACGCGCCGCCCGTCGGGCCCCCGGCCCCCTCGCCCACCCCGGGGGGCGCCGGCCCACGCCGCGGGGTTGACCCAGGCGCATGCCCGCGCGACCTGATCCCACCGCCGAGTCCGATCTCACCCACCGCCCCGCCGGCGAATCCGATCTCACCCACCGCCCCGCCGGCGAATCCGATCTCACCCACCGCATGGGTGGGTCAGATCGGTTTCGAGCCGGTGATGCGGCGCCCGAGCATGTGATCTCCGTGCTCGCCGACCGCCAACACGGCGTGGTTTCGCGCTCGCAGCTCATCGCGCGCGGCCTCAGCGAGCGGATGATCGACCGGCGCATCGAGCGAGGGTGGCTCCACATCGTCCATCCCGGCGCCTATGCGGTCGGGCGGCGGGGCCTCAGCCGCGAGGGGCGCTGGATGGCGGCCGTGCTGGCGGGCGGCCGGGGCGCGGTGCTGAGCCACCGCTCCGCAGCCGAGCTCTGGCGCCTCCTGCCGCCGCTCGCCGGGCCGGCAGACGTGACGATCCGGCGCTGGAGGCGGCGCACCCGCAACATCATCTGGCACTGCTCGGTGCTGCCCAGTGACGAGGTCACGAGCCTCGGCCCGATCCCCGTGACCACGGTCGCCCGCACCCTGCTCGACCTCGCCGCGGTCGCCAAGCCCCACGTCCTCGAGGAGGCGATGAGGGAGGCGGAGCACCGCCGCCTCGCCGACTCGCCGTCCCTGGCCGACCTGCTCGAGCGCTATCCCGGCCGCCGCGGAGCCGGGCGCGTCAAGGCCGTGCTCGCCACCGGCGTCGCCGACCTCGGCGTCACCCGAGAGGAGCTCGAGCGCCGCTTCCTGCGCTTCCTCGACCGCTACCGGCTCCCGCGGCCACGGCTGAACTACCCGATCCAGCTTCCCGGCCGCCTCGTCATCGCCGACTGCGCCTGGCCCGAGCGGCGCCTGATCGCCGAGCTCGACGGCCGCGCCTTCCACGACAACGCGAGGGCGTTCGAGTCCGATCGCGCGCGCGACCGCGCGCTCCTCGTCGCCGGCTGGCGGACCGTGCGCATCACCTGGCGCCAGCTTCACGATGCGCCGGCGCTCCTCGCCGGCGAGTTGGCGGCGCTCCTGGCGTAGCGCCCCGATCGCCCGGCGCCCAACCCGGGCAACGTCACGGTCCGCGCGAACCCGACATCACCCACCGCATAGGTGGGTCAGATCGGTTTCGCGCCCCCGGGTGGCCGGGCATCCCGCCGGCGGCGCCCGTGGAGGCCCCATAATGGAGGGCGGATGCCGATCTACGAGTACCGCTGCGCCAACGGGCACACCTTCGAGGTCTTCCAGTCGATGACGGACGATCCCGTCGCGACCTGCCAGGAGTGTGGCGCACCGGTGGAGCGGGTCTTCCATCCCGTGGCCGTCCACTTCAAGGGCTCCGGCTTCTACACGACCGACTACGCCCGGAAGGGCCGCTCCGGATCGGACGGCGACGGCGGCGCCAAGAAGGACGAGCCGGATTCCAAGCCGTCGAAGAACTCCACGACGGCGACGAAGGCCGACTAGCCAGCCCTCTCGCCAGCCCCGGCCTGGGCCTTCGCTCGCGGCCTGCGCACTCGCCAGCCCCGGCCTGGCCTTCGCTCCCGGCCCGCCCCCTCGCCAGCCCGGCGCCGGCCAACCGCCTCTAGGCAGCCCCCTCCGGGCGAAACCG
>Ga0070741_10018685_pt1 | contig 11189 bp, 11 predicted proteins | sample Coa_R1_4_FD_66440 | JGI IMG/M metagenome (GOLD analysis project Ga0070741, IMG submission 66440) | Surface soil microbial communities from Centralia Pennsylvania, which are recovering from an underground coalmine fire - Coalmine... | ecosystem: Environmental > Terrestrial > Soil > Unclassified ...
CTGGAAAATATCTGGCCGATGGATAACGGCCTGACGCCGCCGGTCAAGGTGCAGTGCGTACACGGCTCTCCGCTGGATGAAGATGAATACATTATCGTGATGCGCGACGCCTACCAGCCCCTGCTCGCTACCGACGCAACTATTACCTTCTTCGGGCACACGCACATTCAGGGCGGCTTTTGCAATCACGGCGAAGAATGGGAGACACTGCGCCCGGTATACCGCAGCAAGCGCGACATGGAATCATGCGACCTGGCCATCATGCCGGGAGCGAAATACCTCATCAATCCCGGTTCAGCCGGACAGCCGCGCGACGGCGACTGGCGCGCCGCCTGCGCCCTGCTCGATACCACGGAAAGCCGCATCACGTTTTATCGCATCCCCTACGATGTGAAAAAAGCGCAGGAACGAATCTTCTCGGCTAAATTGCCCGACCGGCTGGCATTAAGGTTGAGCGAGGGAAGATAAAAGCAGTTTCGAGTTCCAGGTTTCCAGTTTCGAGCAATGCAATTAAGATTGAAATCTCATGGCCCTTCCTCGCAAAACTACTTCTCAATCGGCGCTTTTTAACAGTAATGAATCTTCTTCCAACTCTTCGGGCAAATCCAGCGCACCCTTGGTTATGGTGAGTATTGATGGCGGGGCGCGGGGGAATCCGGGGCCGGCCGGCTACGGGGCCGTATTCAAAGACGCGGCAGGAAAGAAGATCGCCGAGTTGAGCCGCTATCTGGGAATCCAGACGAATAATTATGCAGAGTACTCCGGGCTGATTGCCGCGCTGGACTTTGCCGTGAGCCATGATTACAAAGCCCTCAAAGTCTTCAGCGATTCGGAATTAATGGTCAGGCAGATCACCGGCGTGTACAAGGTCAGGAGCCCGGAATTGCGCGGACTGTATGACAAGGCACGCACACTGATACGCAAGCTGGAATCGTTCCGCATTGAGCACGTGCGGCGCGAGTTCAATCGCGAAGCCGATCAGCTAGCGAACCGGGCGATGGATGAGGGGCGGTAAGAAAGCACTCAGCAATCAGCATTCAGCATTCGGCCCCTAGACATCCTCGTGCGTGCATTTGGAGACGCAGCAAACTGCGTCTAACAATAACAAGCGCATTGAAGCGTTGTTTCTCCGCCAATCACATGAGATTGAACGTTTACTGCCACGCTCCCAGCAGACGTCGCAGCAGCACGAGCTGCCCCAGGTGATAAGCATTGTGATCGGCCAGCAGCAGGGCTTCGCGCAGCACGGTTTGTCCATCGCCATGCGGGATTTTGGCAAACAGATCCGTAGATTCGTCGCTTACGAGATCACACATGGCTTTGAGGTCGGCGCGAAAACTTGCCGCGCTCTTCTCCCACGCCTTCTCGTTCGGCGGCGCGGATGCGCTCGGCCAATACCCTTTTGGGAATTCGGGAGATTTGTGTTTGGAGTTGCGGGTGAACTCGAGGATGTCCCACTGGGCGATGCGCATGTGCTCCAGCACCTCCCAGGGTGAATGCTCGGCGCCCTTCGGTGTTTTGCCGCGAAGAGCGGCGGGCACGTCCTTCACCGCCGCGTCGAAATTCAGGTGAGCGCCACCATCGTTGAGCAGATAGAGCACATGCTCGCGCAAAGATTTGTCGTTCTTCATCGTCATTTATTCCTCATTTGGGTTAACAAAGCACATCATCATTTGGGCTAACAAAGACACATCATCGATCACCTGTTTGGCTGAGTGCTAAACGCTGAGTGCTGAGTGCTTTTTTCTGGCGCGGAACTCGCCTTCGAGCTTCCAGGTGTTGCCATCGGGCTGCAGGGATTCGCCGGTCCAGTGGAACGAATCGGGCGTGATTTCGCTGAAGATCCAGCGGATGGGCGTGCCGTTGCCATGTGTGCCGACCTGCACGACATCTTTGCCGTTCCACCGGCCAATCAATTCGTCGCGGCTGCCGGTCACACCGTTGATCCAGGTTACGCGCCACGCTTGAAGAGATGCGTCCCAGACGCGCAGCGTGACGCCATACATGTTGCAGGTTTTATCGGGCGGCCCGGCGCGTTCCGAGCGCGGCGGCATGATCCAGACGTCCTGCACGGCGCGGCCTTCGAGCACCCACGCGAAATGGACCTCGCCCTTGAGGCGGCGCGCGGAAACATCAACCCCATAATGAAAGACGTCGAGTTCCCAGCTTCCGATAAGCCATCCGTAGGCATCGGCCGATTCGGGAATTTCGGGCGAGCGGCGCGGAGCAGTCAGCACAGTGTAAAAATCCTCTTCTTTTTTTTGAACTTCAATTGTTGTCATCGTTCTACCTCCTGAGTCAATCGAAATGAATTGATTTCTACAATACGATGCTGGCACTTTTAGGTGCACATCTCACGTTCCAACGCGATGGGCCCACAGCTCTTCATAGATGTGCCATCTTTTTCCACTAAGTTTCTCGCCGGACCAGTGGAAGGAGTTGGGCTGGATGCCAGAAAAAATCCAACGAATGGGCGAGCCATCGGGCAGCTTCCCCTGCATGACAATTTCAGTTCCGATCTTTCGTCCTGTCAGGGCACGAACAACCCCAAAAACTGGATCAATATACGTGACCCACCATGAGTCACTTTTAGGATCGTAGAAGCGCACCGTGCTCCCGTACATTTTCGGCTCTGAATCGCTCCGCTCAGTTTCCAGGAAAACGTCTTGAATCGCCCTGCCCTGAAGCACCCAGTGAAAATAAATTTCTCCTTTATCGGTGCGACGGCTGCCGTCATCGCGGTACTCGACGCCATCGAAAGTCCAAGACCCCACAAATTGGCCGAACAGCATCAGCTTGTCCTGATGCTCAGACGCGGGCTTTTCCGCCAGCAATGCAGGAAAGCTGCTCTGCGCAACTGCGGAAGTGAAGACGACTGCGACAAAAACAAAAATTATGAGTGTGCGCATGACCCTAATCCTCCACACAACAGACCGCCCTACGGAATAAAAATGATTGCTCTCTTCCGGTATGCTAGAAGTGTTATACCGCGGCGCGGGAGACAAATTCTTGGCAAAAATTGCGGTCGAATTGGAGCAGGCTCTAGCTCGTCGCGCCATGAACGGAGGCCGGGGCGATTTGAGACAGCGCGTGCTGGCCCAGGGCGAGGGCTGGAGCGTGGCGGATGTGCTCTGCACGTCTGGTCCGCAAGATCGCTCTTTTGAAGAGCAGCACTCACAGGTTTCCATTGTCATCGTGTTGGCAGGAAGCTTTCAGTATCGAGGGCAATCCCGATTTGGACCGGCGCGCGAGCTGATGATGCCAGGTTCGCTTCTGCTGGGCAATGCCGGCCAATATTTTGAGTGCGGGCATGAACACGGCGCGGGAGACCGCTGCCTCTCGTTTCAATACGCCCCGGATTATTTCGAGCGGCTTGCGGCGGATGCCGGGGCATGCGGCGCGAAGCCGGACTTCCGTATTCTGCGCCTGCCGCCCTTGCGCGCGCTATCGCCGCTGGTCGCGCGAGCTACCGCCGGGTTGACTGCACCGGCGCCAGCGCAGATGGATTTCCCGTGGGAGGAACTCAGCCTGCAACTGGCGGCGCGTACGGTAGAGCTGGCGAATGCCGGCAATCGTTTCTCCGACGCGAACGACGCTCCGCCGAGCGCCGTGGCACGCGTGACGCGAACCTTGCGAATGATCGAACGCTATCACGACGCCGGGCATGAGCTTCGACTGGGGGTCCTGGCGCGCGAGGCGGGCCTGAGCCCCTATCACTTTCTGCGTACCTTCGAGCGATTAACGGGCTTGACGCCGCATCAATATGTCTTGCGAGTTCGCCTGCGCGAAGCCGCGATGCGGCTGGCCGCCGCGCCCGAGAAGATTCTCGACATCGCTCTTGATTGCGGCTTCGGCGATGTGTCGAATTTCAACCATTCTTTCAAGCGAGAGTTCGGAGTAAGCCCAAGGGCATTTCGCGGCAGCCACGCACTAAAAACCTTTGCTCACAGCAGGCAAAATGTGTAGTGTTAGCGCCGTGCAAACAGCCACTGCGAGGATCTTGGCATGGATCTAAACGCTCTCTGCGCACAGTCACTTCTCCCATATCTCCGGGCCAAAAGCCTTGAATGCGGGCCGGCTTCTGGAGCCGGCGTGCCGGTATCTGGACTTGCGATGAAGTTTGTAGCCACAGAGGCAACTGTTATCTCTGGGCATAATATCTCTGTCACCTTCGACGCTCGAGCCCTGGATTCTTCAGAACCCGGCATTCGTGTAACTTCGGTAGGCAGTGGAGATAGTATCGAAGTCGCGGCGGCCGATGCTGCAATGCAATGGGCCGTCGGTGTACTGCCTGTGATCATGAGCTACGTTATGCGGCCCACCGCTGACTGATGTGGGTCGAGTCTTTCGCCGCAAGGTACTACTTTGATCGTAAGGTTGATGCTACGTGCCGCATTTGCAACCAAGACTTTGAAGAGGGGCGTGATGCTTTGCTGGATTGGGCGGCGGGTTGGCCAGAAACCGGCGCGGCTGTGCTAAGCAAGCGGCACTTCATCCTACTCGAACCGACAGCGTTAGAGGAACTAAAAGGATCAGCCGAACTCTCCCAGAATCTTGATGATGAAATGCACAAGAGCGAACGCATCTGAGAGTAGCGTTCAATCTCCTGAGCGCGCTATTTCAGAAACACTAAAAACCTTTGCTCACAGCGGACAAATGGGGTAGTGTTACCCCCATGCCCAATTCCCAAGACGACTTGGAAGCGCTGCGGCAGCAGGTTGCGACGCTGACGGCGCGGATTTTCCGGCTGGAGCAAAGGCTGGGAGTTGCAGCAGAAGCTCCACACTCAGAGATGGCTGCGCCAGTGGTTCAGATTTCGGCGGCAGCACCGCCAACTTCCAGACCAGCTCCCATTTCGACGCCGGCAACAGCTCCGTCCTCGTTCGCGCAAGTAAACGCAAGCCCTGTCGACCACGGCACCCTGGAATCGAAGATCGGCAAGCTGTGGCTTAACTGGATTGGCATTATCGCCATCCTCTCCGGCAGCGCTTTTTTCCTGATATACGCCTTCGATAACAAGTGGATTGGACCTACAGGACAGGTTGCCATTGGATTGATTGCGGGCATCCTGATTGTGCTGTGGAGCGAGCGCTTCCGCCGCAACAAGCAGGCGTTTTTTTCGTACTCCCTCAAAGCGGTGGGCATCGGAATACTTTATTGCTCATTGTGGGGAGCGCACTACTACAACCTGATTCCGGTGGAAGCGGTCTTTGCCGCGATGGTTGTGGTTACGGCAGCCACAGTGGTCATGGCATTCGCCCAGGATGCGCAGATCCTGGCCCTGTATGCGCTGATTGGCGGCTTCCTCAGCCCGGTGCTGGTTTCTACAGGGAAGAACGAAGAGATTGTTCTGTTCACCTACCTCGCCATACTGGATATTGGAGTACTGGCGCTTGCCGTTCTCAAGCCCTGGCGCCGGCTGCTGTGGGGTAGCTTCATTGGAACCATCATCCTTTACGTGGGCTGGGGAGCGGAATATTATTCGAAGAGTGAACGCCCGACCACTCTTGTATTTGCCTCCATATTTGCTGCGATCTTTGCCGCCATTCCGCTGGTCACGCCGTACTACCGCTCCAGCAAATTTCCCGGGCCTTCGATCACCCTTACCTTGCTGCCTTTCTTCAATGCCGCCGGGTTCTTTCTTGCACTTTACGGCATGTACGAAGAGGAGACGGCCACGCTTACCTGGTTCGCCCTGGGACTGGCGGCAATCTACCTGGCGATCAGCAATGTGTTCATGCGCCGTTTTGCCGAAAAGGATGCGCGCAAGGTTGTGGCCCTGCTGCACGTCGCAATTGCCATTGCGTTTATCACGATTGCCATCCCGCTCAAGCTGAATACGCATTGGATCACGATTGGCTGGCTGATTGAATCGGCGGTACTGCTGTGGATTGCAGACCGAACCAAGATCGCGGTTTTACGCTACCTGGCGATGACGACCCTGGTGCTGGCCATTTTCCGCGTGTTCGTTTTCGACAGCTCGGAGATGGCAGCGAGGTTAGTCTTCAACGCGCGCTTTGCGACTTACGCAGTCGCCATCGCGGTGCTGGGCGCCATCATTATTCTGGGGAGCCGGGAGGCCGCCGAGACCGGCAGGTCCGTGCCCAAAACAGGAATCTGGGCGATCAGGCTGGCGGGAGTTGTATTGACCGTGCTCGTCCTGGTAAGTCTTACGCTGGAGGCGCATGATTATTTCACCCGGCAGTCCATGACAACGAATGTGTATGACGGCAGGAATTGGGAGCTCTATATGCGAAACGAAATTGCCGAGCGCTTCAGTTACTCCGTCATCTGGCTTGTGGTTGGCACGGCGCTGATGGTGACGGGTTTCTGGAAGCGTTCCGCCTTTGTGCGCTGGCAAGCGCTGGTGCTCATCGCGTTTACGATTGGCAAAGTACTGATTTATGATTCGGAACGACTCGACCGTGGATACCGCATCCTGAGCTTCATCGGATTGGGCGTGGTGCTGCTGGGCATCTCCTATGCCTATCAGCGCGACTGGCTGAAGCTTTCTCCGAACGCAAACAAATCTGCCAAAGGTACCTCGGCATGAGCCTGAAAACCTTCTTTCCCTTTGCCGCGCTTGCCATATTCGTGAGCGCTTCGGTTCCCTACTTCAAATATTTGCGCGAGGTACAGGCGGGCGGCGCAGCTCCGCAGCACTATTTTGTAGTGGACGAAGTGGTGTGGCAGCATGCCCGCCCTGACCTGGCTGATCTGCGCCTGTATGCGGCCGATGGCCATGAAGTGCCTTATGCCCTGAGCACTGAGCGCGGCGATTCCTCGACTGACCAGAAAGACGTCAAGGTGCTACAGCCGGGCGCGGTTGGCGACAAAACACAGTTCTTTCTGGACATGAATGAGCTGGCAGAGTACGACCGCATCACGCTGAAGCTGCGAGCGAGAAATTTCGTCTCCAAGGTGCGGGTGGAGGGGCAGGACGATCTGCACGGCGCGCATTGGTCCACGCTGGCCAATACCATTGTTTACGACCTCTCGGACGACAACCTGGGCGGCAATACCACGTTGCGGCTTCCGGTCACGCGATATAAATACCTGCGCATCACCATGGAAGGGGCGCTGAAACCCGCTGACATTGAATCCGCAACCGCCAACATTCGAGAAGAAGAGAAGGCGGTGTGGCGCACGGTCAACGACCAGCCGAAGAGAGAGGAACAGGGGAAGGAAACAATATTTACCTTTTCGGCGCCGGCGAATGTTCCCGTGGAGCGGTTGGAGTTCAGCATTGATGCCGCGCAACCTAACTTCAGGCGCGAGGTTGAGATTCACAACGGGAAGAACGACTGGCTTGGCCCATCCGGCGAGCTTACACGGGTGCACATGGTGCGTCACGGGCAGAAGATTGATTTTGAGCAATCCATGCTCGATCTTGGGGGAATCAGGCCGGAGACGCTGAAGGTAATCATCCATAACGGAGACGATCCGCCGCTGAAAATCACCGGCGTACGGCTCGAGCAATATGAGCGGCGCGTCTACTTCAGCTCCTCGGAATCACCTCACCTCTATTACGGGGACGATAAGCTGGACGAGCCGGTTTACGACTACGCCAAACTCTTCCAGGCAGAGCCGAACGCAACCCAGGCCCAGCTTGGGCCGGAGCAGACCAATACGGCTTACACGGGGCGGCCGGATGAGCGGCCGTGGTCGGACAAACATCCGGTGGTGCTTTGGATCGCGATTGTAGCGGCGGTGCTGGTGCTAGGCGCTATGGCGGTACGGTCGATGAAGAGTACGACAGCAGCCTGAAAGAAGCAGTCAGCCCAAACACGCATTTAGCACTTAGCAATTAGGCATTTGGCCGATAGAAAGCATCTGCGCTACATGTCTACAGATCGCTTACATGATCTCTAGTCTAGGGGCTAAATGCCAAGTGCTAACTGCTAAGTGCTGCAGTTTGGGTTGAGTGCTGAATCCTTACTTGGATAACTCGCGCTTGACGATTTCGCTTACCAGCTTGCCGTCTACGCGCGTACCTGTGGCTGCGAATTTGGCCATGGCGTTCTTCATCACTGTGCCCATGTCTTTCATGGTGGGCGTTCCCATTTCGGCAATGGCGGCGCGGACGGTGGCTGCCACCTCTTCTTCCCCGGCGGCCTTGGGCATGTAGGACTCGATGAGTGAGATTTCGGCGGCTTCTTTGTCGGCCAGCTCCTGGCGGCCCCCCTTGGTGAACTGTTCCACGGAATCTTTACGCTGCTTGATGAGGGTGCTCAGGACCGCCAGCACCTCTTTTTCATCGAGCGGGGCGCGCTTATCTATTTCTTTGTTCTTGAGGGCAGATTTCACCATGCGCAGGGTGGAGAGGCGCTGTTCTTCGCGGGCGCGCATGGCAGCGACGATGTCTTGCTGGATTTTTTCGGGAATGTTCATACAGAGGTTTTACCACAAAGGACACAAAGAGGAACGAAGGAGCACGAAGGGAGGCATTTGAGGGTTTCTAAGCCGGCTATGGCCGCGGAACAGATTTCCTTGTTTTTTCCTTTATGTATTTTGTGGTTAATTGTGTGGCTAACATTCGCCAATAGTCTGCTAATATGCACTCAGTTTTACCCTCCCCCGATTTGATGTGAGCATGTCTACTGACAGTCGCAAATCGGAACCTGCATCCGCCTCGGGCAAGGTGGAACCTAAAGGCCCGACATCCAAGCAGACAACTGCGCATTGCGCGACCGGACCGCTTCGGCTCATCGTGGCCGATGACAGCGCCATCATACGGGAATTGCTGCGGCGGCTGCTGGAAGGATGGGGGTACGAAATCCATTTAGCGACAGATGGAACGGAAGCGTGGGAGCTGTTGCAATCTGCCGACGTTCCTACCGTTGCCATTCTGGATTGGATCATGCCCGAAATCGAAGGCATTGAACTTTGCCGGCGCATGAGGGCGCTGAACCGGCGGCATTACACCTACATCCTGCTGCTTACGGCAAAACACGAAAGCCAGGACCTGATTGACGGGCTCCGCTCCGGAGCCGACGATTACATTCGCAAGCCGCCGGCGCCGGGCGAACTGGAGGCCCGGCTGCTCGTGGCCCAGCGAATTGTCTCGTTTCAAGAGAGCCTTCTTGCCGCGCAGGAGCGCTATCGCAACCTGGTGGAAAACAGCACCGCCCTCATCTGTACCCATAACCTGGAAGGCACGATGCTCTCAATTAACCCTGCCGCCGCTCGCGGCCTGGGACTTGCCGTTGAACAATGCATTGGAAAGAATATCCGCGAGGTCCTGGCTCCGGAAACCGGGCCCGGCTTCGATTTATATCTGCAAGAGATCCAGCAAAAGCAGGTTGCCAGCGGAAATATGGTGGTTCTCAACAGCGCCGGGCAACGGCGCATATGGGCTTTCAGCAACCGTCTCATTCAGGATACGAGCGCTTCTCCTTACGTACTCGGCCATGCCCAGGACGTTACAGAACAGGTGCAGATGCAAAGAGCGCTTCGCGAGAGCCGGGATGCGCTGCTGGAAGCGGAAAAGAAGCTTGCCCGCAGCGATGCCCTTACTAACCTGGCCAACCGCCGCGCCTTTTACGAACAGGCGGAGGTGGAAAGAAAGCGCGCTGTCCGCTATGCGCGCCCGATGAGCATGGCCTATGTTGACCTCGATAACTTCAAGCGGGTGAATGATACCAGCGGGCACGAAGCCGGCGACCAGGTATTGATTACCGTCGCGAGTATTTTGCAAAACAATCTGCGCGCTGAGGATCTGGCGGCCCGCCTGGGAGGAGATGAGTTCGCCTTGCTGCTGCCGGAGGCCGGCCACGCCTCGGCAGCCTTCGTCATGAACAAGTTGCATCACCTGCTGACCTCGGCCATGCAGGAAAAACAGTTTCCAATCACCTTCAGTATGGGCGTAGTGACCTATGACACCGCCCCGGAGAGCACCGAGATCATGGTGCAAAAGGCAGATGAGGTCATGTATGAGGTGAAACGCCAGGGCAAGAATTCCATCCGGCACGTGCGAAGCAAGGCGGAGTAAAGGGGATTTCGGCCCGCAGATCAATAGGACTTCCGCCGCGGATGGACGCGGACTAACGCGGATTTTTTTGCACCCTGGTCGCGCAAGCTCTTATGTTTTCCTTACCGTTTTCCGGTTTGAGAAATTATCTGCCCACAGTATGGTTTGCCGCATACTGTAAGGTGTTGCCGGTTTTTGTAAACGAAATGCCGTTCTCACTATGTGAAACGCTGCGCGTTCTACCCTAGTCATGAGAACGGCCCATGCGGTATCATTCAATGTATCTCTCAGCACCTTCTCATAAGGATCACAAATCATCATGTTACGCAAAAATAGGCTTTTTACTCCGGGGCCAACCCCACTTCTGCCTTCAGCGCAAAATGCGATGGCGGCATTTGGCATGCACCACCGCACGGCGGATTTCCGCACGCTGTACACCCGCACCCTTGCCGACCTGAAAGCATTTATCGGCACCAACAATGATTGCCTGCTGCTGGCCTCTTCGGGCTCGGGCGCGATGGAAGCTTCCATCTCAAACCTGACCTCACCCGGAGACACAATCCTGGTGCTCACCGCCGGCAAGTTCGGCGAACGCTGGGCTGACTTGGGCAAGGCCTACGGCTGCAAGGTGGAACTGGTGAAGGCGGAGTATGGGCAGACTTTCCCGCTGGATGCGGTGCGCCAGAAGCTGAGCGCCGAGGTGCGCGTGGTCTACATGCAGGCTACGGAAAGTTCAACCGGGGTGCGCCATGATGTCCCTGGAGTGGCAAAGCTGCTGCGCGAGGCCAAGCACGAGGCGCTGCTGGTGGTTGACGCCATCACCGGACTGGGCACAACCAAGTTTGATGTAGATGGATGGGGCCTCGACATTGTCATCGGCGGATCGCAAAAGGCGGTCATGATTCCGCCTGGGCTGGCGTATCTCTCCGTCAGCGAGCGCGCCTGGCAGCGCATGGAGACCACAAAATCCCCACGCTACTATTTTGATTTGCGCAAGGAGCGCAAAGCCGCGTCGAAGGGCGAATCTGCCTTTACCCCGGCCACGTCACTCATTGCAGGATTGGGAGCGGCGTTTGACTTCATCCGCGCCGCCGGCAATGGCGACCTGGCAGCCGGACGCGACGCCCTGATTGCCAATGCCGACCTTGCAGCGGCTATGACACGCGCGGCGGCAAGCGCGTTAGACTTGGAGCTGTACGCTCCTACGGCTCCGGCGGCC
>Ga0070741_10018686_pt1 | contig 11189 bp, 8 predicted proteins | sample Coa_R1_4_FD_66440 | JGI IMG/M metagenome (GOLD analysis project Ga0070741, IMG submission 66440) | Surface soil microbial communities from Centralia Pennsylvania, which are recovering from an underground coalmine fire - Coalmine... | ecosystem: Environmental > Terrestrial > Soil > Unclassified ...
GGTGCCGGCCACGCTGGAGATGCTGGGGATTCCGTGCACCGGATCGGACGCGGTGGCCATCGGCATCACGCTCGACAAGGCGCTGGCGAAACTGCTGGCAAAGGCGCACGGAATCCCGACCGCGCCCTGGCGTCCTGCCGCCGGGGGCGGCGGCGCTCCACTTCGATTCCCGCTCTTCGTCAAGCCGGCGGCGGAGGGTTCGTCGATGGGCGTCACGGCGAAATCGTTTTGTCGTGACGAAACGGAGTTGCATGCCGCGGTGGAACGCGTGCGCGCGTATGGCCCCGTGCTGATCGAAGAGTTCCTTCCCGGCAATGAATACACGGTCGGCGTTCTCGCCGGTAAGGTGATCGCCGTGATGCAGGTCGTGCCGAAGATCGACAAGGAGAATTTCTTCTACTCCATCGAAGTGAAACGCGACTACGAGCGCCGCGTCGAATACACGATCGTGGAAGAACCGCGCGTGGCGAAGGTGGCGCTCGACATCTGGCAGGCGTTCGGTTTGCGCGACGTGGCGCGCGTCGACGTCCGCTGCGATCGCGACGGCGTCCCGAATTTCGTGGAGGTCAACCCTCTTCCCGGCGTTCATCCGGTTCACAGCGATCTCGTCATCCTGGCCGAGAAGGCCGGCTGGACCTACGACGAGTTGATCGGCGGCATCATGACCAGCGCGGAGGAGCGATGGCGCGCGTAGCGGTTGCCTACAACGACGACGCTCATCTCAAGCCGCACCTGAACGAGTTCGAGCGCATCGGCGAGGCCGAGGTGATCGACACGGCGCGCGAAGTGGCGGAGCTTGTAAGCGGCGAACTCGTTCCGGTCCGCGAGGATGTCACGGGAGCGCTGCGCACGCTTCAGCAGTTCGATGTGGTGGTCGATCTGTGCGAGGGGCTGCTGGGCAATCCACGGCTGGAGAAGAATTTTGCCCTGGCGCTGGAAATGCTCGGCATCGCGCACACGTCGTGCGATCCGATCGCGGTCGCGCTCTGCACCGATAAGATCCTCGTCAAACGCCTGCTCCAGGCGGGCGGTCTTCCAGTGCCGCGCGGATATGCGTCGCCGGCGGAAGCGCCGCCGGGGAAATACATCGTCAAACCGGCTTGGGAAGACGCCGGCATCGGGATCGACGCCGGCGCCGTAGTGACCACACGTGCAGACCTCGAGCGCCGATTCGCACACGTCTCGGAGCGCTTTCAGCAGCCGGTCCTGGTCGAGGAGTTCATTGAAGGGCGCGAGCTGAACCAGTCGATCTGCTGCGGGAAGCTGTTGCCGCCGGGGGAGGTGCTCTTCGGCGCCCATTTGAAAGCGGAGGAACAAGTGGTGGGGTGGAGAGCGAAATGGGTCGCCGGATCGGCCGAGGATCTGGCGACTGTAAACCGCACCCCCGCGGAGATTGACGACGGCACGCGAACCGAGATCGCCCGCATCTGCTTGGCTGCATGTGATTTACTCGGCATCGACATGGCCGTCCGATTCGATCTGCGACAGTCGTCACAGGACGGAGTGACCTACATCGTCGATATCAACCCGAATCCCGATTTAGGGTCAGGCGCGGGATTTCGAAAAGCGCTCGATGCGGACGGAATGTTATTTTCAGATTTCCTCAACACTCTTATCATTGCGGGCTGCGCGCGGCGCGGCCGATGAAGATCCGTCCTGCAGAGAGAGCAGATCGCGACCGGATTCACGAGATTCTGGTGACCACGGCGCGTTTCACCCCCGACGAGGTTCGCTGCGCGATCGATCTGGTCGACCAGGCTTTCGACCGGCCCGAGCGGGGCGAGTATCTGGTGTACGTTCTGGACGATCCGGAGAGCGGCCCGCGGCGGATGGTGCAGGGTTATGTCTGTTTCGGGGCCACGCCGCTCGCGGACGGCGTGTTCGACCTCTATTGGATCGCGGTCGATCCGAAGCAGCAGGGACAGGGCTACGGGCAGGTGCTGCTCCGCTTCGTGGAAAACGAGGTGCGGCGGAAGCTGGGCCGCATGTTGTTGATCGAGACTTCGTCGAAGGAAAGTTATGCTCCGACGGTCCGGTTCTACCGGCGCAGCGGCTATGACGAGATCTCGCGCATCAAGGACTTCTACCGAATCGAAGACGACAAGGTCGTCTTCTGCAAGAAGCTGACGACGTGAATCCGAACGCAACGCTCTACGCCACTTTGCTTCTCTACGGCGCGGGGACGCTCGTGGCCCTCGGGTCGCTCTTTACGCGCGCGAAGAGGATGCAGCAGAGCGGTCTGGTGCTGATGATCGGAGGCTGGGTCACGCACACGATCTGGATCGGCACGATCTGCGCGCGCACCGGACATCCGCCGCTGACGAATCTGCCGGAGGCCGCTTCGTTCGTCGCCTGGACGGTGCTCGCCGCGGACATGGTGCTGTTCTTTCGCTACCGCGTCGACGCCGCGTCGTTCTTCGTCTACCCGCTGGTGCTGATGATGCTCACGGTGGCGGCCGTGGTCCGGGAGCCGTTCGCGCAAATGAATCCCGCGCTGCGCTCGAACATCTTCACCACACACGTGCTGCTCTCGACGGTCGGCGTTGCCGCGCTGCTGGTCGGCCTGGCGTTCACGCTGCTGTTCTTCCTTCAGGACCGCTCGCTTCGATCGAAGCAGCGCGGCCGGCTGTGGGAGTGGATCCCGAACCTCGAGGTCTGCCGGACGCTGAGCTATCGCATGCTGGCCGTCGGGTTCAGCATCTACACCCTCGGCATCCTGGCGGGGATTCTCTGGTCCTACCGCACCACCGCGGAGCTGATCGATCTCCGCGTCAAGCAGGTGGGGGCAGTAGTGGCATGGGTGCTGTTCGCCGTTCTTCTGCAGTCGTACATCAGCGGGTCCGTTCGCGTGCGGCGCATGGTGGTCATCTCCGCCTGCGCGTTCGTGGCCATCGTGGTGGCCATGCTGGGGATTCATCATGTGTGACTATCGGGGCGCGGAGGTGCGCCGATGTCACTAGTCCTCGTCGGCCTCAATCACCGGACGGCGTCCGTCGCGGTGCGCGAGCGGCTGAGCATCGCCGAGGCGCAGGTGGCGACAGCGCTGGGAGAGGTGAGAACGCTGGCAGGGGTCGACGGTGCGGCGCTGCTCTCGACCTGCAACCGCGTCGAGGTGATCGTTTCCGCGAACGGCGAGGACGTCATCGAGGGCGTCGTCGGCTGGCTGACCGGACGCTCCGGCGCCGATCGCACGGAACTGGAGAAACACCTCTACATCCTCCGCCACGAGGATGTCATCAAGCACATGTTCCGCGTCGCCTCGGGGCTCGACTCGATGGTCATCGGTGAGCCGCAGATCGGCGGCCAGGTGCGCGCGGCGTTCGCCGCCGCGCAAAGCAATGGAACACTCGACTCGCTTCTGCAGCGCCTCTTTGAAGAGACCATGCGGGTCGCGAAGAAGGTGCGGAGCGATACCGGCATCGGCGAGCATGCCGTCTCCGTCCCCTACGCGGCAGTCGAGCTGGCGCGGAAGATCTTCGGAGAACTGCGCGATCTGCAGGCGCTGCTGCTCGGCGCGGGAGAGATCGGCGAGCTGACCGCCGAACATCTCAACGGCTTCGGTCTCAAGCAGATCTTCGTCGCCAACCGCTCGCACGACCGCGCCAAACAGCTCGCCGAGCGTTTCAATGGCGAGGCGATCTACTTCGACGCCATCGAGCCGTATCTGGCGACGTGTCATATCGTGATTGCTTCCACGGCCGCGCCGCATTACGTCATCGAACCCGCTCACGTGGAGCGCGCGCTCGCCGCGCGCAAGAGCCGGACGCTCTTCCTCATCGACCTCTCGGTGCCGCGAAACATCGATCCGGCCATCGCCCGGATCGAAGGGGCCTACCTCTACAATATCGACGACCTGCAGCAGGTCGCCGACGCCAATCGCGAGCTGCGCCAGCAGAAGGCCGAGCAGGCCGAGGTCATCGTCAGCAGGGAGGTCGACAGCTTCCGCGGCCGTCTCATCGCCCAGGACGCCGTTCCGACGATCCTCGAGCTGCAGCAGCGGCTCGAGGTCATCCGCGCCGGCGAGCTGGAGAAGTGCCTGCGGCGCCTGGGGCCGATCACTGCCGAACAGCGCGAGGCCGTCGAGATGCTCACCACGCAAATGGTCAACAAGATCCTGCACTATCCCATCCTGCGGCTGAAGGACTCGGCCGGCGCACCGCATGAACGCGAGTCGCTGCGCCAGACCATCCGCAAGATCTTCGGCCTGCGATGAGCGAGACCGTCCGCATCGGCAGCCGCGGCAGCCAGCTCGCGCTCTGGCAGGCCAGCGAGGCCGCGCGCCTGCTGCGCGCGCAGGGCTACGAGCCGCGGATCGTCACGGTGCGCACCAGCGGCGACAAGCAGCAGGACGTGAAGCCGTCGTCAATCGGCGGCAAGGGAGTGTGGATCAAAGAGCTGGAGGAGGCGCTCGCCGCCGGCGAGATCGACATCGCCGTGCACAGCCTCAAGGATGTCCCCTCGATCGTGCCGGAATCGTTCACGCTGACGGCGTTTCTTGAGCGCGCCGATCCGCGCGACGCCTGGATCCATCCGCTGCGCCGCCCGATCGACCGCATGCCGCCGCGCGCGCGGGTCGGCACGAGCGCACCGCGGCGCCGCGCCCAGTTGCGCGCTCTCTATCCCAAACTGCACATCCTGGACATCCGCGGCAACGTCGACACGCGCATTCACAAGATGCAATCGGGACTCTACGACGGCATCATTCTTGCCGCCGCCGGCCTTACGCGCCTCGGACGTCAGAACCAAATCACGTCGCTCTTCTCCGTCGACGAAATGGTCCCCGCTGCCGGGCAGGGGATCATCGCCATCGAGACAGCCAGCGAACGCGGGGCGGCGATCGCCGCCACGATCAACCATCCGCCGAGCGCGCTGGCCGCCCGGTGCGAACGCGGAGTGCTGCAGAAATTCGGCGACCTCCTCGACTGTGACTCTCCCGTCGCCGTGCACGCCACGTTCGGTTCCGAGATCACTATCCGCGCGTTCTTTGGCGAACCGGGCGGCAAACGCTCGATCCGCGTGACGCGCAAAGGGACCGATCCGCGGGGAGTGGTCGAGGCCACCTACGAGGCGCTCGTCGACGCCGGGGCGATGGAGTTCGTGGCGTGAGCGGCAAGGTCTACCTCGTCGGCGCCGGCCCTGGGGATCCGGGGCTGCTGACGCTTCGCGCCGCGGAGCTGATCGCCTTGGGCGATGTCGTGGCCTTCGACGCCCTGGTGGCGCCCGAAATCGTTGCCCGCATTCCCGACCGCGCGGAGCGGATCCATGTCGGCAAGCGCGCCGGCGCGCATTCGGTCCCGCAGGACCGCACGAATCAACTGCTGATCGAAAAGGCGCGCGAGGGGAAGCGCGTCGTCCGGCTCAAGGGAGGCGATCCGTTCGTCTTCGGCCGCGGCGGCGAAGAAGCGGAGGAGCTCGCGGCCGCGGGAATCGAATTCGAGGTCGTCCCCGGCATCTCCTCGGCCATCGCCGGCCCGGCTTACGCCGGAATCCCGGTGACCCATCGCGAGCACGCGACATCAGTCACGTTCGTGACCGGACACGAGAGCGAGGAGACCACCGGCGTCGACTGGGAATCGCTGGCGCGGCTGTCGGGGACGATCGTATTCCTGATGGGCATCGGCAACCTGCCGCTGATCGTGCGCAAGCTGCGCGAGCACGGCGCGCCGGCAACGCGTCCGGCCGCGGTGATCTCGAAAGGGACGACCGCGCAGCAGCACACCGTCACCGGCACGCTGCAGACGATCGAGCAGCGCGCCGCGGGCATCGCCACACCGGCGCTGATCGTCGTCGGCGGCGTGGTGACGCTCCACGAGGCGATCAACTGGTTCGAATCGAGGCCGCTGTTCGGACGGCGCGTGGTCGTCACCCGTGCACGCGATCAGGCCTCCGAGCTCAAGCGGCTGCTGGAAGAGGCGGGAGCGCAGGTGGTGCAGTTTCCGACCATCGAGATCGTTCCTCCGCCGTCGTACCACTCGCTCGATCGCGTCATCGATTCCGTCGGCGAATACCAGTGGATCATCTTCACCTCGACCAACGGCGTCGAGGCGTTCTTCGATCGGCTGCGCCATCACGGCAAGGATGCGCGTGCGCTGAGCGGAATCATGGTTGCCGCCGTCGGGGAGACGACGGCCAGCGATCTCCGCAATCGCGGCATCGAGCCCGATCTGATTCCGCCGAAGTTCCAGTCGGCGGCTCTGCTGCCGCTTCTGCCGCGGGATCAGCTTGGCGTTCGCACGGCGATCGTGCGCGCGGAGCAAGGGCGCGACGATCTGATCGAGGAACTGCGCAAGCGTGGGGGTGAAGTCGACCTCGCGGTCGCCTATCGCACGCGCGCCATCGCCGGCGATCCCGCCATGCTCGAAGGGGCGGACGCCATCACCTTCACCAGCGGCTCGACTGTCGATCACTTCTTCGAGGCGCTTGGCGAGAGGGTGTCAATCGTCAACGGCGCGAAACTAGCTTCCATCGGCCCGATCACCAGTCAGGCCATCCGCCGCTGGAAGCGCGAGCCGGACATCGAAGCGGCCGCGGCGACGGTCGCATCGCTGCGCGATGCGGTGGTGCGGCTCCTGTCGAACTGACCCGGACAATTACTGTGCTTTCGGCTGAACGCCGGCATACTGCTCGATCAGCTTCCCGGCCAGGATGCCGCCTTCGTGTTCGGGAATGAATACCGAATCTGCTCCGGAGTTCCGCATGGCCTGGGCATACCGTTCCTGGCCCGCCCGGGTGATGATCTTGATCTCGGGGTTGAGCGACTTCGCGGTGATCGTGACGTAGAGATTGTCGGCATCGTTGTCGATGACAATGCAGATCCCCTGCGCCCGCTCAATTCCCGCGGCCCGCAGAATGTCGTGCTGTTTCGCGTCGCCTTGAACGACCGGAATTCTCTCGCTGAGGAGCTGCCGGTAGATCCCCTCGTTGGTTTCGATCAGTACAAACGGAAGCCGCAGACGTACAAGCTGGCTGACTACGGTCCGCCCTACCTGGCCATATCCACAGATGATGAAGTGATCACGCATGCGATCGATGCCGATGTTGTTGACCATCGAGAGCCAGACCTCCCTGCCGTGCCGGCTGAATATGGTGATGAACACGCGCTCCGCGATCCAGATCTGAAAGGCGAAGACTCCAAGAAACACAAACATGGCGAAAAACTTCGTCGCATCACGCACCTCGCCGTAGTGGATCGAGTGGGGATGAGTGATCCAGAACAGTGCATCCTGCCAGCGCAGCCCCTCGAGATGCACGTAGACCGCAACACAGAAGAGGTTGAACGTAGCGAAGAGCAGGAGCGGCAGCCAGAGACGCCGAATGAACTCGACGAGAACACGGCTCACCGGAGGTCGCATCGCGGCCGTAATCTACCTCCATTCGCCTGGAGGGAACCCCCCGATAGGGGGAAACGCACTCACTCGGTCCCGCCCCGCGGGACCAGCCTGCCGCGATTCGGGAGAGAGGAGTTCGACCCTGGCGTGCGTATGCTGTCGCTATGAGCGATCGCTGGGGCGACGCCGGATTCACGCAACACCTCGCGCGCGTGCAGTGGATGGCCTCGCCGGCCGTGCGGTTGCATCTGAACGAGCGGGCCACCGGCTCGCCGGCGCGCGACTGGTTGACGGCATGGGCGCCGCGGTTTTTTCCCGACGGCCCCCTGCGTGTCCTGGTCCTCGGGTGCGGTGAAGGATGGCTCGAGCGCGCGCTGGCGCGCCGCGCCGACGTCTTGCAGATCGACGCGGTCGATGTCGCCGCCGGCGCCGTCGCGCGTGCACGCCAGCAGGCCGCCCGCGAGGGGATGATCAACATCAATTACGACGTCGCCGATCTCAATGTCGACCCGATCGAGCACGACACCTACGACGTGATCATCGCTCATTCGGTCCTGCATCATGTCGAGCGCCTGGAGCACGCCTTCGCGCAGATCGAGGCGGCCCTGAAGCCGAACGGCACCTTCCTGGTCAACGAGTACGTGGGACCGCGTCGATTCCAGTATGACGACCGGGTGCACACAATCATCAACGAGCTGCTGCACGCCATCCCGGAGCGGTTTCGCGGCGCCTGCCAGGAGAAGCGGCGTGCGACGGAAGCGGAAATCGCGGCGGCCGATCCATCCGAAGCCGTCCGCTCGGACGAGCTGGTCCCCTTCACGGAAGCGCGATTGGCAATCGTCGATCGTGTCGAGCTGGGCGGAACGGTTCTCCAGCATCTGCTGTACGAGTTGGTCCCGAGTCTGCCATTCGAAGATTCCGTGGCGCGGAGCATCGTCGAGTTGCTGTGTATCTTCGAGGGAGCGCTGGTCGATGGGGGCGCGATTCCTTCGGATTACGTGCTGGTCGCGGCACGCAAGAAAGGGGCGGCGTCGCCGGTGCCGCGGAGAATCGATCTGCTGCCGCTTCCCGCGGAGGCGGTGGGGAAGATCGGTGATCCGCTGGGATTCGGGCCGAAGAGACGTGCCCCTCACCCGCCGCTTCGCCCCCCCCTCTCCCCGCCGGCGCGGGGCCAGGGGAGTTCGCAAATTCCACCGTGGATGCTGCGGGCGTTGCGCGTGGCACTGCTGGCGCGGACGCCGAACCGCCCGATCCTCAATCCCGATTCGGTCCTTCATCGCGCGATCGAACGCCTCCGGTTCGCGCTGCGGCGCGATCGGTCGGAGGGCGCGTTCGATCACGTCCTCGCACGCGTGCCCGCGGACAGCGAACTGCTGCCCCTGATGGAGGTCATGGGGCGGATCGTGGGCTGATCCACTACACTCGCGCCCGGATGGGCGAGCGACGGCTGCTCGACGATGTCACCGGGGCGCTCCTGTGGATCGCCTCCTTCTGCTTTGCCTGCGGCGTCTTTTTCTCCGCGTCGCTCCTGTTTCGAAACCTCCCACCCACGCCGCCCGTGGCCACCGGCGTGGTGACCATCGAGCACGTTTCGAAGCTGCGCGACTACGTGAACGCGGCGCTCTTCTTTGTGCTCGTTCCGCCGCTCACGATCTGCTTTCACGGCTTGGGCGCGCGTGCCGACGCGTACTACCGGCGCTCGGTGGCCTACGAACATCAGACCCTGGCCTCGATTCTCTTCAGCGTTCCGTATCTGTTGTCGCCCGCGCTCTACCTGACCACGGGAAAAGTGGGCTGGGTGCTCGTTCTCCCCGCGACGCTCTCGAACGCGGCGCCGCGCGCGCTCGCGTTTGCCGATCGCCGGCTATGGCTGCGACGCCTGATGCGTCGGGAGATGCGTCCCTATCACGCGCTGGTGCTCATCGCCGGGATGTCGTGGATGCTCTTTCGCTACCTCGTGGTGTGGAAGCGGATCGCGCACATCCCGACGCTCTTCCTCGAGCTGCTCTTCATCGCGCTGTTTCTGTCGATCTTCGCCGTCGCTGCAATCTATATCGCATCGCTGGCGAAGCTGTTGTTCGGAGCCGATCGGGAAACCGTGCTTCGCCGGATCGCGGTGAGCGCGTCGATGCTCGTGCTCTTGCCGATCGTGGCCATCGTTTGGGTTCCGACGCCGTATCCGGCAGTCGTCGTCGTCATGGCACTGCTGATCGTGACGCTGATCGCCATGCGCATCCGGCCGGCGGGGGAAACGACCTCGTGGCGCCTCGCGGCGTGGCTGCTCGTTCCATTGCTGATCTACTGCGTCAGCTACGCGTCGACGGCGCAGCTCTCGCAGTGGATCGATCTCTTTCATCGCGGCGAATCGATCGGGCCCGCGTCCGACTACCTCGGCGGCAAAGTGCCGTACCGCGATGTTTTCGTGCTGCACGGCATGCTCGAGGACGGACAGCTCGACGCCTGGCTGATGCAGATCTTCGGCCGCTCGGTCGAGGTCTCCGTGGCCCAGAGCGTCATCCTTGGCGGATTCCTCGCGCTCTCGCTCTGGTATCTGGGCATCGTTCTGTTCGACTCCATCCCTCTGGCGCTGCTGGTGGTGGCCATGGGGGCGTGGACGACGGCGGAGAATAACCGAACGTTCTTTCAGGTCGCCGCGGTCGCCTTCTTCTGGCACGGGCTGGCGCGGAACCGGCGCGGATCGCTTTTTGCTGCCGGGGTGTTGTCGGCGGTCGCCTTCTTTTTCAGCTACGAGATCGGCCTCTATTCGATCGCCGGGGGCCTCGCGGCGATGGCGCTGCTTGCTCTCGGTCCAAAGCGCGCGGATGTGCAGCCGCTGCCGCTCCGCAACGCGCTTGTCTTCTTTCCGCTCGGCATTGCCATCGGCGCGGCGCCGTTTCTGATCGTGCTCGCCGTGCGCGGCGCACTCGTCGATTTTTTCCAGACCTCATTCGTCATCATTCCGCGCATCATTGACGCGGTCTGGTCGCTGCCATTCCCCGATCTGGTGTCGACGTTTCGCACCGATCTGAATCTGCACACGCTTTCCGATTTCATCCTTTTCGAGAAGTTCCACCTGATCATCAGCCCGCTGACGATCGCCATCGCCGCGGCGTACTGCATCCAGCGCTGGCTCCGTCGCCGCGCCGATCGGACCGATCAGGCGCTTCTCGTCCTGACGGTGTTTGCGCTCATCGCGCAGCGCACGGCGTTTGGCCGCGCGGAGTTCCGCCACCAATACTTCGCCGCGTTTCTTCTCGGCCCGATGCTCGTGCTGCTCGCGGTGATCCTGGGGCGGCGCCTGCGGCGGATCTGGTCCGAGGGTAATTCCTCGGCGCGCGCGTTCCTCGTTGCCGTGATCGTCGCTGCCATCCCGGGGATCGCCATCCTCTTCTGGGTTCCCGACCTGGTGAACTCGCGGATCGATACCTTTCGGAGCTACCAGGCACGCGTGCTGCGCGTCTTTCGCGATCCGGCGGCGGAAACGGTCCACGACCGCATTCGCACGGTGGTCGAACAGGTGCAGGCGCTGACCAAACGCAACGAGCCGATCTTCGACTTCTCAAACCAGCCGGCGTTTTACTTCTTCGCCGACCGCCCGAACCCGACGCGTTTCTATCAGGTGCCGATCCTGTCGCCGCCCGCGTTTCAGGCGGAGACGATCCGTGCGCTGGAGCGCGCGCGCCCGAAAGTCGTGCTGCGGCGCTCTCCGGAAGGGTTCGATGTCTTCGACGGCGTTCCGAACGACATTCGTGCGCAGGCGGTCGCCGCGTATCTCGACGACTGCTACGAGTTCTATCGAAACGCGCGCGGCGTCGAGGTGTGGAGAAGGAAGGCGGGCGTCACCGCGGCGCCGCTGAACAG
>Ga0070741_10018687_pt1 | contig 11189 bp, 10 predicted proteins | sample Coa_R1_4_FD_66440 | JGI IMG/M metagenome (GOLD analysis project Ga0070741, IMG submission 66440) | Surface soil microbial communities from Centralia Pennsylvania, which are recovering from an underground coalmine fire - Coalmine... | ecosystem: Environmental > Terrestrial > Soil > Unclassified ...
AAACCCGCTCCTTTTGGTACACACGTCCGCTCGCGATCGGCATGGCGGTAGTCATTGGTGTGATTTTTTTCGTCGCGTTCGGTGTGATGCTGGTTGGACCCGAGTTCGGAGGGTTTCTGGCCCGGCACACCTCCCTGGGGCCGGGGTTTGCGCTTGCTTGGCCAGTTATGCGTTGGATTATTGCCGTTGCATTTACCGTGCTCGGGGTGGAGATCGTCTACTTCATGGCGCCAAACGTGGCCCAGGATTTCAAACGCACCTTGCCTGGAGCTGTCGTTGCCGTTGGTGGTTGGATCGGCATGTCCTATCTGCTCGGCATCTACTTCCAGCATTTCGCGAACTTCAACAGAACCTACGGGACCCTCGGCGCAGCAGTCGCGCTGATGGTCTGGTTGTACTGGTCGGGATTCGCCATCCTCGTGGGCGCCGAATTGAACTCCGAACTCATGCAGGTGACCGGAGACGGCAAGCTTCCACTCAAGCATCCTCCGCCCCACAAGGTATATCCCACTGAGCCACCGAAAGAGGCGGATAAGCAGGAAGCAGCGTGAGACCAGTACCCAGTTAGTCCGAAATGTGAGGTTGGCGTAATCCTGAATGGCTTGATAGCGGCGCTCAACCTGGAACGCTAGGAACCGTTGCTGCCGGTATTCGCTCGCTTGTGCTTTCCGCCTTTTGTGTTCAAAGGTCGCGGCCAGCGCGCTTCCACCACCGTCCCGATTCCGCCTCGCGGACGGAATTCTCCCCGCACCTCCGCCCAGACCGGTTTCGCGGCGTCCACGACGTCTTCAAGAACCCGGTTGACGATGTTTTCCTGGAAGATTCCCAGGTTGCGGTACGACAGAAGGTATTCCTTGAACGACTTTAGCTCGAGACAACTCCGGTCCGGCATGTAGCGAAGCGTGATGGTACCGAAATCGGGCAGACCCGTCTTCGGACACACCGACGTGAATTCCGGAACGTCGATGACGATTTCGTACGCGGGAAACTGGTTCGGCCAGGTTTCAATGGCCGGAAATTTCGTCTGCATGCCAGCTTCTGCATGCTGGCGGGTGTAGCGCATCCGGGTATAGTACCAACTTCACAGCACCCACTACTCGAATGTTTCCTCAGAAGGATTTTGTGATCCGGCCTTCCGTACACCCTTCCATTCGTGCGGGCATTCACCTGGACATGGCGTGCACAATCGCTCTATGCACACGCTGATCAAGTCAACGGGTCCTGGCTGCTGATATGCCACCCCGCCTTCACCCCCGCACCATGCTGGCGCTGCTGACCGCGATCAACTTCTTCAACTACATCGATCGCTCGGTACTCTTCGCAGTCCAGCCCCTGGTGCAGGCCGAGTTTCGTCGCAGCGACGCCGAATTCGGCCTCCTGACCACCGCATTCTTTATCTGCTACATGATCGCGGCGCCGGTCATCGCCTGGTTTGCCGACCGCTATCCTCGTAAACTGATCGTCGTGACCGGAATCGGTCTGTGGAGTGGCGCCACCCTGCTGACCGCCGTGACCCATGATTTTTCAACATTGTTCTTCCGTCATGCGCTGGTGGGAATCGGAGAAGCCAGTTACGCCGCAATCGCCCCCGCCTTGATCGCGGACCTCTTCCCGGAGCAGCGTCGCGGCCGCATGTTAGCCATCTTTTACATCGCGATCCCAACTGGCACTGCCATGGGCTACCTGTTGGGTGGCTACCTTGGACACATGTTTGGATGGCGAACTCCGTTCTACGTCGCGGCAGTTCCCGGATTCCTTTTGGCTGCCGGGCTGATGTTCTTGGGCGAGCCTCGCCGTGGCGCGAATGATCACCTTCGTGAGACTCCCGAACGGGCAACACTCCTGGGACTCACCCGCAATCCGGCGTTCTGGACTGCTACCCTTGGCATGGCGATGATGACCTTCGCCCTGGGCGGCGCATCCGTTTGGATTCCAACCTTCCTCTCGCGTGTGCGCGGCGTTCCGCTGGAGCGCGCGAACTTGTTCTTCGGCGCCAGCACCGCTTTCAACGGCATCGTCGGTACGCTTCTCGGTGGCTGGATCGGAGACCGCCTGCTGCGCCGGCGTGACTCCGCGTATTACCTCGTCTCCGGGCTCAGCATGGTCCTGGCACTGCCGGCCATCTGGGTCGCGATCTATGGTCCTCGCCCCGCGCTCTTTCCCGGAATCGTCGTCGCGGAATTCTTTCTCTTCCTCTGTACGGGGCCGTTGAACGCGGCTCTTGTAGATTCTGTCGCTGCTCCCATTCGCGCCAGCGCGATTGCCGTGAACCTCATTACCATTCACCTGCTCGGCGACGCCTTCTCTCCGGTGTTGATGGGCTACGTTTCTGACCGAAGCAGTCTGCGGACTGCATTCATCGCTCCGATCGTCGCCTTGGTCATCTCCGGCGCAATATTGTTCTACGGTATGCGCTTCGCGCCCAGCTTGCGTCCGCAGGGGCCAGACTTGAATCCAATCGGGGCAGAGACCTGATGCAACTGTTTACCTGGATCGTTGGCCTTCTGCTTGCCGCAATCTGGCTGCACCGCCTCGTGGATACCGCGCTCGGCATGCCGCGCCTCGTCGACATCTCGACGCCGGAATGCGATCGCAGTGCTTCGGCGCGCGTAAGTATCGTCGTCCCGGCGCGAAACGAGGCCGAGCACATCGAGCCCGCTCTCCGGTCTCTGCTTGCGCTCGACTATCCCGATTACGAAGTCATCGCAGTCAACGATCGATCGACGGATGCGACCGGTGAAATCATGCGCAGGGTTGCCGCTGATTCCTCCGACCGTCTGCGCGTGATCGAAATCTCCGAACTGCCACCAGGGTGGATGGGCAAAACGCATGCCATGTGGAGGGCCGCGCAGCAAGCCTCAGGCGAGTGGATCTTGTTCACCGACGCCGACGTGATCTTCCGCCCCGACGCCTTGCGCCGTGCCGTCGCCTATGCCGACGCCGAGCAGGCCGATCACCTGGTCCTCTTTCCCACGCACGTGCTGAAGACCTTCGGCGAGCGCATGATGATCGGATTCTTTCAGGCGCTGTTCATCTTCGGACATCGCCCCTGGAAGGTCGCCGACCCGAAAACCAAAGACCACATGGGCATCGGCGCCTTCAACCTCGTCCGCCGCTCTGTCTATGAAGCCGTGGGCACGTACCAGGCGCTGCGCCTTCAGGTCATCGACGACATGAAACTCGGCGAAATCATCAAGCTCCGCGGCTACCGCCAGCGAAACGTCTTCGGACGCGATCTGCTGCGCCTGTGGTGGGCCAAGGGTGCCTTGGGCGTGGTGGACAATCTGTCAAAAAACTTCTTCGCTCTGCTGCACTTCAGTCCGAAGCGTGCCGTCGGCGCGATATTCCTGCTGCTCTTCCTGAATCTCGTCCCGTTTGTCGGCCTTGCCCTCGCACACAGGGGCGCCCGGGTGCCATTCGCAGTCGCCGTCGCCGTGATCGCGCTGGTTTATCTAGGACAGAGCTGGTACTCCGAAGTTAAGACCTGGTTCTTCATCTTCCATCCGGTAAGTACCCTCATGTTCGCCTATATTGTCTTGCGCTCGATGGTCCTCACCCTTCATCGCGGAGGCGTGATGTGGCGCGGCACGCTCTACCCGCTCGACGAGTTGAAAAGCGGCATGGCCATCAAATGACGGGGGGGAATTGCACCTATCTCTTCGGCGCCAGCAGACGCCATGACTTCACGATGCGCTCCAGTTCTTGCGGTTGGTTGTGACCGGGGCTCCAACTGGATGCAAACACGTATAGGCGTCCCGGCGCGCAGATCCAACGTTCGTACTGCATTTGACCGTTTGGAACCTGTTGAACGAACTCGATGCCTCGATATCCATCCCCCTCCACGCGTTCGAAAGAAATTACCTTGTAGCCATTGGATTTAAGTGCTGATACATCAGGTTTTCGTTTCGCATATTCGTTTTCTTGTCTATCCAAAGCCTGAACGCAATTGTCGGAAGCTGGCGTCCATCGTCATTCCAATGCTGTAACAGCCTTTATCGCTTGCCCACAAGTGCAAGAAATAGAGAAACAATCGTTCCCAGTATAGGCGCTCCCCATCTGCGCCCGAGGTTGAAACCATGACACACTCACAACCAGCAGTCTTTTTGCTGGCGCTATGTTTATGGTGGGCCTTCTTCGGGAATGTCGCCGCTCAGAACACAGCTTCGCCGTCGAAGACCAAGCAGCGTGTACTGGACCTCAATCGCTCGAACGCCGGGCAACGCGTCGCAGTCACAGTGGGCCAAACTATCTTGATAACGCTCCAAACCATCGGTGAGGGACATTACGACACTCCACAAGTTTCTTCTTCGGCAGTGCGGTTCGAGACTTCCGAGTTCAAACCCGCCAAGGAGCAGAACCCCGGTGGCCCAACGCAGGTATACCGATTTCGCGCCGCGGCAGAAGGCGAGTCGCAGGTCGAAATCCCCCACACTGGCTCAAATCCCGTTTTCACAGTGGCAATTTGTGTTTACCCGCGGCGAGCACCGTGAGACTTGCCCAAGCGAAAGAAAAGTGCACACTTGTGCTATGGCGATTTCACGCCAATTAGAAGCCTCCTTTGCCTGAACGCCACTGCCATGCGGTGCCGAGAAAAGTCGCTGCCACGACAACAATCAGCATGTCCGCTGCAAGTCCTCCCCACATGATGGCTTCTCCTCCAGCATATCCACCTTCGTGGTACAGGTGAAAGGGCACGCCGTGCGGAAAGAAGCAGTCCGCGTACATTACGGGCTGGGTGTAGTAATGCACAACGTTCGCGAGAATGAATGCGGTAGTCGTCGCAACGAATGCGATCGCATACCGGTGGGGCTTGATGCCCGCCAAATGCTCTCGGAGGATCCGAGACGCCGCAACACACACCAGCCAAAACCCGGCGTTCAGCACCACAGCTAAAGGAAGAGACTCAATGTACCAGGAGTAGCGAAACCACAAGCGAAACGTGGATATGAGTGCTCCTCCAACCAAATTGCCGGGCAGGAGAACGTGGCGACATGTGAACCACAGCGCCAGCCCGAGGCGTTCGTGTGCGGCGTCAAAAGCAAATCTGGTATAGCCGATACAAGTAACAACACCAACAAACTGGACAATCGCAAACAGAACCCACGTCCGCCGAGTCATAGTTGCTCTCAACGAGTGATAACAGCCCTTCACGTAAGTGTGCGCTCTTTGTTCGCCAGCCACAACTCATCACAGTCGATTGCGCGAACGCAATAGCGCAAGGTATGGCAATACGGCGGCTCCAAACGCGCGGAGCAGATAGCGCCTAATAATTCCGCGCTCCAGCGGGAGAACTGCTGACTTTGTCAGGTCTACCACACCCGAAGCCACACGTCTCAGGGCCCCTCGTCATCTTCAGTGGTCGCGAACAGAGCGTTTCCTCTCTTCAACGAGCGTGAACACCCGTTCACGCAAGTATGCGCCTTCTGTTGGCGGCCCGGACGAAGAAAAAGCGCGCGTTTACACTAGAGCCTTAGATTTCCGCAGGGCACTATCAGCGCGGGCGCGCAAGCGAGAGTCAGGATGACCGAATGAGAAATGTAATCTTCGCAATCAACACTACCCTGGATGGCTGCTGCGACCACACCAAACAGTTCGCTGATGATGAAACACATGAATATTTCACCAGCCTCCTGCGTAACGTAGACCTGCTCGTCTTCGGACGTAAAACCTATCAATTGATGGTTCCGTTTTGGCCCGAAGTCGCAAAGACCCAGTCGATGACCAAAGCAGAGAACGAATTTGCCCGGACATTTGACTCCCTCCAAAAAACTGTTTTCTCCCGATCGTTAGGCAGCGCAGAAGATAACAAAACGCGAATCATCCGCACGAATCTTCACGACGAAATACTTAAATTAAAACAGGAGCCAGGCAAAGGCATTCTGGTCGGCGGCGTAAGTATTCCTTCCCAAATGATCGAACTGGGCCTGGTGGATGAATACCGTTTTGTCGTTGGACCAATCCTTGCCGGAGAAGGAAGACGGTTGATGGAAGGCGTCAGCCTGCCCCAGACATTGCAATTGAAACTGGTCGAGACAAAGCCCTTCAAGTCAGGATGTGTTGCGCTTCGTTACTTGAAACGGTGAGAGAGAACTCTGCAAAACTCTGCTGCTGGCTCTCGGCAAAGGCGCATGTTTATGAAGGTGATTCCATAATTCGTTACTGAACAGGAAGAAGCTCACAGCGGAGTAACCGAGCCCAGCCGTTCCGCCCCCTGCCCAACCAAGCGGCTTCGCGGTCTCAGCATCCAGCCGCAAATTAACCATACAGTTAAAACCTCCAATAAATTAACTAGCTGGTTAATTCTGCCCGTGCGCGTCGTGCTCCTACTCACCGAGCCGGTCAAACGGTTGTGTGTCCCGCATCACAGCATTCCGCCCGGTCTCCCGTTAATTTGAAAGGTGCGATGCGCCTGCTCCCGGTGCTTTCGTTACTGCTCGCCTCGCAAGTTTTCGCCGACTGCATCACGCCGGAACAGGCGGCCACCAAAGTTGGCGCTTCGGCTTGCGTCCGCGGAGATGTCGTAAAAGTCGTCCAGACCGAAAGCGGCACGCATTTCCTGAATTATTGCCAGAGTTATCGCGATTGCCCGTTTACGGTCGTGGTATTCCGTCGAGACCTTCGACATGTGGGCGACATTCGCCAACTGCAAGGCCGTAAAGTCGAGATTTATGGAAAGGTTCAGCTTTATGCGGGCCAGCCGGAAATAATACTTCGCGATGCCGGCCAGCTTCGCGGCGAAGCCGCTAGACTCCCGCCACTGCCGAAGAATTACGATGCGGAGCGGCACGGAAAGTACAGCGCGGGATCATTCAGTTACCCCTATACTAAACACGGGCGCGGCAGCCGGGGCACCAAGGGTTTACAACCCCTGTCCAAATCAGGGTCCGAGCCCGCCAGCCCGGCGCCAGAAATGTCCGATCAACTCCAGGAGGAAAAATAGAGAACCAAACCCGCCGCGAGACATGACGAAGCGGGCGCGGCAAGCTCGCCGCGCGCCCTGCGATGACGGTGGCTGTCCCGTCACAATCGGTTTTGACGAATCTGGCGCGAACGCCAGGAGCTACTTGAACGAGCCGACGGCTGCGGCCTCGTCGTCCTTCACGTCGAACACGGTGTACAGCTTCGTGATCTGCAGCAGATCGTGGACTTTCTTCGTGAGGTTCAGCAGCTTCAGTTCGCCGCCCTGGTTACGCACTGTCGTAAACGCGCTGACCAATTCTCCGATACCGGAGCTGTCGATGTAGTTGACGTCGCCCAGGTTCAGCAGAATCTTCTTGTTGCCCTTGGTCACCAGGTCGCGCACCATGTCACGCAAGATGACACTGCCCTCGCCCAGGGTGATCCGGCCGCTCAGATCGACGATCGTGATGCCGTTCACCTGCCGCGTGCTGGTTTTCATTGTCACTTCGAAGCCTCCTTGCCTTCGGCGGCTCGGCCACCGATGCTCTTGATCATCGTCAATTCGGTTCCAGGCTCGAGGCTGCGGATACGCACCTCGTCCATAAAAGATCGTATGAGGAAGATGCCCCGCCCGGACGTCTTCAGCAGGTTTTCCGGCTGCAGCGGATCCGGGATATTGTTTACATCCAGGCCGCCCCCCTGGTCTGCGACCGTGATCACCAGGGACGCGCCCGTGTTTTCAAAACCGACCGTGATCTTTTTCTTCGGATCGTAGGCGTTGCCGTGTAGAACCGCATTCACGGCGGCTTCCCGGACGGCCATGGAAATCTTCATGATCTCGTCGTCGTCGAAGCCCGCCTTGGTCGCGAACTGCTGTGCCGTCTCCTCGGCCGTATTGACGCTCTCCAGCGAGGAGTCCAGGGTGTACGAGACCCGGTTTCCGGTCATTTTCAAGTCTTTTAGCACCGACCGAGGGATTCCGGTACAAAACGGCTGTCGCTCCGTTTGCGCGCCAGGTTAGAAGGCGCGACCAAAGCCGGGCCCAAGGATGCGGTAGTTTGCCTGCCGCACAGCCTCGTTGTCAAACACGCATTTTTCGACGCCGAGCCGCGCCGATTGCCGTCGCCACGGCGGATTAGCCGGCAGAATCTCTTTGTGTCCGCTCCGAAACGTTTGTATTCTCGGAACGGTGTCGCGCATTTCACTCTCGGAGCTGCTGGGCGCGCAGGTTGCCGATGAATCCGGCAAGGTGCGCGGTCGTGTGCGCGAGGTCGCCATCACGCCCGGGCCACAGGCCGCCGTAGTCTCAGCGCTGGTGGTGAAAACCTCCGGGGGCGATCGCCTGATTGGCTCGGAAGCCGTGATCGGAATCTATGGCCGCCTGGTACGGGCGAGCGGCCAGGCAGCGGATTGGCAGCATTTCGTCAGCTCCGAAGGCATGCTGATGCTGGAGCACGATCTGCTCGACCAGCAAATTATCGACGTCCACGGACGCAAGGTCGTGCGGGTCAATGATGTGGACCTGCAGGAGGAGCGCAGCAACAACCATCTCGTCCTCAAAGTCGCGGAAGTCGATGTTGGACCGCGCGGCGCCGTTCGGCGTCTGCTGAAAGGGGTAGTTCCCTGGAAGCCGCTGAATCTGCTGCTGGAAAAGATTCCTCCGCGGGTAATCCCCTGGAACTTCGTTGACCTGATTGAGACCGACCCCGCGCGTCGCGTGAAATTGAAGATTGCCCACGAGCGGCTCGCGCGGCTCCATCCTGCTGATATTGCCGACATCGTGGAAGACCTCGCGCCTGCCGAGCGCGAGGCGGTCTTTGAGACGCTGGACGAAGAAGTGGCCGCAGAGGCGTTGGAAGAGGTTCAACCCAGGGTCCAGGCGGCAATCGTCGAGTCACTGGATTCCGAGCGCGCCGCCGACATCGTCGAGGAGATGGATCCCGACGCTGCCGCCGACCTGCTGGCCGATCTCCCGAAGGAAACCACGCAGGAAATCCTGGAGGAGATGCAGCCGGCAGAGCGGCAGGAAGTCAGCGAACTGCTCGAATTTCACGAGAACACGGCAGCGGGCAAGATGACCACCGATTATCTAGCCCTGCCGCCCACCGCGACCGTGGAGCAGGCGATCGAAGCGCTGCGCAACTTTGAAGGTGGAATCGAGACCATCAGCACGATCTTCCTGATCGATAAGAACGAATTGCTGCTGGGTTGGGTGCCGCTGAGAAATCTGGTGCTGAATCCGCCGGCCACCAAGCTCAGTGACATCGTTGCCGAGCCGCTGGTCACCGTTCATGTGGGCGCCCGCGAGAAGGAAGTCGCCGAACTTTTCGACAAGTACAACCTGCTCACGCTACCCGTCGTCGACGATAACGCAAAGCTCACAGGCGTGGTCACGGCAGACGACGTGATCAGCTTGCTCAGGGCGAAGCTGTAACTGGGATTGCTTGCGCGTGTCGCGCCGGACCGAAGATCCCCCGGGCTCGTTAAATGAAAACGCTGCACAACGCATTTTGACGCCTTCGCTCTATGCGTAATCGTTGATCGAATCCCCATAACAATTAAACGCATAAGGATCAGCAAATTCATTTATTCTGTCCGGGCTGTGAACGCCGCAGAACCAGAATCGTGTAATGAGACGATCGCGCAGCAGGCTATGGAAGACCCGGATCCTGATGATCCTCGCCGTTGTCGGGCCAGGGTTCATTACCGCCAACGTCGACAACGATGCCGGCGGCATCACCACCTACTCTCAAGCGGGCGCGCAGTTCGGCTACAACCTGCTGTGGACGATGATCCCGATCACGCTCGCGCTGATCGTCGTGCAGGAGATGTCGGCGCGCATGGGCGCGGTCACAGGGAAGGGCCTCAGCGACCTGATCCGAGAGGAATTCGGATTTCGGCTCACGTTCCTCATGATGATGGGCCTCGTCATTACGAATCTCGGCAACGTTCTTGCCGAGTTTTCCGGGATCGCACTCAGCCTGCAGCTTTTTAACATTCCAAAGTGGATCAGCGTGCCGATTTGTGCTGCGATCGTGTGGCTGCTCGTTGTCAAGGGAACATACAAGAGCGTTGAGAAGATTTTCCTGGTCGCATCTTTCTTTTACGTCGCATACATCGCCGCGGGTCTGATTTCCGGGCCGGAATGGCAACGGGCGCTGGTTTCCACTATTAAACCGCCGGCCATGACCCAGTTTTCGCAATCCGAATACCTGTACATGGTGATTGGCGTCATCGGTACCACGATCGCGCCTTGGATGCAGTTTTACCTGCAGGCTTCCATCGTTGAGAAGGGCGTGACCCCGCGCCAGTACGGCGCCTCGCGACTCGACGTGATCATCGGCTGTTTTTTCACCGACATCGTGGCATGGTTCATCATCGTTGCCTGCGCCGCGACACTGTACGTACATGGCTTCCACCAGATTCGCAACGGCGCTGATGCCGCCCAGGCGTTACGCCCCCTGGCCGGGGAGTACGCGTCGATCCTTTTCGCGTTCGGGCTCTTCAATGCGTCGCTGTTCGCGGCATCGATCCTGCCGATCTCTACTGCTTACGCAGTTTGCGAGGGCTTGGGATTCGAGTCGGGCGTGGACAAAAAATTCAGCGAAGCGCCAGTTTTCTACTGGCTCTATACGCTGCTGATCGTTGCCGGCGCCGGCATTATTCTGATCCCCAACGTGCCGCTGATCGGTATCACGCTGCTATCGCAGGTAGTGAATGGGATCACTCTTCCATTCATCCTGATTTTCATGATTCTGCTCATCAACCGGAAAGAGCTGATGGGCACGTTCACGAATTCGCGTGTTTTCAACGGAGTTGCATGGGCCACCACGATCATCATGATCGGCTTGACCCTGGCGTGGTTCTGGACACTACGCGGTGGCGGTGGCTGAACTTAGAAAACCTTACCGTCGGCGATATCGCGAACCAGCGCGAGGTCGGCCTCCAGGAAGTCGTAAGTAGGCAGATCAGAGCGCTTGGCCCACTGTACGTCGCGAAAGATGCGGTTCTCGATCTCACCTTTGTATTCGCGAACGAGATAGAAACGGAGTTCGACTGCGCCACCGCTCTTGTAGCGATGCTTGATGCGGGCGACCTCGTCTCCGATATTGGCATCGATCCCAAGTTCCTCTTCGAGTTCACGGCGGAGCGCCTGGCGAGGCTGTTCGCCTTCTTCTATTTTTCCGCCGGGAAACTCCCATTTGAGTGGCATGGGCTGGTGACGGGTGCGCTGGCACACCAGAATGCGTCGCCTGCGAACGATCAGTGCGGCTGCTACTTGCTTCATG
>Ga0070741_10018688_pt1 | contig 11188 bp, 8 predicted proteins | sample Coa_R1_4_FD_66440 | JGI IMG/M metagenome (GOLD analysis project Ga0070741, IMG submission 66440) | Surface soil microbial communities from Centralia Pennsylvania, which are recovering from an underground coalmine fire - Coalmine... | ecosystem: Environmental > Terrestrial > Soil > Unclassified ...
CCGGCGGAGGTAGACCTGCTCGTGGGCGACGCGACGAAAGCCCGCACGAAGCTGGGCTGGAAGCCAGAGATGACGTTCCGCCAGCTTGTCGCCAGGATGGTGGATGCCGACCTCGCGCGCTGGGAAAGGGCGCTCCGCCATGAGCCGCGCTAAGGGCGGGGAGGAACGCGCGCGTATCCTGGTGACGGGCGCGACCGGCTTCGTCGGGCGGCATCTCATTGCCGAACTGCTGGCTTCGGAAGACGCCTCCGCCGAGATCGTCGCCACGACGCATTCCATGCCGGGATCGCCATCTGCCGCGCCGTTTTTGCCTTCTGCTGGCTGGGACGGGAGCGCCGTGCCGGGGCGCGTCCTTCCCGTGCCGCTCGACATCGGTGAGGCGCAGGCCGTCGCAACCCTGCTGGCGGAGATGCGTCCGCAACAGGTCTATCACCTGGCGGCGCGAGCTTCCGGCGCGGATGCCGACCGTGAAGCCGTCTACGCGGTCAATGTGACCGGCACGCGCAACCTCCTGGAAGCCGCCGCGAACCTCTCTCCCTTTCCCCGCCTGCTCCTCATCAGCACCGGCAACGTCTACGGCGGCGTAGACCCGGCGCGGCCCGCGCGGGAAGAAGACCCCATCGGCCCGCTCTGGCGCTACGGCCCCTACACCGACAGTAAGATCGAGATGGAGACGGTCGCGCGGGCCTATCGCGGCCTGGCGATGATCGCGCGCCCCTTCCGGCACACCGGGCCGGGACAGTCTCCGGCCTATGTCATTCCCAGCTTCGCGCGCCAGTTGGCGCGTATCGAGCGCGGCCTGGAACCGCCCGTCCTGCGCGTCGGCAACCTGGCGGTGCAGACCGAACTGCTGGATGTGCGCGATGTCGTGCGCGCCTATCGCCTCCTCATGGCGCGCGGGGTCTGCGGCGAATCCTACAACGTAGCGCGCGGTCACGCTCTGACGCTGCGCGCCGCGCTGGATCGCCTGCGCGCCCTCTGCGCGGTTCCGACCGAAGTGACGGTAGACCCGGCCCGTCTGCGCCCCGCCGACATCCTCTGCTCCACCGGCGACCCCATGCGCCTGCAAGCCGCGACCGGATGGCAGCCGCGCTACACGCCGGAACAGACTTTGCGCGCGACGCTCGACTACTGGCGCGCGGTCACGGCGGCGGAGGCCGACGAAAGGGTACAATGAGAGACGGGCCGGGTACTAAACGTACCCGTCTGGGTAGCGCTTCGCGCCGAGCGTCCTCACGGACGCACACTGCCTTTCCCGTCCGGCAGGACGGTTGGCCGCAGGCCCACCAGACGGGTACTAAACGTACCCGGAAGGTCTGGCACAGATTTTGCATCTCGAACAGATAGGATAGCAGAGGTATGAACAGGGCAGTAGAAGTACCGGCAACGCCGCGCGACGCAACCGAAGACGACGGCATCGCGTTTGCGCGGACGACGCTGGAGATCGAGGCGGCAGCCATCCTGAGAGCGGCGGAACGGCTGGACACCGCGTTCGAGCGGGCGCTCGACCTACTACACGGGTGCGCGGGCAAGGTCGTGACGACGGGCGTCGGCAAATCCGGCATGGCCGCGCGCAAGCTGGCGGCTACGCTCACCTCGACGGGCTGCGCCGCCGTCTTTCTGCACCCTTCCGAGGCCATGCACGGCGATCTGGGAATCGTCGCGAGTACGGATGTCGTCATCGCCCTCAGCAACAGCGGCGAGAGCGAGGAACTGCTCGCCATCCTCCCGGCGCTGCTGGCGCGCGGCGTGCCGATCATCGCCATCGTCGGCAATCTCGGCTCGACGCTGGCCCAGAAAGCGACCGTCGTGCTGGATGCGGCGGTCGAACGGGAAGCCTGTCCCCTCAACCTCGCGCCGACCACCAGCGTCGTGGTCGCGCTGGCGCTTGGAGACGCGCTGGCGATGACCCTGCAAAAGCGGCGCGGCTTCCGGCCCGAAGACTACGCCCTGAACCATCCCGGCGGGCGGCTGGGGCGGCGGCTGACCCTGCGCGTGCGCGATCTGATGCAGGGCGGGCCGGAGGCGCTGCCGAAGGTCTCCCCGGAGGCGCCGCTGATGGACGTGCTGGGCGAGATCAGCGCCAAAGCGGTCGGGGCCACCTGCGTCGTCGGGGAGGACGCGCGGCTCCTCGGCATCATCACCGACTACGATGTGCGGCAGGCGTTCCAGAAGTTCGGCGCGCAGTTGTTCGCGCAGACGGCCGGGGCTATTATGAACCGGCAGCCCGCCGTCGTGCTGCAGAGCGATCAACTGGCGTATGAAGCCCTGAACTGGATGGAGGAGCGGCCGCGCCCGATCTCCGTCGCGCCCGTCGTGGATGCGGCGGGACGCTGTGTCGGGATGCTGCGCGTGCATGACCTGGTGCGCGCCGGGCTGTAACGGCAACAGGCGGGGCGATAGGGAGAACTCTGGATGGTCGTCATCCCCTTCGGGGTCATCGGTCTGATTCTGATCCATATCGCCTGCCTGGGCTACTGGGGAGTCACCCTCCTGCGTTACGCCTCGCGCTTGCCAGCCTGCCAGGTCGCGACGCTGGCCGGGCTGGGTTTTACGCTGTTCGGGCTGGAGATGGGACTGCTCGGACATCTGGCCGCGCTCACCAGGCCCGTCCTGCTTCTGTCCGGCCTTATCATGGCCGTCGGCCTGCTCAGGCCGGTCTCTCAGCGCCGCGCCCTGCTTGCCGCGTTTCCCCGCCGTCTGCTGGCGATACTCCGCGAAGACAGACTGCTTGCGTTCTCCTGCGTGATCTTCCTGCTGTGCATCTTTCTGGCCGGTATGCGCCCTCCCCAGGCGCGCGACGAGATAGAGTATCACTGGGCCGCCCCGCTCTTCTGGGCGCAGGCGGGGCGCTGGGAGACCTCGCCGTTTCGGCTGACCAACGGGCCTGCCCTTCTGGAGATGATCTATACCTTCAGCGCGGTCTTTTCCAGCCCTGCGGCGGCGCACTGGACGCACTCCCTGCTTCTGCTCGTTCTCCTGTTAGGCGCGGCGAGCCTGGCGCAGGCTATCGGCGGCAGTAGGCTGGCGGCGATAGCGGCCTGTCTCTCCATCCCGGTCCTGACAGGCCAGGCTTCGATAGCCTATAACGATGTGGGCGCGGCAGCTCTGATCGTGTGCGCCTATGCCGCGCTGCTCTGTCCCCGCCGGAATCAAGAGGGGAGAGTGACCGCGCGATGGGCTGGCCCGGCTGCCGCCGGTCTCCTCCTCGCGGGCGCTCTCTCCATCAAACCGTTGACCGCAGCGGCCTTGCCGGTGGCCTGCTGCCTGGCAGCTTTTCCGCCTGGGGAGAGACAACGCGCTCCGATAAGCGCCTCCGTGCGGGCCGCGCTGGTCTTGCTGCTGCCTGCCGCGCTGTTTTTGGGATTCTGGTTCTGGCACACCCGCACGCTCACAGGAAAAATCTGGGACAACAGCGGGGTTCATCTGGCGCGCACTCCGGCGGACCCGATGTGGCGCTCCGGCGCGGCGGCGGGCCGCATTCCGTCCCTGCGCGATATGGCCGTGCTGCCTTTCGTGCCGATTCTTAGTTCGATCTTCGGACAGCGCGAGCCTTATGGAGGCCGTACCGGGCTGCTGCTGCTCGTCTATACGCCGCTGGGACTGGCGGCGCTGCGGCACAGAACGGACGCGGAGCGCCAGAGGGCGCACTGGCTGATCGCCGCCGCCGTCGTCTATTTTCTCTTGCTGGGGCCGGTCGCCATCAAAACGCGCTTCCATCTTTTTGTCTGGACGGCTTGCGCGTGCCTGGCCGCCGTCGCCTATCAAGACCTGCTTCGAAACCGGGCTTCCGCAGTGTCTCGCATCGGCCTGGGCGGATTCTATCTCTGCCTCTGGATCGGCATGGCGGATGCAGGCCGGAAGCTGTTAGGGGCCTTCCTCCTGAAACACGCGAGCGAGTGAGCGTGATGGGGAACGGTTCGGGCAGTACGGGCGCTTCCGGCAAAACAGGGCGCACGGGGGCGATCCACCGGGAGAGTAATCTATCCTGCAAAGGACTGGAAATTGAGTGAACTGTCGTTGACCGCGCGAGTACGCACCGGAGTCTTCTGGACGGCGGCCTCCACGCTGCTGATACAGGGGATGTCGCTGGCGCGCTCCATTGTGCTGGCGCGTCTCCTGACCCGCGACGACTTCGGCCTGTTCGGAATGGCCCTGACGATCCTGGGCGCGCTCGGCGTGCTGACCGATCTCAACCTGAGCGCCGCCGTGATCGCCGGGAAATCGGAGGAGGAGGAGAAGCTTCATACCCGCCTCAATACCGTTTGGACGGCGGAACTCGGACGGCGGCTGCTGTTGTCTCTGTTGCTGCTGGCCTCCGCCTATCCGGCCGTCCGGTTCTATCAGGAACCGCGCCTGTTTTCCATTCTGCTGGTGGTCAGCCTGATGCCGGTGGTGGATGGGTTCCAGAATATCGGGCTGGTGCTGTTGAAGCGCCGCGTCCGCTTCACGCGGGTCGTCTGGTTCGATCTTTCGGCGGCTTTTGTCAACACGGCGATAACGATCCTGCTGGCCTTCTGGACGCGCAATGTCTGGGCGCTGGTGCTGGGACAGCTTCTCAGCACGGTCGGCACGGCGCTGCTGTCCTATCTGTTCTATCCCTACCGGCCCCGATTCGCCTTCGACCGGAGCGCGTTTCGACAGTCGTTTCTGTTCGGCAAGTATATCTTTATCATCGGCGTGATGACCTATCTCACGACGAACGCCGACAATATCGTGGTCGGGAAGCTGCGTGGAACGAGCGTTCTCGGAACCTACCTGGTGGCCTACAGCCTGGCGAGCCTGCCGGTCAATGTGCTGGTCAACACGCTGACGAAAGTGATGTTTCCGGCGTATGCCGAACTGGGGCGCGACCGCCGCGACCGGCTGGACTCGGCGGTGCTGCGCGCTTTCAGCCTTACGTCCGCGCTGCTGATCCTGGTCACGGTTCCGGTCGGGCTGCTCTCGAACGAGATCGTGCAGCTCTTCTATGGGCCGCGCTGGGCCGCCGCCGGGCAACTCGTTCGCATCCTGATTTTGATGGGGCTGTTTCGCGGCCTGACGCAGATGATCTCGCCGCTGATCATCGGGCTGAGCCGCCCGGAACTGGACGCAAGGGCCAAAGTCATCGAGGCCGTTCTCTTTGTGGCGATGCTCTACCCGTTGACCGCGCGCTATGGGGCCGCCGGGGCTGCCTGGGCCGGGGTCCTCATCTATTTCCTGACCTTTATGGTGCGGCTCTGGTTCTGCAAGGGACTGGTGCCGGAGACGTTTCGGAAAGTGCCGGGGCTGCTGCTGTCGGCGGCGCTGGCAGGCATCGGGGGCGCGGCGGCGGGAGGGCTGGTCTTGAGCGTCGCGGCCTCTCCGATGGCACGCCTGCTGCTGGGCAGCAGCGTCACGATGGTCAGCAGCCTGTTTTTGCTGCTGCTGACCAATGGGAGACTGCGCCGGGAAGCGACCGAAGTCATGGGGGGAACCTGGAAGCGCGTGCGCTGAGGACGGCTTCTCCCAGCGCCAGACATGTCGAACACAAAGAGTATTGTAGGATGCACGACCTTCTTTTTATCGGAATGGAACACTGGGACGAGGTCTGGCGGCGCAGCCAGAGCCTCGCCGCCGGACTCGCGCGCCGATTTCCGGAGCATAAAATCCTGTTTGTCAGCCTGCCGGTGGACTTCTCGCACGCCATCCGCGCAGGGCGGTGGGAGGTGATACGCAAGGGCGCGCGCCCGGTTCCGCCCCAGCCGGTTCCCGGCCTGCCGAATATCTTCGTCTTCCATCCGGTCAAGCTGCTGCCACATACGATTCTGCCGTGCCGTCTGCTCAGCGAAGCGAGGATACGCGCGCAGATTCGGAGCGCGGCGCGCGCGCTCGGCATGGAGAAGCCGTTGCTCTGGATCAAGCCGCACTGGGCGGCGCACATGGTCGGGCGCATGGGCGAGCGCGCGGTCGTCTACGATGTCGGGGATGACTGGTCGGCGATCTCGCAGCCCGCCTTCGCAAAGCGGCGGACGGTGGCGGAGGACGCCTATCTGACCCGGCGCGCGGACGCCGTCATCGTCGTCTCCGAGCGTCTGCGGGAACAAAAAGCCGCGCTGATTGATCATGTCAACGTGATTCCGAACGGTGTGGAGGCGGAGCGGTATGCCCCCATCTGCGAGCGCACGCTGCCGCCGCATCCCCTGACGCAGGGCTGGACGCGCCCTGTGCTGGGCTATACGGGAATGCTGCATCCCGACCGGCTGGACATAGACCTTCTGGTGGCGGCAGCGCGGGCCTTTCCAGAGGGAACGGTGGCGCTGGTCGGGCCGAACATGCTCGATGAAGGGCGGCAGCGCCGCCTGGAGGCGGAACCCAACATCCGACTGACCGGCCCCGTCGCCCATTCCGAACTGCCCCCGGTGATGACGGCCTTCGATGTCTGTATCGTGCCGAACCTGGTGAACGCCTTTTCCGAGAGCCAGAACCCGCTCAAGCTGTTCGAGTACCTGGCCTCCGGCCTGCCGACCGTGTCCACGCCGGTCAGCGGCTTCCGCGACTATCCCGATCTCGTCTATCTGGCCGATACTAGGGAGGCTTTCGTCGCGGCGATCCGGGCGGCCCTGGTCGAATCGCCGGAACTGCCGCCGCGCCGCCGCCTGGCGGTGCAGGAGCAGACCTGGGAAGCGCGCGTGGATGCCGTCCTGCGCGTGTTCGACAGCCTGCCCTCGTCGCCCTCGTCGCCTTCGATGGCCCTGACATCCTCCCGGCAGTGAAAGCGGAGGAGAGCCGACGCAATGCCCGATTCCAGCGTAAAACTCAGTATCTCGATAGTGCATCATGACGGGCTGCAAACCCTGCGCGACTGCCTGGCTTCGCTCTACGCCGTCCCGCCCCGCCTGCCGTTCGAGGTCGTTCTGGTGGACAACTGCTCGACCGACGGCAGCGTGGAGATGGTGCGCGCGGAGTTTCCCGCCGTGCGACTGCTGCGGAACGAGACGCGGCACGGCTTCGGCGCGAACCAGAACACGGCGATCCGCGCCTGCCGGGGCGAGGCGATTCTGCTGCTCAACGACGATACCATCGTCCATCCCGGCGCGCTGGACGCGCTCTGCGCCTTTCTGGACGCGCATCCACAAACGGGCTGTGTCGGGCCGCGCCTGCTCAACCCGGACGGCAGCCTGCAGCTCAGTTGCTACCGGTTTCCTTCCCCGCTGCGCTGTCTCTGGGAAAACCTCCTGCTGACGGCGGCTTTCCCGAACCATCCCGTTTTCGGCGACTACCGCGCCTGGCCGCACGACACGGCGCGCGATGTGGACTATGTCATCGGCGCGGCCCTGCTCGTGCGGCGCAAGGTCATCGAGGAGGTCGGCCTGTTCGATCCGCGCTTTTTCATGTATGCCGAAGAGACGGACTGGCAGCGCCGGATGCAGCAGCGCGGCTGGAAGGTCTCCTTCTGCCCGGACGCCGTCATCACGCACCTGGGAGGGCAGAGCAGCGAATCCATCAAAGACCGGCAGTTCTGCGAGTTCAACCGCAGCGGCGCGCGCTATATCCGCAAACACTACGGCATCGCGGGCAGCCTGGTGCAGCGCGCGGCCATGCTGCTCGGTTCGGCGCTGCGGCTGTCACTCTGGGCGGGCCTCTATCTGGTCGCTCCCGGCAGGCGGAGCCAGGCCCGGCTCAACCTGGTCGCCTGGGCGCGTCTGCTGCGCTGGTGGAGCGGTTTTGGCCCCCACGACGGGATCGCGGAACTGGTCGCGGCCCCATCCTCCTCGCCTGCCTGCCCCGCGCCGCCCCGGTCTGCGGAAGGATGAGCGTGTCCCTGGCACGAATATTGCACACACTCCTGCCGGGAAAGGCTTTGCCCTGGTAGATGGAATAAGGTGGTCTGGCTTATGAGAACGGAAACGCTGCGACTGCGTACCAACGATTATGTGGCTCTCTTCGCGCTGGCTTTCGGCATGGCGCTGATGGCTGCGGTCAAATTCGTCTTCGACCTCTCTCTTGTATCCGTCCTGGTCGTCTATGGCGTGGCGTTCGTCGGCCTGACCTGGAAATACCCGGAACTCGTCCTCATGCTGATCTTCGCGGCCTCGCCCTTTCAGAACGATCTGTCGGGAGAGGGCTGGGCCAAATTCTCGATCGCCGAAATGAGCCTGGCGCTGGCATTTCCGGTGTTTCTGGTCCGCTGCCTGCTGTTCCGCCGCCGCCCGGTCGTCGGCCCGATCTTGATACCGGTCCTGCTCTACTTTGCGGTCTGTATCTACTCTTCGATAGTAACCTGGCGCGGCAGCACGGCGCTGATCTCGCTGATCCAGATGGTCGTCTACCTGATCGTGGCCGTCATGGTCTTCGCCTCGTTTACGCGCCGGCCCGAGCAACTGCTGCTGGCCCTGAACGGCCTGGTGGTCTCCGGCCTCTTCCTCTGCGCCGTGGAAATAGTCATCGGATCGAACTACGTCATGGGGCTGCATAAAAACGGAATCGGCGGCGCGCTCTCCTGCGCGCTCGTGGTGGCGACCGAACTCTGGTGGGCGGCAAATAGTCCGCGCAACAAATGGCGCTACGGCATTGCGCTGGCGATCCTGACCGCCGGGCTGCTGTTTTCGCTCTCCCGCGGGGCATGGCTGGCGGCCCTGGTGGGGCTGCTGGTGCTTCTGGGCCTGCGCCGGAAATTCCGGCTGTTCCTCCAGGTCTGCCTGATCGTGATCCCTCTGATCGCGCTCTGCTGGCTGTTTCTGCCCCAGGAGTCGCGAGAGTACGCCACCAACTTCAGCACGGAGCAGTACTCGGCCCGGATGCGCTATCAGTCGCTGGAGTTTACGCAACGCGAGTTCGCTAAAAACTGGCTGACCGGGGTCGGAGTCGGCCTGCGGAAGGAGTACGACGCTACCAACGTCTTCTGGATGACGCTGGCCGAGACCGGGGTGCTGGGCCTGGCAGCGTTCCTGTTGATTCATATCGTCTTTTTCGGCATGGTCTGGAAGACACAGAAACGGCTGTCGCATAACGACCCTCTGTTCTCTCTGCTCATCATCGGCGCGGCGCTGGTGCTGAGCCAATTGGTTCACGGCTCGCTGGATCACTACTGGAGTCGGGGCCAGACGATGATCACCTGGGCCGCTGCGGGGATGGCAACCAGTGTTTACTATGCGACCCGCCGACGTAATGCGGCTTTGAAGGAGAGGTCATGAGAGTCGCTCTCTCGTTTCTCGGCTGCCATCGCAGAGGCGGCGTGGAGCGCGTCATGCTGGAGTGCGCCAACTTCCTGCAGGCGCGCGGCCACGAGACACATGTCTATGCCTCCGACTGGGACCTCGCTGCGCTCCACCCGGATGTCATCCGGCATCCGATCCCGGCCTGCGCCCGGCCCTTTCCGCTGCGTCTGCTGAGCTACCGGCGGAACAGTTCTCTGGAGGTGCGGAACGCGACGCCTCCGCCCGATGTGCATGGCACGTTCGGGGTCATCTCGCCTGCCGGGGGAGTGATGTGGGTTCCGAGCGTTCACAAAGCCTGGCTGGACATCAGCAAGCGGCAGCGTCCGCTGCCGGGCTACCTGAAACAGAAGATCAATCCGCTGCATCCGATGCTGCTGGCGATGGAACACAACTATTTCGCCTGCCGGCAGTACAGCCGCCTGATCGCGCTGACCGACCAGGTCAAGGCCGATCTGATGCGCTTCTATCAGGTTCCCTCGGAAGACATCGTGACGCTGCCGAACGGGTATGCACCGACAGAGTTCAATATCGCGCGCCGCCGGGAATCGCGGGCCGCGATGCGGCGGAAGCTGGGCTATTCGGAGGCGGATAAAGTCGTCATCTTCGTGGCGAACGAGCTGGAGCGCAAAGGCTTTGGAACCCTGATCCACGCCCTGGCGGAACTCAACGATCCCTGCGTGCGCCTGCTGGTCGTCGGCAGGGTGAGTCCGGCCTCCTACAGCCTGGAGATAAAACGCCTGGGACTGGCCGAGCGCGTTCAGTTTACCGGCCCTTCCAGCGATGTGGCGGTCTACTATGCGGCGGCGGACGTGTTCGCGCTGCCGACGCGCTATGAAGCCTGGGGCCTGGTGGTCGTCGAGGCGATCGCGTGCGGCCTGCCCGTGCTGACAAGCCGCCTGGCAGGCGCCGCCGTCGCGGTGCGGGAAGGGGAGACCGGCTATCTGCTGGATAATCCCAGAGATACGCAGGAGGTGGCGCAGAAGCTGGCGCTGCTGCTGGAAGGCCGCATGGCCTCGCCGGACAGCATTTCGGAATCGGTAGCGGAGTATGCCTGGTCGCGCGTTCTGCTCAACTATGAGGCGATCCTGTCGGATTGTGTCGGACTCGTATCGCGGGACAGACTGATGCGAGGAGTGGCGACCCGATGAGACTGGCCCTGTTCACCGATGCGGACGAGTTTGCCGGGATAGAACGCCACATGTTCGATCTGGCGGTCGGGCTGCACCAGAGAGGCATAGACGTGCGCGTGGCCTGTCCGACGCCGACGCCTTTAGCGGAGAAAGTGGCGGCTTCCGGCATCGAGGTCGTCTCCATCCCGAAGCGCGGCTTTGTGGATCAGAGCGCCATCGGGACGCTGCGCGACCTGCTGCAATCGGGGACGATAGACCTGGTACACGTCCATAACGGGCGCACGGCGCTGTTGGGCGCTCTGGCTCTGGAGTTCGCGCGCACGGGCCGCTGCGTGATGTCCCAGCATTTTGTCGAGCCTGCCAACGTGTCGCGGCGCGGGCCGATGGCTGCCGCCTCGAAGCTGGCGCATCGCTGGGTCAATCAGAGAATATCCCGCTTTATCGCGATCTCGGAGGCCGTCCGCCAGGCGATGCTGGAGCGCGGCGACGCGCCCGCCGAGAAGATCGCGCTGGTTCCGCACGGCATCCCTGCGCCCGATGTCCGCGCCCTGACGCCGCCGGAGACGCTGCGCGCGGAACTGGGCATCGCGGGGGACAGGCCGCTGATCGTCTGCGCCTCCCGCCTGGAGCGCGAGAAAGATGTCGCCTCTCTGGTCACGGCGATGGCGCAGGTCGTATCCGCCCATCCCCGCGCGCTGGCGGTCGTCGCCGGGGACGGCTCCCAGCGACCGGCGCTGGAAAAACAGATCCAGCAGTTGCGGGTTCAGGAGAATGTCCGCCTGATCGGGTTCCGGCAGGATGTCCTGTCCATCATCCAGGCGGCGGATATTTTCGTCCTGCCGAGTCTGATGGAAGGGTTCGGACTCGTCCTGCTGGAAG